>Ga0207709_10001105_pt1 | contig 19766 bp, 14 predicted proteins | sample KBSM34metaG_FD_184397 | JGI IMG/M metagenome (GOLD analysis project Ga0207709, IMG submission 184397) | Miscanthus rhizosphere microbial communities from Kellogg Biological Station, Michigan, USA - KBS M3-4 metaG (SPAdes) (version 2) | ecosystem: Host-associated > Plants > Roots > Rhizosphere >...
GTAGTCCTGCAGCATCCCGGCGCCGCCGAACTCCTCGGGCACGCTCAGACCGATGATGCCGGCCTCGCCGGCGGCGAGCATGGTGGCGCGGTCGATCTCGCCGTCCGCCTCCCACTGCTTGCGCTTCTCCTCCGAGGCGAAGCGCTTGAGGAACTCCTTGACGACGTCGCGGAAGGCGTCGTGGTCCTCGTCGTAGATGTCGCGCTCCATGGTGCGCCCGTCCTCTCGTCGTCGAGTGCCGAATCTGCGGGTGCGTCGCGATGAACGCGGATGCCGGTGGCATCGCATCCCAGCATCCATGGTACTGGGTTTCACCCGCGCGGACGACCCGAGCCGGGCGGGTCACCCGTAGTCGGGCGCGGCCGGGAGGCCGAAGAAGTCCTCGAGCGTGTGGAAGCCGCCGTCGTGATACGCCTTCGCGAGCTCCGGGCCGATGTAACGCAGGTGCCACGGCTCGGCCTCGTAGCCGGAGACGTCGGTGTAACCGGCCTCGTAGCGCACGATGAACCCGAATCGCCATGAGTTGGCGGCGACCCATGCCCCCTGGGGCGTGCCGCCGAACGATTCGATCGCGCCGCAACCGCTGTCGCACGCGGCAACATCGGTCGCGAGGCCCGTCTGGTGCTCGCTGTAGCCGGGCCGTGCGCTCTGCCGGTCGGCCTCCGCACGGCCGAGCGAACCCACGTACCCGTTATAGGTGCGGGTCTGCGACGCGTACGAGCGGTACGCACTGTTGAGCCCGATCGCCCCCGCGCCCTCGTCCGCCGCGGCGGCGACCAGGGCGGTCAACGCCTCCGCGGCCGGGGGCTGCAGTCGCCCGTCGACCTCGCGCTGCATGTTGGCCGGCGCGGCGACCTCCGCCGGCTCGAACTCGATCGGGTTGAGCGGGCGCCGCTTGTCGACCACGACCCAGACACGGTGCGGATCGCCCAGATCGATGCACGGCGCCGCACCCCCGACGACGGCCGCGCGGAAGGCGGCGCCTCCCCCGAAGGCGGCGATGACGTCGGCATCCCGTCCGTCCGCGAGGGCCGACGTCACGGCGGGATCGCTGCAGGATGCCGCCGCCGCGGCGTTCTGCGCGGGCACCGGCAAGCCGGTCGCGGCGGCGCCCGATCCGGCATCGCCGGGAAGGGCGACGGCATCCGGTGAGGTGAGGACGGCGGTCGTTCCCGCGGGCGCGGCGCCGTCGGCGGCCGGCCGCAGGAACGTGAGGAGGACGATCGCCGCCACCAGGACGACCGCCACGGCGGCCGCGATCAATACGCCGCGGCGTCGGACCGCTTGCGCGCCCGAACCCCCACCCGAACCCGCGCTGCGGCCGGGCGAACCCGGCCGGGCATCCGCGCTCGCTGGCGTACGCGAAACGGCCGCGCGCGCGGCGCGGCGGGTCGTCGGCTGCTCGGGTTGCGGCACCCGCCCATTCTGCCCCGTCGAGCCGAGAACGAGATGTGCGTTGCGCATTTGTCGAATCTATGTTCGTATATCAGGCATGCGGTGGCGTGGACAGAGTATCGATGACGTGGATGCCGCGGCGCTTCCCGGCATGGAACGACTCGACGGTCTGGTGCGGAGCGTCCGCACCCCCGAGTTCGCCGGGATGACCTTCCACGAGGTCGCCGCGAAGTCGGCGCTGAATCACGTGCCCGCGGCATCCGCCATGCCCTTCGACTGGACGGTGAACCCCTACCGGGGGTGCAGCCACGCCTGCTCGTACTGCTTCGCGCGCAACACGCACACCTATCTCGACCTCGACGCGGGGCGCGACTTCGACGAGCAGATCGTGGTGAAGGTCAACGTGGCCGAGGTGCTGCGACGCGAGCTGGCCGCTCCGTCGTGGCGCCGCGAGCCGGTCGCGCTCGGCACGAACACGGACCCGTATCAGCGGGCCGAGGGACGCTATCGGCTCATGCCGGGGATCATCGACGCCCTGGCCGAGAGCAGAAACCCGTTCTCGGTGCTGACGAAGGGCACGCTGTTGCGCCGCGACCTGCCGGAGCTCGCCGAGGCGCGACGGCGCGTGCCCGTGCACCTGGCGATGTCGATCGCCATGCCCGACGAGCGGCTGCGCCAGACACTCGAAGCGGGCGCGCCGACCTTCCAGGCCCGCCTCGACACCGTGCGCGCCGCGACCGACGCCGGCTTCGCGGTGACCGTGTTCCTCATGCCGATCGTGCCGCACCTCACCGACTCGGTGCCCGTGCTCGACGACGCATTGGCGCGCATCGCGGCATCCGGGGCCGTCCGCGTCGTGTTCGGCGCGCTGCACCTGCGACCCGGTGCCCGCGAGTGGTTCTGGCAGTGGCTCGAACAGGAGCACCCCGAGCTGGTGCCCGCGTACCGCGGGCTGTACCCGGGGATGACGACGTATGCCCCCGCCGGTTACCGGAAGATGCTCGCGGCTCGCGTGCGCCCGCTGCTTCGACGGCACCGGTTGACCGGCGGCGCCGAGGAGGAGGTCGAGAACCGGCCCGCCCGGCCGGGTCCGGTACGGACGACCGCACGAGGGGCGGCGGGGGGCGCGGCATCCGCGGCCGCGGCTGCGCCGGCGATGCTGTTCTGAGCCGTTGTACGCAGAAGGGCCGCGACGATCTCGTCACGGCCCCTCTTCACCTCACGCGGCGTCAGCGGTCGACGTGCGCGGCCTGACGACCCGAGATCTCCTCGAGCACGTCGTCGCCCGGACGGGCGTCCTCGAACGGCGCATCGATCTCGGCACGGTCGAGCATCTCCGTCATACGACGGCGACGCTGGCGCGGAATCAGGGTGACGACCGTGCCCGTGCGACCCGCGCGACCGGTGCGACCCGAGCGGTGCAGGTACGTCTTGAACTCGTCGGGCGCGTCGGCCTGGATCACCAGGTCGATGTCGTCGACGTGGATGCCGCGCGCGGCGACATCCGTGGCGACGAGGACGCTCACACGACCCGAAGTGAGGCGCTCGAGGTTGCGCGTGCGCTTGGCCTGGTTGAGGTCGCCGTGGAGGGCGACCGCGTGGATGCCGGCGTCGTCGAACTGCTCGGCCAGCATCTCGGCATACGCCCGAGTGCGGGCGAAGACCAGCGTCTTGCCCGCGCGGTCGACGAGCGATGTGAGGATCTCGGCCTTGTCGCGGTGGTCGATCACGAGCACACGGTGGTCGATGGTGCCGGAATCCTGGTCCTCACCGGCCACTTCGTAGACCGCGGGATCGACGAGGAACTCATCGACGAGCGCCGCGACCTCGCGGTCGAGCGTCGCCGAGAACAGCAGCTTCTGCGCATCCGGGTCGACGAGCCGCAGAATGCGCTGCATCGGCTCGAGGAAGCCGAGCTCGCTCATGTGGTCGGCTTCGTCGAGGACGACGATTCCGACCTCGGAGAGGTCGAGCTTGCCCTGGTCCTGCAGGTCTTCGATGCGGCCGGGGGTACCGATGATGATGTCGACACCCTTCTTCAACGCGCCGACCTGGCGCCCGGCGGGCACGCCGCCGTAGATCTGCGTGGTGAAGAGGCCGACACTGCGGGCGATCGGCTGGATCGTGCGGTCGATCTGCAGCGCGAGCTCACGCGTCGGGGCGAGGATCAGCGCCTTGGGGCTGCGACCGAACGCACGACGCTTGCCGGCCTGGCTGCGCAGCACCGACTCGACGAGCGGGGCACCGAAGGCGATGGTCTTGCCCGAGCCGGTGCGACCGCGCGCGAGCACGTCCTTCCCGGCGAGGATCGGGGCGATCGTCGCCGCCTGGATCGGGAACGGCGACGCCGCACCCAGCTCGGCGAGGGCACGCACGATGTTCTCACCCAGACCGAGGCTCGAGAAGCTCACATCGGCGACCTCGTCGGCCTGCACGGCCTGCGCCTGCAGCTTCTCGTGCACGACGTCGGCGTGCGCCTCGTAAGCCTTGCGGGCCGCGGCATCCTTCGCGTCGGAGTTCCAGTCGGAGCGGTTGCCGCCCGTGCGGGCCGGACGCTCCGCGCGGGCCGGACGCTCCGCGCGGGCCGGACGGAAACCGTCGCGGTCATCCCGGCGCGGACGGTCGTCGCGGACCGAGCGGTCGTAACTCCTCCGATCCGTGTCGCGCGCGGCGAAATCGGACCGCTCACGGCGATCCGGGCGCGACGTGGAGGAGTTGCGGCCGCGGTCGTCGAAGGACCGAGCCGGACGGTCGTCGAACGACCGGGCGGGACGGTCGTCACGGCGCGGACGTTCAGCGCTGCGGAAGTCCCGATCGCCGGAGTTACGGACATAGCCGCCCCGGTCATCACGCGCCGGACGGTCGTCGCGACGGGGACGGTCGTCGAACGAGCGGGCCGGACGGTCGTCGCGACGGGGACGGTCGGCATTCCGGAAATCCCGAGCCTCACGGGGCTCACGGGCGCTATCGCGACCACCACGAACCGGACGGTCATCGCGCATCGGACGGTCGTAACTCCTCCGATCCGTGTCGCGCGCGGCGAAATCGGGCCGCTCACGGCGATCCGGGCGCGACGTGGAGGAGTTGCGGCCGCGGTCGTCGAACGACCGGGCGGGGCGGTCGTCGCGGGCCGGACGGTCGTCGAACGACCGGGCCGGACGGTCGTCGCGGGCGGGACGGTCACCGTGGGCACGCGAGCGGATGCCGCGGGCTTCGTCGCGACCGGCGCGCTCCTGGGCGCTCCAGCGCTGCTTGGGCGCGGCGCCGGAATCGGCGGCCTCGACCGCGCGGTAGCCGCGGTGGCCGGGGCTCTTGCTGCCGGGCTTGCCGGCGGAGGACTGTCCCGGTCGGCGCTTGGCGTCCTGGTAACTGGTCTTGGCGCCGTAGCGCGGCTCGAAGTTCTGGGCGCGGCCGCCGGCCGGCTTCTTGCTCTTGGGCATGGTGTTCTTCCTGGGTTTTCTCGCGCGAGAACAGCGCCAACGCACAGCGAGAGCCGGGTCGACCAGGAGGTCGGGCGGATCGGGGCGATGGGCAACCCGGTGGTCCGGGGGCCATTCAACAGTGATGGTTCATGTGCGTCGATCGACGCTCACCATCGGCCCCTTGGACTCACAAACCCACCCGCGCCGCAGCACGGTGTCCAGAGCCGACCGCACAACTGTACCGGCTCCGGCTGGGAGAGCGCCGGATGCCGGGAGAATCAGTCCTCGATCAGGTGCCCGGCTCGCAGGTTCAGGACGCGATCGGCGCGCTCGGCCATCCGGGGGTCGTGGGTCGAGATGATCGCGGCGACACCCTGGCTGTGCACGACGTCGAGGAACAGCTGCATCATCTGTGCCGCCGTGCCCGAATCGAGTTGGCCGGTGGGTTCGTCCGCGATGAGCACGCGCGGCCGGGCGGCGAGCGCACGGGCGACGCCGACCCGTTGCTGCTGACCGCCCGACAGTTCATACGGCCGCTGATTCGCATGCCCACTGAGACCCACGAGCGCGAGCATCTCGGCGACCCGCTCCGACCGCTCCCGCGCGGCCGTTCTCGCCAGGCGCAGCGGCACCTCGATGTTCTCCGCCGCAGACAGGGCGGGCAACAGGGCGAACGACTGGAAGACGAAGCCGATCTGGCTGCGGCGGATCTCATCGAGCTGCGTCTCCGACGCCGTCGTGAGGTCGACGCCGCCGAGCGTGACGGTGCCCGACGACGCCCGGTCCAGTCCTCCCACGAGGTTGAGCAGCGTCGTCTTTCCGGCGCCGCTGGGACCCCGCAGCACGACGAGCTCACCGGCGGCCACCTCGAGCGAGACGCCGCTGACGGCGCGCACCTCGGTCGCCCCGCTGCCGTAGGTGCGCACCAGCTCGCGCGCTTCGATCACGGCGCTCATGCACCTGCCTCGCCTTCACTCAGCGCGCGGCGGGCGCGCCGCGACAGCGCGGGATCGTCGTCGGATGCCACGGGCGTCGTCGCCGCGTCGGCGATCGCCTGCGCGTCGCCGCGGAAGATCTCGACATGGTCGCGGGTGAGATCCAGCCGCACGCGATCGCGCAGCCCGAGCGTGTGGACGTACTCGGCCGGCAGTTGCAGCCGGCCGACCCTGTCGAGCACCGCGAACTCCTCGGCGGTGTGGCTCTCGATCCCGCTGTCGGAGACCGTGACCCGGCGCAGCGTCTCGGTCGCCGTGCGGCCGTCGCGGATCTGCACCGTGCGGCGCACGTGCTCGGACACCCCGGGGTCGTGCGTGACGATCAGCACGGTGATGCCCAGTTGCTCGTTCACATCCCGCATCGCGCCGAGCACGAGCTCGGAGTTGTGCTCGTCGAGCTCACCCGTCGGCTCGTCAGCCAGCAGGATGGCGGGCTCGTTGGCCAGGGCGACGGCGATCGCGACCCGCTGCTGCTGGCCGCCGGACAGCTGCACGGGGTGGCTGTCCGCCTGGGCCGAGAGGTCGAAGAGCGCGAGGAGTTCCGCGGCCCGCGCCGCCCGACCCGCGCGCGGCGCCCCCGCGACGGCCAGCGCCAGAACGATGTTCTCCTCGGCGGTGAGGTAGGGCACGAGGTTTCGCGCGGTCTGCTGCCAGACGAACCCGACGACCGTGCGGCGGTACTGCACGCGGTCGCGCTCACGCATCGCGAGGAGGTCGTGACCCTCGACGATCGCGCTGCCCGCGCTCGGCACGTCCAGGCCGCTGAGAACGTTCAGCAGGGTCGATTTGCCCGAGCCCGACGCTCCCACCACGGCCGTCAGCTCTCCGCGCTCGACGTCGAGGGTGAGACCCTGCAGCGCCTGCACCTCGACGCCCTCCGCGGTGTAGATCCGCACGAGGTCACGGCATTCGATTGCGCTCATTCCTCTCCCATCTTCACGGTCGTCGCGGGTGACGTGCGCCGCGCCGCCACGACGGCGAGCGTGGTCGCCAGCGCTGCGATGACGACGAAACCGCTCACCACGAGCGCCACCTGAGCGCTGTCGTACATCGGCGCCGCGGGCGTGGCCCCCGCGGTGAACGGCCCGAGATCGGTACTCACCAGTACGAGCCACGGCAGGACGAGTCCCAGCCCCGTACCGACGAGGGCGGCGACGACCGTGGCGGGAACGATCTCCCAGGCCACGAGTCCCAGGGCGGGGCGGACGGACATCCCCATCGTGCGCAGGGTGCCGAGTGTGCGCGCCCGAGTCGTCGATGCGGAAACGGATGCCACGAACAGCGCGAGTGCGGCCAGGAGCGCGCCTGCGAGTGCCGATGCGGCGAGCACCGCCCGCAGCGCCACCGATGACGGCGCCGCCTGGACGACGCCGAGGACGGCGGCGGCGTCGTCGACACGCACCCCGGGCAGTTCTGCCCGCACCCCGTCGGCGACGCCGGCGATGTCGGCACCCGCGTCCGTCTCGACGAGGAGCGTGCTGGGGCCGAAGCGGTTCGCGCCGACATCCCGGGCGAAGCTCTTGTCGACGAGCACCCAGTCTCGGTCGACGCCGAGGTCGACGGTCGCGTCCATCACTCCTGCGACCACGACGTCCGTGATCCCGAGGCGTGCGTGCGCGCCCGTCGCCTGTCCGCCGAAAGTCGACTCGATGTCGGCGAGGTCGCGTGACACGAGCATCGGGATGCGGCCGTCGATCCGCTCGGAGAGCCCGACCGGCACGTCCGGATGCTGCGCGCGCAGCGCCGCCGTGTCGGTGATGAGCACGGTGACCGATGCTCCCGAGCCCGCGCCGCCGGTCACCCCGTTGGACAGCGCGGCCAGGCGGGAGGCGCCCGCGGTCGCGAGGGGGACCACGGAGGCGACACCGGGCACCGCGGCGACGGCGTCCACGGCGGCGTCCGAGAACAGGGCACCGGTTGCGCGGACGTCCGCACCGACGGCGTTGTGCGCTGCGGCGCGCGCCGTCCGGTCGACGGTCGTGAGGGTGGCCGAGGCGAACACCGCGACCGCCACCCCGAGCACGAGCGCGAGCACCGCGGCGACGCCGAGCGCGGGTTCGCGCGTCGCCCGGGCAGTGCCGATGAACGCGACGATGCCACGGCCACGGCGGGCGATCCGGGCAGCGGCGCCCAGCAGAACGGGCAGCAGCCGCAACGCCACCACGCTGACGGCGAGCGCCAGCAGCAGGGGCGCGAGGGTCAGCAGCGGATCGAAGGCGGCTGCGGATGCGACGCCGCGCCGCACGAGCAGCAGCGTCGCGAGCCCGGCGAGCACGATCGCGCCGATCTCCAGAGCGAGCCGCACACGACCGCGCGCCAGCGGTGACAGGTCGCGTCGCGCGAGCCGCAGTCCCCGCCCGTCGACCGCCGTGACCGCGAAGAACGCCGCCGGCGACAGGGCGACGACGAGCGGAAGCGCCCAGGGAAGGATGCCGCCGCAATCACCTCCCTCACCTCCCGCGCCGTAACCGCCCGGCACGACAGCTGCGGCAACCACCTCCGCGACGACCCCGACCGGCACTCCCACCGCGAGTCCCTCAGCGCCGGCGACGACGCGCAGATCACGGGCACGGGCGCCGCGAGCGACCATCAGAGCCGTCACGGCCGAACGGCGAAGCGCGACGGAACGGGCTGCCAGCGCGAAGACGGCGAGTACTGCTCCGACCGGTCCCGCGAGGCAGAGCGAGAGCACCGCCAGTGTTGCGCTCATCCGCCCGCGGGATGTGTCGATCGCATCGGCGAGCGACGACGAGACGGTCACGCTCCGCACCGCCGACCCGTCCGGAACGGACAGGGGAAACAGGGTCTGGCCGAAGCGGTGGAGTGCGGACGACATCTCCGCAGCGTTCGCCGGAGTCACGGATGCCGCCGACAGAGGCCACCAGAAGCGGGTGTACACCCCCAGCTCGCCGGACATCAGAAAGGTGCCGACGCTCAGTGGATTGACGAGAGCGGTGGCGGTGAACAGCGGAGAGTCGTTGCCGGGGTAGGTGATCTCCGCATCGGTCACGCCGGTGACGTGCTGCCAGTATCCGTCGTCGGGGTCGGTCTGTTCGAAGATCCCGCTCAGCCGCATGACGCCGAGCGAACCGGTGACCTCGTCGCCCACCGTCAGTTTCATGGCGGCCGCGGCATCCTTCGCGAGCGCGAACTCGAACGGGTGCGCACTCGTCGCCGTCGCCGCGAAGTCCGGCAGGGCGCCGAGACCTTCCGCCGGCCCGCCCGCATCTTCCGCCGTCGCCGCGCGCGCCGGGTAGACCCACGAGACCGGGGCCGCTCCGGCGATATAGACCACCCGGCCGGAACCGGCGGAGTCGGCGGAGTCGGCGGGGTCGGCCGCGAGCCGTAGCGCGAGGTCACCGGGCGAGCGGGCGAGATCGGGGTGGATCACACCGATGGCGTCCTTGGTGATGACCGCCTCTTGGGCTTCGCCCATGGCGCTCCGCAACGGCTCGTCGGCCGCATCCTGGATGCGGGCGATGCTCGCATCCAGGATGCCGTAGACGCTCTCGTGGGTCGGCTCGGGCCAGATCGCGGTCGCGGGGAGCGTCGTCAGCACCGCCGACGGATCGCGCGTCGGCGTCGACACGGACGAGACGGACACCGCGAGATCGGCGGCAGAGGTGGCCGCCATCGCGCGAGGCACAACGCCCGCGGCGAGGGCCACCAGCCCGGTCAACAGCGCGAGGAGCACAAGGGATCGGGCGTCCGCTCGTGCTCGACGGAGCATGAGACGGAGCGCGGACACGCGTGCGGGCGAGATCGTCATGCGATCGCCTCCCGCGTCGTCGCACGACGGCCTCCGCGCGCGACGAGGCGTCCGTAGACCGCGATCACGACGGCGACGGCCACCGCGAAGGCCGCGACCGCGACGGCGAGACCGATCACGTCCACGCGGAGCAGCGTCGGCACCGCCGCGAACGGGTCGAGCACCGCCGCGCGCGCGAGACCGGGAACGAGGACGGTCGCGGCGACGACACCGCCCAGCGCGCCGATGACCGCTCCGCCCGCACAGGCCAGCACCAGCTCCATCATTCGTTGGCGTGCCACGCGCCGGGTCGGCGTGCCGAGGGCGCGGAGTACGGCCACCTCATCGGAACGAAGACGCAGCAACTCCCCGGCGACGGCCGCGAGCGCGACGATCGCGAGGAGCACTCCGCCCGCCATCCCGGCCCACAAGGCGCGCGGCACCGCGCCGAGGGCGGCAAGCGCGGGATCGATCGACGCCCCGGTGATCTGGGCTCCCGTCAAGGCGGTGTGCAGGTATGCCGCCGTGGTCCGTGGGTCGGCCGTGCGCACCCAGACACGGTCGGGCACGGCGACAGTCCCCGAGGCGCGCACACTCTGCACCTGGGCGGCGGCCAGGTCGACGAGCACGGCGAGGTCGCCGGAGCTCCCGGGCACGACCGGGACGATCTCGGCGACCGTCGCGGTCAGCGGTCCCGCGACAACAGCGCTCTGCAGGCTGAACTCCTGACCGCGCGTGATCCCGAGCCGGTCGGCGAGTGCGGCCGACATCACGACGGGAGTCGCGGGGCCGGGCTGCGGGATCAGTCGCACCGTCGTCCCCGAGAAGATCGACCCCGCGTAGCCGACGGCGCCGGCCGCGGTGATGGAAGACGACGTCGCGCCCAGCGCCCATCCGGAACCCGGATCGACCGGGGAGCTCGCCGACCCCGTGCCGGCCGCGAGGTCGGCGAGCGTCCCGGAGACAGCGGTGGGCGGTCCGCCCGGCAGCCTGTTCAGTCGCAGGTACACGTCGATGCCCGCGAGAATCCAGCCGTCCGCACTCGTGGTCGGCGGCACGGTCGCCGACACGCGCAACGTGCCGGCGTCGGACGCTCCCGCCGGCGCCTGCGCCCCCCCGGGATCGACGGTGAAGGATGCCGTGGCCACGCGACCCTCGGCATCCACGAGTTGCGCGGTGAGCTCGGGAGCGGCGCCCGTCCAGTCGATCGTCGCGCGCAGTGTGGTCGTGCTCGCCGGCAGGCGCGGTCCGGGAGGCGCCGCCTGGATCGCGGCGGCGAGCGCGCCCGGATCGGCGTCGGTGGATGCCGCGGTGGTTCCCGCGTCCGCGAGTGCGCCGGCCGGCACGGCGACGGCGTCGAACGAGCCGCCCCCGTCGAGGTCCATCGCCGCGACCGCCACCGGGGCGGCGCCTTCGACGCCCGGCATCCGGCGGATGTCGTCGACGGATTCGGCCTGGCCGGCGACGACGAGGTCGGCCCCGTCGTGCAGCGCGGCCGTGCGCGTGGCCGCGTCCTGCCACGTCGCCTGATAGGACGCCGCCAGCACGATTCCGCCGACGGCGATCGCGGTGAGCACGATCGGTGACGCGAACATCCGCACACGCCGGGAAAGCTGCCGGCCGACGAGCGCACCGCCCAGGCCGAGGCCCCGGGATGCGGCGCGTTCGGCGAGGCCGGCGACGAGCGGGAAGAGCGCGAGACCCACGACGGCGACGGCGGCCACGGTGAGCACGGGCGCCAGCACCGCGAGCGGGTCGACCGCGCTGCCGTCGGCGGTCGGCGCCAGCGGCGAGCCGAGCTGCAGGAACCGCCACACCGCGAAGGCCGCGGCACCGACCAGCAGTGCGACGCCCAACGGATCGGCGAGGCGTCGCACCCGCCCCGTATCGTCCGCGGTGTCGCGACGGAAGGCCAGGCGCGCCGACTGACCCGTGCGCCCGCCGATGAGCAGTACCGTCGCCGCGACCACCACGCCGAGCGCCAGCAGGGCGAACGGTGCCGACAGGGTGAGTGGTCCGAACAGAGGCAGCACGGCCAACGCGATACCGACACCCGCGACGCCTCCGGCGAGCGAGACGAGCGCCGATTCCACGGAGGCCGCACCGCCCAGCCGGGTCGCGGTGGCACCGCGCGATCGCAGGAGCGACGTCTCGCGGGTTCGTACCCCGACGAGCAGCCGACCCAACTCCGACAGCGCGACAACGCCGATCGCACCGGCGAACAGCAACGGCACGAGGCGCACCCCGGCGAGCGGTGCGATCGAGGTCTGCACCTCGCGGGCGCGCGCATCGAGTGCGCCTTCGACACCGACGCCGCGCGGCGCGAGTTCTGTGTCGGCGCGGAGGGCATCGCCGACGCGGCCGGCGATCGCAGCAAGGGCGGGGACGTCGCTCGGACCGACGCGGTCGAGGTCGGGGCGGATCGTCCACACCCAGTCGTTTCCGCTGTCGCTCGATCCGCTCTCCACCGTCACCGGCGGCTGGCCGAGGGTGACCAGGGTGGCATCGATGAGTGCCGATCCGCGCTGCTCCTGCGCTTCACGCGCGGCGGCGTCGGGCACCTTCGGCACGTCGAACACCTGCACAGCCACGCCGTCGGAGTCCGCGAGGCCGTTGCCCGCGAGACCGCTGCGCACGGCCTCCCGGGCCTGCCCGTCGAGGTACCCGCCGAGGCCCGTCGCCAGCAGCGTCAGCACGAGAGCCACCCCGAGCACGGCGGCGAACAGCGCCGCATGGGCCCGCATCCTCCGCACCGCGATCATCGTCGGTCAGCCTATTGCGCGCTCGAGAACCACCCGGCTCGCGTCTGGCGATTCACCCACCGTTGGCGGTACGCAGCGCGCTCACCGCGGCGGGAAGATAGACCGACTCCATCGTGCCCTCGTGGGCGCTGCCGACGATCGCGATCCACGTCGCTCCCAGGAAGGCGTAACCCGCTTCAACGCTCGAAATCTCGGAAGGGACGGGCGTCGTGAACACGGTGGCGCCGTCCACGGTCGCTTCGGTGTAGCTTCCCGCATCGCGCAGTGCACCGATCAAGCCGTCCCTCATGTCGGTCGGCAGCTCGATGACCGCGGCGTTCACGCCGCCGTCGGATCCTCCCTCGACGCCCCAACCGCATTCGGCCTTGCGCGGTGCCGCCTCGACCGCTGCTTTCGCCACAGGCCCGGGCAGGCGCTGCCCGATCGTCCATCCGCCACCGTCGGGGTACAGGATGGCGTCCGGAGAGAAGTTCGCCTTCAGCACCTCGATCGGGATCAGCTGCTCGCACTCCGGAAAGACGACCTCGGCGGAGACCCCGGGCGGGGTCGCCGTCGTGGGCGACGGCGCCGCGGGCGACTCCGACGCAGGCGCTGCGGGCGACTCCGCCGACGGCGACTCGACCGCAACCGCCTCTCCCGCGACCGGTCCGCATCCCACGAGCGCGAACCCGAGGGCGAGCACCACAACAGTCGCGGCAGACGAGACAGAGCGCATGCGCCCCACCCTAGCGGCCGCGACGCGAGCGACGCGGGTGCAGGGCAGCGGTCCCGTCTCCGGACGCCGCGGCCGCGTCGGCGCCGATCTCCGCATCGTCCGGGTCGGAACCCGGGGCATCCGCATCCGAGCGCACCGCACGCCGCGCCGACCGGCGCTCGCGGGCGCCCTCGACGAGGTTGTAGAGCGTCGGGAGCACGAGCAGCGTCAGCACGGTCGAGGAGATGAGTCCGCCGATCACGACGATCGCGAGCGGCTGGGAGATGAACCCGCCGTGGCCGGTGATGCCGAGGGCCATCGGCGTGAGGGCGAAGATCGTCGCGAGCGCCGTCATCAGAATGGGACGCAGACGCCGCGATCCGCCCGCGACCGTCGCGTCGTGCGCACTCAATCCCTTGGTGCGGTACTGGTTCACGAGGTCGACGAGGACGATGGCATTGGTGACCACGATGCCGATCAGCATCAGCACGCCGATGAGCGAGGCCACGCCCAGCGGCACTCCGGTCGCGATCTGCAGCAGGATGGCGCCGGTCGCCGCGAACGGCACCGAGACGAGCAGCAGCAGCGGCTGGCGCAGCGACTTGAAGGTCGCGACCATCACGATGTAGACGATGAGGATCGCGGCGAGCATCGCGAGGCCGAGCTGCCCGAAGGCATCCTGCTGCTGCGTGACGACACCGCCGACCTTCGCGTCGGCACCGGTCGGGAGATCCAGGCCGGTGAGGGCCGTGCGGACACTGGCCGACGCCGTGTTGAGGTCGTCTGTCGAGGGCGTCACGGTGACGGTGGCGGTGCGCTGGCCGCGCTGCGTCGTGATCGAGGTCGGGCCCTGGCTCTGCTCGACGGTCGCGACCTGGTCCAGGCGCACGAGTCCGGCGCCGGAGGCGATCTGCAGCCCCTTCAGCTCGTCGATCGTCTGCGGCACCGACGAGGCCTGCAGGTAGACCGTCAGCGACGTGCCGTCGATCTCGACGGACCCGATCTGCCGCGGCTGCATCGTGTTCGACACGAGACCGCCGACGGCGACTTCCGACAGACCGAGCTGCGCGGCCTTGGCCCGATCGACGGTCACGGCGACGTAGGGGAGGGATGCCGAGAGGTTCGAGGTGATCTGCCCGACGCCGGCCTTGCCCTGGAGGCCCGCGACGACGGCGTCGGTGGCCGTCTGCAGAGCGTCGGAGGACGGCGCGGTGATATCGACCTCGACGTCGGTCGAGCCGAATCCGCCCTGACCAGACGACACCGTGACGGTGCCGACATCGGTGAGCCCGGCGATGGCCTTCTCGACGTCGTCGCGGATCGTGACCTGGTTGGCCGATGTGTCGGTCGTCACCGAGTAGGTGATGCCCGTGCTGCCGCCGCGGAAGGCGTCGCGCACGGCCGACCCGCTCGAGCCGATCGAGGTCTGCACCGTGGTGACTCCGGCCACACCGGTGAGAGCCGCTTCGACCTTCTTCGCGGCGGCATCCTCGGCATCGAGGCTGGGCGCCTGCCCGAGCTGCTGAGTGACGGTGAAGGTGTTCTGGCCACTGTCGCCGAGGAAGTTGGTCTTCATGAACGGAGCGGCGGCGATCGTGCCGCCGAGCACCAGCACGGCCAACAGCAGCGTGATCCACGAGTGCTTCAGCGTCCACCGGAGAATCGGCAGGTAACCGCGCTGCAGGCGCGACGGCGGCGCGGCCGGGTCTTCGGGGTCGACGGGGTTGCCCGCGGCATCCCGCACCGGCTTGCCGGGCCGCAGGAACCAGTACGCGAGCACCGGGACGATCGTCAACGCCACGAACAGCGACGCGGCCATCGCGATCGTGACGGTCATCGCGAAGGGGCGGAACAGCTCGCCCGTCACATCGCCGACGAACGCGATCGGAAGGAAGACCGCGACCGTGGTGATGGTGGATGCCGTGATCGCGGCGGCCACCTCGCGCACGGCGAGCAGGATCGATGAGAGCTTGTCGGCACCTTCGACGTAGTGGCGTTTGATGTTCTCGATCACGACGATGGAGTCGTCGACCACGCGACCGATCGCGATCGTGAGGGCGCCCAGCGTGAGGATGTTCAGCGAGTAGCCGAACGCCTGGATGCCGACGAACGTGATGAGCACGCTCGTCGGGATCGAGATCGCGGTGACCAGCGTCGATCGCACCGACAGCAGGAAGAGGAGGATCACGAGCACGGCGAAGACGAGACCGAGCAGCCCCTCCTGGGCCAGCGATTCGATCGACTGCTCGATGTAGGGCGCCTGATCGAACACGACCGTGAAGGTTGCGTCGCCGCCGATGTCGCTCTGCAGCTGCGGGAGCAGTGCGGTCACCGCGCGGCTCACGTCGACGGTGTTGGCCGACGGCAGCTTGGTGATCGACACGGTGAGGGCGGGTTCACCGTTGACCCGCGAGATCGAGGTGACCGGGTCTTGGGCAAGGGCCACGGCGGCGACGTCGCCGACCTTCAGTGCGCCGGCTTTCGCCGCCGCCTCGAACTGCGCCGCCGAGGTCGGAACGAGCGGGAGCGCCGCGATCTGGTCGACCGACGTGAGCTTGCTGCCGGTCTGGACGGTCAGCGTCTGCTGTCCCTCGGTGACCGTGCCGCCGGGGAAGAGCACGCCGTTCTGCTTCAGGGCATCGGTGAGCGCGGCCTGCGTGAAGCCGGCGGCGGCGAGCTTCGCCTGGTCGGGCGTGATCGTCACCCGCTGGCCCTGACCGCCGACGATGGATGCCGCGCTGACGCCTTTGACGTCTTCGAGGTCGGGGATCGTGCTCGCCTCGAGCTTCGCCTGGATCGTCTTCTCGTCGCTGTAGCCCGTGACGGCGAGCGCGATGACCGGCAGATCGTCGATAGAGAACGAGACGACGTTCGGCTCGACGCCGGTAGGCAGCGTGGACTTGATGCGGTTGATCGCCTGGAGGATCTTCTGCTCGGCGGTGGCGAGATCGGTGCCGTAGGTGAACGACGCCTGGATGATCGAGGCGTTCGTCGTGCTCGTCGCCGTGGTCGACTCCAGCCCCGGAATCCCCTGGATCGCTGTTTCGATCGGGGTCGAGACGTCGTTGTTGACGACGTCGGGCGAAGCCCCGGGGTACGTCGAGAGGATCGACAGCTGCGGGAACTCGACCGAAGGGATGAGCTCCTGCTTGAGGCTCGTCAGCGCGAGCCCACCAAAGATCGCCGCGACGATGGTGACGAGGGCGATCAGAGCCCGGTTCTTGAGGCTCAGAACGGCGAGGTGCGACACGGGGAACCCTTGCTCTGCGGACGGGCGTGGAGGTCAAGCTCGATACACGCGTGTATCCGCTACATTCTCGCACGGGCATGAGCGAGCGATGGTGGGGATAGCCGGAAGTTCACCGTGGCATCCTCACCCGCCGCACCAGCCCCGGTCGTTGAGCGATGCGCGCGGCGCCGAGTCGAAACGCCCCGACTCGCCACTCACCCGCCGCGCGGGCTCACCGCGGGAAGAAGCCGCCGATCAGCAGCCCGACCGACGCGGTCACCAGGCAGAGCACCAGCGTGCCGAGGAGGTTGAGCCACGCCCAGTCGCGCCGCCCGCGTTGCGCGAGCAGTGCCGTCTCCACCGACACCGTGCTGAAAGTCGTGAACCCGCCGAGCACGCCGACCCCGAGAATGCTCACCCACGCCGGCGCGACCGAAGGCCCGAGCCCCGTGAGCAGGCCGAGCAGGAATGACCCCAGCGCGTTGACCAGCAGGATGCCGACGGGGAACGCGCCCGAGCGGCCGCGCATGATCACGGCATCCATCAGATAGCGCGCGCCGGCACCGAGTCCGCCGCCGACGATCAGCGCACCGATCTCGATCGCGTTCACTCGGCTTCCTCCGGGGCTTCGACTTCGCCGGGGCGATCGGCCGCACGCCGGCCCATCGCCAACCCGACGAGCGCGGCGAAGACACCGCCGAACAGGGAGAGCGCGATGAGGGCGATACCGACGTAGGGCGACGCACTCGAGGTGGTCACGGCCTGCACGGCGAAGGCACTGTAGGTGGTGAACCCTCCCATGACGCCCGTGCCGAGGAACATGCGGGCGCGGGGATGCCGGTCGGCGAGCGCTCCGACGATGACGCCGAGCAGAAGCGAGCCCACAAGGTTGATGGCCATCGTGACGGCGGGCACCACGAGCGGGTGGACGCCCGCCCCGCCGAGCGGCAGCACGAGGAGCGCGCGGATGCCGACGCCGACCATCCCGCCGACGATCACCAGCACGAGGACGGCGGGCGAGAACCACGGGGGCCGGCGGGCGGTGGACACGTCCGCAGACTAGCGCCGAGTCAGGGCTCCAACAGCGCGCGGATCGCCGATTCCGGCGAAACGGCGGTGTCGAGCAGCATCCCCCGGCGATAGCGGGCGAACACCCGCGGATCGATGTACGAACTCTTCGCCACCGACGGCGTGTTACCGAGAGCGGCGGCCGTCGCCTTCACCGCGAGCACTTCGGCACGCTTACGGTCTTTCGGGGTGTCCGCGGGGCCGATGCGCGCGAGGGCATCGGCGGCGAGGATCGTGCCGCGGAGGGTCCGGAAGTCCTTCGCCGTGAAGCGACCGCCGGTCATCGTGCGGACGTACACGTTGACGTCTTTCGGTGTGAGGGGCACCCGCCGCCGCCCGCGCCGGTACGACAGGAGCGGAGCGGCCGGACGACCCGCGGCGAGCAGTTCGATCACGGCGGCGAGGTCGGCGTCATCCACCTCCAGGCTCTGCCGCTTGCCGCTCTTGCCCGGAAAGCGCAGGCTCGTCAAAGTACCGTCGACCTCGGCATCCCTGCGGAGCAGCGTCGTGAGACCGCGGCTGCCGTGGGTGGTGAAGTAGCGCTCGCTGCCCACGCGCGGCGCGGCTTGATCGAGCAGGCGGAAGGCGGTGGCCAGCACACGCTCGCGGTCGATGTCGTCGCGGCGCAGCGACGCCGTGACGCGAGCCCGGGCTCGCGGAAGGCGCTCCGCCAACTGCAGCGCCCGGGCGTACTTGCCCTTGTCGCGGCTGGTCGACCAATCAGGGTGGTAGAGGTACTGCATCCGCCCGGCTTCGTCGACGCCCGTCGCCTGGATATGACCGTTGGCGGCGGCGCAGATCCAGACATCGGTCCACGCCGGTGGGATGACGAGGGCCACCACGCGCTCCCGCTCCGCCGCCGGCAGGGCGGCACCGTCGGCATCCACGTAGCGGAATCCCGAGCCGGAGCGCACACGACGGTAGCCGAGGTCGCGCCCGGGGCGGACCTTTCGCAGGCGCGGCACGTCAGCGGTCGCGGAGCATGTCGACCAGCTCCGCCTTCCGCTTGTCCGAGTAGCCGCGGATGCCCAGCTCCTTCGCACGGCGGCGGAGCTCGGCGACCGTCCAGTCCTCGTACGAGCCGGATTCCCCCCCACGCCTGCCCACCGCCGCGCGGCCATCGCGGGCCGCGGCGTTGGAGATGCGCGCGGCCTTCTCCTTCGAGGCGCCGTCTTTGCGGAGCTCCTCGTAGAGATCCGGATCCTTCAGGGAGGGCGGGGTCGTGTTCTGAGGCATATAACGGCCCTATCGCAGGTGTCCGGGCCGTGGCAAGGGGGGTGCCCGCACCGGGAATCGGGGCTAGCGTCGGGGAGTCATGGAGTCCCTCGAGAATGGAGCAATCACATGAATCTCGCTCTCATCATCATCATCGTCGTCGCGATCGTGCTCGCGATCGTCGGCGGAATGAACGCCGCCCTCAACTGGCTGCTGTGGGTCGCCCTGATCGTCGGCGTCATCGCCATCATCGCGTTCCTGCTGCGACTCGTTCGAGGCGGTCGCGCCTAGCAGCAACCGCTCGAAAGCGCGCCGGCTCCCCTCGGGAGGCCGGCGCGATTTCGTGTGCGGCGGTCTTCATCCGTCCCGTGTTGCCGCATCCGGCGGTCGATGGCGACACGGCGGGACGGATGAAGCGGGGGTCGAGGGTGGAGGCGGGGGAGGTGGGGGAGAAACGGGAGGTGCGATTCGAGATATATCGTGTTATTGTCGGGCAACGCGATATATCTCGAATCGCCAGACCTCAGGAGAACCCCATGACACTCGAGAAGTGGCTCATCAAGCCGGGCGAGACCCGGGTGATCGACCTCGAAGACATCCGCAAGCTCAAGATCGGCCTCGTCGGCGGACAGATCGACGTCGTCGCCCACGACGAACCCGGTGTGCGCATCGAAGTGCACGCCGTGACCATCAAGGACCTCCGCATCGAGGCATCCGGCGACGTCGTGGAGATCGACCACCCGCAGTTGCGCTGGGACAACTTCCTCGAGGTGTTCCGCAACTTCGGCGCCGGCGGCCCCAAGGCCGAGGTGAGCGTCGCCGTTCCGCGCAACGTCGCCCTGACGCTCGGCGTCGTGAGCGCGAGCGCCCTGGTGTCCGGGCTGAGAACGGATGCCAAGCTCAACACCGTCTCGGGCGACATCATGGTCGACGGGCTCGTCGGCGACGTGAGCCTCAACGCCGTGTCCGGCGACGTGCAGGTGCGCGAGCTCCAGGGTGCACTGACGGCGAACAGCGTCTCGGGCGACATCGCCGCGACCGGCGCCGTCACGAAGGCCTCGGTCGACACGGTCGCGGGCGCACTGCTCGTCGACTCCACCGGCACGGTGCAGTCGATCAGCCTGAACTCCGTCAGCGGCTCGGCGACGATCCGCCTCGACCGCGGGCTGCCCGCGAACTACGTCGCGCGTTCGGTGAGCGGGCGCGTGCAGATCGACGGACACGTGCGTTCCGGCAAC
>Ga0207709_10001109_pt1 | contig 19731 bp, 21 predicted proteins | sample KBSM34metaG_FD_184397 | JGI IMG/M metagenome (GOLD analysis project Ga0207709, IMG submission 184397) | Miscanthus rhizosphere microbial communities from Kellogg Biological Station, Michigan, USA - KBS M3-4 metaG (SPAdes) (version 2) | ecosystem: Host-associated > Plants > Roots > Rhizosphere >...
TACCGCGTCGACGGCGTGCTCACCGCGGCCGAGACCATGCCGGGCACCGAGCTCGCCGAGCAGGTGATCTCGCGCATCAAGGTGATGTCGGAGCTCGACATCGCCGAGCGCCGCGTGCCGCAGGACGGCCGCTTCAAGGCGCGCCGCGATGGCAGGGATATTGATTTCCGATTGTCGGTGATGCCGAGCGTGTTCGGCGAGGACGCGGTGCTGCGGATCCTCGACCGGCGCGCGCTCACCGACCAGCTGCAGGGCCTGACGCTGGAGGCGCTGGGTTTTGCGCCGGAGATGAAGGCGCAGCTGCGCCAGCTGTCCATGGAGCCCTATGGCATGGTGCTCGTCACCGGCCCGACGGGCAGCGGCAAGACGACCACGCTGTACGCGGTGATCTCGGAAGCGAACAAGGGCCTCGACAAGATCATCACCATCGAGGACCCGGTCGAGTACCAGCTGCCGGGCGTGCTGCAGATCCCGGTGAACGAGCAGAAGGGCCTCTCGTTCGCGCGCGGACTGCGCTCGATCCTGCGGCACGACCCCGACCGCATCATGGTGGGCGAGATCCGCGACCCGGAGACCGCCGAGATCGCGGTGCAGTCGGCGCTCACCGGCCACCTGGTCTACACCACGGTGCACGCGAACAACGCGATCGACGTGCTCGGGCGCTTCCAGCACATGGGCGTGGACGCCTACAACCTGGTCTCGGCGCTGAACGGCGTGCTCGCGCAGCGCCTGGTGCGGGTGCTGTGCAAGGCATGTCACGGAAAAGGCTGTGCCGACTGCAGAGGCACCGGCTTCAAAGGGCGTAAGGCGATCGGCGAGCTGCTGGTGCTGAACGACGAATTGAGGGAGCTGATCACGGCGCGTGCGCCGGCGAGGAAGCTCAAGGATGCAGCGCGCGCCGCGGGAACCGTTCCGCTGCGCGACGCCGCGCTGGCGCTGGTCGAGGCCGGTGAAACCACTCTCGAGGAGATCAATCGTGTCACTTTCGTGGCTTAGGAAGAAGCCCCTGCGCATCGGCCTCGGCGCCAAGCGCATCATGCTGTCGGGCGCCAAGGCGCTCGAGCTGGAGTCGGGCGACGACTGGCGCGGCGCCGTCGCGGCGCTGCCGGAGATGCTCAAGGCGCACCGCGGCGTGGAGGCGAGCGTGGTGCTCGCCGACCAGTTCGCGCGCTACGCGCTGCTGCCGCACACCGACGCGGTCAAGACCCCGGCGCAGTGGCTGGCGCTCGCGCGCCATCGCTTCAGCGCGCTGCACGGCGCGATCGCCGCGGAATGGGAGGTGAAGGTCACCGAGACCGCGCCGCTCGGCGCGCGCCTCGCCTGCGCGGTCGACCGTGAATTGATCGAGCAGCTCGCCGGTGTTTTCGTTGCTTCTTCCGTCAAGCTCATTTCGGTGCAGCCGTTCCTGGTGGCGGCGTTCAACCGCATCCGCCAGACGGTGGGCAACGGCTCGTGCTGGATCGTGGTCGAGGAGCCCGGCCGCCTGACGCTCGCGCTGCTGCAGCGCGGCGCGTGGGTCGCGATCAGGAGCCGCCGCAGCGACGAGCGCTGGCGCATGGTGCTGCCCGAGATCCTCGAGCGCGAGAGCGCCTTCCTCGGCCTCGACCAGCCCTGCACGCGCGTCATCGTCTGCGCGCAGGGCGAGTTCGAGTTTGACTCCGCGATGCAGGAGACCTGGCGCGCGCAATCGCTCAGCTACCGCGACCTCGCGCTGGCCCGGGAATGATGCAAGCGCTCAAGATCGACTTCGGCGCCACGCGGCGGCGCTCGCCCTGGATCGGGCGCGTGATGCTCGCGGTTTCCGCGCTGGTCGCGCTCGACGCCGGGCTGTCGTACCACAGCGCGAGCAGGACGCTGAGCGAGAACCAGGCGCGCCTCGCGCAGCGCTCGCCGGCGCGCAACGCGCCGAAAGTGTCGCCGCAGGAAGTCGCGGCGGTGCGCGAGACGGTCCAGCGCCTGACGCTGCCGTGGGACGACCTGTTCGCCGCGATCGAGTCCGTGGCGAGCGACAAGGTGGCGCTCGCCGCGATCGAGCCCGACCCGCGCAACGGCACGGTGACGATCTCGGGCGACGGCAAGGATTACCTCGCCGCGCTGAGCTACGTGCTCAACCTGTCGCACACCGAGGGCCTGGATCGGGTGCAGATGGTGCGCCATGAGCAGAAGAACGAAGGCGTGAGCTTCGCCGTTTCCGCCGCGTGGAGCGCAAGATGAAGCAGCTCGTCGAGCGCATCGGGCTGGCCGGCATCGCAGCGATCGCGCTGCTCGCCGCCGCCCTGTTCTTTTCCAACTTCGTGGTGCGGCCGCTCGAGGGGAAGAACAGCCTGCTGATCGAGACCTCGGCGCGCCACGGCCGCAAGGCCGACGCCACGGTCTCCGGCGAGAAGGTCGCCGCGGTCTACGAGTTCCTGCGCAAGGACGAAGGCACCACCGACTGGCTCGCCAAGCTGCACGGCATCGGCGCCGCGACCGGGCTGCAGCTGCGTTCCGCGAGCTACAAGATGCTGCCGGCCGAGGGCCGCATCGAGCGCTACGAGATCGTGCTGCCGGTGTCGGGCAGCTACAGCCAGATCCGCGACTTCCTCAAGCGCGCGCGCGCCGAGATTCCGGTGATGTCGGTCGACCAGCTCACGCTCAAGCGCGTAGAGAGGAAAGAAGCCGGCGGCCAGGCAGCGCTCCACGCCGAGATGCGCCTCACTCTGCACATGGTGAAGTCATGAAGCTCTCGCTCAACCTGAGCCCGTGGAAGAAGAACGCGGCGATCGTCGCCGCGGCAGTGACCGTGGCCGCCGGCGTGGTGGCCGGGCGGGAACGGCCTTCCATGGAAGTGATTCATGACCGGGTGAAACCCGTGCAGGACGACGGCATCGATCTTGCAAAGCTGCGCCGCCCCGAGCCGAGCGTTCCGCAGAACGATCCATTTGCCAGAAACTTCGGCCAGGAAAAGCCGGCCCAAGCTGCTGCGGCCGCCGAGAAGCCGGCTGCGCCGGTGGTGCCGCCGCTGCCGTTCCGCTACTTCGGCCGCCTCACCGAGAACGGCAAGACCGAGGTGTTCGTGATGCGCGGCGACGAGCTGCTTGCGCTCGCGCCCGGGCAGACGATCGGCGAGTACCGCGTCGAGCAGATCGCCGACGCGAGCATCAGCTTCACCTACCTTCCGATGAAGACGAAACAGACCCTGGACCTCCAATGACGCCAATGAAAAAACTCGTCCTCCTCCTCGCCGCGCTGGCGCTGGTCGGCTGCGCGCACGAAAAACTCCAGCACGGCCAGGAACTGATCGAGGCCGGCAACGAGGAACAGGGTCTCGCCAAGCTGGAACAGGCGATGAAGGACCATCCGAACGACGTCGAGATCCGCAACTACTACCTGCGCCACAAGACCGTGGCGGTGCAGCGCTACCTGCAGATCGGCGACAACGCGCGCAGCTCGGGCAACATCGACGCCGCGGAAGCCGCCTACCAGCGCGCGCAGCGCTTCGACCCGGCCAACGCCAACGCGCAGGCCGGGCTCGACGCCGTGGCGCGCGAGCGCGCGAGCGTCGGGCTGGTGAAGGAAGCCGACGAGGCGCTGAAGCGCGGCGACAGCCAGGCCGCGCTCGCCAAGGCGCAGGAAGTGCTGAAGATCAATCCGCAGCAGCGCGAGGCGCGCGCCATCGCGCGCAAGGTCGAGGAGCAGCGGGTCAAGGCCGACATGACCAGCCCGCAGCTCGCCGCGGCGCTGAAGAACACCATCACCATCGAGCTGAAGGACGCGCCGGTGCGCACCGTGTTCGAGCTGATCTCGAAGCGCGCGGGCCTCAACTTCGTCTACGACCGCGACGTGCCGCCCGACCTGCGGGTGACGGTGTTCGTGAAGGACACCACGATCGAGGAAGTGATCCGCTTCGTGCTGGTGACCAGCCAGCTCGAGCGCCGCACGCTCAACCCGAACACCGTGCTGATCTACCCCAATACGCCGAACAAGACCCAGGCCTACCGCGAGCTGACGGTGAAGAGCTTCTACCTCGCCAACGCGGATGCCAAGCAGACCGCGAACATGCTGCGCAGCCTGGCGAAGACGCGCGACCTGTACGTCGACGAGAAGCTGAACATGATCGTGATCCGCGACACGCCGGAGGCGGTGCGCATGGCGGAGAAGCTGATCGCCAACCAGGATCTCGGCGAGGCCGAGGTGATGCTGGAAGTGGAAGTGCTGGAAGTCGGCCAGAACCTGCTCACGCAGGCGGGCGTGCAGTGGCCCGGCCAGGTCAGCCTGGGCATCACCGGCGCCGCCGGCGTCGCCGGGCAGATCACCGGCACCGAGGCGAAGAACTTCAACAGCGGCCTGGTGCGCCTGAACGTCGGCGACCCGCTGGTCGCCCTCAACCTGCGCCAGCAGGCCGGCCGCACCAACGTGCTCGCCAACCCGCGCATCCGCGTGAAGAGCAAGGAAAAGGCGCGCATCCACATCGGCGACAAGGTGCCGGTGATCACTACCACCGCCGGCGCCACCGGCTTCGTCTCCGAGTCGGTGAACTACCTCGACGTCGGCCTCAAGCTCGAGGTCGAGCCGGTGGTCAACCTGGAAGACGACGTCGGCATCAAGATCGGCCTCGAGGTGAGCAACATCTCGAACGAGGTGAAGACCTCGAGCGGCACCGTGGCCTACCAGGTCGGCACGCGCAACGCGAACACCACGCTGCGCCTGCGCGACGGCGAGACCCAGGTGCTGGCCGGCCTGATCAACGACGAGGACCGCCGCAGCGCCAACCGCGTGCCGGGCGCGTCGCAGCTGCCGCTGATCGGCCGCCTGTTCTCGAACAACAGTGACACCGTGAACAAGACCGAGATCGTGCTGCTGATCACGCCGCGCGTGATCCGCAACATCGAGCGCCCGGGCGCGCGCCTGGAGGAGTTCAACTCCGGCACCGAGCTCGAGATCGGCGCTGCCGCCGCCGGCGGCGCGCCGCTCGCGCTGCCCGCGAGCCCCGAGCGTCCGCAGGCACCGGCACGCGCGCCGGAAGCGCCGCGTCCGCCGGCCGCCGGCCCCGCGCCGCAACAGCAACAGCAACAGCAGCAGCAGCAGCAACAGCAGCCGCCCCAGCAACAACAGCAGCAGCAGCCGCCGACGCAGCTCAAGCCATGAAAGCGCGCGGCTTCACCCTCATCGAGCTCCTGATCGTGGTCGCGATCGTCGGCCTGCTGGCCTCGATCGCGGCGCCGCTCGCCGAGCTCGGCTGGCAGCGCGCCAAGGAGCAGGACCTGCGCCAGGCCCTGCGCGACATTCGCGGCGCGATCGATTCCTACAAGCGCGCGGCCGACGAAGGCCAGATCGAGAAGAAGGCCGATGCTTCCGGCTACCCCGCTTCACTGGCTTTGCTGGTCGAGGGAGTGACTGACAAGAAGGACCCGCAGGGCGGCAAGATCTATTTCCTGCGCCGCATTCCGAAGGATCCGATCACCGGCGAAGAGTGGGGCGTGCGCAGCTACGCGAGCCCGGCCGACGCGCCGCAAGCCGGCAAGGACGTCTACGACGTGTACTCGCGCAGCGACGACGCGGGCCTCAACCGCATTCCGTACAAGGACTGGTGACATGAAGAAGAAGCTGGGCTTTACGCTGGTCGAGCTGATGGTCGTGCTGACCGTCATCGCCCTGCTCCTCTCCGTGGTGGTGCCGGACTACGTCGGCCGCATGAAGCGCGCCGAAGAGGCGGTGCTGCAGGAGAACCTCACGGTGATGCGCGACGCGCTCGACAAGCACTACGCCGATGCGGGCAAGTACCCGACCAACCTCGAGGACCTGGTGTCCAAGCGCTACCTGCGCTCGATTCCCAAGGACCCGTTCACGCAGAGCACCGCGAGCTGGGTGCCGGTGCCGCCGGCCGACCCGAAGAAGGGCGGCGTGTTCGACGTGCACAGCGCGGCGAAAGGCTATGAGCGCTGGTAGGTTCCCTTGTCAGGGGGTCAAGAAGCAGCGGGGATTTACCTACCTCGCTTTCATGCTGTTCGTCGCGCTGCTTGGCGCGGGACTCGCCGCGTACGGCGAGCTCGCGTCGCACGCGGCGCAGCGCGAGAAGGAGGCCGAGCTGCTGTTCCGCGGCGAGCAGTACCGCGACGCCATCGCCTCGTACTACAAGAAGGAGCAGCGCTACCCGAAGGCGCTGCAGGACCTGCTGGAGGACAAGCGCTATCCGATGCCGGTGCGCCACCTGCGCAAGCTCTACCGCGACCCGATCACCGGCGACGAGGAATGGGGCCTGGTCGAGGCGCCCGGCGGCGGCGTAATGGGCGTGTTCAGCCGTTCCGAGCAGGAGCCGGTCAAGACCGGTAACTTCTCCCCGAAGAATCAGGAGTTTGCCGAGACGCAGCGGTACGCGGACTGGAAATTCGTCCATAGTCCTCCCGGACTACCCGCGAGCGTTGAAAAGTCCGCGCCCAAGTAACACTATCGTCCTCGTGTAGGCAGTCGGCTACACAGCGATCGGGCTCTGACCGACACCCTGTTAACAGCTCCCCTCGGGGCCAAACACCGTGTAGTCAACGCGATCGCCGCTTGAGGCAGCAGGCACCACGGAGGGCACGGCTAGCGGCCGTGCCCTCTTTTCATTTCGGGCGCGTGAGCACGCCGACGGCTTGCAGGCCCTTCTTCGCCAGCCGCATTGCCGGCAGCCCGGCGAGCGCCGCGTAGCCCGCGCCGCGCACGCCGGCGGCGACGCGCAGCACGGTGCGCCGGTCCTTCCATACGCGCGCGTAGCCGGTGCTCTGGCGCGCGGTGTTGGAGTCGATCCAGCGCAGCCCCGGCGTCTCCATGAACTGGCGCACGTTGTCGACCTCCGCCAGGATCCCCGGCGAGCTCTTGGCGTGGGCCTCGTCGTAGGCGATCTTGTAGCTGACCGAGCCTTCGCCGGCGCTGATCATGATGTGGCGCGCGAGCGGGCGGCCGTCGAGATCCAGGCCGGTGATGTGCAGGCGGCCGCGGCGGAACGCCTCGGCGAACACCGCGGCGGCGAAGCGCCGCTCTTCCGGACGGCAGGCCATGGCGCTGCCGGCGCGGCCTTTCCAGCCGCTCGCCTCGAGCTGCATGAAATCCTCGGTCCAGGCGACGAGGTCGTCGCCGGGCGCGAGGCGCACCGGCGAGAGCTTGCCGGCCGCGGTGAGGCGCGCCTGCCAGCGCCGCAGGTTGTTCTTCATGTTGGAGTTGAAGCACGCGCGCGGATCGCGGTCGCGCAGCAGCAGCGCGCGCGCGTACGCATCGGTGACGGTCCACGGCAGCGCCTCGTCGGTGACCGCGTCGACCAGCTCGCTGAAAAAGCGTCCGCCGGCCGAGATCCAGTCGAACTCCACCACCGGCGCGATGCGGTGCCCGAGCAGCGCGGCGATGTACTTCGCGGGCGCCTGCGCGAGACCCTTGGCACGCACCAGCGGCGTGCAAAGCAGCATGTTGCGGTGGCGGTAGGAGCGCAGCGCCTGCACCGGCAAGCCGCGCCAGGGCCGCTGCAGGCGCATCGGGAACAGCGCGGCCAGCATGCCGTTGTCCCAGATCGCGACGCAGCGGAAGTCCCGGTCCCCGTAGGCCTCGAGCGCGGGGAGCAGCATCCAGTGCTCGTAGAACGGATTGGGCTCGAGCGCGTCGGCCGCGAGCGCTTCCCAGTCGGGCACCAGCGCGCGCAGCGCCGCTGCATCGCTGTGCACCTCGACCACGGTCCCGGTGGCGCCGGGGCCGCGGCGTACGGCTTGAGTCTCGCTGGAAGAGAAAACGCTCAGGCCGCGTCTGCCAGTTCCACCAGCCTCCGCACCGCGGGGCGGTGGATAACGAAAGGGGTTTTGCCGAGCGCGGTCTGCTCCAGGCGCTCGCACAGCTCGACGCTGACGCTCATCGAAGGCGGCAGCTTGGCGCGCACGTTGGCGAGCAGGCGCTGCGCGTCGTGCGCGGAATAGCCCGCCTCGGCGAGCACCAGCAGGCGCACCGCGTCGACCCGCTCCTGGATCACCTGGATGCGGCGCACGTGCCCGACCTCGCGCGGGAAATGGTTGATGCCGGTGATGCGCGCGCCCTCCGGCGTGAGCAGGAACTCGCCGCTGCGCCCGAGCACGCCGCCGAACGGCCGCACGCCGAGCGCCACTTCCTCGAGCTTGGCGCTGCCCCAGGCCGCGGGCAGGCTCACCAGGTCGCCGGTGCGATAGCGCACCAGCGGCATCGCCAGGTTCCACAGCGAGGTGCCGACGATCTCGTACAGCGTGCTCTCGCCCTGCTGCGCGAACTCCACCAGCTCGACGCGCGAGTAGCCCGGCAGGAAGCGGTAGACGCCCGGCTCGAACGCCGCGGCGAACGCCACGCGCTCGGCCTGGCCGTAGTAGTCGGCGATGGCGGGCGCGCCGAGCGCCCGCGTCGCCAGCCGCCAGGTCTGCGGGCCGAGCACTTCCGAGGACGCGTGCACGCGCGGCACGTTCAGCTGCAAGCCGGCCTGCAGCAGAAGGCGCGACAGCGATTCGAGCGCGGTGGGATAGACCCACAGCACGTCGGGCTTGAACTCGCGCAGGGCGCGCGCATAGTCGGCGATGGTGTCCGCGCTCAGGTGGTGCGGCGACAGCACCATGCGGCTGCCGCCGTGCGTCACGATCCAGTACGGCGGCTTGCGCTCGGCCGGGTCCTTGATGCTGTCGGCGCGCAGCACCGCCATGCGCATGCGGCCCGGCTGCACGCCGAGCTTCTCGAGCAGCCAGTCGAGCGAGGCCTGCTCGAACACCACCGCCTGCAGCGGGCGCAGCAGGCGCAGCGGCAGCCCGGTGGTGCCGCCGGTGCTGCCGCGCACCGAGACGAAGAATCCCGGCGCGCGGAAATCGTCCGGCGCCACGCGCAGCGCGTTCTTCTCGAGCAGCGGCCAGGACGCAAGCGCGTCGCCGCCGCCGACCGTGCGCCCATAGCGGGTGCGGCGCGCCGCGGCGAGCACCTTGTTCAGCCGCTCATCGACCCATTTGCGCCGCGCATCGACGCCCTGCGCCTGCAGCGCCTCGAGGCGCGCGCGCGCCTTGCGGTAGAAAAGCGGGTTGCGGCGGATCAGCGCGTCGCCGAGGCTGAGGCGCTTGAGCGCGTCGGTGAGGGCGCTCATCGGACGGTGGGCGAGCTCCCGCCGGCGGCAGCGGTCGCGCTCGCTTGGTTGGTGGGCGAATTCATCCTGCCCCAGCGGTCGTGCCAGTTGCCGTCGAAGCAGTGCATGAGCTCGTGGCCGAGCGTCGCGAAGCGCTGCATGTCGCGCTCGTTGCGCGGCGCCGGCGCGTAGATCGCGCACACGCGCGGCGCGCCCTGCGCGACCGGCTCCTGCCACTGCGAGCAGCCGAGCACGTTGAACAGGCTCTTGCGCCCGCTCAGCGACTCGCACACCTGGTGCGGCTCGTCGACGCGGTTCCACACCACCGCGACGCCGGCGTCCGGCGCCGCGGCCGGCGTGGTGGAGCATGCCGGCACCAGGATCGTCACCAGCAGCAGAACGTATTTCACGCGAGCAGCATGCGGCTGACGTCGATGCCTTCGGCGTACTTCACGCCCACCATGCGGCCGGTGAGGCGCGCCAGGTCGCGGTACATCTCGGCTTCCAGGCCGCGCGCGCCGAACTGGCTGACGTGCGCCGCGATCGCTTCCATCTTCAGGTCGAGGGTCGTGCTGACGTCGACGTAGGCGCGCGGATAGAACTGCACCGGCACCGGCCGGCACATGGTCGGGTTGAAGTGGAAGAAGTCGAACGGCTTGAGCCGCTGCGTCGAGATGCACGCGTTGTGCACCGTCACGTGGTCGCGGTGGAACTCGTTGGCGCTGTGCGTGAGCACCGCGGCCGGCTGCAGCTCGCGCACCAGCGCGTCCAGCATGCCGACCAGCTGGTAGTTCTTGATGTCGTCGATGCGCCGGGCCTCGTCGTCCATCAGGATGCGCAGCTCGCAGCCCAGGATCTCCGCCGCGCGCTGCGCTTCGGCGCGGCGCGTCTCGAAGTCGGCGGGGATCGAGACCACCGCCATCACCACGCGCGCCGACTCGCGCGACAGCCGCGCCAGCATGCCGCCGATGGCGAGCTCGAGGTCGTCGGGATGCGCGCCGATCGCGAGCACGGTGCGCCCGCCGTAGCGCGAGGCGAGCGAGATGCTGCGCGCCTGGAAAGCTTTCGCCGCGAGCGGGGCGTTCACGCGGCTTTCGCCAGCGCGGGCTTCGCGAGCAGCAGCTCGCGGCTGCGCGGGCCGCAGTTGAACAGCATGTCCACCGCCGACAGCCCGCGCAGGAACGGCGCCGTCTCCTTCGCGCCGCACTGCGGGTGCTCGGGATGGGTGAACTGGTGATAGGTGATGGCCACGCCGGCGCGCTCGAACGCGTCCTGGTCGAGGTAGCCGCGCGAGCCGCCGAAGCCGACCAGCAGCGTGTCGGCGCCGAGCGCGCGGCAGATGTTGAGGATCAGGTCGCCGCGCGCGCCCTCGACCGCGAGCTCGGAGCTCCTGACGAGCGGCGTGGTGATGCCGAAGGCCTCGCGCAGCAGGTCGAGGCTCGCCTGATTGAGCTCGGCCAGCCTGTCGTAGCGCGTCTCCAGCAGCTTGCGCAGCGGCTCGATGTAGCTGCTGAAGAACGGCGCCGGGCGGTAGGTGTGGCGCAGGGTCGCGAGGTGCGCGTGCGACCACCACTTGCCCGCGGACTCCAGGCGGTTGTCGACTTCCTTGTCGACGATGCGCTCCTTCTGCGAGTGCTGGATCACCGGCACGGTGAGCCAGCGCGCCTCGTCATTGATGCGCACCATGGTGCGGTTCTGGTAGTTGCGGCGCTCGAACTGCACGTGGTCGAGCAGGACGAAGGTATCGACCTGCGCCATGCGATGCAGATAGCCGAGCCACGGCAGGTAATGCGGCTGGTGGATTGCGACGATCATTGGATCGCAGCAGAGTAACGAGGAGCGCCTCGACTATGAAACCGGACGCTCTAAGCCGCTTGGCGCAGGTTGTAGCGCGAAAACGTCGTCGCGCCCCGACGCCGTCCGGATGGCGCAATGCAGGCCCGGGCAATCTGTAGCGGCGGGCCGATACGCTTCAGCGATGACCCCCGTCGTCCTGCTCGGCGGCCTGAACGTGGTCCGCGCCCTCGGCATGGCGGGCATTCCGGTCATCATCGCCTCCTCGAAGCGCCAGCGGCCGTCGATGGCGTCGCGCTACTGCAGCGGGGTGATCGAGCTGCCGCCGATCGCGGAGCGCGAAGCCGTGGTCGAGACCCTGGTCCAGGAAGCAAAGCGCCTCGGTGCGCGCGCGCCGCTGTTCTACGACAACGACGACCGCCTTTCGCTGGTGCAGGACTTCCGCGCGGCGCTCGCGCCGCACTACGCCCTGCTGCTGAACGAGCCCGAGCTGGCCGACGCGCTGGTGGAGAAGGCGCGCTTCCAGGCGCTCGCGGAGCGCACCGGCCTGCCGGTGCCGCGCCGCTTCGACTGGGAGACCCTCGACGGCGCCTCGGGCCCGGTGCTCGCCAAGCCGAAGAGCCGCACCGCCTGGGACAATTCCAGCGTGCGCCGGCAGCTGTTCGGCGGCGCCGGCAAGGCCTGCATCTTCGCCAGCGGGCGCGAAGCGCGCGCGCAGATCGAGGCGCGCGCCGCGCAGCTCGCCGACCAGCTCTCGTTCCAGGAGTACGTGCCCGGCGGCGACGACGCCATCTGGTCGTTCCACGGCTTCGCCGCCCCCGGCGGCGAAGTGCTCGAGTGGTTCGTCGGCCGGAAGATCCGCACCTGGCCCGCGCTCACCGGCGACAGCGCCTACCTCGCGCTCGCGCGCGACGAGCGCCTGGTCGCGCTCGGGCGCGAGATCGCGCGCAGCCTGCGCCTCGCCGGCGTGTTCAAGATGGATTTCAAGCGCAGCGCGTCGAACGACCGCTACTACCTGCTGGAAATCAACACGCGCTTCAATCTGTGGCATTACCTGGGCGCCTGCAGCGGGGTGAACCTGCCGCAGGTCGCCTACGAGTTTTTGACAAGAAACCGGCGTCCACTGCATGCCGAAGCAAAGCCCGGCGTGCGCTGGCTGTGCCTGCACTACGACTGGCGCGCCTACCGCGAGCTGAGGGCGCGCGGCGAGCTCGGCTTTGCCGGCTGGCTGCGCTCGCTCGCGCATTTCCCGATGGTCTACGACCTTTTTTCCTGGAGCGATCCGCTGCCGTTCGTGCGCCACTGGCTCGGCACGATCCGCTCCGCATTCCAGCGAAGGATGCATCGATGGCTCGCTACGGCGTCCTAGGCGACATCCACGGCAACCGCGAGGCGCTCGAGGCGGTGCTGCGCGCGCTCGACGAGCGCGGCGTCAAGCAGTTCCTGTGCGTGGGCGACATCGTCGGCTACAACGCCGACCCCGACGAGTGCGTCGAGCTGGTGCGCAGCCGGCGCTTCGCCGCGATCGCCGGCAACCATGACCTGATCAGCCAGCGCCGGCTCGACTTCAGCCGCTGCTCGAACATCGCCGAGTATGCGCTGCGCCGCACGCGCCGCATGCTGGGAAGAGACGCGGCGCTGTGGTTGTCGGGTCTGCCGTCCAATCTGAGACCCGAACCCCATGTGCTGCTGGTTCACGGCGGCGTGCGCGACCTGCAGCAGTACATGGTGACCACCGCGCACATCCGCGACAACGCGCAGTTCCTCGCCGCCGACCATCCCGGCGCGCGCATTTGCTTCTTCGGCCACAGCCACGAGCAGCGCGTCTACGAAGTCAATGGCGACACCGTGAGCGAGGTACCCACCCATGGCGAGGTTCTTCTCCGGAAGGAGAACACGTATTTCATCAATCCCGGATCGGTCGACGCCTCGCGCAAGAACCGCCACAAGTTCGCCGAGTGCGCGCTGTTCGACAGCGCCTTCGGCACCGTCGAGTTCCTCCGCGTGCGCTACGACGCCGCCGCCACCGAAGCCAAGGCGGCGGCCTTCGGCTACCGCATCAGCCCCCTGGCCGATCGGCTCTATAACCTGAAGCGCCGGAGCGTATCGCTGATGCGTCGCGGTCGCTGAAGTTCGGAATCTCTCCCGACCGGCCTTCCTTCAGGTCGAACGGGCCATCGGCGGGATTGACCCGCGAAGCCGGCCACTTGTTGTTGCGCGCCACGAAGTTGTAGGCCGGGCCGCCCGAGCGCGCGATCCCTGCCCCGGCATCGGGGCCCGTGTTGTGGAAGTAGTACGCGCGCCCGCCGTTCACCTCCGGCCGCTTGCTGCCCGCCTTGATGAACGGGCCGCGCTGGTCCTTCCTGGCAAACCCTTCGGGCTGGTACATGCGTGCCATGCCCTCGGCCACGTTGCGCCAGACGTAGATCGGCCCGGTCGCGACCGTGGCGTTGGCGATCGCCACGTAGACGTGCTTCAGGTGGTTGTTCCAGATGCGCACGTTGCGGTTGCCGCCCTCGGCCTCGATGCCGTCGTCGTACACCTCGGCGATGCGGTTGCCGTAGATGTCGGAGTCGGCCCACGGAAAGCCCGCGGCGCTGAAATTGTCCGCGCCGCCGATGCCGTCCTTGAAGCGGTTGCCGTTCTTCGAGCCGATCTCGTTGTAGCGGATGACGTGGTGGCTGCCGCAGCGGTCGAACATCATGCCGAGCGGCCCGTACGGGTGCATATGGCCGTGGGCTTCCGATTGCCACGGGTTCGCGCTGTGGCGCGGGTCGCGGATGCGGTTGCCCTGCACGATGATGCGGTCGGGCCGCTTGGCGTCGTCTTTCTCGCGGTAGTAGTTGCAGTGGATCGCGCCGTCGCTGTCGGCGAGGCGCGAATTCGGCTTCTGGATCTCGTAGCCGCCCCAGCCGCTGATTTCGTTGCCCTCGATCACCACGTCGGTCGTCTGCGCGGCGCCCGAGGCCTCTTTGTCCCCGCCCTGGCGCTGGATCAGCACGCCGTAGCGCTTGCAATCCTTCAGCACCAGGCCGCGCACGATGACGTGGTGCGCGCCCTGCTGGATCACCACGCAGGCGTCGTCGGTGTCGTTTCCGTCGATCACGTTCTGCCCGGCCGGCGCGGTGAACAGCACGTAGCCCTTCTCGTCGCCGGAATCGTCGGGCTTGATCACCAGTCGCTTGCCGGCCGCGACCTGGACCGTCTTCCTGATCGGAAACTTCTCCGACCAGGTTTGCGTTTTCAGAATTTCCTGCTGGCCGCTGGCCAGCGCGAGCCGCACTTCGTAACTGGTGCCCGGCTCGAGCTCGACCAGGCTGCCGCGGTATTCGTTGTTGCGCGCGTCGAACCAGAGGTCCAGCCCCTGCCGCCACTCCGAGCTGCCGGCGGGCCGGAACTGCACGCGCGCCGCGTTCGAGCCGCTGCCGCCCTCCGGACTCCAGTAGAGGCCGATCGAGTGGAACGTCGATACCGCGCTCGGCGGCGCCGCCAGGGCCGCGAGCGGCGCGGCGGCGAGCATCAGCATGGCCAGTGTCTTCATGCCGCAAGCATGTGGGACGGAGTTGACGTCGCTGCTGGCCAACGCCGTTCCATGCGGACTAGACGGCGCCCGGCCGCGGCCTAACACGCCGCCGCCAAGATGGCGGCCAATGAAAATCCCCAATCTCACCGCGCCGGTCCAGCAGGCCGCGGGCAATGCCTCGACCGCCACCGCGCCCGATCATCTCGTGCTGCGCGTGGCCATGTGGTTCACGACCATCGCGCTCGGCGCGGTGATCCTCTATCTGCTGGCGCGCCTGTTCCTGCCGAACTGGTCGGGCGGACTGCAGACCGTGCAGAGCACCATCGAGGGCAGCACGTTCTGGACCGCGGTACTGGTCGGCCTGCTCGCGCAGACGGTCGACGGCGCCCTGGGAATGGCCTATGGCGTCACCGCGAGCACGTTTCTCCTCGGCATGGGCGCGAGCCCGGCCGTCGCCAGCGCGAGCGTGCACATCGCCGAGATCTTCACCACCGGCGTGTCGGGCATCGCCCACGCCAAGCTCGGCAACGTGAACCGCAAGCTGTTCCTGCGCCTGCTGGTGCCCGGAACCCTGGGCGCGCTGCTCGGCGTTGCCGTGGTCACCCAGATCGACGGCCGCGTGCTCAAGCCCTACGTGGCCGCCTACCTGCTGCTGATGGGGATCTACATCCTGAGCAAGGCCTTCCGCCGCATGCGGCCGAACGCGCAGGAGCCGCGCCACGTGGCAAAGCTCGCGGTCTTCGGCGGCTTCGTCGACTCGGTCGGCGGCGGCGGCTGGGGCCCGGTGGTCACCAGCACGCTGGTGGGCTCGGGTCACGATCCGCGCACCACCATCGGCTCGGTGAATTTCGCCGAGTTCTTCCTCACCTTCGCCACCGCCGCGGGCTTCACCCTGCTCGCGATCGACGGCACCTGGCCCGTGGTGGCCGGCCTGGTCGTGGGCGGCATCTTCGCCGCGCCGTTCGCCGCGTTGCTCTGCAGGACGCTCAGTCCGCGCGTCCTGCTGGTCTCGGTCGGCACGCTGATCACGCTGCTCAGCGCCTGGAACGTCTACAAGGCGCTGATCGCCTAGTTTTTCCGGTAGTACTCGAGAAACCGGTCGGTGAAGCCGGCGACGCGCTCGGCCGGCAGGTGATTGATCCCGGCCGCGGCTTCGCGGCCGCCGCCGGTTTCGTACTCCATGCACAGCGCCGCCGCGCCCTCGGGGCGCTCGAGCGGCGCGCGCACGCTGACCTGCATGCCGCCTGCCGTGTTGGGGCTCAGCATGGCGTGCGCCCGTTCCGGCGCGGAGCGCGCCAGATGATTCGCCAGCGCCCCGCTCACCCGGCGCGCCCAGCTTTCGTTCGGCAGCACGTAGACCGCTGCATTTCCCCGTGCGGCCCTCGGCTTGAGATTCGCCGCGCGCTGCATGTCCTCGGCGTAGCCATCCGCGAGCACCCGGTAGGCCGGGTCTTTCAAGAACTCCATCGGGTCTGCATGGGGCATCAAGCGACGGTGCAGCTCTGCCGGCGGGAAGAACAGGTCCTGATCGCTCTCGCCGTAGGAGTTGTAGTTCAGCAGGGTGCCGAGCTTCTCCAGTTCCCTGGAGTCCTTGAGCGAACGCCCGGTCGCGGCCAGGTTGTCGCCGTAGGCGCCGACCGCGGCCCAGGCGCGCTGCGCACCGCCCAGGTAGCGATCGACGATGACGCTGGTGCAAATGGTCGCCGTGGTGTCGATATGCGCTTCCAGCCGCACGTGCACCGGCAGCTCGCCCGCGTAGTGGTGGTCGAAGTAGCGCACGCGCGCGCCCGCGGCGAGCAGGCGCAGCACCGCCTCGCGGTTCGAGTGGAACGAAACGTCGAGCACCGTGACTTCGTCGCCGGTGCCGGCCGAGACGCCGGCGAGCAGCGCCGTGCGCCGCTTGGGGCCGGTGATCAGCGCCGCGGCCGCAGTGCCGCCCTCCCCGCCCTCGGCCAGGTGAAGCTGTTGCAGGGCGCAGAGGCCATCCGCATCCCCGTTGAAGGCAAAAAACCTCACTTCACGACGCGGATCTTCGCCGGGCGGTAGGCGAGGTGCTCCTCGACATAGTCGACCAGCGCGGCGAGGCAGCGCTCGGTGGTCCACTCGCCGCTCTTGATCTCGAGCTCGGGCCCGATCGGCGCCTCGTACGGCGCCGAGACGCCGGTGAAGTCCTTGACCTCGCCGGCGCGCGCCTTGCGATAGAGGCCCTTGGTATCGCGCGCCTCGCACACGTGCAGCGGGGCGTTGATGTAGACCTCGTTGAAGTACTCGCCGTGCGCGGCGCGGATGCGGTCGCGGTCGACGCGGTAGGGCGAGATGAAGGCCGAGATCACGATCATGCCGGCCTCGGCGAACAGCGCCGAGACCTCGCCGATGCGGCGGATGTTCTCGGCGCGCTCCTGCGGCGTGAAGCCGAGGTCGGCGCTCAGGCCCTGGCGCGCGTTGTCGCCGTCGAGCAGGAAGGTCTGGTAGCCCTTCGCAAACAAGCGTCGCTCCAGCTCGACCGCGAGCGTCGACTTGCCGGCGCCCGACAGCCCGGTGAACCACAGGATGCCGCCGCGGTGCCCGTTCATCCGGGCGCGGTCCTCGGGTGCCACGCGGTGGCTGACGTGGAACAGGTTGGTGCCCTTGGGCGCGGAATTGCGCCGCTGGTCGGGGTAATCCTCGGTGCTGGCGGTGCCGCCGCCGACGATCTGGTGGCCGTCGACCAGCACGAAGCGCCCGGTGAGCGCGTTGTCGGCGTGGTGATCGATGGCGAGCAGGCCGCGCGTGCGCACCGTGACCTCGGCGACGCCGTTCCACTCGATCTTGTCGCCCGGCCCGGAGGCGAGCGTGTTGGTGTCGACCACGCGGTCGATGCGCTCGATCACCGCGGGCGTCTCCGCCGCGCCGCGGCGCAGGCGGTACTGCGCGCCCGGCACGAGCGCCGTGCGGCCGAGCCAGAACAGGCTGGCGCGGAATACGTTGGTGACCACCGGCGCGCTGTGCGAATGGCTCGCGACGTGGCCGCGCTCGACGAAGATGTCCTCGTCCAGCGTGATGCCGACCGACTGGCCGACCCCCGCCGTCGCGGGGGCAGGCGCGTTCCAGGCTTCGATGGAAGCGACGCGCGCGGTGGCGTTGATCGGCGAGAACAGCAGCGTGTCGCCGACGTGCAGGTGGCCGCTCTCGATGCGGCCGGCAATGATCCGGCGCTCGTCGAACTTGTAGACGTCCTGCACCGTCAGGCGCAGCGGCAGGTCCGACACGGACAGCGGCTGCGGCACCGCGTCGAGCGCCTCGAGCAGCGTCGGGCCCTCGTACCAGGGCATCGCGGCGCTGCGCGCGCGCACGTTGGCGCCCTCGCGCGCGGCGATCGGCAGGAAGTTGATGTCGACGGCGTTGACGCCGATCGAGCGCAGGTAGGCGGCGACCTCTTTCCGCACTTCCTGGTAGCGATCCTCGCGGTAGCCGGCGAGGTCCATCTTGTTGACCGCCACGATGATCCGGCGGATGCCCAGCAGGCGCAGCAGGTAGGCGTGGCGGCGCGTCTGGTCCTGCACGCCTTCGTGCGCGTCCACCACCAGCACCACCGCGTCGGCGCCGGCGGCGCCGCTCACCATGTTCTTCAGGAACTGCTTGTGCCCCGGGGCGTCGATCAGCAGGTAGTCGCGCGCCGCGGTCTTGAAGCGGATCTGCGTGGTGTCGATGGTGATGCCCTGGTCGCGCTCGGCCTGCATCGAGTCGATCACGAACGCCCACTCGAACGGCATGCCGCGCTTCTCGGACATCGCTCGGACGGCTTCGACTTTCCCTTCCGGCAGCGCGCCGGTCTCGTGCAGGATGCGGCCCACGAGAGTGGACTTGCCGTGGTCCACGTGTCCAACAATGACCAGTTTCAATTTGTTCATTTACATGTACCCATCAGCACGCAGGCGTTCAAAGGCATCTTCGGATTCGTGGTCCATCTTGCGTCCGGAGCGCTCGGACACCTTGGTGGTCTGCAGCTCGGTGATGATTTGCTCGATGGTCGAGGCATTGCTCGCGACCGGAGAAGTGATGTCCTGGTCGCCGAGCGAGCGGTAACGCTTGCCGTTCTTGGCGAAATAGAGATCGACGCACGGGATCTTCTCGCGCTGGCAGTAGCGCCAGATGTCGATCTCGGTCCAGTGCAGCAGCGGGTGGATGCGCAGGTGCGTGCCCGGCGGCACGTCGGAATTGAACTGGTTCCAGAACTCCGGCGGCTGGTCCTTCAGGTCCCAGGTGCCGTCCTCGCCGCGCGGGCTGAACACGCGCTCCTTGGCGCGGATCGCCTCCTCGTCGCGCCGGATGCCGGCGATCACGCCCTGGAAGCCGAACTCCTTCAGCACGTTCCTCAGGCCCAGGGTCTTGCGCGCCGCCGAGCGCGCCGCGGGCGGCAGGCTCTGGTCGACCTCTTCCACCGGCGGGCAGGGCCGCACCACCAGGTTCAGGTTCCACTCCTTCGCGTAGCGCTCGCGGAACGCGTACATCTCGGGAAACTTCTTGCCGGTGTCCACATGGATCAGCGGGAAAGGCACGTGCCCGAAGAACGCCTTCTTCGCCAGCCAGACCATGGTGTTGGAGTCCTTGCCGAGCGACCACAGCATCGCCAGCTTGTCGATGCGGTTGAAGGCCTCGCGCAGGATATAAACGCTCTCGCTTTCGAGCTGATCCAGATAGTTCATGCGGCTATTCTTGCGGAGCGGCATTACGGTTCGGCACGGATACTGCCGCCCGGGCGTGGTCCCTTTGGAGGCTTGCTTCCCTGCGAAATGCGGGGCGTCCGAACGGACTAACGCCCCCCCTCGGCGGCGGTTCGACTTGCGTAAGTATCGTGTCGCGCTATGAGGGGAAGATTGCTCGGCTTCACGCTCCTGGAATTGCTGGTGGTGGTGGCGATCATTGGCGTGCTCGCCGGCTACGTCGGCCCGCGCTACTTTTCGCAGATCGGCAAGTCCGAAGTGAACGCCGCCAAGGCGCAGATCGACGCGCTCGAGAAGGCGCTCGACCAGTACCGCCTCGATACCGGCAGCTACCCGACCGGCGAGCTCGGCCTGAACGCGCTGCTGCAACGGCCGAACAACGAGGCCAAGTGGGCCGGGCCCTATCTCAAGAAGGCGGTGCCGCCGGACCCGTGGGGCCGCCCGTACGTCTACCGGCTGACCGAGAACGGCAGCGTGTCGATCGTTTCCCTGGGCAAGGACGGACAACCGGGCGGTACCGGCGAGAACGCCGATATCAGCAACCGCTAGGTAGACGCCGGCGGCGCCGCATGCGGTTCCAGCTAAAAGCGATCTCCCCGGACGGGCGCGTGGAATCGCATGTGCTGCAGGCCGCGGACGAA
>Ga0207709_10001115_pt1 | contig 19678 bp, 14 predicted proteins | sample KBSM34metaG_FD_184397 | JGI IMG/M metagenome (GOLD analysis project Ga0207709, IMG submission 184397) | Miscanthus rhizosphere microbial communities from Kellogg Biological Station, Michigan, USA - KBS M3-4 metaG (SPAdes) (version 2) | ecosystem: Host-associated > Plants > Roots > Rhizosphere >...
TTCGGCGCCGAGGTGGCGGGGCTGGTTCTCGTCGACCCTTCGCATCCGGACCAGGTCGCGCGCGTCGCGGACTTCATGACGGAGACGCGGTCGTTGCGCTCGCGCATCGCCGTGTCGCTCGCGTGGTCCGGCCTGCTGCGCGCGGCGGCTCCCTCGCTGCTGCCGCAGGCGCGGAACCAGACGGCGCGCGATGCGCAGGCGATCCGCGCCTTTGCGCCGAAGTCGTTGAGCACGCAGTTGGTGGAAAGCGATGCGACCGACGCCACGCTCGCCGAAGCCGGCGCCTTCCGCGACCTGGGCAATCGACCGCTGGTGGTTCTCACCGCGATGGCGCCGTACACCGAGGCGGAACTCCGGGGGATGAAGATCACGCCCGGGCAGGGCACGCAGGTGCAGGCCATCTGGAAGCAGCTGCACGAGGACGAGGCGACGTGGTCCTCGCGAGGCAGGCAGGTGCTGTTGCCGAACGCCGGTCACGACATCCAGTTCGACGACCCGGATGCGGTGATCGACGCGGTGCTGTCCGTCGTCGCGGCGGTTCGCGCGGATCTCGGCGCCGCGCCGCACTGACGCAACGGCGGAAACAGTGGCAGCGCGTTACCAGCGGACCTTCACGCCCACGCTGCCGTCGATTCCGCTCTTCGTGCGGGTGGCTCCGCCCGAGGCCCACAGCTTGCCCAGTTCCGCGTACAGGCTCATGCTCGGCGTCAGCTGCAGCGTGGCGCCTGCCGCCAGCTCGGTGCTGGTGCCGCCGGTGCGCGTGGCGATGTCGGTGTACGCCGCGGGGCCGATGAAGCGGCTGACGTCGGTGCCGCCGCCGCTGCGGTAGACGTTGACCCGCACGTAGGGCTGCAGCAGGCCGGCGGAGGTGGCGATCTCGCCCTTGACCCGCACGCCCGCGCGCGCCAGCCAGCCGCTGTGGCTGTCCTGCTGCACCAGGGCGCCCGGGATGCCCGTGTCGTGCAGGCTCACGCGCTGGTGCACCAGCTGCAGCTGGGGCTCGAGGGTCCAGTTCGGCGCGATGGAGAAGGCCTGGCCCACCTCGATGGAGGCCAGCAGGCTGTTGCCGCTGCCGGAACTGCCGAAGCCCAGCGTGGGTGCCGCCGTGTAGCGGTGGCGGCCGGCCTGCAGCACGCCGTCCACGTACAGGCCGCTGCCGTTCTTCCAGGTGGCGTAGGCGCCCAGGTACTGGTTCTGCAGGTCGTTGGAGCCGGCCGCGTAGTTCGCAAGGCCGCGGGCGAAGCCGGTCACGCGCATGTCGCCGTCGAGTTCGCCGATGTAGATGCCGGCACGCCAGTTGGCGTCAGCCCACAGGTCGGTGCCGGCCTGGAAGCCTGTGAGACGCCCCTTGCTCGCGGGGCTGACGGTGCCGCTCTGGTCGATGGTGCGGTTCGTGCTGATGAGGCGGGCCCAGGTCTGGCGGTAGCCCTGGTCCGGTGTAGCGGTGCTGGCGCCGGCCGGGCCGTCGTCGCCCACGCGCTGGTGCATGTTGCCCAGCATCGCCAGATTGGATTGGCGCAGCTGCTCGGGCAGCGCCGCGTACAGCGGCACTTCGGCGCGGTAAGTTGGCACGATCACGCCGCCGCCACCGCCATTACCGCCAGTACCGCCAGTACCGCCAGTACCGCCAGTACCGCCAGTACCGCCAGTACCGCCAGTACCGCCAGTGCCGCCGCCGTTCCCGCCACCGGACGGCGGGACGATGACGGCGCTGGAGCGCAGGTACCAGTTCTCGCCCGCGCCGGCCGCGTCGGCGGCGTACAGCCGGTACTCGAAGGCGCCGGCATCGACGTGGCCGCCCGCCAGGGCGAAGGCGCTCCTTGTGGTCTGCGCGGTGGTCGTGGCGCCGTTCAGCGCGCTGACGACTTCGATGCCGTTGCCGGCGGTCAGCGCGCCCAGGCCTCCCAGGTTGGTGATCTGCAAGTTGGTCGTGCCGCTGGCAATGGCGGTGCTGCCGCTGAGGACCAGCCGGTCGCTCGCGCTGGTGCTGTCGCCTAGCGCCGTGCCCAGGCGCAGCGTGCCGCCGTTGCCCACCCACGGGCCTGTGACCGTGAGGACGGTGCCGGGCGCGCCGCCCAGCAGCGAGACGGTGCCGCCGTTGGCCATGGACGCGATGGTCTGGCTCTGGCCGGCCAGGTCCAGCGTCGCGCCCGAGGCGACCGTGAAGGCGCTGGTGCTGCTGAAGGTGTTGGCCGCGCCGGCGCGCAAGGTGCCGGCGGCGACGTTGGTGGCGCCCGTGTAGATGTTGGCGCCGCCCAGGGTGAGCGTGCCCGCACCGTCCTTCACGAGGCTGCCGGCGCCCGTGATCGGGCCCGTCCAGCCCATGTCGTGGCCGTTGGTGTTGAAGGTGCCCGTGCCGCCCAGCAGCAGGGCATTGCCCAGGCTCAGGCCACCCGCGCCGGCGATGATGCTGGCCGTGGCACCGCTGTCGATGGCAACGGCGCCCGACAGCGCCGCGCCGGTGTTCAAGGTGAGGCTGTTGCTGCCGCCCGTGAACTGCACGGCCGAGGCCCGGGTGATGCCATCGCCGCCCAGTCCGCCGGAGATGGTGCCGCTGCTGCTGATGGCGAGGTTGGCGCCCATCACGCCCACGCCGCCTGCACCGTTCGCGCCGCTCGCGCCCCCGTTGCTGTTGGCGCCGCCGACGCCCCCGGCGCCGCCGGCGATGGAGCCGCTGTTGGTGATCGTTGCCCCGGCGCCCGTGGCCCCCAGGCCGATGCCGCCGTCGCCGCCAGCGCCCGGCGCGCCGGTGCCTCCCGCGCCGCCGCCGCCGGCTCCGCCAGCGCCTCCGGCGCCAGCCGTGACTGCGCCGGTGTTGACCACGGTCACGGTGCTGCCGGTCAACGTGATGCCATTGCCGCCGCCGCCGCCGCCGCCGCCCGAGGCATTGCTGCGCGCCGGCAGCAGTTCGGACCCGCCTGCGCCGCCGGCTCCGCCCGCGATGGTGCCGCCGTTGGTGAACGTGAGGCCCGGCGCCGTGGCGTTCAGGAAGAATCCGCCGCCGCCGCTGCCGCCACCACCGCCTTGCGAGAAGGCGCCGCCGCCCTGGCCCCCCGCGCCGCCCGTCGAACTGCCGGAGGCCGTGTAGTTGCCGAGCGGGCCGTTGAGGATGGACCCATAGCCTCCCGCGCCGCCGCCGCCGGCCGCCCAATAGCCGTTGCCGCCCGCGCCCCCGGTGCCGCCGGTGTAGCTGTCCGAGGAGGAAGAGACGCCGCTGCCGATGGACGCGCCCTGGAAGCCACCTCCGCCGCCGCCGCCATATCCGTTGCCGTTGCTGAAGTCGCCGGTCTGGGACTGGCCCGCGCCGCCGTTGTCGCCCTGCATCACGCCCGGGCTGACGACGTTACTGGTGGTTCCCGCCGCCCCGCCCGTGCCCGCGGTGGCGCCGCCGAAGGAGCCGATGTTCGCGTTGGAGCCCGCCGTGACGCCGGCATCGGTCGACGACCCGCCAGTTCCTCCGCTGGCGCCCACCGTGGTGTCGTTGAGCCCGCCGCTGCCACCGCTGCCGTTGCTGCCGCCGCTGCCGGCGTGCAGCGTCGGATCGCCGACGGGCTGGCCGCCGGCGCCGCCAGCCGCCAACGCCGGCCCGGCGCCCAGAAGCAGCACCGCCATGGCCACGGCCCCCAGTTCGCCCAGCCGCGCCGACCGCGCGTGGCCGCGCGAGGTTTCGGGGGCGGCCACCCAAGTGCCGAGCGTTGGATTCCACAGGGTTCGAAAAATCTTGTTCATGGCTTCAATCGTCCGTTCGTTACCTGGCGGGCAGGCTCCCGTGCGCCGGAGCACTCTCCTCTTGCGCATGCAGATGTCTTGTTTTCCGTTTGCCAAGACAAAATGTAAGTACGCGTATGGGGCGGCGATATGCCCGGAACCGGGTACCCCTGAGGAGGCCGATGGGGAGTGCGTGGGAGCGTGCAGCCTGTACCGTGTCCGCTCGGCGTGGCTCGCGGCGCGGCGGCGCGGGCCTCTTGGGTCCGATCTCGAGGGCCGCAAGCGTCAGGGGCGGAGCGCCACCTGCCGCGGAACTCCCCCTGAGCAGTGTCTGAAAGTAACCAATGTTTCGTGTCGGATACAGAGCTGTCCGGCCGTTGCGGCCGATCCGGTCCTCAATCGCGAGTGCTTGTCGGAGCTTCCGGCGCCGGCAGGGTGGACTCGAATTGCGCGGCGCCGCTCGCCGCATCGCAGCTTGCCTTCAACTCGGCCGCGACCTGCTCCGGCTCCTGGCGCAATTCCGCAAGATCGCGCTCCCCGACGCAGCGGCCGTCGAGCCGCACATAGATGCGTTTGAAATCGCCACCGAGTGCCCGGGCCACGTCGCCCAGGCACTCGGCGAGCGTGGCGAAATCGCCGTCACGGTACGAGCTGGGCGGTATCACGCCTTTCGAACGCGGCGCGCGAACCGTGTAGGCGTAAGACGCGGCTTCTTGCCTAAGCTCCACCACAGGCTGCAGGCAGAACTGGACTTCCCTGACTCTTTTTTTCATGGCCGCAGTGTAGGTGCGGCCCCACCGGTGCTGCCCCCGGGGGAGGGGGCGTCATTGCGTGCGCTGCTTCGCGACGAACTCCGGCGTGACCGTGCCCTGCTTGTTGCCGAATTGCGCGATCACGTAGTTGGCGAGCGCCGCGACTTCGGTGTCCGTGTAGGCCTTGCCGAAGGCCGGCATGTAGACCTCCTTGTCGTGCACGCGCATCCTCACGCCCTGCAGGATCATCTGCGTGACGTTGGAGCCGTCAGGATCGTTCACGCCGCGCGTTCCCAGCAGCGATGCGTTGGCCGTCTGCTGGCCTTGCCCGTTCCACTGATGGCAGCTCGCGCATGCCGCAGCGAAGAGCCTGAGCCCTTGCTCGTGGCCTTCGGCCGTGTTGGCTGCCGGTGCCGCCGCGCTCGCCGCAACGGCCCACGGTGCCTTCGCATCGACCTCGATCGGCGCCTTGCCCGACTTCGCCGGCACCGTGCGCAGATAGCTCACGAGCGCCGAGGCGTCCTCCGGCTTCAGGTATTGCAGGCTGTGTTCCACCGCCTCGCCCATGGGCCCCGAAGCGGAGCCTCGGCCCTCGGCATGCCCGGTCGTGAGGTACGAGGCAAGCTCCGCATCGCTCCATGCGCCGATGCCGTTCTTCGCATCTGATGTGATGTTGTAGGCGCGCCAGCCCTGGACCGACTCGCCCGCGAGGTCGTTGCCCCTTTCCATCGCGAAGGCGAAGTTGCGCGGCGTATGGCATTCCGCGCAGTGGCCGAGCGCTGTCGCGAGGTACCTGCCCTGGTTCCACGCCGGCGGCTTGGACGCATCGGCCTCGAAACGGGTGCTCTTGAAGAAGGCCGCATTCCAGAAGCCCATGGCCCAGCGCTGGTTGAACGGAAATCCCAGGTCGGCCTCCCTGTTCGGCTGGTTCACCTTGGGCAGGCTGAAGATGTACGCCTTGATCGCGAGGATGTCCTTGCGGCTCAGCGCGGTGTACGAGGTGTACGGGAACGCCGGGTACAGGCGCTTGCCGTCCGCGCCCACGCCGTCGTGCAGCGCGCGCACGAACTGGTCGTCGCTCCAGTTGCCGATGCCCGTGGCCGGGTCCGCGGTGATGTTCGACGAGTAGATCGTGCCGAAGGGCAGCACGAAGGGCAGGCCGCCCGCAAAGGGCTGCCCCTTGCCGGGCACCGTGTGGCAGGCGATGCAGTCGGCGGCCTTGGTGAGGTATTCGCCGCGCACCAGCAGCGCCGCATCGGCCGGCGCACCGGCCAGCACCGGCGCCTCGCCCTCGGAGCCGTCGGTACGGTTCAGGAAGAAATACAGCGCCGCGCCAACGACGAACAGCACCACCAGCACCTTGAGGAGCCGCTTCATGCTGCTCTCCTTGCGCCGTGCCCGGCATCGGCGATCTTTTTCTTCAGCGCCTCCTTGTCCTGCGCCAGCAGTGCACGGTTCACCGGCAGCGCGCGCAGCCGCACGCCCGTGGCCGCGAAGATCGCGTTGGCGAGTGCGGGCGCCGCAATGGCGGTGCCGACCTCGCCGAGCCCGCCGGGCGCCTCGCCGCTCTTGACGGTATGGACCTCGACCGGCGGCGCCTCGTTGATGCGCAGCATACGGTAGTCGTGGAAGTTGCTCTGCTCGATGGTGCCTTCGCGCAGCGTGATATCGCTGAAGAGCGCGGCGCTCAGGCCGAACAGCAGGCCGCCCTGGATCTGCGCCTCGATGGAGCTCGCGTTCACGGCAATGCCGCAGTCGAGCCCGACCACCGCGCGCCGCATGCGCACCTCGCCCTGCGGCGTGACCTCGACCTCGACGATGGCACACACGCGGCTGCCGAAGGCATCGCCCACGGCCACGCCGCGCCCGACGCGGGCCGGCAGCGTGCCCTTGCCCCAGCCGATCTTGTCGGCGGCCAGGTCGAGCACCGCCAGCGTTCGCGGGTTCTTCTTCAGCATCGCGCGCCGGTAGGCCACCGGGTCCTTCTTCGCGCGCTGCGCCAGCTCGTCGATGAAGCTCTCCATCACGAAGAGGTTGTGCGTCGGCCCCACGCCGCGCCACCAGCCGACGTTCAAGCCGGGCGGCATGTCGTGCCGCACCCACTCGACCTTGAGGTTCGGCAGGTCGTAGCAGGGCTCGGCCACGCATTCGATCAGGTCGCTGTCCATGCCGTCCTTGCCCATGAAGGCCGGAGCCCATCGGCCCAGCACCGTGCCGCCCGCAATGCGGTCGCCGAACCAGAGGATCCGGCCCTCGCCGTCGACCACGGCCGAGATGTCGTCGTGGTACATCGGCCGCACGATGTCGTGGCGGATGTCTTCCTCGCGCGTCCACACCACCTTGAGCGGGTAGGGCACCTGCTTGGCGAAGGCCACGGCCTGCTCGACCGAATCGGTCTCGAGCCGACGGCCGAAGCCGCCGCCCAGGTACTGGTTGTGCAGAACGACCTTGTCTTCCGCAAGGCCGGCGACCTTGGCCGCGGCGCTCACGCAGCGCGTTGGCACCTGCGTGCCGACCCAGATCTCGCACTCGCCGGGCCGCACGTGCACTGTGGTGTTGAGCGGCTCCATCGTCGCGTGGGCCAGCATCGGCAGGTCGTAGGTCGCCTGCACCAGCGTGCCCTCGGGCCGCTTGCCGGTTTCCTTGCCGACGATCGCCTTGTCCTTCGCCAGCGCACCGGCCAGTGCCGCGCGCAGCTGCTGCGTGGTGAGCGCGGCGTTCTGCCCCGGCGTCCACTGCACGTTCAATGCATCGAGACCCCGCTTCGCAGCCCAGAAATGCTCGCCCACCACCGCAACCGCGTCCTTGATGCGGAGCACGTCGATCACGCCGGGAATCGCACGCGCCGCCTTGTCGTCCACCGAGGCCAGCACGCCGCCGAGCGTGGGGCAGGCCTTGACCGTCGCCACTTTCATGCCCGGCAGGCGCACGTCGATGCCGAACTGCGTGCTGCCGTCGACCTTGCCGGCCGAATCGACGCGCCGCAGCGGCTGGCCGATGAGCTTGAAATCCTTCGGTTCCTTTAGCGCCACCTTGGCAGGCATCGGCAGCTTGGCGGCCGCACCGGCGAGCGCGCCGAAGCCGAGTTGCCGGTTGGACGGCGCGTGGCTCACCACGCCGCGCGCGACCGTGCAGCTCGCAGCATCGACCTTCCACTGCGCGGCGGCAGCGCTCACCAGCAGCGTGCGCGCCACCGCGCCGGCCTCGCGCAGCACGCCGTAGGTGCCGCGCGTGCTGGTCGAGCCGCCGGTGATCTGGCCGCCGAGCAGCGGCATGCCGTACAGCGCCTCGTTCGGCGGCGAATGCTCCACGCGCACCTGGTCGAGCTCGACGCCGAGTTCCTCGGCCAGCAGCATCGCCGAGCCGGTGTAGATGGCCTGGCCCATCTCGGCCATCGGCATCACGAGGCGCACGCCGCCATCGGCGTCGATGCGAATGAAAGCGTTCGGCGCGAAGGCGGGGTTGCCATCCACCAGCGCAGCGGCCGCGTCGGCGGGCTGCTGCCGCGGGCTGATGGCGGCAAAGGCCTTGCTGCCGCCGACCCAGGTGAAGGCCAGCGCCAGGCCGCCGGCCTGCAGTGCGCCGCGCCGGCTGATACCCACGGCACCCACGGCGGCCGGCTTCACGATGCGCTCCTGACAGGCATCGCGACGACCGACTGCAGCACCTCGGCCTTGCCGGTGGCGGCCTGCTTGATGGCCGCGCGGATGCGCGAGTAGGTGCAGCATCGGCAGATGTTGCCCGACATGGCCATGTCGATGTCGGCGTCGCTCGGGTTGGGCGTGCGCTGCAGCAGCGCGGCCGCGGACATGATCTGCCCCGACTGGCAATAGCCGCACTGCACCACGTCGACGTCGAGCCAGGCCTTCTGGATGCTCTTGCCGGCCGGTGTCTGCGAAACGGCTTCGATGGTGGTGACGGCCTTCTTGCCGATGGTGCCGATCGGCAGCACGCATGAACGCACGGGCTGGCCGTCGAGGTGCACGGTGCAGGCGCCGCACTGCGCGATGCCGCAACCGAACTTGGTGCCGGTGAGGCCGACGACGTCGCGCAGTGCCCAGAGCAGCGGCATGTCGTCGGGAGCGTTGAGGGCAACGGACTGGCCGTTGATGTTGAGATCGATCATGGACCCGCCTTCTTGTCTGGTTCGCCGTGGTGGCAGCGAACCATAGCGCGACTTCGGAAAGCGCGCTCGGCGGGCAGGGCAGCACTCAAGCGGGCTGCTCGGTTTTCATCGACGGGTGCTCGTTGCAAGCACCCGAAGGTATTCATCGCCGTGCGAAACGGCGCTCGGATCCGCGCAGGATCGTCTCAGGCGGGAGCCTTCTGTGCGGGCGCCTGCACCGGCGGCGTGCCGGTCTTGAACATGCTCGCCAGTTGCTTGCGCAATTCGGGTGTGTCGGTGTGGCCGTGGACGGCCACGGCGTGCTGGACGGCGGCATCGAGCAGTTCGCTCTCGCTGTCTGCGGACAGCGCGACACTGCAGTTCATCGTGCTTGGATACTCGCGGCAGTCGATGTATTGGCGTGACATGGCAGCTCCTGGAATGTCCTCACGGACGTGCTTCGAAAATCAGGTTGAAGGGCGTCTCGCTCGCCCGCCTGCGCACCGAGGCAAAGGCCCCGGCCAGCGCCTTGTACAGGCCCAACTGGTCGCCTGCGACGATGGTGGCTGCGTGCATCACGGCACCGATGTCATGGACGAAGTTACCCATGAACGCGTTAAGCCGTGTTTCGTCGATAGCCATGTGTATCCCCTTCGCCGGCCGTCGGCATACGCGGCGCTTGCCTGCCTATACTGAGTCGGCGGCAAGGGCCTGCGAGCATCCTGCGTCTCGATGCATGCAGGCGCCATACGCAGCAATGCGTATGTGCCGTGAAAGGGGCATGACATGACGCACCTGACGCGCAACGACTGCGCAAGCGCACTTCGCCTGCTGGAGCAGCTGGAGTCCGGGCATTCGCCCGTGCGGCATCGCGAGGCCGGCAGCAATGGCTTGCGCACGACCCTGCACGTCGCCAAGGCACCGGGCCGGCGCGAATTTCGCCAAGCCGAACTGCAGGCCGACTACTGCCGGCGCGTGGGGCTGGAGCATGCGGTGGCGGTGGCCTTGCTTTATCGGCTGGCCCGCCGCACCGAGGCGCCGTTGCCCGATGCGCCGGCCATGAACGCACCGCCCCCCGGCCTCACGCCCCGCGAGGGCGAGGTCATGCACTGGCTCTCGCGCGGCAAGACCGACGCCGAGATCGCCGCCCTGCTCGCGATCAGCCCGCGCACCGTGCACAAGCACCTGGAGCACGTCTACGTGAAGCTGGGCGTCGAGACGCGCACGGCGGCCGTGCTGCGCTCGCTCGGCATGGGCGGGCCCGACATGCCCTGAAAAAAAGCGCGCCCGGCAAGCAAAGCCGGGTATCGGCACGCGTTGGCCGAGAATCTGCCGCTCATTCAAGCGGGAAACGAACAACGCCATGCTGAACGTCGCCAAGACCATCCGCAGCTTCAACGCCGGGCGCGATCCCGAGCGCCTGGTGATGAAGTACGCCAACCTGCGCGCCAACCCCTTCGTCTTCCTGCGCGGCACCTGCCACCTTTTCTACGACCGCCTGCCGGCCGGTGCGCTGTTCACCAAGGCGCCGGCGGCCTGGCTGTGCGGCGATGCCCATCTGGAGAACTTCGGCAGCTACAAGGGCGACAACCGGCTCGCCTATTTCGATCTCAACGACTTCGACGAGGCCGCCTTGGCGCCTGTGACGTGGGAGCTGGTGCGCTTCCTGTCGAGCATCCTGGTGGCCGGCGGCAGCCTGCGCGCAACGCCCGACGATTCGAACGCGCTGTGCAAGGTGTTTCTCGAAGGCTACGCCGGTGCATTGGCGCTCGGCAAAGCCCGCTGGGTGGAGCGCGACACCGCCAGCGGCCTCGTTCATGAACTGCTCGCGACGCTCAAGGCCCGCACGCGCGCCGCCTTTCTCGACAAGCGCACCGAACGCAAGAACGGCGGCCGGCGCATTCGCCGCGACGGCGAGCACGCGCTGCGGGCCGACAGGGCCGGGCGCGAGCGAGCGGCCAGGCTGATCGACGCATTTGCGGCATCGCAGGACAACCCGGGCTTCTTCAGGGTGCTCGACGTGGCGCGGCGCATCGCCGGCACCGGCAGCCTGGGAATGGAGCGCTACGTCGTCCTGGTCGAAGGCAAGGGCTCGCCCGACGGCAACTACCTGCTCGACCTGAAGCAGGCAACGTCGTCGTCGCTCGTGCCGCACCTGAAGATCAGGCAGCCCGCATGGCCGTCGCAGGCGCATCGCGTGGTGGCAATCCAACGCCGCATGCAGGCTGTGTCGATGGCCTTCCTGCATCCGATCGTCGATGGCAAGTCTTCCTACGTGCTGCGCGACCTGCAGCCCAGCGAGGACCGGGTGAGCCTCGACGTGCGCCGCACCGGACTGGGCCAGGTCAGCGGCGTGATCGAAGAGATGGGGCAACTCATGGCCTGGGCGCACCTGCGCAGTTCGGGGCGCCAGGGCTCGGCCATCGCAGACGAGCTGATCGACTTCGGCACCTCGGCCAGGTCGTGGCGCCGCGACCTGCTGGACGCTGCGCACCAGTGCGCAGCGCAAGTCGAGAACGACTGGAAGGCCTACTGCCAGGCTCATGACGCGGGGAAGATGGCGTAGCCTTCCCCGCCGGGCTGCGTCAAGCCGTTCATGCAGTCCTAGCTTCGCCGCGACCCAGCGGCGCGTGCCTTGCCAGGCAGCAGGTGGTCGAGCGGCAGCGCCGTCTCCGACTTGATCTCGCGCAGCACGATGCTCGAGCGCACGTGCGTCACGCCGGGCAGGCTGAACAGCACCTCGTGCAGGAAGCGCTCGTAGTGCTTCATGTCCGGCACGGTCACGTTCAGGATGTAGTCCGCGGGCCCCGTCGCCGACACGCAGCGGATGATCTGCGGGCTCGCGGCCACCGCCTCCTCGAAGCGCTGCACCATCGCCTCGCTGTGGCGGTCGAGGTTCACCTCGGCCACGGCCGACACGTGCAGGCCCACCAGTTCGGGATCGACCAGCGCCGTGTAGCCGCGGATGACGCCGGCCGCCTCCATGTCCTTGATGCGCTTCCAGCAGGGCGTGGGCGACAGGCCCACGGCCTCGGAAATCTGCTGCACCGTCTGGCGGCCGTCATGCTGCAGTGCAGAAAGAATCTTGAGGCAATGCTCGTCAAGAGAAAGAGAATCGACGTTCATGGCGAACTCCGAGAAGATTATTCTTCAAACAAGGGTTGGCGCCAGTGTATTGAAGAAGCACTTCCGCGGGGTGCCGCAGAACAATTCCGGGCATGAACGCCCCACACAACGCGACCGCACTCAGGCGGCCCGGCTACCAGCTTTCCGACAACCTCTGGGCCCCTTCGGGCTCGGTCTTCCTCACCGGCACGCAGGCACTGATCCGCGTGCTGGTGATGCAGGGCCGGCGCGATGCGCAGCGCGGCCTGCACACACAGGGCTTCGTCAGCGGCTACCGCGGCTCGCCGCTGGGCATGGTCGACCTGGCGATCTGGAAGGCCGGCGAACGGTTCAAGGAAACGGGCATCCGCTTCGTGCCGGCCGTCAATGAAGAGCTGGCGGCCACGCAGGTGCTGGGCACGCAGCGCGTCGAATCCGACCCCGAGCGCACCGTCGAAGGCGTGTTCGCCATGTGGTACGGCAAGGGCCCGGGCGTCGACCGCGCGGGCGATGCGCTCAAGCACGGCAACGCGTACGGTTCGTCGCCGCATGGCGGCGTGCTCGTGGTGGCGGGCGACGACCACGGCTGCGTGTCGTCGTCGATGCCGCACCAGAGCGACCACGCCTTCATGGCCTGGCGGATGCCGGTGATGCAGCCCTCGTGCATCGCCGAGTACCTGGAGTTCGGGCTGTACGGCTACGAGCTGTCGCGCTACTCGGGCGCCTGGGTCGGCATGGCGGCGTTGTCGGAGGTGGTTGAAAGCGCGGGCACCGTGGACCTGGACGTGGTCAACGCGCGCGTCGAGGCCTGGGAAGACGCCGACACCGTGCGCGCCGCCACCGGCCATCGCGCGCCAGCGGACGGCCTGCACTACCGCTGGCCCGACCTGCCTTCGCTGCGCATCGAGTCGCGGCTCGAAGACAAGCTCGCGGCCGTGGCCGCCTTCACGCGACGCAACAGCATCGACCGCCACGTGATCGTGAGCGAGCGCGCGAAGGTGGGCATCGTCACATGCGGCAAGGCGCACCACGATCTGATGGAAGTGCTGCGCCGGCTCGAACTCTCGCCGGAGCAACTGGCCCGCGCCGGCGTGCGGCTCTACAAGATCGGCCTGAGCTTTCCCGTCGAGCAGACGCGCATCAAGGCCTTTGCGCAAGGGCTCGACGAAATCCTCATCGTCGAGGAGAAGGGCGCGGTCGTCGAGACGCAGCTGCGCGACATCTTCTACAACGCGCCCGCAGATGCCCGGCCCGTGCTCGTGGGCAAGCACGACCGCGAGGGCCAGCCGCTGGTGTCGGCGCTCGGCGAGCTGCGCCCCTCGCGGCTCATCGAACTGGTCGCGCACTGGCTGGCCGTGCACTTCCCCGACAACCACGACCTGGGCGACCACCTGCAGCACGTGCGCGACTTCACGCCGCCCAAGCTGCTTGGCAACGCGAGCGACGCCGTCAAACGTGTGCCGTACTTCTGCGCCGGCTGCCCGCACAACACCAGCACCAAGGTGCCCGAAGGCTCGACCGCGCGCGCCGGCATCGGCTGCCACTTCATGGCCAACTGGATGGACCGCAGTACGGCGGGGCTGATCCAGATGGGCGGGGAGGGCGTCGACTGGATCTCGCACGCGATGTTCACGAAGACGCCTCACGTGTTCCAGAACCTGGGCGACGGCACTTACTACCACTCGGGCTATCTCGCGATCCGGCAGGCCGTGGCGGCCAAGGCGACGCTCACCTACAAGATCCTGTTCAACGACGCGGTGGCGATGACCGGTGGCCAGCCTGTCGACGGCGCGATCAGCGTGGACGCCATTGCGCGGCAGGTCGAATCCGAAGGCGTGAGCAAGGTCGTCGTTGTCAGCGACGCCATCGGCAAGTACGACGACATCAAGGACCGCTTTCCGAAAGGCACCGAGTTCCACGACCGTGCCGCGCTCGACGACGTGCAGCGCCGGCTGCGCGAAATGGCCGGCGTGACCGTGCTCATCTACGAACAGACCTGCGCGGCCGAGAAGCGCCGCCGCCGCAAGAAGGGCGAGCTCGCCGATCCACCCAAGCGCTTGTTCATCAACGAAGCTGTGTGCGAAGGCTGCGGCGACTGCGCCGTGCAGAGCAACTGCGTGGCCGTGCTGCCGCACGAAACGCCGATGGGCCGCAAGCGCAAGATCGACCAGACCAGCTGCAACAAGGACTATTCCTGCGCCAAGGGCTTCTGCCCCAGCTTCGTGGGCGTGACGGGCGGCAAGCTGCGCCGCAAGAGCGGCGCGCTGGCCGCCGGGCGCGACGCCTTCCTGCATCGCGTGGCCGCACTACCGCACCCTGATGCGCACGTGTGGACCGCGCCCTACGACCTGCTCGTGACCGGCGTGGGCGGCACCGGCGTGGTGACCGTCGGCTCGGTGATCGCGATGGCCGCGCACCTCGAAGGCAAGGCCGCGAGCGTGCTCGACTTCATGGGCTTCGCGCAGAAGGGCGGCTCGGTGCTGAGCTTCGTGCGGCTGGCCGATTCGCGCGAGCGGCTGCACCAGGTGCGCATCGACACGCAGCAGGCCGACGCGATCCTCGCCTGCGACGTGGTGGTGGGTGCGTCGGCCGATGCGCTGCAGACCGTGCGGCACGGACGCACGCGCGTGCTTGCGAACATCCACGAGATTCCGGTGGCCGAGTCGCTGCGCAACCCCGATGCCGATCTGCACGTGGACCTGCTGCTGGAGAAGATGCGCTTCGTCGCCGGAGAGGAGCAGGTCGAGACCTTCGACGCGCAAAGCCTCGCGGAAGAATTCCTCGGCGATACGCTGGCGGCGAACATCGTGGCGGCGGGCTATGCATGGCAGCGCGGCCTGGTGCCGCTGAGCCTGGAGGCGCTGATGCATGCGATCGAGCTGAACGGCGTGGCCGTGGCGGCCAATCAGTCGGCGTTCTCGCTGGGGCGGCTTGCGGCGGGCGACCCTGCGGCGCTCGATCAGTTGCGCGCAGCGCCTACGGACGCACACGCTTCGCAGGCCGACGAGCGCCCGCTCGACGTGCTGATCGCCGATGCACGCCGCCACCTGACGGGCTACCAGAACGCCGCATGGGCAGACCGTTTCGAAGCGCGCATCCGCAGCCTGCGTGCGCGCGAAGCCGCGCTGGCGGGGGGCGATGCGAGCCTGCCTTTCACGCGCAACGCGGCGCGCAGCCTGCTCAAGCTCATGAGCTACAAGGACGAGTACGAGGTGGCGCGGCTCTACACCGACGGAGAGTTCGTGAAGAAGCTGTCGGAGCAGTTCGAAGGTGACCTGAAGCTCGAATTCCACATGGCGCCCCCGCTGGTCTCGCGTGCCGCGAACGGGCATGCGCCCGCCAAGATCCGCATCGGTGGCTGGATGCTGCCCGCCATGCGCTGGCTTGCGCATGGCAAGCGGTTGCGGGGCACGGCGTTCGATCCCTTCGGCCGCACCGGCGAGCGGCGGACGGAGCGCGAGCTGATCGCGCATTTCGACGGGCTGTTCCATGCGATGGCCGGCGAACTCTCGGCCGGCAACCAGGCAACGGCCGCGCGCATCGCGGCACTGCCGCTGTCGATTCGCGGCTTCGGCCACGTCAAGCTCGCGAACCTCGAAGCCGCGAAAGTGCAGGAGGCGGAACTGCTGCACCGGTTTGCGCCGGCGCACTATGCGAAGCCGGAGCGTGCGCCGGGGGCAGGGCAGATTCGGGGGATTGCGATCGTGGCTAGCGCGCGATAGAGGCCGCATTGACGAGCTTGTCGAATGGGCTGAGTGGCCACCACGGGACTTCAAAAAAGTTGATCGAAGTTGTTGACGGTTGTGTAAAGACTATTTGCATTTCGATCGGTTCGTGGTGTCGCTCAACCCGCATCGCCGGCACCTGACGGAGTCGCAGGGTGCGGCAGTAGCGGCAAAGCTGGCGAAGATCGGTGCGGGGCTGTCTTCCGGCAACTAGCATGCGCTCTCTGCAAATTTGCAGCCCCTCAAGTCTCCCGGGCCGAAGCGGTCCAACTGCTCAACGTCAGCACCCGCCGCGTCACCGCTGCCGTGGCCATGTCAGACTGCCGGTTTCTTTGGCGGCACTCCGTAGTAGGCATGGAACGCATGGGCAAAGCTGGCATAGCTGCTGTACCCCACGCTCCTGGCAATGTCGCTGATCGAAAGATGGCCGCCGTCTAGCAGTGTCTTCGCTTCCCGCATTCTCAGCGCGTGGGCAAAGGCATTAGGCGTGGCCCCAAAGCGCGCCTTGAAGCCCGCTGTGAGCATGTTGCGATTGAGCCCGACCTTCTGAGCCAGCTCGTCGACGGTCGGGGGGCTGCTGAGCGTGCGCCGATAAATTTCAGCTGCGGCCCCGATGGCCTGTTGAGTAGCTTCCCACGTGTGGATGCGGCCGGGGCCTCTCGCGCCGGCCATCGAATGCAGTTGAGCGACGACATTGCAGAGGATCTCCGTTACTTTGGCCGCCACGTAGAGACTATTGAGGGGCTCCTTCATCCGGCACGAAAGAATCTCCTGCGCAGCAACGATGTTCGGTCCTTGAGTTGCGAGCTCGATCGCGACGGGCATCCCCCGCGCGGATTGAAAGAGAGGCACATAGTCGGTAGGCACCATGTCAGGCTGCAGACCGTAGCGTGAGAGGAAATGCCGCCTGTCACAGGCGATCCAGATCCCTTGCAGCTTCTGGCCTGCATTGGTCACCGACAGAGATTCGGGTAGGTTGGAGATGGAAGTCATGGACGACTCGACGATTTGTGATCGAACGGCACTCCGTCGCATGTAAGTGCCCGCCAGCATGATCTGCACGCACACCATGTCCGCACGTTCGATCTTCAGTTCGTAGGGCAGCAGCGTCTCGTAGTCCATGACGTGAAGCAGCGTTCCGTCATCGACCCGACGATAGCGATGATCTTCGGCCCGATAGAGCCCCTCCAGAGGTCCCAGTACTTCGCTTCCCGCCACCGAAGGCTGCCATCGAAGCTGTCGTCGAATCTGCTCCAGGTCGATCGACAGAGTCCTGCGGTTCTTCGGTCGACTGGAGTGCGGAGGCATGCGCGGGATCACACGTCAAATGGCACTCGCTGTCAACTTGGTCGGCAAGATGATGACCAAGCAAATGAAGTTGCTCACACTTTGATTGCCAAAGCGTATTCGATTTCATCACGAAATGTGTGAAAGCTTCACGCGGGCACTAGTTCACGCACTACGGATGCCTGCCGTCTTCAACAATCTGCCCTGTCCTGTCGTGAGCGCCTGTAGGTACGGACGGCCCGTGCTTAAGACCTCTGGCACACGGATGCGGGTTGCGTTCGTGGGCTGAGCAAGCCTGGACACCCGGCTTCATCCCGAAACAGGTCGCCACCGCAAGCAGTGGCGAAGTGCGCTCCATTGACTCTTCGAACTCTCACCTCGCAATTTCATTAATCGATTTTTTGCACTCTTATGAAAAAGACTCTCATCGCCGTTCTTGTCGTCTTCACGCTTGGATTGTCGGTTGCCGTCGCGCAAACCACATGCCCTAACCCGGTGACCAGCGGCGGCGGCGGTAACAGCGGCGGCGGTAACAACGGCGGCGGCAATCAAAGCGGCGGTAACAACTGACCCAAATTGAACAGGGCCACCACCATCATGAAACTCTCTCGTTTTCTCGCTGCCGCGCTTCTCGCGGTACTCGCCCTCCCTGCGCTCGCGCAGTATTCGGACTCCTACAACTACAACTACCCGACCGCGAACGCGAACACTTCCAGCTACTCGCCCGTCTCCGTGTCGGTCGATCCGTGCAACCCGAGTCAGGCGACCAGCACGAGCAACAGCACCGCCGCGGGCGGCAACCAACGCCAGCAGCAGGCCAACAACAGCACGAACACAAACACCGTCGCGGGCGGCGCGGGCGGCGCGGGCGGGACCGGCGGTGTCGCGAACGTCACAGTCAATGCTGGCGGTTCGTCCGGTGCGGCTGGCTCTGGAGGCGGCGGCAACCTTTCAGTGTCGAACACGACCGTGCAGGAGCGCACCACGGTTTGGGCGCCAGTGATTCACGGACAGGCCGCCGCGCCGCTCGCTGCCGCGAACATGATCGTCACCCCGATGGCCTGCGGCCCGCGCGTCCGGGTCGTGCGGCGGCCGGTCATGGGCAAGCGCTTCGGTGTGCTCGGCGGGCAGAGCGACGTGGAACAAGGCGAAGACGATGACATTGAGCCAGCAGACCAGCCGTTCGTCGAGATCGGCGGGAAGCTCTTCGGCCATCAGGTGACGCAGTACGCGGCGATCCTGGGCACGTCCTCGTCGGGCAGCTTCTCGCTCGGCGGCTACGGCTCCAGCGGCAACGGCGCGCAAGGCGGCGCGGCGCAGAGCGGCCAGCTCCAGCAGATCAGCAGCCGCTTCTACGTCCGTGACTGCCTGATGGCCGTGGCGGAGCCCACCGTCAAGCTGGTCGAAGCCAAGCCGATCCGCGAGTAAGCATGGCCCTCGCCACCGTCAGCCTCACGGCCGCAATGATCTGCTTCCAGGGCGCCTGTCACCCGGCGCTGGTCGGCAAGGACACGCCCGTGGGCACCTTCCCGCTCACGCAGCGGATCGTCCAGGCCGAGGGCTATGGCGGCGATGTCCTGCAGTTCAAGGAGACGGCTCGCGAGGTCTTCGCTGTGCACAGGGTCTGGCTCGGCAACCCGGCGCAGCACCGGCTCGAACGCCTACGCGGCCCGGCCGCCGGGCGCCGTGGCATCACGGGTGGTTGCATCAACGTTGCACCCGAGGTCTACGACGCGCTGATCGGTATGACCGAATTGAAGGTGACTTGGTGACGAAGTTTGGCCAGCTTTGAGCTCGATGGCGCGGCGTGACTCAGTTCGCAACACAGGTTTGCACAGGAAGCGGCGGAATGTGAGGGCAATGGCGGATGGAGAGCAGAAGTCGATCCATGACGCGACCGCATTGAGGTTTCGCGTAATAGCGCGATCCGAAGTCCGGCTGCAGGTTCGGCGTCGATGTTTCTCGAGTGACCGATGACGAATTGGATTGGCTGATTCGCGCGCTTGGCCAGCGTGCGGAAGATTCATTCGCCGTTGCCGTGCCTGATCACGCTGCAGTGTGGGGGGCTTGCCATTTCTACGGGGATAGACAATGTGTGCAGATCAACGGAATTGAGGTCGCACTTCAACCGCGTCAATACAGCTTCGCGCTGCAACTCTTTCGGAGCACCGGTAAAGTGGTGGCGCGAGACTGGCTGTGGCGGGCATTGAATCGCCCCGAGTTTTCTAGACACCTCTGAGCCTCAAACCCGAGGCCCAATAGGAGGTGCCATGAGTAAGCAGAGATCCCGAAGAATTCGAGGCCGAAGCGGTCAAGCAGATCACCGAGCACGGCCACAAGGTGGCCGATGTGTCGACCCGGCTGGGCGTGAGTCAGCACAGTCTTTATCAATGGATCAAGGCCCGGCGAATGCCGGCCGGTGATCGGCAGGCGCGGGTGTCGCAGACAGACGAACTGCGGCGGCTGAAGGCCGAGCTCAAGCGTGTGATCGAGGAGCGCGACATCCTAAAAACGCTGCCTTGGATTCAACCGGTCGCTGCAACGGCTCCGCTGAAGTCTACTTGCAGGCGTCCCGTAGTCCAGTGTCTTTCGAGGCCTGGTGTTCAAGCGCATGGAGATCGCGTCCAAATCTACTTGGCTGTAGATCGATAGATCCGCACCTTTGGGCAGGTACTGGCGCACCAGCCCGTGACCGCGGCAACGAGGGCAGGGGCTAGAAGTTTGAGAAGGTGCGCGAGCGCGTTCCGAGAAGGAATCGGCGGGGAGAGCGACAGCAACATGGTCATGCCTCTAAATCCTCTTACATCGGCCGTTACATCGCGCAAGAAAAAGGCCCCGTAGCTATCGATTTGATAGCTACGGGGCCTTATCTGTATTGGTGCCGGAGAGATGAATCGAACACCCGACCTTCTCATTACGAATGAGCTGCTCTACCGACTGAGCTACACCGGCGAAGCCTCAGATTATAGCCAAGAAATCAGGCCTTCTCGGCGTGG
>Ga0207709_10001129_pt1 | contig 19501 bp, 15 predicted proteins | sample KBSM34metaG_FD_184397 | JGI IMG/M metagenome (GOLD analysis project Ga0207709, IMG submission 184397) | Miscanthus rhizosphere microbial communities from Kellogg Biological Station, Michigan, USA - KBS M3-4 metaG (SPAdes) (version 2) | ecosystem: Host-associated > Plants > Roots > Rhizosphere >...
CCAGCGATTCGCGGCAGCCGTACAGGTTGTCGAACTTGCTCTTGGTGACCGAGTCGTTCACGTTGATGGCGCGGAACAGCAGCGTGCCCTTGGCGCTCATCTCGTTCAGGCGGTGCACGCCGGTGGTCGTCTCTTCGGTCACGCCGATGATCTCGGCCGACTTGCGGGTGTACCAAGTGTTGTCCGCGGCCAGCTTGGCCTTGATGGCGGCGAACAGGATGCGCTCTTCCTCGCTGGTCGGGTTGGCGAGCACGCCCAGGTCCTTCTCGGCGCGCTGGCCCAGGTGCATCAGCAGCGTGGCGTCGCCGCCGTCGTCCAGGATCATGTTCGGACCTTCGCCCTTCGAGCCCTTGGGGCCGAAGTCGAAGATGGCGTGGGTGTAGTCCCAGTAGTCCTTCAGCGACTCGCCCTTGATGGCGAACACCGGCGTGCCCGCAGCGGCGATGGCCGCGGCGGCGTGGTCCTGCGTCGAGAAGATGTTGCACGAGGCCCAGCGAACGGTCGCGCCCAGGGCTTGCAGCGTCTCGATCAGCACGGCCGTCTGGATGGTCATGTGCAGCGAGCCCGTGATGCGCGCGCCCTTGAGCGGCTGTGCCTTCGAGAACTCCTCGCGGATGGCCATCAGGCCGGGCATCTCGGTTTCCGCGATCTTGATTTCCTTGCGGCCCCAGGCAGCGAGGGACAGGTCGGCAATCGCCTGGTCGGCGGTCGAAACGGGGGTGGGCTTGAGAACGGCGCTCATGGGAACTCCAACAAAACTGGTTTGAAAGATGCCACTGCCTACGGGGAAAGACTCACCGCGAGAACAGCGGGTGAGCGTGGTTGCGATGTGGTCCGAGCCTCACGCCTGACGGCGCTGCAACGCTCCTCGGAACGGCGGATTGTAGACGGGGGCAACAGGACCAGCCAACCGCGCGGATATCCCGCATGCCGGAAGGCAAGTTTCGCCACGACCAAGGGAAATCCCGCAGGCAAATTTTCCGGATGGGCCCCTCTGCGATGCCCGCCCGGCGTATCGTGGCACCGGTCCTTGTCACCCCTTACCGTTCACACGACACCAGGAGATAGCGCCCATGGCCACTGCCAAGAAAGCCGCCGCGAAGAAGACCACTGCCAGCAGCAGCACCAAGGAGGCCCCCAATGCCGCCGAGATGCTCAACCCACTGAAGAACCTCAAGGCCATGACCGACCGCCTGCAGGACCTCAACCTGACCGGTGGCGCGAGCAAGCTGCTCGAAAGCGGGCAAAAGGACCTCCAGGCGCTGATGCAGGCAAATGAGAAGTCCTACCAGGGCCTGCAGACCGTGGTGCAGCGGCAGACGGAAATGATCAAGAGCGCCATCGCCGAGTGGCAGACGGCCGCCAAGGAAATGCCCGGCAAGGATGCCAAGGCCAACCTCGCCAAGCTCGACGAACTCGGGCGCCAATCGTTCCAGCGCGCCATCGACGACATCAAGGAACTGGCCAATCTCGCCGCCAAGTCGCAGGCCGATGCCTTCGAGCTGGTGCGCCAGCGCATCCAGGCCAATGTGGACGAGGTAACCAAGATGCTCCAGCGCAAATAGAAACTTGGCGTAGTAATTATTTAGTTTTGATTCTTTTTAGACAACGCCACCTGATCGGGCAATCCATGCGCTGATTTGTGGCGGAATTTCGCATTTCCGCGTCATTTGCACAGCAGACGCACGGCGAATTTTAAAGAAAGGCCTTGCCTTACCGGACAATTGCGTGTCAATACGTAACGTCCAGGGAGGCAAGGTATGCGCGCAAGCGTCGGAATAAGTTTGAGCACGGTCATGTTGTCAGTTCTGCTGACCGCATGTGGAGGATCAGGCAGCGGCGGTGGATCTGTTCCATCCGCCGCGGTGTCGGGCACCGAAACGGCAGTCAAGACTGCGGAGCCAAGCCCTCCCGCCAGCGCTGCCCCCGTACTGATCGAGTCGAGGGTGCAGTCGCCGGAACTCGCGGCAACCGACGTCAGCCCCTTCAAGGATCGTCCCGTGGGGCGTGCCCCGACGCCACGGCATGTGGTTCTGCCAGCACTTCCGCCAGAGAGCGCCGTTCCCCTGAAGTCGGCCCCCGCGATCTTTGGCACTCCAACCAAGGTCGGTGTTGCACGCCGGATCGCTGAAACTGCGAACGTCCAGGCGGTGTCCAGCATGATGAGCTGGACGCCTTCGGAACGGGGAGGCAAAGTGGCCGCTTTGCGATTCGCATCACCGAATGCGAAAGGTGTTCGCATCGGCCTGCGTGTCGAGAGCCTTCCCCCGGGCACCATGGTGCGCTTCTACGGCGACGCGAGCCCAAAGATCTACGAGGTGTCCGCGCAGGAAATCCTCACGGTCATTCAGCGCAATCTCGACGCGGGCGATTCGAGCGACAACGCGCGCACCTTTTGGTCGCCCAACATGGGCGGTGAAGCCCTCACCGTCGAGATCGAGGTCCCACCCAACGCCGTGCTCGAAGCGGTCAAGGTGGCGGTGCCCATGCTGTCGCATGTGTCCATCGACATCACCAAGCAGGACTCGCTGGAGAAAGTGGGTGAAGCCGGCTCATGCAATCAGGACGTTACCTGTGCCTCCCAATACGACACCCTCAGCAAGTCCGTTGCGTTGATGGACTTCATCGACAACGGGAGCAACTATGTATGCACCGGCACCTTGCTCAACGACCGCATGTCGACCGGCACGCCATATTTCCTGAGCGCAAACCATTGCATTTCCAACCAGACGGTCGCATCGACTCTCTACACCTACTGGTCCTACAAGTCCGCCAGCTGCAACAGCACGCAGGTCAGTCCTGCGCTGACCGCCATGACCTCCGGCGCCACGCTGCTCTATGCGGAGCCGACGACCGACACGTCCTTCATGCGGCTGAATTCGCAACCGCCGGCCGGTGCGCTGTTTGCCGGTTCAAGCCCCTTCGACCCCAGTTCATTTGACGGCATTCAGGGCGTCTATGGCGTGCATCACCCTAAAGGCGATTTGCAGAAGTACAGTGAAGGCGACTATCTCGGAACTGCGGCTTGTACAAGTTCAAACTGCTCTTCTTCAACCGGAAGCAACGCCAAGTTTCTGGCAGTGAGATGGAATCGGGGCGTGACCGAGGGCGGCAGCAGCGGGTCGGGGCTGTTCCGGAGACTCAATGGCAAAGACTATCTCGTCGGGCAATTGTTGGGCGGAGCGTCTTCGTGCAGCCAGCCCGGCGGGTATGACTTCTACGGGCGCTTCGATCTCCCCTTCAACGCCGCGCTGCAGCCGTGGCTCAACGCACCCTCTACGACGGTGCGTACGGCCATCTACCGCTTCTACAACACTGGAACAGGCGCGCACTTCTATACCTCCAACGTGCCGGAGCGCGACCTCGTCATCACAAGGCTGCATGGGTACAACTACGAAGGCCCTGCTTTCTTCGCGTTTGGTGCTGCAGCAGCAGGCACCAGCCCGGTTTATAGGTTCTACAACACGCGCACTGGCGCGCACTTCTACACGATGAGCGAGCAGGAGCGCGCTAATGTGCAGGCCACCATGCCCTGGTATTCGTACGAGGGCGTAGCCTGGTACGCCAACACCTCGCAGACCGGCGGTGCCACCCCGATGTTCCGGTTCTACCAGACGAAGGTCCAAACTCACTTCTACACAATCAACGCAAGCGAGCGGGACAGCGTCCAGCAGAATCTTCCGATGTACAGCTACGAAGGGGTTGCGTATTTCGGTTGGACGAACCTCTGATCCACGTAGCGCCGCGGCTACGCGGCGCTACCGGATCGGGTGTTCGATCATGAAATTCACTGCCACGGCAGGCCTTGAGCTGGGAATCCAGCACGGGCTCGCCGCTGGCAAATGCACATCTGCGAAAATCGCGGGTTCCCTGGAGTTCCCGTGTCATCCCCCTTCCTAGCCGAAACCCGCCGCCGCCGCACCTTCGCGATCATTTCCCACCCTGACGCCGGCAAGACCACGCTGACCGAAAAGCTGCTGCTTTTCTCCGGCGCGATCCAGATCGCCGGCTCGGTGAAGGCGCGCAAGGCCTCGCGCCATGCGACCTCCGACTGGATGGAAATCGAAAAGCAGCGTGGCATCTCGGTGGCCTCGTCGGTCATGCAGATGCTGTATCGCGACCATGTGATCAACCTGCTCGACACGCCCGGCCACAAGGACTTCTCCGAAGACACCTACCGCGTGCTGACGGCCGTCGACTCGGCCCTGATGGTGATCGACGCCGCCAACGGCGTGGAAGCGCAGACGCGCCGGCTGATCGAGGTCTGCCGCCAGCGCGACACGCCCATCATCACCTTCGTCAACAAGATGGACCGCGAAGTGCGCGAGCCGCTCGACATCCTCGACGAAGTGGAGCGCGAGCTCGGCATGCCCTGCGTGCCGATGACCTGGCCAGTCGGCCAGGGCAAGTCTTTCCGCGGGATCATGAACCTCCGCACGCAGGCGATGACGGTGTTCGAGTCGGGCAGCGAGCGGCTGCCGCAGGACTTCGAGACCATTCCGCTGAGCGAGCGCGACACGCTCACCAAGCGCTTCGGCGCCGACTTCGAGCACGCCATGGAAAGCATGGAGCTGGCCACCGGCGCCTCGCCGACCTGGGACCGCGAAGCCTTCCTGGCCGGCAAGCAGACGCCGGTGTTCTTCGGCTCCGGCGTGAACAACTTCGGCGTGATGGAAGTGCTCGACGCGCTGGTCGACCTCGCGCCCTCGCCGCAGTCACGCACCAGCACCACGATGGTCAACCGCCAGCCGGTGGTGAAGGAGATCCAGCCCGAGGACAAGGATTTCGCGGGCGTGGTCTTCAAGGTGCAGGCCAACATGGACGCCAACCACCGTGACCGCATCGCCTTCGTGCGCATGGCCTCGGGCAAGTACACGCCGGGCATGAAGCTCAAGGTGCAGCGCACGGCCAAGGAACTGCGCCCGACCAGCGTCGTGACCTTCATGAGCCAGCGCCGCGAGGCGGTCGAAGAGGCCTACGCGGGCGACATCGTGGGCTTCACCACCCACGGCGGCGTGCAGTTGGGCGACACCATCACCGACGGCGCGAGCCTGCAGTTCACCGGGCTGCCCTTCTTCGCGCCCGAGCTGTTCATGACCGTGATCCTCAAGAACCCGCTGCGCACCAAGCAGCTACAGCAGGGCCTGGCCCAACTCGGCGAGGAAGGTGCGATCCAGGTGTTCCGCCCCGAGGTCGGCGGGCCGATGCTGCTGGGTGCCGTGGGGCAGCTGCAGTTCGAAGTGGTGCAGCACCGCCTGAAGGCCGAGTACGACGCCGACGTGCGGCTCGAAGGCTGCCAGTACACGGGCGCGCGCTGGATCACGGCCGACACGCCGGCCGAGTTGCGCGAGTTCGTCAACGCCTATCCGGTGCGCATGGCCAAGGATGCGGCGGACACGCTGGCCTTCCTGTGCACCTCGCCTTACGACGTGCGGCTGGCGCAGGAGCGCTTTCCGAAGATCCACTTCCATCCGCTGCGCGAGCACGCGGGTTTGGCGCTGCAGAAGGCGGGCTGAACCGGCGAGCTAGCTGCCGGTCGAGGCGTAGTGGCGCAGCCCGATGCGCCATGCGCCGAATGCCGCCGCCAGGAACACGAAACCGGCGAGCGGCGACGCCATGCCCACCCAGGCCGGCGCGCCCAGCGGATCGGGCTTACCGAGGATCGCGAGCGCCGGGTAGTACGCCACGCAGGCCAGCGGCACGATGAAGGTCAGCACGCGGCGGAACCACTGCGCATAGAGCGCCAGCGGGTATTGCGCCGCCTGCACGCCGCCGTAGGTCAGCACATTGGCGATCTCCAGGCTCTCCACGGTCCAGAACGACAGCGTGCCCTGCAGCACCAGGATGCCGAGGAACAGCGCCACGCCGCCGGCCAGCGCGAACAATGCGATGCCCACTGCGGCCGGCGTCCAGCCGATGTCCGCCTGCACCGTCGCGAACGCCAGCACGAGGCCGCCCTGCAACAGCCGGCCCGCGCGGCTGATGCGGAAGTCGTGCCCCATCAGTTGCAACGCGACCGGGCGCGGGCGCAGCAGCAGCCGGTCGAAGGCGCCGGTGCGAAGGAACTCGGTGCCCAGCGTGTCGAAGCCGCGGCCCAGCGCGTCGGCCACCGCGAACATGCAGTTCACGAGCCCGTAGAACAGCGCCACTTCCCCGAGGCGCCAGCCCTGCACTTCGCCGAAGCGGTGGAACAGCGCCCACACCGCGATGACCTCGATGCCGGTGCCGAGGAACTGCCCCAGCGTCAGCATCAGCGCCGAGGCCGGGTAGCGCGCCTGGCCGCCGAGCGAAGCCTTCACAAGGCGGGCAAGAAGCGCGATGGACCCCATGTCAGCCGCCCTGCACTTCCAGCCTGCGCATCGTGCGGTCCATGGCGGCATGGCCCAGCGCGACCAGCACCGCGATCCAGAAGCACTGCAGTCCGAGCCCGGCCAGCGCATGCGGTCCGCTCATCAGCCCGAAGTAGAGCCGCGCGGGAATGTCGACCACGCCGGCGAAGGGTTGCATCAGCAGCGCTGCCTGCCAGGCGTCAGGCAGCAGCACCAGCGGCAGCAGGTTGCCCGAGAACACGATGACGACCGGGCCCGCCAGTGCGTTGATGCCGCGCTCGTTGAGCGCCGCGACCGTCGCGATGTTGAGCAGCATCACCATCGCGGTCGACAGCAACAGCGCGAGGACGGCCGATGCGAGGAACGCGATCGCGGCGGCAAGGCTCGCCGGCGGCTGCCAGGCCCAATCGCCCAATCCGGCCAGCGGCAGCGCGACGGCCGCGAAGACGGCCATCAGCGCCACGCGCGGCAGCGCGCGGGCCGCAATCCAACCCGCGCTGCGCACGAACCACAGCGCATAGGCATCCACCGGCCGCAGCCGGTCGTAAGCCACGGCGCCGGTGCGCACGGCCTGCGCCACCTCCGGGTCGCCGAGCCACGGCACCAGCACGAGCAAGCCCTGCGAGAGCCAGCTGTAGGTGATCGCCTGCGCGAGCGACATCGGCGTGCCGGCCATCGACGCGCCGCCGTAGAAGGCCGCCAGCACCATCACCTTGATGCCGCCCCACCAGCACTGCGTGCCGAAGCCCGCGAGCGCCGCCGTGCGGTACTGCAGCATCTGCAGGAAGCGAGACGCGAAGGCCGCGACGTAGGGGCGCACCAGTTCGCGCACGGGCATCGGCGTCATCACGCCTCGGCCGCCCCATGCATCGCATAAAAGCGCGCGATGACGGCCTCGATCGCCAGGCCTTCGAGGCGGATATCCTCCACCGCATGCGTGGCCGCGATGCGCGCGATCAGCGCGGGCGCCGTGGTCACGGCCGGATCGAAGTCCAGCACCAGTGTCTGCCCGTCGCGCGAATGCATCCTCGCGCCGGCCACCCGTTCGGGCAGTTCGGCGTCCTGCGCGAAGTCGACCACGAGGCGCCGCTCGGCCATCACCTGCGCGCGCAGCGCTTCGACCGGGCTGTCGGCCAGCACGCGGCCGTGGCCGATGATGATCACGCGCCGGGCCAGCGCCTCGATGTCGTGCATGTCGTGCGTCGTCAGCAGCACGGTGGTGCCGCGCTCGCGGTTGGCGCGGCGCACGAAGTCGCGCACCGCCAGCTTCGACGGTGCATCGAGCCCGATGGTCGGCTCGTCGAGGAACAGGATGTCGGGCTCGTGCAGCAGCGCCGCCGCGATCTCCGCGCGCATGCGCTGGCCCAGCGAGAGCTGCCGCACCGGCTGGTCGAGCACGCGCTCCAGGTGCAGCAGCGCGACCAGTTCGTCGCGCGTGCGGCGGTAGCGCTGTGGGTCGACGCGGTAGATGTCGCGCAACAGGTCGAAGCCGTCGCCCACGGGCAGGTCCCACCACAGCTGGGTGCGCTGACCGAAGACCACGCCGATGCGCGCCACGTGGCGCTCGCGGTCGGCGAAGGGATCGCGGCCGTCGATCTCCACACGCCCGCCGTCGGGCCGCAGGATGCCCGCGAGGATCTTGATGGTGGTCGACTTGCCCGCGCCGTTCGGCCCGATGAAGCCCAGCAGCTCGCCCCTCTCCAGCGCGAACGACACGCCCGACAGCGCCTCCACCGTGCGGTGCCGGCGCTGCACGAGCCCGCGCAGTGCGCCCATCACGCCGGGATCGCGCTCGGAGATTCGATAGGTCTTGCGGAGGTGGTCGACGAGGATGTGAGGCATGGAAGGCGCCGCTCCGGCCTCGATGGCGCGGCAGGGGGCGGGATGCTACACGAAAGCGCCGGTACGATCACCAACTCCCCAAAAGATGCACGCCATGCCTTCGCAGTCGCCTCCCTTGCCCTCCCCGCCCCATCACCTGCAGCCGCTGGCCCAGTGGCCGGCGGCCGCGCGCAGCGCACTCGTGGGCGTCTTCACCGACATCGACGACACACTGACCCACGAAGGCGCGATCACGCCCGATGCGCTGCAGGCGCTGGGCGACCTCAAGGCCGCGGGCCTTTGCGTCGTGGCGATCACCGGCCGGCCGGTGGGCTGGAGCCGGCCCTTCGTCAACACCTGGCCCATCGACGCCATCGTGGCGGAGAACGGCGCTGTGGCGCTGCTGCCCTCGGCCGACGGCCGCGTCGAGAAGCGCTACCAGCAGGACGCCGCCACGCGCGCCGCCAACTTCGCGCGCATGCAGGCCGTGCTGGCGCGCATCGAACGCGAGATCCCGGGCGTTGGGCGCGCCACCGACTCGCCGGGGCGCGAGACCGACATCGCCATCGACCACAGCGAGTTCGTTCAGCTGAGCGACGCGACGATCGCTCAGGTGGTGGCGTTGATGCGCGGCGAGGGCATGCACGCCACCGTGAGCAGCATCCACATCAACGGCTGGTATGGCGACAACGACAAGCTCGAAGGCGCGCGCTGGATCACGCGTGAGCTGTGGGGCCGCGCCCTCGACGACGAGATGGACCGCTGGGCCTACGTGGGCGACTCCACCAACGACCAGTTGATGTTCCGCACCTTCGCGCACAGCATCGGCGTGGCGAACGTGGCGCGCTTCGTGCCGCAGCTGGAACACCTGCCGCGCTATGTGACGCAGGGCGAGCGCGGTGCGGGGTTTGCCGAAGCAGCGCGCGCGATCATCTTGGCGCGCCCGGGCCTCGACACCGGCTGACCCGGCCGACGGGCAATCTGGATGAAAGCCGCAGGCTTACTTCTCCTTGGCCAACCCCAGCTTCTCGATCACCACCTTCTCCCGCACCACCGTGTCCTGCGCAAACTTGGTGTACTGCGCCGAGCTCATGTAGTTAGGCAGCATGTCGTAGCGCCCCAGCGCCGCTACGTAGCTCGGCTCTTCCATCGCCTGCTTGAACGCGTCGTGCAGCTTCTTCACCACTTCGGGTGGCGTGCCCTTGGGGGCGCCGATGCCGAAGGGCGAGTTCTGCACCACGTCATAGCCAAGCTCCTTGAGCGTCGGCGCGTCGGGGAACTTCGCGAGGCGCTTCTCGCCCCAGGTGTTCAGCACGCGCAGCTTGCCGGCCTCGACCTGCGGCGCGAAGCCGGTGCTGTCGGCGGCAGCCATGAGCTGACCACTGACCACCGCGAGCATCAGGTCGGCGCTGCCCTTGTAGGGCACGTGCTGCAACTCGATGCCGGCCTTCTGCGCGACGATCTCGGTGGTCAGGTGCGGGCTGGTGAGGTTGCCGGTGGAGCCGTACGTCAGCTTGCCGGGGTTGGCCTTGGCGTAGGCGACAAAGTCGGCCCAGGTCTTGAAGGGGCTGCTGGCAGGCACGACGATGCCGAAGGCATAGCCCGTGACGTTGATGACGTACGTGATGTCCTTGAGTGGATCCCAGTTGATCTTGGTGGTGTAGCCCATGCGGAACACGCCCAGCGGGATCTGCGCGACGGTGTAGCCGTCGGGCTGCGAGGTCTGCAGCGCCTGCGCGGGCAGCGTGCCGGCGGCGCCGGGCTTGTTGTCGACGATCACCGGCTGGCCGAGGATCTTGCTCGCGTTGTCGGCGAGCTGGCGCATGGTGATGTCGGTCGGGCCGCCGGCCGGAAACGCGACGATCAGCTTGATGGGCTTGGTGGGAAAGCCCTGCGCGAAGGCCGCCATCGGAAAGGCGAGGCTGCAGGCAGCGAGCGTGGCGGCGGTACGGAGGAAGGCGGAGCGGCGGAGCATGGCTGACGGGGGTCCTGACTTTGAAACCGCCAATTGGGCCTTGCCCCGTTGGCGAAGGCAATCGGGGCTCCCCTGATTTCCACGGGGAAACCCGGGCCATCGTCACATCCGAGACGCCCGCGCGTCAGCTACGCCTGCTCGAAGCCTTCGAGCACGTTGACGGCGTTGATGCCCACCTCGGCCACCGCATAGCCGCCCTCGAAGACGAACACCGTGGGCAGGCCCGCGCGCGCGAGGTCTTCGCCCATGCGCAGGTAGTCGTCGCTCCCGAGCCTGAAGCCCGCGACCGGGTCGCCCTCGAAGGTGTCGACGCCGAGCGAGAGCACGAGCGCGCCGGCCTTCACCGCCGCGATGCGCTCGAGCGCGGTCTTCAGCGCCGCGCGCCACGCCGAGAAGTCCGTGCCGCGCGGCAGCGGCAGGTTGTGGTTGAAGCCCTCGCCCCGCCCCGCGCCGCGCTCGTCGGCATGGCCCAGGTAGTACGGATAGTCGGTCAGCGGATCTCCGTGCAGGCTGGCGAAATGCACGTCGCTGCGCTCGTAGAAGATGGCCTGGGTGCCGTTGCCGTGGTGGTAGTCCACGTCGAGCACGGCCACGCGCTCGACGCCCGCATCGCGCAGCGCCTGCGCCGCGACCGCGGCGTTGTTGAGAAAGCAGTAGCCGCCGAAGAAATCGGCGCCCGCATGGTGGCCCGGCGGCCGCGTGAGCGCGAAGGCGGCGCGCGCGCCGCCAACGACGCGCTGCGCCGCGGTCCACGCGCAGGCCGCGCCATGGCGCGCCGCGGCCCAGCTGCCCGCCATCAGCGGTGTGCCGGCATCGAACGAGAACAGCCCCATGCGCGCCGGAAAGCTCTTCGGCAGCACATCGGTGCGCATGCCGCGCGTGGGCCAGTACGAGGGCAGCGCATCGCGCGACACGTTGGACGGGTCGAGCGCCACCCACTCATCCCACGCATGCGCGATGAAGTCCAGGTAACGCGGCGCATGCACCTTGGCCAGCAGCGCCTCGTCGAAGGCATCGGGCGCCTGGAGCGCGCCGAGGCGGCGGCGCTCCAGTTCGTGTTTCACATGGTCGACGCGGGCCGGAACCTCGAAGCACGGCACGAGTTCGCCGCGGAACATTTCGACTCTGCCCTGGTGAAGAACGTGCTGGTCGTTGTAGATCGTGAGCATGCCGCCATCATGCCGCACGCCGCAGCACCGCCCGGCGCCGGCCCGAGGCCGTGAGGCCGAACAGGTCCTTCGGGTCGTCGAGCTCGGGCACCAGCGCGATCTGCTGGCCGATGCCGCGCTCGGTGGCGAGGCGCTGTATGTAGCGAAGCGCCGTGTAGTCTTCCAGCGCGAAGCCGACCGAGTCGAACAGCGTGACCTGTGTGGGAGTTTCGCGGCCGGGCACTTCGCCGAGCAGCACGCGCCACAGCTCGTGCACCGGAAAGTCGGCCCCCACCTGCTGGATCTCGCCCTCCACGCGGGTCTGCGGCTCGTACTCGACGAACACGCGCGCCTTGTGCAGCACGTCGGGGTGCAGCTCGGTCTTGCCGGGCGAATCGCCGCCCACCGCATTGATGTGCATGCCCGGCTCGATCATGTCGGGCGTGAGCACGGTCGCGCGCCCCTGGCAGGCGGTGACGGTGGTGACGATGTCGGCGCCGCGCACGGCATCCGCCACGGAGCCCGCGCGCACGATGTCCAGCGGCGTGCACGCCGACAGGTGCCGCACCAGCTTGTCGGTGGCGTGCGGATCGGTGTCGTACACGCGCACTTGCTCGATGCCCAGCAGCGCATGGAAGGCCAGCGCCTGGAACTCGCTCTGCGAGCCGTTGCCGATCAGCGCGAGGCTGCGCGAACCGGGCCGCGCCAATGCCTGGGCGGCCATGGCCGAGGTGGCGGCCGTGCGCAATGCGGTGGTGAGCGTGAGTTCGGAAAGCAGCACCGGGTAGCCCGTGTCGACTTCCGCCAGCACGCCGAAGGCCATGACGGTCGGCAGCCCGAGCTGGGTGTTGTTCGGATGCCCATTGACGTACTTGAAGGCATAGGCGCCGTCGTCGGCCACCGGCATGAGCTCGATCACGCCGAGGTGCGAATGGCTGGCCACACGGGCCTTCTTGTCGAACTCGCGCCACCGCAGGAAATCGTCGCGCAACGCGTCGGCCAGGGCCGTGAGGAACTGCGGAACGCCGGTCTCGTCCACCAGGCGGACCAGGCTGTGAACATCGATGAAGCGGGTCATGGCATGGCTCCTTGCGTAGCCCTGCCGCGGCGCTTCATCCCCTCACATGTTTACTCCACCATGGCTGGTTCAGGATGCGCCTGCGCCAAGGGTTGAAGCCATTGTGCGCCTGCTTGCGCGGCATTGCGAGCGACGTCAGTCGTACCTGCGCTGTTCTTCGATGCTGCGCTCCAGGAAGCGCCAGAGCCGCTCGTCCTCGCTGAAGGCCACGTTGAAGCGCAGCCAGCCGGTGGGATGCGGATTGACCAGGAACAGCTGGCCCGGGCCGAGCATGATTCCCTCGGCCGCAGCGCGCCGCGAGAGCTCGGAGCTGTCGGCGATGTCGGGGTGCCGGGCCCACAGGTACATGCCGGCCGCGGCCTCATGGAACAGCTCGAAGCCCAGCGCGTCCAGCCGCCTCGCGACGCTGCCCTGCGCCTGCGCGAGGCGGTCGCGCAGCGCCTTGAGATGCTTGCGCCAGCGGCCGTCGGTCACGGTGCCGAAGGCCAGGCGCTCGGTGATGTCGGAGGAGGTGAGGCCCGAGACCATCTTGAGCTGCGCCAGCTCATCGAGCAGCTCCGGCTGCGCGACCACGTAGCCGACGCGGATGTTCGGCGAGATGGTCTTCGAATAGCTGCCCACGTAGACCACGCGGCGCAGCTGCCCCAGGCTGGCGAGCGAGGGGCGCATCGACGCGTCCATCTCGGCGTAGATGTCGTTCTCGACCAGCGTGAAGTCGTGCGCCTGGGCCAGCTGCAGCAATTGCACCAGCTGCGGCAGCGAGGCCATCGAGCAGGTCGGGCTCTGCAGCCGGGGCTGGGTGAAGAAGGCCCTGGGCCGGTGCTGAGCGAGCAGCGCCTCGAGCGCGGGCATGTCGTAGCCCGAAGGGATGCGCGGCACGCCGATGATCTCCACGCCCAGGAAGCGCAGCATGAACATCAGGTTCGGATAGCCGGGGTCGTCCACCAGCACCGCATCGCCCGGCTTGAGCAGCCGGCGCGCGACCAGGTCCAGGGCCTGGCTGGAGCCCTGGGTCAGCAGGACCTGTGCGGCATCGACCACGATCTGCTGCTCCGACAGCGCCTCGGCCGTCGCCATGCGCAGCGCCATGTGGCCGAAGGGCAGGCCGTAGCCGCCGATGTCGGTGCCTTCGGAGGCGAGGTGGCGCAGGCTGCGGCGCATGCCGTCCTCGAACAGCCAGTCGTGCGGCAGCCAGCCGCAGCCGGGCTTGAGCGGCAGGTTGCGGTTTTCGAAGATCTGCTGAAGGTACCAGCGGGCGTCGAAGCGGGGGTCCGGGCGGGGCGTGCTGGCCGCGCCGGCGGCGCTCTCGTCGCTGCGCCGCTTGACGAAGAAACCCGCGTTGGCGCGAGAGACCAGCAGGCCCTGGGCCACCAGCCGGTCATAGGCCTCGACCACCGTGAAAACACTGACGCCGTGCGCCGCGGCAAAGGCGCGGATCGACGGCAGCTTGCTGTCGGCCTTGAGCTTCTGGGAGCCGATCAGTCCGCGCAGCCCTTCCACGATCTGGCTTACCAGCGGCGTCGGCTGTTCGGGGCGAAGAATGAGCATCGGGGGGCGTCTCCGGCAGTCCGGGCTGCACCATATTGAGGAAAGTATGTACAGGATACAAGACCAGTACAGTCTTCCGGGCGATCACTTCCGGTGTACATGGCTGGATCGATTCGCGCGACCTAGAGTGCCGGCATTCCTCCTTCAAAGCACAGGTCGTACCATGCAACGCGAACCCCATCTCAGCAATGCCGCCCTCATGGCCCGCCGCAGCGCGGCCGTCGCCCGCGGTGTGGGCCAGGCCCATGAAATCTTCGTCGCCCGCGCCGCCAACGCTGAACTGTGGGACGTCGAGAGCCGCCGCTACATCGACTTCGCCGGCGGCATCGCGGTGCTCAACACCGGCCACTGCCACCCGGAGATCAGTGCCGCCGTGAAGGCGCAGGTCGATCTCTATTCGCACACCTGCTTCCAGGTGGTGGCCTACGAGCCCTATGTGGAGCTGGCCGAGCGCCTGAACGCACTGGCGCCGGGCGCGTTCGCGAAGAAGTCGATCTTCCTGAGCACCGGTGCCGAGGCGGTGGAGAACGCGGTCAAGATCGCCCGCGCCCACACCCGGCGCCCCGGCGTCATCGCATTCACGGGCGGCTACCACGGCCGCACGATGATGACGCTCGGCCTGACCGGCAAGGTCGCCCCCTACAAGATTGGCTTCGGCCCCTTCCCGGGCGAGGTGTTCCATGCGCTGTACCCGAACGCGCTGCACGGCGTGAGCGTGGACGACGCCCTGCACTCGGTCGAGCTGCTGTTCAAGAACGACATCGAGCCCGAGCGCGTGGCGGCCTTCATCCTGGAGCCGGTGCAGGGCGAAGGCGGCTTCTACGTGGCGCCCAACGATTTCGTCGAAGGCCTGCGCGCGCTGGCGGACCGCCACGGCATCCTCATCATTGCCGACGAGGTGCAGACCGGCGCGGGCCGCACCGGCACCTGGTTCGCCAGCGAGCAGTGGCCCGTGGCGCCCGACCTGATCACCACCGCCAAGTCGATGGCGGGCGGCTTCCCGATCTCCGGCGTGGTGGGCCGCGCCGAGGTGATGGACGCTCCCGCGCCCGGCGGCCTGGGCGGCACCTATGCCGGCAGCCCCATCGGCTGTGCCGCGGCACTCGCGGTGCTCAAGGTGTTCGACGACGAGCAACTGCTCGCGCGCAGCCGGGCGCTGGGCGAACGGCTCACGGCCGGCCTGCGCCGCATCGCGGCCGGCGAGCCGGCCATTGGTGACGTGCGCGGGCTCGGCGCCATGGTGGCCATCGAGCTGTTCGAGCAGGGCGACACCGCGCGGCCCGATGCCGCACTGACCCGCCAGGTGGTCGCGGAGGCGGCGCGGCGCGGGTTAATCCTGCTGTCATGCGGCACCTACGGCAATGTAATTCGTGTACTGGTGCCGCTCACGGCATCCGACTTGCTTGTGGACGAAGGCCTGGCGCTTCTCGCGGACAGCTTCGCCGCGCTGCGCTGATCGACCGATCCTTTCCCGGAATCCTCCATGACAGCAGAACCCTTGGTGCGCTTCCAGCGCGTCCAGAAGACCTACGACGGCGAACACCTGGTGGTGCGCCAGCTCGATCTGGACATCCACCGCGGCGAGTTCCTGAGCCTGCTCGGGCCTTCGGGGTCGGGCAAGACCACCACGCTGATGATGCTGGCGGGCTTCGAGTCGCCGACCTCGGGCGAGATCCTGCTCGACGGCAAGCCGATCACCCGCACGCCGCCGCACAAGCGCAACTTCGGCATGGTCTTCCAGAACTACGCGCTGTTTCCGCACCTGAGCGTGGGCCAGAACGTGGCCTACCCGCTCACCGTGCGCAAGGTTTCGAAAGACGAGCAGCAGCGCCGCGTGCAGCGCGCGCTCGACATGGTGCAGCTGCGCGGCATGACCGACCGCCTGCCCGGCCAGCTCTCGGGCGGCCAGCAGCAGCGCGTGGCGCTGGCGCGCGCGCTGGTGTTCGAGCCGCAGCTGGTGCTGATGGACGAGCCGCTCGGCGCGCTCGACAAGCAGCTGCGCGAGCACATGCAGCTCGAGCTCAAGGACCTGCACCGCCAGCTCGGAGTGACCTTCGTCTACGTGACGCACGACCAGGGCGAGGCGCTCACCATGAGCGACCGCGTGGCGGTGTTCAACGAAGGCGTGATCCAGCAGCTGGACACGGTCGACCGGCTCTACGAGACGCCATCCAACCGCTTCGTGGCCGGCTTCGTCGGCGACAGCACCGTGCTCAAGGGCCAGCTGGACCGCGGCGGCGAGCACGCCGAGATGAAGCTGCCCGACGGCCGCGTGCTGCGCGGGCTCAACGTCGGCGGCGCGGCCGCGGGTGCGGCCGTGGAGGCCTGCATCCGCCCCGAACGCGTGGTGCTGCACCGCCGGCCGGAGACGCAGGGCACCAACATGCTCGCCGCCGAGGTGGCGCGCGTCATCTACTACGGCGACCACCTGCGGCTCTTGTGCAGCGTCGGCGGCGGCCAGACCGAAGCCACCGTGAAGCTGCCGCTGGACGGCCTCGACGGCGCCGCTGCGCCGCGGGCCGGCGAAGCGGTGGTGCTCGAATTCCCCACCGCGCACGCGCGCATCTATGCCCCCTGATCCCGGTCCGTTGTTGTTCCCTCGTTTCCTTTCATCACCCAGGAAGATTTCCATCATGAAAAAGACATTCCTCGCCTGCATCGTCGCCGCCAGCTTCGCGCTGCCGGCCCTCGCCCAGCAGCAGCTCACCGTGGTCAACTTCGGCGGCGCCAACGCCAATGCCCAGAAGAAGGCCTATTACGAGCCCTACGAGAAGACCGGCACCAAGATCATCCCGGTCGAATACAACGGCGAACAGGCCAAGATCAAGGCCATGGTCGAAACGAAGAAGGTCACCTGGGACGTGGTCGAAGTCGAATCGCCCGACGCGGTGCGCGGCTGCGACGAGGGCCTGTTCGAGAAGCTCGACTATTCGAAGATCGGCAGCAAGGCCGACTTCCTGCCCGCCGCGGTCACCGACTGCGGCGTGGGCCTGTTCGTGTGGTCGACCGTGATGGCCTACAACGGCGAGAAGCTCAAGACCGCGCCCACCAGCTGGGCCGACTTCTGGGACGTGAAGAAGATCCCCGGCAAGCGCGGCATGCGCAAGGGCGCGCGCTACAACCTCGAGTTCGCGCTCATGGCCGACGGCGTGAAGCCGGCCGACGTGTACAAGGTGCTCGCCACCAAGGAAGGCGCCGACCGCGCGTTCAAGAAGCTCACCGAGCTGAAGCCCAACATCCAGTGGTGGGAAGCCGGTGCGCAGCCGCCGCAGTTCCTGGTGGCCGGTGACGTGGTGCTGACCACGGTGTACAACGGCCGCATCGACGCGGCCAACCGCGAAGGCCGCGACCTCAAGATCTACTGGCCGGGCGGCATCTACGACCTCGACTACCTGGTGATCCCGAAGGGCGCGCCGAACAAGGAAGCCTCGCTGAAGTACATCCAGTTCACGATGCAGCCGGCCAACCAGGCGGTCTATGCCCAGAGCATCGCCTACGGCCCCACCAACACCAAGGCGCTGGCCTCGCTCAGCCCCAAGGTGCTCGCCGACCTGCCGACCTCGGCGGCCAACGCCAAGGATGCGCTGCAGTTCAGCGTCGGCTTCTGGGCCGACCAGGGCGAGGCGCTCGAGAAGCGCTTCGCGTCCTGGGCCACGCAGTAAACGAGCGGCGCGAAGAAGGCCATGCACGCGGCAACGTCTGTCCCCCAGGTTTCGATGCAGGCTCCGCCCGGCGAGCTTCGGCGTGCGCTGGGGCGCGCCGAAGCCCGCCGCAAATGGCGCGCCTTTGCGCTCACGGTGCCGCTGCTGGTGTTCCTGCTGCTGACCTTGCTGGTGCCCATCGTGGCGCTGCTGCAGCGCGCGGTCGAGAACCCCGAGGTGGCCAACGCGCTGCCGCGCACCGTGCGTGCGCTCGACGGCTGGAACCGCAAGGAGGCGCCCGCGCCAGCGGCCTTTGCGGCCATAGCAGCCGATCTCGCCCAGCTGCCCGACAGCTCCGACGCGGGCGCCCTGGCGCGCCGCCTCAACACCGAGATTGCAGGCGCCCGCTCGCTGGTGATGGGCACCTTCCGGGCGCTGCCGATCGCCGGCACGCCGGAAGAAGTCAAGGCGCGCATGCTGGAGCTCGACCCGCGCTGGGGCGAGGCGCCGTACTGGCAGGCGATCGCCAAGAACGGCTCGCGCTGGACGCCCGACTACCTGCTCGCCTCGGTCGACCTGCGGCGCGACGTGGCCGGCGAGATCGAGCGCATGCCCGCCGACCAGCGCGCCTTTGCCGGCATCCTGCTGCGCACCTTCCAGATCAGCGCCGTCGTCACCTTCTTCTGCCTGCTGCTGGCCTATCCGCTGGCGTGGTGGCTGTCGACGCTGCCGGCGCGCAAGGCCAACGTGCTGATGATCCTGGTGCTGGTGCCGTTCTGGACTTCCATCCTGGTGCGCGTGGCTGCCTGGATCGTGCTGCTGCAGTCCGAGGGGCTGGTCAACCGGGGCCTCATGGGCATCGGCCTGACCGACCATCCGCTGGCGCTGCTGTTCAACCGCACCGGCGTGATCATCGCGATGGTGCACATCCTGCTGCCCTTCATGATCCTGCCGCTCTACAGCGTCATGAAGAGCGTGCCGCCCACCTACCTTCGCGCAGCCGTCTCGCTGGGCAGCTCGCCGCTGGCGGCCTTCTTCCGCGTGTACGTGCCGCAGACCTATCCGGGCATCGGCGCCGGCGCGCTGCTGGTCTTCATCCTGGCGATCGGCTACTACGTGACGCCGGCGCTGCTCGGCGGCGCGGACGACCAGATGCTGAGCTACTACATCGCGCGCTACACCAACGTGGAGATCAACTGGGGCATGGCCTGCGCGCTGGGCGCCGTGCTGCTGGTCGCCACGCTGCTGCTGTATGCCGTCTACCGCCGCATCGGCAAGGCCGAGCTGAGCCTCGGCTGAGCGGCACGAAGGACCGACAAGCATGTTCAAGCTTCCCCAATTCCCGGCCTACGCCACCTTCGCCGACAAGCTCGGCTGGTGGCTGGTGCGCGCCGGCTGCGTCGCGGTGCTGGCCTTCCTGCTGGCGCCGATCCTGGTGGTGATTCCGCTGTCGTTCTCCGACAGTTCGTTCCTGGCCTATCCGATTCCCGGCTGGTCGCTGCGGTGGTATCGCAACCTCTTCGAATCGCCCGAGTGGGCGCGTGCGGCGCGCAACAGCTTCATCGTCGCGCCGGCCGCCACGGTGCTGGCCACCGTGCTGGGCACGCTGGCGGCGGTGGGGTTGTCGCGCACGAGCTTCGCCTTCAAGGGCCTGCTCATGAGCGTGCTGATCTCGCCGATGGTGGTGCCTATCGTGGTGGTGGGTGTCGCCACGTACCTCTACTTCGCGCCGCTCGGCCTGGCCGACACCTACCTTGGGCTGATCGTGGTGCATGCGGCGCTGGGCGCGCCCTTCGTGCTGACCACCGTGCTCGCCACGCTGGCCGGCTTCAACCAGAACCTGGTGCGCGCATCGCTGAGCCTGGGCGAGACACCGTTCAGGACTTTCATGCGCGTCACGCTGCCGGTGATTGCGCCAGGCGTGATCTCGGGCGCGTTGTTCGCCTTCGCCACCTCGTTCG
>Ga0207709_10001134_pt1 | contig 19451 bp, 15 predicted proteins | sample KBSM34metaG_FD_184397 | JGI IMG/M metagenome (GOLD analysis project Ga0207709, IMG submission 184397) | Miscanthus rhizosphere microbial communities from Kellogg Biological Station, Michigan, USA - KBS M3-4 metaG (SPAdes) (version 2) | ecosystem: Host-associated > Plants > Roots > Rhizosphere >...
CCCGGATGGGGCCTTGCAGCAAGGCCCACCGGGCGCCCTAGACTCGCCGGCCTGTCGATCCGGCAGGACACGCAGGGGCAGTGCCGATGGCGCAGGACACCGAATGGACACCCGTTTCGCATGACACCTGCGACCAGGTCGCCGGGCCGTTCTATCACGGCACCCGCGCAGACCTCGCGGTGGGCGAACTGCTGAGCGCGGGGTTCCGGTCCAACTATCGCGACAGTGTGGTGATGAACCACATCTACTTCACCACGATTGCCAATGCACCAGACGAACGCTTCCTGTCACCGTGGAAAGAGCTAGGTCCATATCTGATTCGCGAACTGCTCGACGGGAAAAGGGTGGTCGTGCATTGCAAGGGAGGATTGGGCCGTGCAGGAACGGTTGCTTCGCTTCTTCTACTGAGCACTAAGACGAGCAGCGATGCAGAGAGCGCTATGCTTGCCGTACGAACGGCGCGTCCAGGGGCTATAGAGACCCTCGAGCAGGAATGTTTCGTCCGCAAGTGGGCTAAGGCGCTGGGTCAGTAAAGGATGGAAGGCGGATGGGTCTCGGTCCGCTCTCTACGACCGATCGAAGAACCTCTTCGAGGACTATCGGCTAACCGATATCACCGGGATCAAGAACTGGCAGCACAAACTTTATCCATTCATCATCGCAGTTCAACGTCGGAACCATACGTCGCCAGCTAGCTTCTCTACGTCTCTAGCCACTTTGAGCACATCGGCTTCCCAACAGTGAGAAAGCGAGTCTAGAACGGGCTGGAGCTCTGGCACTCCATTGCCAATTGCATGGCGCTTGCTGAACGGAGCGTCCGTCTCCGTAAGGGTACGACTTGGGCCCGCCGCACGTGCTATAGATTGACCACGCGCGGTGCTTAGCAAATCCGCGTTGACCGATATGATGGCTCCCAGATCGAGAGCGCGTCGAAGCTCCGTCATTGATCCCGTGAACCAGTGAAAGATCAAGGTGTTCCGCTCGTGCACTCTTGAGCTCTCGATCAGGTCGAGAACGGCGGTGGCGGCTCGCAAACTATGCAGTGAGAGGGTTCTCCCCCCCACCTCGTTGCACACGGAGAAGACCCGCTGAAGTACTTTGGTTTGCTGCGCAATGCTACCCCTGTGCGCCGGCGAACCATCGAGACCAACTTCACCAACAAACGGACTTTCGGGAATTCCACGCTCAAGGGCGACGAGTTCAGAGACACGATCGTGTACCACCTGGGGGTGAAGTCCAATCCCAACGCGAACGTACCGATACTCGCGTACCATCTCCCTCTCGACTTGCCACGCCCGTGGCGTGGTCGTCACAGCAAAAGTGAACTGCTGCCTTGACTCTAGGAGCTCCAAGGTCTCCTGCCACTTCGGTAGCAGGTCGACGTGGCAGTGGGCATCTACGAGCCTAAAGCCGCTCACTGAGGCGCCTCCAGACCTGCGATGTCCGCCACTTCTAGCAAGCCGCTGCGTACGCAGCGCAGGAGCTCCTGCGTATGTCCTTCGACATCCGTCAATGGTGCGACCGTCGCCAAAGCCCACCGGAGTTGATCGTCTGGTAGACGCAGAATATTGAGGCCGTACTGGATCGAGCGAATAACATGCCCCTTAGCTCCTGGCTCTGTGTCTAGGTAGTCCAGTCCTTCAGTGACGTACTTCGTGGGATCTGAACGCGTCGGGTATGCATGCTTGATCGCTGCCCGCCTGATCAGGCATGGCCAGCACGTTCCGCAGTGGCTTGTTCCAAACTCCGCGCGATACCGCCGCACGAACTTCGGTTTTGAGCATGAAACGGTCAGGTCAAGGCCATCCCAAAGCAGGCTCAGATCCTCGCACTGAGCGAGCATTTCACCTTTAGTCTTACCCTGAAATGGATTCTCGAGGCGCGCGGGGAGACCGAGCTCGTCAAGGAGGTCATTGAACCTCGCGATGACGAATGGATGGGTAGTCCGGGTAGTCAGTGCACCCAGCCGCCAAGGATCGAGCGGAACGTTGAGTGAAATGAAGCCGTTCTCGGGTACAAGTACGCGAGCGCTCTTCCAGGCAGAAGCAACTACAGCGCTCGCTGCGAAGAAGAGGAATGATCTGGCTCGCATAGTCAGCTCGCCCTGCCCAGAGAATCCTGGGCCAAAGTCTGCTGCGCGCGAGGAAACAGCCCACTTAACAATCTCTACCGGGCGTCCCGTGCGCGTCGTAAGAAGCTCTGTCAACGACTCAACGGTCTGAGAGTTGCCGCCATCGACCTGGCTAACGAATACTGGGGCATGAGGCTCACGCCCGTAGGCGTCGATTGCGCCCGCGAAGCTATCCAACCCTCCTGAGAAAAGCGCAACAGGTGGTGCGGCTGCATCCAGCGAATCCTCGAGCGAGAGTCTCTCTGCATAGACCCCCATTTCGGGAGATGCGGCGTAGAAACTGATCGACCAGATGTCACCGCTTAGAGTACCTAGCAGGCGGCAGATAAGCCGCGCACAACTCTGCCAGCGCGCCACATTGCGGACGGGAACTAAAAGGTGGATGTTGCGCGTCCAGTTGTCCTCTGAGTGCTGCTGGCGTGACAGCCGCGTATCAGCAAGCCATACGCCGAGCGCGACTAGAGCAAGCTCAAACGCTTGCGCACTTGGCTGTCGACCGGTGCGCAGCACTGTCTCCAAAAATTGATGCAGTCCGAAGCGAGGATTCCCACGGCGGTCGGTAAGCGTGACGCGCAGAGAATCTTCAGCAGTGCCTCCTGCAACGCTACTACCGTCCCATGAAAGAACGATTTCCAATCGGCTCATTCGTGCGCTCCCCAGTCTCCAACGGCGGTGATGGCTTCTCTGAGGGTATGACTGACGATCGCGTCAAAGCGGCCTGCATCGATCTGAGCTGGAAGAAATCGGCTTTGGCTGGCGGACAGGCGTTGACGTACTTGCACCACGACGAACGCCCTCAACGTAGATAGGTGAGTGAACGCGGCTGCGGCGGACACGCCGTTCTGCTCAAGCAAACTGCCGCCGTCCTGTGAAAGGCGCTCCAAAACGCACTCACCAATGAAGCGCTCAAAAAACGCAGATAGTTGCTCGGAGTTTGCCTCCAACAGATCGTCCAAGCCGTTCTCGATCTCAAAGCGCAGGGTTTGAAAGAAGGCGACGCGAACTATGGCTTCGTCGATCGACGCGCCGTCTGAACAGACGAACTCAGCGAGTCGGTCCCATACTTGCGTGGTGGACAGACCGGCTAGTGAGTCTAGGCGCAGCACCCGTGCGAGCGCTTGCCCGCCGCCGGTAGCGAGAGCGCTGAACGCCTGCACCATACGGTCACCGGCGCGGCGAGCTGAGCCCATGCGACGGGTGCCCCTTTCGCCCCCTCCCATCGCGCTACTGGCGAAATGGCGGGCTGCTGCGCGCATGGCGCTGTCGTCAGATCCACCGGCTCGCGCGGAGCGGCGCACCGCTCTGCGCAATGGGGTAAGTCGTAGCGGGTCGGAAGCAGGCTCCGGTTGGACGCCGTCGCCACGAGAGTCGGCTTCAGCCCCCTCATCGGCAGACTCGGCTCCTGCCTCGCCTGGAACCTCTCCCGGTAGCGGCAAGTCAGCCCAAGAAGGAATCAATGGATTGCTGCCCCTCGGGCCGGAATAGCTTGCAGAGGTACCCATCGTTACGAGCCCCGGCTCTGGAGGAGTGCTTGAATGAGGGTGACCAGCGGGCGCGGAGCATCCTCATCAAGAACCCGTTGCAGCCAAGCCCTGAGATTGTTGCCCGACTTAGCCAGCTCGCTGAAATGGGACAGCCACGTGCCGGCAGCGGCTGTCGGCATGCTGACGAAGCCGCGATCAATGATACCGGCCACCCCTTCGGCATCGAGGCGTAGTAGGTCGCCAAGGCTTTGGGCATAAGAATCTCGACGACCGTGATCGCTGGCTTGGATCAATCGCGTGATCAGTTCGGATGCAAGTAGCCCACGCCCCTCAGTTGACAGCTTGAGCACCTCAGCTTTGCGCGCAAGCAAGGACACTCCGCTTGCAGATGCAGCAAGCAGCTCGCCGACGTCATCTGGCAGCCCGGAGCTCGTCACCAGGCGCGCATCCCGAATAATGAAGAGATACGGACGCAGGTCAGTGCCCTCCAGCTTTGGCTCAAGTTTTGCCCACCGGGCGATCTTTGGATCATTTATGAAGTCCGTGGAAGGCTCCGGCTCTTCACCCTTCGTCTTTGAAGTTCGTACCTTAGGCGCCGCCTTTGGTGCCGGCGCGGGGCTCTTACTTCCCTCGAGCTGGCGCAGCAACGGACTATCACCGTTGCCATCGCGGGATTCCGATGCAATAGCATCGAACAGGTCTGGGTGGAAGTACTCAGCAAGCATCAGTTTCATCAGCGGAGCTACGGTGATGTCGTCCAAGCCGCGCGCGTGCGCTGCACGTAGGCGGACGAACACCGCATTGACGAAGCGCTTGATTTGGCGCGGATTTCCGTCAGTGCCCGCAGCTAGGACCGGCGCAATGCCCAGCATCAAGGATTGAAGAGGCTGCAGGGATCTATCTCGATCCATACTTCTCTTGACTGGCTTCAGATCAAGCTCTTGTTTCAGCCACGGCTTTTTCAGCAGCTCCTTGGCCTGGGCCAGCACCTGCGCGAATCCGGGATCGGAACTTCCTAGAACTCCCTCAAGGAGGAGAAGCTGAACGTAATGGCCAACTTCGACTGGCCCCAGAATGGGTAGCACGAAAGGCACTTGGATCAGTTTGTCCAAGTAGTTCCGAGCGTACTCGTCGGCCTTCAGTCCGGGACGTGCTGGAAAGTGCTCGCGAACCGCGTACTCGATCATTTGTCGGTCACAGCCAAGCACGAAAACAGTCCGCGGTCCCGATAGGAATAGACGTATCGCCTCTAGAGTACCAATGGCTGTCTGCGGCAAGCATCGATCCAGATCGTCGACCAGGACCACAAGTTGCTTAATCGCGGCCTTGTCCAACAACTCATTGAAATCACGGCGGAATCCGTGCAGATCTAAGGGATCATCCGCTGGATCGTCCTTGCCTAGAACGTCGGAGACCTTATCGAAAGTCTCTCCCGCTGCATCCTTCGATAGCAGTGTTGGCAGTAGCAGCGCCAGTCCGGCGGGACCAGCAACCATTGCACCGACGCCCGCGACCACGCCAGCCCTAGCCAGCTTCAGATAGTCGATCCGCTTGCGCAGACGACGGAACAAGTCCTTTGCCTTGGAAACGAAGGTCTTCTCTTGCTGAAGATGGCGAACGATACCTTCAAGGATTGCGATCTTGGCATCTTCGAATCCTTCGTACTCCCAGCCATTGAACCATAGGGTGGTCACCCCCGACTGGTCCTTCAGTGAGCGCTCCACCAATGACAGCACTGTGGACTTGCCAGCCCCCCAGTCGCCATGCACTCCAAGCACTAGGCCATGGTCGGGATGGGCGCGAATCACTTCGGCGATCGTCCGAGCCAGCGGCTCAGCGTGCAGCAGATCTACGACTGCAACGTCGTCTGGAAAAATCAGCAGTCCTTGCATGTCCCCCCCCCTGGGGCTAATACGGCCGACTCCACCTATGCCATACGGCAGGCGTTCCCGTGCCTACTCGCGATTCAGATTGCTATAGATAATGCCCTATTGCAACCCTTGTAAAGGTCACGCCTGCGGAACTTCAACTGTCCAAGCACACCCTCTCCGCAAGGAACCGGAGGCTCAATAACGCCTGCTCACAGCTCAGCGTTACAAATAGCCAAGTTCATGCGAGGCCAGGCCCGCCTTGTACCACCTGCAATTGGGACCGACCACGGACGTTACCGCTTAGGCGTTCTGGCTCGATGTGCTTGTGCGACAAGGCTGGAGGTCGCATGGGACTAGCTCATCTTCCCGGAGGCCGCATTGAGCTCCTCAACGCGCTCAAGGAGGCGCCCAGAGGCCACGCTGAGCCCATCATCACTCATCGCGTAGGGAGAGGCGAACAGTGGAACTTCAACCCAGAGGTGCTCCTGTCCTAGATGGACATAGGGAGCGTAATCATCCAAAAGCAACGCATCACCGATCCTCTTTGATACGAAGCTGAGATCCTTGGTCTTTCCTGACCATTGGACGAAGTGAATATCTGCGAACCACTCCGGGGCGCTCCGCTCACGCACCAAGAGTTCCGCGATGCTCCGAAAGCGCGCTTCGGGAACCGTCGTGAACATCACCAGCGTCTCAAATTGAAGCCGCGCGCCGGCAAGGAATTCAGCCAGTCCAGGCCTTGCAATCTGACTAATAGCATTGGATATGAGCGTACCCTCAAGATCCATTGCGAGAATTCTCGGGCGCATAGAGTCATTACAGGTCACGGCAGTAGTGCAAACACCATGCTCGCAACAGCCGGCTTTGTCTACATCGTGAGCCTACTGGTGCAGCTTGTGAGCCTACTGGTACGGCCATGACGCGACAACGAAAAGCATCGTACTGCTGGCCACTTCTGAAAACCTCGAGAATACGAAAGGCAGACCGCATTTAACCGCTCCTAGCCCGCATCTATGCATGCATCCCAATCAATGAGCAGCGCTGAGATACTATTGGACCCCAGAAAACCATGGCAGGCGTGCACCGCAGTGCGGCAAGATTGTTGCAAAGCTGTCCTCTTAGCACCGACGAGGTTAGGAAGTCACAACGTCACAGATTCGACTTGAGCAAGCGCCATTGGTTCGATGTCCTAGTCAACAACTCGTTACCTTCGCTGTCGAACACCGACTCTAGGGATCGATCCTAATCACCCTCCATCCGTTTGACTCAAGTGCAGCAAGGTGTGCAGTACTGACGCGGTCCTTGTGAGTTGCAATTGCCAATAGGGTCGTCGGACGTGACATGCCAACGTAGAGACCCCGGTAAGCCGACTTGATGGACTTTGGCTTGCTTGGGATAGGACTCCCTAGTGCAATGCTGTCCATTGCGGCTCCAATATCGTGCCTTCTCAGATAGTGAACCATCGAATCAAGAACGAGCGTAGCAAGGTGCGTCTCACCTTTCACGGATGCAGTCGTCGCTATTTCAATCGACACAGAGCGGTCACCGTCATCAACCCGCATAACGTTGTCCGGGATGGAATGAGCCAGGCCGGCACCGGCGCCGTCCTCCAATGCCGCAATGAAAGCTGCCTCGTCCACACCATCATCAAGATATGACCGCAACGTGTTGAACAGATGCGACATCGTGCCTTGCCAGCTATCTGTTCCGGCAAGACCGGTTGAGGTGACGAGGTGATGACGCAGACGACGGATAGGCTCTAGATCCACACCTTTGCTCTCTAGTGCTCGTATGAGCCGATTCGCATCTCGCAGGTCCTTCACTAGGGGACTGTTGCCGGCTCTCAGACCGAGGAGTAGTGCACGGGACACGTCCCGGGTACGTGAGGCCAAACCCAAAGGAGCATCACCCCATCCTGCTGGGTCCGTCAGGAGGGTCCTGATACTCTCCTTCCCTCCACTCGTTGGGGATTTCATCGCATACACCGGGAAGTAGTCACCGACATGTCGGCCTAGCCCCGATCCAGAATCCCCCGCCTTGCGGGCGCAGATTGCCTTGACGGGCGCGCTCGCGAGCTGTGTGTCAGTCAGTTCTTCAAGAACAAGCCTCCCGAATCGCTCAATGACATTGGTGACTGTCGCATCATCGTAAAGAATGACCGTAGGTGGCTGCTCAGAAGGACGATGGGATACCACACTTGCGGGATAGTCCTGAACCGATGAAACGACAGAGGCGATGTCGGTCGGAAATCGCTTGGTCGAGCTGACAGTGAGAGCCCCATCCCTGGGGAATGTAAGCTTAGCCTCTTCCTTTCCGCCAGACAGGATGCGCTGATTCCTATCACCGAAGCGTTGAACTATCACCTCGTCGCCGAAGATGGAATCGAGCATTGCCTCTTGCTCCGCATCCGTATCCTGCATTTCATCAATTAGCACCAGCGGAAACCTAAAAGATGCGGCGACACTGACCGCAGGGAAATCCCGCAGCAGACGGGTGGCGAACGCAAACATATCTGCGTGACGGAAGATCCCGCGCTGAGACAGCTCCCTTTTGATCTCACTCGCCTGCTTCCACGTCGGAGAATCCTTGCTAGGAAGCTGCCCTTTCTCGGTGCCAATCGCCAGATCCGCACCCACATGGATGAGCGTTCTGACGATTTCTTCACCGTTAGCCTGCCTCTTCAGCCAAGCACGAAGCGCCGGCTTCTTCCACATCAGATAGAGCGCATTCTTTCCGAATATTTCATTGTCGATCGAGTCAACATCGGTGCCCTGTGATCGAAGAAACGGGAGTGCGAGATGGGTATTTACAAATGAGTGAATAGTGCCAATGAAATGTGGGTGCCCCAAGAGGGACGCACCTTGCGGACTGCCAGCCAGACGCTTGGAGATCTCCGCTGCAGCCACATTGGTATGGCTGATAACACAGACTCCTCTATTGGAATGCTTCCACTTCGAAGCAAGCAGGGTCAACTTCGCTGCGAGAAGTGTTGTTTTGCCGCTGCCAGGCGCAGCCTGGACATCGCAGGACCCCATCATACGAAGAACTGCAGCCCTCTCTGGATCCGTGAAGTCCAGACCCGGCATCGCTTCCGATAACAGCGCCAAGTCTTCGTCTGAGATCGTTGGTAAGCTCATACCGCTGTCCCCTCATGCTCGGGCTCAGCGTCACCGGCCCTACCTACCCCGGAGGCATCGTCTGTCAAGGATGTCACGTGGACAAGCGCATGCCGAAGGTACGCCGGAAGTCGGTCGAGCAGGTCCCTGCCTTTTCCGTACTTCCCGCTCGCCAAGAGGCGGGCGGCAAACTGCGCCGTAACAGCCTTTGATGCATCCCCCGCGTACAGCGGCTCGTAGATCTCACACGCAAGGGCCACTGGGTTACCAACATGCTTCGCGCTCAAAATCATCCATTCTGCAGCGGCGTTTGCAACCATTTCATCGATCTTGGAATCGTCAAACCTTTCCCCTTGCGAGCGCTTGATGCATGCCAGCGCAATTGCCGTGAAGATGAGCTCCGAGCAGCCGCTGAGTGCAAGGTCATACTCAAGTGTCCAGTGATCAGAGACAAAGACCCTTACTGCATCGTCGCTGTCGATCTGAACCCTATCGACCTTCTTTTGGACAGCTGCAGCTGCTTGAGCAGAATCGTAGTCGTGCTCAAATCGCTTTACGCTCTTCTTCTTTGGCACGGCGACATAAGAGGCCATTGTTGGAACGATATCCCGGTCCGTAATGCACGCTACTGGCATTCCGATAGAGACCGCGCCCTCAGCTCGCTGAAAAATCCTAGCGTAGTGATAGAGGCCGACATCACCCACATTGACAATCGAGACTCCGTGGGCGGAGAGAGAGAGGCCAGCTGCTTCAGCAAGGGCGGGAAGAAGCAGCGCCTCGCCCGGCCCCTCAACCACCAGGACGCCCCGGGCGAAGAAGAGGTTAGCCTTGGTCGCATCCAAGAAGCGCTCAAGGTACTCGTAGTCCAGCCGGTCAAGACGCGTATCGGCTTGGCGGAGCGGATACGTCCGCGCCTTCCGTACCAGAATGAGCGACTCCAGCGGCGCAGTGGTCGCCAAGGATGGGCTGTGCGTAGACATTAGAACCTGAACTGGTGAGTCGACGTCACCACTCTTCGCTTGCATCAGCTTGAGAACGCGATCCTGCAGTTGCGGGTGTAGATGAGCCTCCGGCTCCTCAATAAGGAGAAGCGGAAGCCCTTCGTCATCCCCGCTCAGCAGCACGAGCTCGGTGGCCATGAAGAGCGCGTTGTTGTACCCCAGCCCGCGCCCGCACTTCGCATCCTGATCAACTGCCGTGGGCGGAGTCAGGGACAGCTCAAATCGCTCGAGGATCTGCGTCAGGTTGCTTGAGCCGGCGATGCGAATCCGGGATGTGAGTTCCTCCCCGTCAAAAGACATCTTTGAGAGATAGTTACTATTGATGTCGTCCTGGACAACCCCGATTGTCGCGTGACGTTGAATGTCATACTGAGCCCGGCTCATCATGCCTACTAGAGTCTCAGGAGGGTCGGTCGCAGCGGGGTCGAAGTCGTTCCTATCTTGCGCAACCATTGATTTGTGCGCTCCCAGTATCTGCGAAAGACGCGACATGCGACCTGGCCGTAGCTCTGCTTCGGCATCCCGGAGAGGGCGCAGGTACGTAGCACGCACCAACTCTCTCACAGCGGCGCCGATCTCTGGCCCTGCGCCGCCAACGCCGCTGTGTGTGACCGCAAAGACCCTCGCGCGCTTTCCGGGTGTTACGGGTATGCGAGTAGCCTTAAGGTGAAGAATCAGCGATCTGGTTCCGTCACTCTCGTAGGTCAACCATTCGAGGACCGCTGCCTCCTGTGGAACAGACAGCCCCTTTAAACAGGCCTCGATGGTCAGAGTATCAACCTGGGACGTGCCTTGGGCATGGAAATCCGACTCTTGCAGCCGAACGTTCTCGTAGCTGGTCGTCCAGAGGAGTAGACGTATGGCATCTATGATCGTGGTCTTCCCAGCGTCATTCTCTCCGATCAGAAGGTTCAGGCCTTCGTTGAGAGTGAGATCCAAGCTGGGTGAGGCCGCTGTTCCCCCGAACGCTCTGAATCCTTTCGCCTTGATGCGGTGCAGGTGCATTATTCCGTTCCTTCTACGACCTGTTGTACGAAAGAGCGTCAGCTGTTGGCGGTGCTAGGCGGTGGTTTATGGCCAAGTCGCTCTGCAATCTTCCGCTGCTGGGATGTTAGGGAAGGCCAGATGAGATGCACCCTGCCGGTCTGCATGACCCTGAGGTCTTCCTTGTGCTTGTCGGTTGCTAGCGATATCTTGAAAAAGCTAGGGTTGTGATCGATGTCGTGCGCTTTCAGACGCCAAAGCACGACGAAGGCATACTTCGGGGTCAGCCTTCCGTTCTTCCGATAGTAAGCAAGTGCATTGGACAGAATGTCCTCTTTGCCACTTTTGCCCTTTTGTTCTGCGTCGCTAACACGCTGCAACTGCTCAATGCAGCTATCTTGTCGCATCTTTTCAGTCAGCTTGCTGAGCTTGGCCCGCGCCTCCACCTCGCTCAGCCTTCGACCTTCGTCGTAGACGGCAACTTGGAAGCGAAGTATGCACGTGGAACCCACGAGCATCTTGTTCCCATTATGCTCGTTGGCAATCTCGAACTGATATCGAAGCTGCTCCTGTTCACACAGCTCGCAAGTTTCGGATGGCTGCTCGTGATCGTATGTGTTCTCAGTGAATCGCCACTCCTGGAACGCAATCGGGAGACTCTTGGCGACAGACAGGGGGAGGATGTTGTCCCTAACACGTTCAATGAACTGCTGCATTCAATGCCCTCCAATATCATCGCAGGTGACGTCTGGTGCGGAGTTAGATTCAGCTATGCGATCTGAGGCACTACATATCCAGTTCAGGCTCATCCCGTGAGGGCTCTGGCGAGCAACGTCGCGTTACCCCTTTCCCCCTTGATGGCGAGCTGTACCCTCGATTAGCAAGCTTGCTAAGCACATGCTGAGGACCTCGGTCATAGTCCGTCATGGAGACGACCACCACGTAGCTAGGCAGCTCAGTTGCCCCGCCGGAGCTAAGCACGTCTAGCGCGTCTTGCTCAGGTAGGACATCTTGCCCCAGGCCCTCCCCAAGAGGCCTGCACAGTCCGAAGGCCACGAAAGATGCCAAGTCTGAGCCTCGCGTTCGAGTGTCGACCGGAATGTGTTCTCGCGCCATCCCCGCCTCGTCGAGATTGTAGGTCTCTATAAAGTGACGCACGGGGCTGACGGTGGGGAGCATGGCCGGAGAGCCACTCTTCGCGATGTGATAGAAGAGGAAGTGGTCTTTGCTTGCGTTCGTCAACTTCTGCAACTGAGTAAGTTTACGCGCGCCAGAGGGCTTGCTTCCAATGTTGGCCTTCCCACGCTCACTAATCTTGGCTTGCAGTAAAGCTACCTTGTGAACGCGCAGGTCCCCGACGTCAACTTGCACGATGACGCCAAGATCGGCTCCAGTCTGACGCTCGCCCCGCGTACCGGCGATCTGGACCAATTCCAGCTCGGCCTTTGCTCGGGGGTAGCCGAGATCCTTCAGGCGATTTTTGGCCCAACCTCGCAGCTCTTGCCTAAGCATTCCGGTGACAACCCCGGTTAGCACGTCCTCATTGGCAATGGAATCATGCAGATCCTCGGTGAACACTTGGGTCTGACTCAGAATTGCCCAGTAGAGAATCCACTGCACGGGATCGGCGAGATGTGCAGGCGAGAGAAGACATCTTGGGATCGCATGCCAGCGATCCGACCAATGTTCGAATTCTGCCATTGAGGCCTCCCAAGGTGGTCCCGGGCAGCCTTTCTGAATGATTTCTAGCGTAGTGCTTACCAATCCCTGGAATGGCGCGATTGCCGAGAAGCCAGGTCGCAAGTGCTCCATCCTGACAATGAGTTCCTCTCGCTCTTGTGCCCATGCACTCAGCGTTGACTCAGTGGGAAGTCGTTGGTATTGCGCACTTCCAAGCAGTTCAAGTGCATTGTTGAGCAGTCCCTTTTTCATCTCGCTATTGACTTGGGCTAAGAGATTCCCCAGCCCTGGCGCAATCCATGCGTTGCGTTCGATCGCATCTGCTAGCGGCTCAATCAAAGTTCTTAGTTGAACCTGAAACTGGCTCAATATAGCGAGTTTTGTGGCCGCCTCCTTAGCAGCCTTCTTACGACTTATATGGAGCGCGTGCTGATCTCGCATGCCGGCCGCAACCGCCTCTCTTTGGGCCGTGACTTCGAGCTGGGTGGCGTGCTCGTACCGCTCGTTGAATTTAGCTTTTGCCTCACTTAGTGCCCGCTTCGCCTTAAAGACCGCAATTGGGCGGCGCAGCAGGCTAGCCTCGCCACTGGAACGCACAAGTTCTTGCGCGGCAGTCAGTTCCTTCCGCGCTCCACTGAGGAACTCCTCCAGTAGCTCTTCAGCTGATTTGAGGTTAGGAACGCTTGGTGCGTTGCATAGATCCTGTCTCGCGATTTCATGCGCGCCACGGCTGCGTGCCACCGCCTGCGATGTCGCGTCCAGCATCGATTTTAGTTGCGCCCCGTAGCCGCCACGACCGTGTTGTGGTACTTGGTCCATCAAGGCAGTTCCTTTGTAGTCTCTATTCACCCGTATTGGTTACATAGCGGCAATGCGCATTAGTTCTGAAGCCTACACTCTTCTACAGGTAACAGCTTGCAGCATCCCAGTATTCGCCCGCTGTCTGCATTGTTCGCGCTAAGGGCTCCCACTCTGATGCAACGCTGGCAAGCTTGCGTCGAATTTCAAACTATACGTAATCCCGTAGAGTCCGAAGCGAGGAGATCCTCATGAAAAGCGGCATCCATTCCAGAGGGAAATCACCGGCCAGACCACGGAAATGTGGCTAAGACTGTCCATCAGAAGTCTGCCCCTGCAGTGGACACAGAGGGGTTACATAAATAACTGATTTATAAGATCATTTCCTGGCGTCTATGCAGCGACTGTTACATGTGTACAAGTGGCTGGGCCGGGGACCGTAGCAACCGCTGCCTGTGCAGCGACGAACGTATCAACCGCTACCGCGCGCGGGTGTCCGGCCCGTTGCTGGACCGCATCGACCTGCACATCGGCGTGGCACGTATGGACGCGGTGGAGCTGCGGGAGAGTACGCCGCTGGGTGAGCCCAGTGCTGCGGTACGTGCACGGGTGGAAGCCGCCCATGCCCGGCAGCAGGCGCGTGGCGGGCTGAATGCCCATCTTCCACCGGCGGCGCTGCGGGCATGCACGAAGCTGAGCGAGGCCGATCAGGACTTACTGGAGCAGGCAATTGAACGCCTGCAACTTTCCGCGCGGGCCATGCACCGGATTCTGCGCGTGGCGCGCACGATTGCGGATCTGGCGGGTTGCGAGGGTATCCAGACCGCGCATCTGGCTGAGGCGATCGGCTATCGGCAGTTGGACCGGGGAAAGCCTTAGAAATGCCGGTCGGGTTGGCTATTGGTAGAGTCGACCGTTGGTCGACTCGCGCGCGAAGCGCGGCTCTCTGTGGGGTAGATGCGAAGAGCGGTCGACTAACAGTCGACCCCACCGAGGGCGGGTCATGGCCACCCAGCGACGCAAGGGACGTCCCCGCGGATCACGCTGCGGAATCAATCCGCCCGCGCCTGGCCAGCAACGCCACCCGACGGCTGACCAGCGCGTGCAGCTCCGCCAGCTCCGACGCCCGGTCAGCCGTCATGTTCCCGCCGAACAGCACCCGCGACAACGCCGCCTCGTCGCTGTCGTGCGGATGCTGCCACCGATCCCGATACACCTTCTGGCAGACCAGCCAGGCCAGCCGCAGCCCCCCACCGGGCAACGGACGCACCACGCGTTCGTAGACCTGCCAGAACTGATATTCGGCCTGCAGGTCGATTACAGGCGCCACGGACAGCGCCTGCCGGGGCCGTCCTGGGCCCCGGATGCCGAATAGCGGGGTTCGCGGGTTGTGCTGTGCCATGCCAACAGGATGGCCCAGCAACATTGTGGGAACCTTGCGTCTTCGCCAGAAAATCCCTGTTGATTGCGCAATGCGGGTTTGTAGGCGGGTTTTGGGGGTCAGAGCCCTTTGCGTGCAAAAGGATCTGACCCCCGATCACGGGATGGCTGCGGGGTCGGATCCCTTTGCACGCAGCAAAGGGCTCTGACCCCACCTCTCGTTGCCTCAGAACGCCATCGAGGTGCTGAACATCAGCTGCCGGGGGGCGCTGCGCTGCAGGGTCTGGTAATCCCCCGAGAACGACGAGCCGGCGATGGTGGCGGTGCCGATGTTGTGGCGGTTGAACAGGTTGCTCACGTCCAGGCGCAGCTCGAGCCCCGGCACCGCACTGTCCACACCGAAGCGGTAGGCGGCATAGGTGTTGACCTGCCAGAAGGTCGGCACGCGGATGTCGTTCTCGTAGGTGAAGGGCTGGCGCAGGTAGGAGGTGCTGGTGGCACCGAAGCGCCAGTCACCGAAATGCGCCGACAGGTCGCTGACCAGCGAGATCTGCGGGTAGCCCGGCTGGGCATTGCCCTTGATCGGGTACACCGTGTCGCCCACCACGAAATCGCTGTCGTAGTACGAACGGGCCACGGCCACGCCCTGGTAGAACTGCAGGTGGTCGGTCAGGTCGGCGGTGATGCCGAGGTCGGCGCCGATCACGTGCATCTTCGGCATCAGCCGCACGGTGTTGATCTGCGCGAACTGGGTGCCGATGGCCGCCGACAGCAGGCGGTTGCGGATGTCGTTGTAGAACACGTCGCCGGTGATCGTCAGCCGGTCGAAGCGATGCGACGCGCCCACGGTCAGGTTCCAGTTCTTTTCCGGGCGCAGCGTGCCAGCCACGCGGTCGAACTCTTCCTGGTCGGTGATGGTCCACGCCGAGGCGGTGTAGCCGATGTTGCCGCGCTGGGCCACGCGGTAGCCGTTCATGGTATTGGCCAGGTCGATGAACGCATCTGTGGATTCAGTCGGGCTCCAGAACAGCGAGACATGCGGCAGGAAGTTGCTCTTCGCGCGCAGCGTGCCGTTCACCGGCCGGTCCTTGGCATCACCCAGGCCACCACCGCTGGTGCGGAAATCCACAGCCTTGAAGCCAACGCCCAGCTTCAGCGTGTCGTTCAACACGATGTCGTCCTGCAGGTAGAACTGGCGCGAGCGGGTCACCCAGCTCGATGCGTTGTCGATCTTGAACGCGGGGCCGTACACATCGAACGGACCGGTGGCCTTCAATGGCGGGCCCTCGCCCAGCAGCGGCTGCTGGTACCACTCGGTCTTGGCCGCGGCCTTGCTCTTCTCCTGCCAGAAACCGGCAGTGAAGGTGTGCGCACCGGTCTCGAACTGCAGGTTGACCATGCCACCCAGCCGATTCACGCGAGGCGTCTGCACCTGTTCGGAGAACGGTGCGCCGTTGGGCGACGGCACGGTCGGGTCGGTCAGCGTGGCCTGGGTGTGGCTGTTGGCGTTGTACAGCTGCACGTTGCCGCTCAGGGCCGGGGTGATCTGGAAGCGATGGTTGATCGAGGACACGCGGTCGCGGGTGATCTGGCCGGTGTCGTACGGGATCAGTTCGGACAGCTCACCGCAGGTGTAGGCACCGCAGGATTTGTCGGCGTTCTCCGGCGAGGCCACGTACCAGGCCCACGCATAATCCGGATAGAAGATGTCGGCCTTCCAGCCCAGCTTGCGGATCATGTCGAAGGAGATGTTGTTGTAACCCCAGACCTTGGCCTTGCTGTCGGACAGGAAGACGGTGAAGTCACCCCAGGCGACATCCTGCTGCAGCTTCAGGTCGCCGCGCAGGAAGTTCTGGGTGCCCTCACCCTGGTACTTGTCGGCCGATACACGCTGCAGGTCGACCAGCACCTTCGGGCCGTGCTCACCGAGCTGGCCGCTCTGCCCGGATACGGTGGTAACCAACGTGTTGTTGCTGCCCACGCCCTGCTTCACGCGCAGGCTGGGCGTGTCCTGCAGATCGCGCAGGCGGTATTCCAGACTGCCGCCGTTGACGCTGCTGGAGAACACGCTGACCGGTGCGCCGCCCGGGCTGACCGTGATCGCGCCGATGCCATCGGGCACGCCCACGTTCACCACGCTGGTGCCGGTGAGCGAGAGGAAACCGTTGTCGTTCAGCGGAACGCCTTCGAAGGTGATGCCCATTTCGTTCATGCGGAAGCCGCGCACGAACAGGCTGGTGGCGGAGATATCCAGACCCAGCCCGTCGGTGGCGGTGTAGCTGGCACCCGGCACCTGCTTGAGCATGGCCAGGCCGTTGTTGCCGGTGACCATCGCGTCGAGGTCTTCGGCCTTGATGATGTAGCGGTTGGGGCCGACCACCTGGGTCGGTGCAACGGCGGCGCCGCGCGGCGTGGCGATCACCTGCAGCGCGTTCAAGGTGGTGGGGGTGTCATGTGCTGCGTCGTGGGTCTCGGCGGCATACGCAGGTGCGGCGATGGCCGTGATGATGGCCAGGGCGAGACGCGTCGTGGGTGGGGTGTTCATGGGCAGATCCAGGGTGCAGGGAGAGAGCGGCGCAGGCGCACGCCCAGCGCGTTGCAGCACCGGTGTCGGCGCCCTGGCTGGCGATGCGATTGCGTTGGGGGTGTAACTGCGCAGTGCGCGCCGGTCAGCAGCAGAGGAAGACGATCCCCTGCCTCAGGATTCGATGGCGTGATTTCGACGTGCGAAATTCTTGCATCGCAGTGCCGCATCCGCCATTGCACCGTGGTACAGCGCCGATGGCGATGGGGATGGGTGGGCTATACGTTGGTATAGCCCCGGCGTGGTGGAGGCCGACCTTGGTCGGCGCTTGCCGTCTGCGTGTGCCAACCAAGGTTGGCAACCACCTTGGGCGGATGGGGCGTGGTGAGGGCCGACCTTGGTCGGCGCGTGCCGTTTGCGTGTGCCAACCAAGGTTGGCACCTACCGGGGCAGCTGGACGCGCGGTTACTGCAGCACGAAACGCTCAATGGCGCGCGCCACGCCTTCATCGGCATTGCTCGTGGTTTCAAAACGCGCCACCGCCTTCACTGCGTCGATGGCATTGCCCATCGCTACGCTGGTACCGGCGTACTGCAGCATGGTCAGGTCGTTTTCCTGGTCGCCGATGGCCATCACGTTGGCGCGGTCGATGCCCAGGTGCTCGGCCAGCGTCTGCAGGCTCGGCCCCTTCCCGGCGCGGTGGTCGAATACTTCCAGGAAGAACGGTGCGCTCTTCAGCACCGCGAAGCGCTCGGTCAGTTCGCTGGGCAGGCGCGCGATGGCGGCATCCAGCACGTCGGGCTCGTCGATCATCATCAGCTTGATGAACGACATGGACGTATCCATGTCGGCCACGCGGCGGTAGGACAGCGGCATCCGCGAGAGATGCGAGTCGGCCACGGTGTAGTAGCTGATGTCCTGGTTGGGCGTATACATGCGCTGGCTGTCCAACGCCTGGAAATGCACGCCCAGTTCGCGGGCCACCTGCTCGCAGAACAGGAAGTCGTCGAAGCTGAGCGGATACTCGACCACGGTTTCGCGCGTGCCGATGCGCTGCACCAGGCCGCCATTGCAGGCGATGCAGTAGTCGTCGTCGCCGGTGATGCCCAGCTCATGCAGGAACGGCGCCAAGCCGGGAACCGGGCGGCCACTGGTCAGCACGATATGCACGCCCAGCGCGCGCGCCTGCGCAATGGCCTGCTTGGCCCGGGCGGTGAGCGTGTGGGTGGGGGCCAGCAGGGTGCCATCCATGTCGATGGCGACCAGTTCGATGGTCGATTGCCTGCGGCCCATGTCCATTGCGTTCAACTCGTGCGGGGCACGCCAGTTTACCCCCTCATGCCCGGTTCACCTCTTTGCCCACGTTGGCCGGGATACTTCGGGAGCCTGTGCGTCCCCCACCGCAGGACGGCCCATTGACCGCCCTTCCCTGGAGAACCTTGCGACGCATGACCTACCGTGCTCCCGAAACCAATGACAGCGCGCCCCTGGCCGAGCAGATCGAGCAGATGATCGACGAATTGCCCGGTGAGCAGGTCAGTATCGGCACCCTGCTCAGCGCGCTGGGCGATGAAGGCCTGCTGCTGATCGTGATCCTGCTCTCGGCCATCTTCATCATTCCGGTGTCGATTCCCGGACTGAGTACGGTGTTTGGTGCCTCGATCCTGCTGATCGGCCTGAGCCGCGTACGCAACCGCCCGCTGTGGGTGCCGCAAAAGCTGGCGCGCCGCGAGATCGCCACCGACAAGCTGAAGGCCAACCTCGGCCGTGCGCTGAAGTGGGTGCACCGCATGGAGCGCCTGTCGCGACCGATGCGGCTGGCGGTGATGGTGCGCTCGAAGAAGATGATGCGCCTGAACAACCTGATGCTGGTGTTCGCGACCCTGCTGCTGATGGCCCCGGCCGGGCCGATTCCGTTCAGCAATACCTTGCCGGCACTGGCGCTGATGTCATTTGCGATTGGCTTCATCCAGCGCGATGGTGCGGCGGTGGCGGCCGGTTATGGTTTCGTGGTGGCTACGGTGGTGTATTTCGGCGTGCTGCTGGGTGGTGTGGGGTTTGCTGCCGAATCGGTGTTCAGCGGGTTGCGCGCCGCGCCGTCGGATTTGTAGAGCCGAGCCCACGCTCGGCTCCTGTTCGGCCGGTTTCCCGAAACCCCGCGCTGCGCGCGTAAGCCGAGCATGGCTCGGCTCTACACAGGCCAGATCCAACGCAGTCGAGCGTGGCTCGACGCTACACTGCTACTTGGCCGACACCCGCCACACCACGTCGCCCACGTCGTCGGCGACCAGCAATGCACCCTCGGCGTCCATGGCCATACCTACCGGCGCACCCATCAGGGTCTTCTCGTCCTTTGAGGCGAAGCCACTGACCACGGTCTGCGGCCGCCCGGTCGGCTTGCCGTCCTTGAACGGCACGTAGACCACTTCGTAGCCGCTCAGCGGCGAGCGATCCCAGCTGCCGTGCTCGCCGATGAAGGCGC
>Ga0207709_10001136_pt1 | contig 19420 bp, 14 predicted proteins | sample KBSM34metaG_FD_184397 | JGI IMG/M metagenome (GOLD analysis project Ga0207709, IMG submission 184397) | Miscanthus rhizosphere microbial communities from Kellogg Biological Station, Michigan, USA - KBS M3-4 metaG (SPAdes) (version 2) | ecosystem: Host-associated > Plants > Roots > Rhizosphere >...
CATGCTGCTGCTGGGCGTATTGCCCGACAGGCCAAGTTGCTGCCCGGGTTTTACCGTAGCGTAGCGCTTCACGCCATTAGCAAAACCGCTAAGGTGGTAATACGCGACGATATCGCCGTTGTCCCGTTTGATCAGCACTGTGTTGCCCGCCGACCCTCGGCTTCCGGCAAATGCGATGACACCTTCAGTGGTCGCGTACACCGGTTGCGACGCGCCACTGGTCGAGAAGTCGAGGCCATCGTGCATGTGCGCTTTCTTGTTGGCCGAGCCGAAGTTGCCCGAACCGCCGCCGCGGAACTTGCCGAAACGCCCGGAAACAACTTCCTTGTCGGTCGGCGATACCATGCAAGTGTCGGCAATGGCGCTGTGGGCGTAAACCGCCAGCCCCAAGGCAGCCACGCCTCGCAAGATCGTTCTGTTCATACCTTGCGCTCCGTCACTTAACACTCTGCTTCACGTTTTGCTTGGCGGCATCCGAGGCGGCTTGGCTGGTGCGGGCTTGTGCGCCACCTGCAGTGACTTCCAGCGACACCAGCGAAGCCAGTTGGGCTTCCATGCTTTCGTATTGGCGGTACTGCTTCTCTTGGATGGCCAGGTCCAGCGCCTTGATCTTCAGCAGCTCGACCAGCGCGCCGCGCTCGTTCTGCGCAGCCATCACCCGGGCCCAGCTGTCGTATTCGGCGGTGTTGCCCGAATAGCGTTTGACCTCGTTACGGAAGTGCACCGCCAGCGGCAGGTCGGAGCCTGTCTCCTTGCCCTCTACACCCGAGTAGTCGAGCTGGATGGCCTTGAGGCTGGAGAGTGCAGGCGAGACCAGCGCGTCTTTACGGGCCTTGGACAGGGCATAGTCTTCGGCGGCAGACGATTTGCCGGCCGATGCCGGTACCGGGCCGTCAGGCAGGCCAGCGATGTTGTTGACGAACCCGACCTTGGCCTCGTACAGCGTTTCGCCTTCCATGGCGGGTTCGAACAAGGTAGCCACGGTCAGGTCGGCGCCCGGCATCGACCCGGTCGATTGGCACATGCCCGAATCGGCCTGGTCTTGCGTGCAGAACTTCTGCCGTGCCTTCACCAGTGCTGACTGGGCGCTGATCGGCTCGGCATAGGTGCCCGGTGCGGCGACGATCTCGGCTTTGACCCGTTGGCGAACCTCGGTGGTCATGTCGGCATCGCGGTTGCTCATCAGCGTTCGGGTCGAGTAGACCTTGCACGGCGAGAAGCCTTGGCCGAACTCACCGCCATAGTCGAAGCGGGCCTGCTTGACCCGCTGGGTCTGCGCCAGCACGTTCAGCGCGGTCGCCGTTTGTTGCGCCGCATTGCGCCCTGCCTCGGCAACGGTGTTGGCCGACAGGGCTTTCTGCTTGGTCATTACCGCGATGGCGGAGGTCAGGCGCTGGCTTTGGGTCTCGAGCAACGCCGAAAGGGAGGCGTCGACTGTGGACACCGCCCCGTTGAGCGTCTGGGTAGCCGCCGTGAACGCCGGCGCCACGACGGTTTCCTGATACTGCGGTGGGCAGTAGGCCCAGGCCAGCGTAGAGGTGAGGGCCAGCGATATGCCGAACGACACCTTCCATTTACGCGACTCGCGCGCTTCGTCGAAGTCCTTTTTCATACGCATCTCATTGCACCGCCTGCTTGGCGGTTTCAGACAGCACCTTCTGATATCGCGACTCCAGCGGCGCGTCGAGGCGGTCGGACGAGGCGACCACCAGTGTCGCCAGGTTGGCGATCAGCCGTTGGTTCTGCTCGTACTGCTGCTGATGGATCCATACCTCGAGGCCGCCCATCTTGGCTGCCTCCACCAATAGCCCGCGCTGGGTCTGGCGCGCCAGGTTGCCCGACCACTGCTCGGCTTCCTTGCCGCCGAAGTACTGGTTCACACGCAGCTTGAGCACTTCGTTGGGCGACTTGCCGCCGAACTGGGTGCTGCGGGTGTTGGCTGCGTTGATGGTCGACAAGCTGTAGGCCGGCACCGACAACATCGAGTCCTTGCGGTTTTTCTGGACCATGTAGGTTTCACCGGCAGGCGTCGCACCGGCCTCTTTGGCAAGCTTCTCGTCCGGCGGGCCAATCACATGCTGAATGTAGGCAGTACGCGCTTCGGTCGTCAGCGAGTTCTCTTCCGCAGGCTCGAACAGCAGGGCGGCATTGGTATCGCCGCCGGGCAAGGCGCTGAGCGTGCACAGCCCGGCATCCGCCTCTGCGGCGGTACAGAACTTGTCGCGGTGCTCTTTCAGGCGCGCTTGCATCGCCTGGGAGGTTGACGTCACCAGGCGACCCGGGGAGGCGTCGAGTACACCGACTGCCGCCTTGGCCTTGGCGGCCAGGGTGGTGAAGGCCAGGTCCATCGATTTGTTCTTGGCCACCGTACCGCAAGGGTCGAAGCCTTGGCCGGTCGCCGCGTTGAAGTCGAGGTAGGCTTTGGCGACCGCAGTGTTCTGCTGCTGCGCACGAATGGCGTTCACCAGCTGTTCAGACGTTTGCCGGTTGTTGTCCGCCACCACGTTTGCAGACAGCGCTTCCTGCTTGGTGGCAATGGCCACCGCCGAAATGATCTGCTCGAACTTGGTCGTCATCTGCGCACCGAAGCTGGTGCCAAAGGCGGCAATATTGGCGCCCACTGTCGCCGTGTGCGTCGATATCTGCGCTGCGGTCCATGCCTCTGCGGGGCCGAAACCGTACAGCGCACCGTAGGAAACACTGGAGAGCATTGTCGACCCCGCGACAATGCCCGCTAACTTGAGCCGAAAATTCATATCACTGCCCTGTGAGCATTGGCACGCGACGGTCCGTCACTTGCCCTACGAGAGAGTTGGCAGCCATCGCGCTCATCGCCGAGGCGGCGAGCTGCTGCGACTGGGCGGCGTTGCAGGCGGCTGAGGTGCAGTCGATGTGCGCCTCGGCGCGCTGATCGGTGATCATCGCGGTGTACGCATACGCTGCCGCCTCGCCTTCGGGGGCGAGGGTGTTCTCGCTGAACGGCCCGGCGTAATCCACATCCCAGCCCTGCATGCCGTTGGCGTTGAGCGTGCACATGCCCTGCCTGGCCTCGGACACGGTGCAGTAGGTATCGCGGTGCATGGCCAGGGCCGACTGATCGGCCGTAACCCTGGAGCCCACACGCTGGGAGGCGTAAGTGGCCATCAGCCTTGCCGTGTCCTTGTCACGCTGGGACACGGCCTCCACGAACAGCTTGCCCTGCTCCTGGGCCGTGCATTTGATGGTCACCGGCTGCCCAACGGCAGAATCGAACGATGTCACGGCCTTCATCACCCGGTCGGACATGTCGATGGTGCCTACCGCGTTGGCCAGCTGCTTTTTCGAGTCGCTGTCCACCTGCGAGACGACGTTGGCCGACAGCGCGGTCTGCTTGACCGTCACCGACCAGGCACTCATTTCGCTCTGCATCGTGTTGAAGAACGTCAGCACCGATGCCCAGGTCAGCGCCTGGGCCGGCAGCGCCGTGGCCCCGACCGCAAGACCCACCGCCAGAACTGCTGCGATCTTTTTCATCGACAGCCCCTTTTAGTTGAACAGGCCCGCAGCGGAGCTGGACGACCCGCTGTTCGAGTTTGGCGAGGCACTTGGCGTGCTGACGGGGGCCGGTGCTGCGCTGGCAGGCGCCGCTACGCTATTGGTGCTTGCTGGGGCCGTGGTACCCGTGCCGGCACCGGCGCCACCGCCGAAGTCGGTCTGCACGTAGTTGAAGGGGTTCACATCCACGGTGTAGGTGGCTTCGTAGCCTGCCGCGGCGTTGTGGTAGCCGCTGCCCAGCTCTGGGTCGAGCGTGCTCATGCCCTGGCTGACCAGGCCGTTGGTGAGGCCGTTGAGGTCGCCCAGCGAGGTGCCGCTGCTGACCTTGCCAATCGCCTGGTTGATCGGCGTGGTAACCATCGAGGCGACCTGCTGTACCGCCGAACACACCTTTTTCTGCGCGTATTGCAGAACCGCCGCCTGGGCGGAGGCGAGGATGCTGCCCAGGCTCGGGATGGAGCCCGAGAGGTCGAACAGGCTGCTAAGGCCACCGAAGCAATCCGCCGTGGCGCTGAACAGCGACTCGACATTGGGTGTGGCCGACGCCAGCTCGGTATGGATCTTCAGCGCATCGCCGATGGAGGCGCCAATGGTGCCTTCCTTGGTGCCCTCGGCGCAGTCCTCGGCATCGGCCTTGATGGCATCGGCGACGACCGAATCCTGCTGCGAGATCAGGCTGCTCGACGTCGCGCCCAGGCTGCTGGTTGCCCCGAAAGCCGGCCCGGCCAGCACCAGCCAGGCGCCCAGCACCCCGCCCAGTACCGCGCGCTTGCCCACAGATTTGCCTATCGCCTGTGCGACAGGGTTCAAGCGTCCCTTATACATCTGCGTAACTCCCCATGATCTGTGATATCTCGCGCAGCCGCTCCCCGCAGAAAATCTCGCTGAGCAGGTGCGTCTTGCTGAAGGCATCCAGCCGACGCCGAAACGCCGCCAGGTCCATCGACTGCGCTGAGTCGCTGCCTAACAGCGCGGCCAGCGCCCCGGTGAAAGCTTCATTGCGTTGCGCGACATACCGCACCAGGTACATGCAGCGCGACGAAGTGAGGTGTGCCAGCAGCTCGGCGAATGGCTGCGGAAGCCGATGCAGCACGCGCGCATAGGCCTCCACGAAGGTTTGGATTTCTTGCATCAGCAGCTGGATTTCGAACTGTTGCCCGGGAGCGTCTTCGTCAAAGTCCACGGCCCAGCGGTCCACGCGGTCCATGGCCATCAGAAAATTCAGCAACTGGACATTGCGCGACGACGCGGCGAAGTGGCCCAAAACGCCGTGTGCCGTGAGATCAAGCTGGTCGATGGGCGGCACGGCCGCATCTGAGGTTCTGTCTTCGTCCATTCCCTGCACTCGCTTAAAGCATACTGAAATACGCTAAAATGCATCCTGTTTCTAATTCTCTATCAAAAAGACTGGCGTATCAACTTTTTGACATGGTGGTAATGTGTTTGATCGTAAGGCAAATGGCCATATCTGACCCGCCTGCGGGAGTGGCGCTATGAAAAAATCGGCTATCAAACAAGTGGTTGCATTTTCGCTGGGAGGGTTTGGGGGGGCTTCCCTGTGGCTAGCCAATCCCCTATAGTGGCCCGCGCCGCCAGGCCTACTTGTACGCGAGTAAAAAATGGCATCTGTACTCCACATACTTTGATCAAGCCTCTCGCTCGTCGATACGGCTTAAACGCGTACCCCACTGCATCGACGGGCCTTGAGGATTGACTCATGACGCTCAAAGATCTTGTTTTCGCCGTTCGCCAGGGAATCAACTCCCGCCTCGGTTCCAAACTCTCCGTTGGCCATACCTACGAAATGCTCGCAGCCCTGATGGGCTATGGCTCGTTCGCCAGCTTGAGCAGCCAAGCATTCATCATCAGCTGCGGCAACGGAGCCATTGATGTAGGCGATGTACAGGTTGCCTTCGGCTGCCAATACTCCCTCGAGCGAGCCGCTCAGAGGCACCGGGCAATCAGGGCTCAGGGTGACGCTCACGCCACAGCTGCAAAGCTCAAGGAAATTACGGAAAGCTTGGAGCTGGTTGCCATTCCCCATGCTGCCCTCATCAGCCTTTTCGAAGGTGGCCTCGACGACTGCCAGGCTGACGTGCTCATTACGTTTATGGAGTGCATACAGCCAGACGACGCACCAACCATGGCAATAGCCCTCGGCATGCTTGAACAGGAGTGTGCTCGCAAGCCTGCATTGCACTACCCGATCTCGCAGATCTACCAGGCGATGGTGGATGAAGAAGCAGATAAGTCGGATTACTGGTTGAAACAGCGGCGTGCCGGACGGGTGCTTTCCGAGGTGGAGGAAATCTTTGCGAACGAAGCGGCGGGTTACAAGCATGTTCGTGACCGCTATCAGTACCACTACGATTGTGCGGTCGCCGGCCATAACCCATACGCACTGATCGACGCGGCCGCCGACGCATTAGGCAAACGTGATTTGAATGCGGCCCGTGCCCATCTCCAGTTATTGAAAGACTCGGACTCGCCGTATGTTGTTTGTGAGACTGCCTCGGTCGTGGTCAGGTCAAAACTGAAAGATGACTGCGCCTACTGGGCGGCAAAGGCCGCTCCGTTGGGGCACATCAAGTCCATGCGTTGGTTGGTCGAGCAAGCTGAAGGCACACCAACGGTGGATACCTGGACCTGGATCTATCTCAGCAAAATGCTCGGCGAAGATGTGACCGCCTCAAACGTCCGCGCTTACCATGACGGCGGGCTCTATGACGGCCAGGAGTATGACGACGATTGCGGTGGCCCCATGTGCTTTGACGGTGACCTCGGGCTGAACGTGCGAGCACTTGATGCTGCCGGTGACAAAGCAGCCCGACACGAAGCCCGCCGGTTGAAAGCTGAACTGAAGGGCCCTGGTCGTATCGGCTGAATCGACACGCCCGCAAGCCCCTCTCACGCTTAAAGACTCTGCATCGTTCGGCATTTGGGGAATGCCGAACAACCCCAAAACTGCTGCCCTGCCTTCGCCCCTGATTTGGCGGTCCGAACCAGCAGCGCATTGCCACATTTAGGGCATTGCCGCTCGGCTGTCGGGTCGCTGCGGCGTTTCAGGTTTTGCACATGCTCGCGGTGGGTAGCGCGGGTAGGGGCACGGCGGCCGGTTTGCAGGGTTTGCAGCATGGCGTTCACATCGGCCTCGGTGAAAACCGGCTGATTAAACGATTTGATGTAGCGAATGAACTTGCTGCCTTGGGTAACGTTTGCAGGCATCTGCGTTTTGAATGTGCTGTCACCGACGAAGGTGATCACCGAGTGCAGGTGCTCGGCATTCACGCCCAAGGTCGTTTCCAGTGCTTTGAGATGCTTGTAGTTCTGCCGCAGCGGGTTCTGGAATTTGAAGGTGCGCTTGTAGAGCTTCTGCGTCCACTGGGGCTGCTTTTCGCTGCCGAAGATCCAGCCGTTCATATTCTTCGTTTCCAGCACGAAAATACCGTACACCGAGACGAAAACGTGGTCGATCTGGGTGGTGCCGTCCGGGGTGTCCAGGGTGATGTTGTGCAGGCGGCGATAGGTTTGCTCGTTCAGGTGCAGGTAGGCGAAGTAGCGTACAAGCAGCTCGCCGAGGTAGCCCTTTACACCTGGAGACTTGAGTGCGAAAAGCAAGATGACGAGGGGGATGAACCAGCTCAGGGGGATCCAGTGCTGGGCGATGATGGGTGTGAAGTCCATTTCTTACCTTACAAAAATATGGGTGACAGCGGCTATTCCAAACCGCTGTACGAACAGCCGTTGACCTAAAGGCTGGCTTTTACTTGAGCGATTGCTTCCCCGAGACGTTCGGTGAACCCCGACTCACCTTGATGGCTCATTACCAGGCGATCGACTGCGCGTGTCATCGCCACGTATAGCAAACGCATCTCGTCAGCTTCATCTTCGCCCTTGGCTGGCATTTCATGCAGGCGCGGGATCATCACAAAACCAAACTCCAGCCCTTTGCTGGAGTGCATGCTGACGATTTTTACCGAATGGTGGGCGTAAAGCTTTGTGCGCTGAGAACTCACGCGTGCGGTGGTGTAGGGGATACCTGCCGCCTTTAGCGCCTCTTCAACCCAGAAGGCCTGCTCGGTATGCCGGTAAATGACCGCCATGTCGTCCCAGGCTCTGCCGTTTTCATGTTCTGACCTCAGCCTAGCAACCAGGCATTGCGCCTCTTGTGCAGGCCCAGCAAGGCTTAGAAGCTGTGGCATCTCACCCCGGCGACCTGCACTTTGGGGTGCAAGCACAGGTACATGGTCGTCTTCGGCGTCGCGTGCGCTTAGCAACTCCTTGGAGAATGCATGGGCAACCGACAGCACTTCCAGCGTGTTGCGATAATTGATACGCAGCACCGTGGTACGGCCAGAAGCCTTGATGCCTACGCTGGCAAAACTGAACGCCAATTTTGTGCTCGACGCCTTGCCGCGATAGATCGCTTGGGCGTCGTCATACAGTACCAATAGGTCCTCGCGCTCACGGTCCACCTGATGGACGACTAAGCGGAACCACTCGGGTTTGAAGTCATGCCCTTCATCAATCAGGATGGCACCGTACTGTTCGGGCGCGAGGGCGCCGCTTTCCATTTGCCGAAGCACCTCTTCTTCCAGTGCTTGAATAAACTTCGCCCCTTTCATTTCGGGGATGGCGAGTTTTGCTTGGGTCAGCAAACTGTGGCACCAGGCGTGAAAGCCTACGACGGTTACCTTGTGCTCCTGGCGGTGCTGTTGCAGCACCTGGTTCAAACGCGCGGCAAGTGTTTTGTTGAAGCACAAGACCAGCACCGGTTTAGTGGCTGCGCGAGCCAGGTATAAGCAGCGATAGACCAGGATCATGGTTTTACCGCTACCTGCCACACCGTGAATCACCCGATGGCCATCGCCCATTGAGCGCGCCAACTGCTCTTGCTGAAGGTCCATCACTTTCAGCAGGCAGGGAAGGGGCGCGTCTTGTTCACTGAACAACCCGAACTGGGCGGGGGCAGGGCTCAAGCGGATTTCTGGAAACAAGTGATAACGCACTCGGTCGATCTGTTCTGGTACCAGATGCACGGGAAACTGATGGACCAGCATCTTGCAAACTTGCTGTTCGAATACGCTGCTGTCGGCGGATTCGTACATCTCGTCCTTGCAGATGACCCGCGTGCCCTCCATCGCGGCACCAAGCTGTCTTGCCTCGAACTCTTTGCGAGTGATCTCGGTGAGCACCACCCCCCAGCTGTACGGCATGATCAGCTTGCCGGGCCGGTAAGCCTCAGCACCTTGGGTCAGCGCGCTGTCTTTCTCCAATGCCTGAACCGTTTCAAAGGCATTCTTGCGGGCCTGCGCTAGGGGATTGATAACGGTTTTTTCCTGACCATCATCATATTTTTTCACATCGCTGGCCGTTATCGAGATCAGCGAAGTCATTTTCCAGTCTTTGACTTCGAGCACCAATAGCCCGATTTTCGGGTGCAACAGGACAAAGTCAGGTTGCAGACCTTTTGGGCCTACTGGCACGTTGAACCAGCATAACCAGTCGTTTGAGAGCTTTTTCTCGAGTCGCTCCGCCAGGCGTTTTTCGCCGGGAGCGTCGAAGCGACAGGCACTGAGTGCCGGGAAGAGTTGGGCCATATCCTTATCGTCCATATCCAAAAACGCCGTGCACAGTAGGATTTAATGCCGCGAGGTGCAAATCCAACAGGAGGAGGGGGGCAGCGGCGCTGCAGGATTCACTGACCGCGCTGGTGGGCCATGAGGGGAGGGCTGGGGGGTAAGCGTTAAGCCAAGCCGGCTTGCTTGGTTTTACCAAATAGCAGCGAAGGGCCGGGGTAATTTGAAACAACTCGGTATCTATGTGTTTTGGCTAGTAAAAAAGTGTTTGGTTAACGTGCTTGGAATACCAGTTGGAACGCTGCGTAGCCTGGATTCCGATGGACGGTGCTGTTGGAGCTACGCGTCATAAATGAACCGGGATCGAATCTATAAAAAATTCGGCCGCCCGGGGCACCCTTGGCCTGTCTGGGCCAGTCGTTCATCAGCTAAGGGTGCTGTTCCCAGGGTTTTTTGACCACGATATGCTGGGCTTCGAGTCTGGTTGCGAGGGTCGATGCGGTAGCGCTGCAGCACGTATTTCATTAAGGCCTTGCGGTTTGATACCACATGATAAGAAAAATACCCGCACATGACTTGCAATATTGCGTTCGATGTTTTCGTGTTTAATTTCACAGTGCCTTTCGGATCAAAATACAAAATTGTTGACTGGAAAAATCAAAGCTACTAAGTTTTTCATTTGTTGAAGGAATGCTACCAGGGCAAAAGGGTAAGGCACAAACAGAGGTTCTGGGTCTGACTGAAAAAAACATCAAAAAAATATAAATAACGCCTATATCCAGGCGTTTCAAGAATGGATATCTCCTCTTCTTGAGGAAATGCCAAAAGAAGTGCTGGGTAAAATTAAAGAGCTAGGCTTGGAATTTTCTGCAAAACGACCAGAGGACAGCTGAGTTAAGTTTCTAGATCGGCGATGCGCAACTTTTTATTGGTCGATGGAATATTTCGAAAGCTGGAGTCATGAGCATACACGCCCGACAAGAATAGTCGGTACGAGCGCGTAAATGCGTGGTGCTAAACAGATGCTTTCGCGTGAGCAATGTCAGAGCCAGATGTCTCCACGCTTCCTTGCTGAGGTGTTGGTCGGCTGGATCGACCAGCCTGCGCTTTGATGTAGCCCAATGGCCGCAGTGTTGGGATGATGATAGCGATTTGGTATACCGTAAGAAACGGCTGCCAGGGCTCCTTGAGTCATAGGGATGGGAGGTGGCCCAGTGAAGGCACCTCCGTGATGGGTTATCGCAATTGCAGAAAACTGAGTCCCAATGCCAAGGGGCAATAGGGAGTAAGGTAGATCACCCGAGAGTAGAACGGGTCCTCCGGCCCTGATTATCCTCATTGCATATCCACTGTCATTTCGATTGTTGCGAGCGCCTGTACCTTTCCATAGCTCTATTCCACTCCTGATGCTGAAGAACGGAGCAGAAAGCAGAGTCAGGTTGGTACCCAGAAGAGCCTGGAGCCGGGCCGCATTTGGCCCGACTGGTTGATCAGGCGCATACCACGCGAGGTTCCGAAGCCCCGGAATTTTGCTGACGGCTAACGAATAGTGGTCAAAGTCCCAGTGAGACAGGACGACAAATCCCGATTGAGGCACCCTTTTCTGTTCGAGAAACACGCTGGGGAATGTCTTGTGATGAAAAAAGAGCGGCTCTCCTACGTCAAAGTACCCCATGATTGGAGATGTGATGTTTTTGCTGGAATGGATGGCTGAAAAGCTAGCTTGACCGACGTCAACTACCCTCACAAAAGGACCGCTCGCGCTTCGTTGTGGACGCGAACTTGAAAGCAGTTGGACGTGTTTCGCATCAGGAGCTTGGCAAAACTCGACCAGCTTTTGTTCAAGTCTACTCGCCGCAAACGGCCCTCCTCCTATGCGGACAGCTTCGGTGATGTTCGTGCGAACGACCTTTCCGCCGTAGTCACCATCAGCGGAGAGGTACCAAGCTGGAGGATCTCCTGGACTGTCTTGGAGCTTGAACTCGATCCAGCTTCCCTCTTCCCAATTGCTCCCTGGGAAGCGCGCTTCTAAACGATTGATGGTTGAAAGGATCCGAACTATCAAAAGATCATCAGCCGTGTCCCTGACGCTCACACCCTTCTGGAGTGCCTCTACTCGAAGGCTATCCAAAACTAAATTCACCCGCCCCCGGTTACTCTCCTTAGGGTCAGGGTAAGTCACTGCTTCAACAAAGCCATAAGCCTTAATAACCGGCCTTTCCTGCCCATCCATGGTCAATCCTCACGCATGATCAATGACGCTTCGAAAACCCAGATTCCCCAAGAGCATCGCGTTGCGATGAAAAGGCCCAGGGGGGGCCTCGGTGCTTGCAGGACTTTATGCCTCCAACATAGAGGGCGCCCCCCTGGAAGATATAGGATGAGCAGTCTCTATTCCAGGCGGAATGTACCAGGTACCTGGACGATAGGGCTGTGCACATCGACAGCAACCAGGTGGAGAACCAGATACGGCCATGGGCACTCGTTCGCTCGAACTGTTTGTCTGCCGCGAAAAAAGGGGACAAGATTTATATCTTGCGTTCCGGTATTCAATCAACACCGGAACGTGGGTAGGCATGGGGGCGGGATCAATTCGGCTTGGCTACCGTCGCGGCATCCTTGCTTAATACAGGAGCGGCTACATGCACCTTGGCCTCAGACAACGCAATACAGCGGTGTGCGTAGCTGCCGATCTCTTTCAAAGCGATATTTCGATAGCTAGCGGGACAGATTAACAACGTATCGCCGAAGCGGAACTGACGAAACGCCCTGACGCTATACAAACCATTTGGCCCGTCGTAGCTCTCCTGTTGCCACGAGTCGCTGCTGAAGACCTCCTTCGGATAATCCTTTTCGTTCAACACATAGCTCAGCTCGGTATTGTCCCTGATTTTGATCAGATTGGCGGCGGAATAGACCCACAGGTCCAAGAGGGCCGGCAACAGCATGGCATTGACGAAGATGCACCCGAGCAGCACCAGTGCGGCTCTGCCGGTGCGCTGCATCGAATTGCCGTTTGTCAGATAAAAGACGAGGACTGGCGCTAGGTACAGGAACATTATCATCAAGCAGAGAGCGATAGCCCCGAATGCCTCTTCGTCGCTATATCCGCCTCGCCACGTCATGATGGCTAGTTGGGCGGGCATCACTCCACTCACTGAAGTAAACGCTAGCAGCGCACCTAGCCAGCCAACGAGGGCTGTGTAATAGAGTCTGCGATGCAAGGGTTTGCGGGGACCCGGCGGCAGCTCCAGTACTTTGCTATGCAGGAGCGCATCGCGGCGAAGCAGAACTATCACGGCACAAGCGGCAGCGACTACGACGATAGGGAAGAAGTAGCCTGGGGCCATTGTGTAATCAAACATGGCCCCCAGCAGATTGAGCGATAGCAGTAGGTAGCCCCCGCCTACGATGAGGCCAAAGCGGAAAGCGAGCCTCTTTTCCAGTTCTCTGTCAACGGTGCATACAGACATGCTCAACGTGAAGACCACAGATGGCACCGATACGATGAGCAGCAGCGACGCAAGTATCAGCAGGCTGAAGAATAACCAGGCGACGAGGTTTGAGGGGTTACCTAACGAACTCAGGATCAACTCGGGGTGATGGATTACCCAGAGATACTTGGTGAGGAGTGAGATTGAGATAAGCGTTGAAACTACCGGCAGCCACCATTTGATATCGGCGAAAAGTTTGAATAGTGCCTGCTGGGGGCTGCTGGGGGCTGCTGGAGACGGAGGGGGCGGGCGTTGAAGCGGGGGATGGGCTTTGCGGGATGGTTGTGGGGGGAGATACGGCTGTCATGAGCGTGTGTTCCTTCCTTGAGTGCAGTGTTCGTGGTTAGCGGGCAGCTCAAAGCGCAGGTGGACCGGTTGAGCGCAAGCGCCAAGATAAAGAAGAACGACTGATGCCGATTCGCCCTATGCCTTACACGCTGGAGTGCTCCAAATGCCGCTGGCGCAAGACCGTTGCACCGGCCAGTGACGCGCTGGAACCCGGGGAGTGGTACAGCAGCTGTCCACGGTGTAATGGCCAAGTACGCAAGAAAATACTCAGCGGGCCGATACAACGTTTAGTCGCTCAATGGTGGCTGTCGGTGCGGCGAAGGTGAACTTGACAGCCATAGTGGCAAAATGCAATTTACCGAGCTGAATTGGATCCAGCCTAGAATGAACAGGGAACGATATGAGTAGGGCTCAAGATTTCTCCAAGCTGTACGCTCGGGTAGCGAATGACATTGCCACCGCGCTGGATGATGTCTCCCGGCTGGACGTGAGTAACGACAAAGGCAACGCTCACCTTGCCAACGTCAAGGAAAAGCTCGGCGAAATGAAGTCGCGCTTCGACGGCGAAATCAGCTATCTGGAGAAGCACGCCGAGTGGGAAAACTTCACCATTGCATTCTTCGGCGAAACCAACGCTGGCAAGAGCACCATCATCGAAAGCCTGCGGATCCTGTTCGAAGAGAAGAAGCGTCAAGCGCTGATCGAGCGTAACCAGGCGACCGCCAAAGACATCCAGGCGGTGTTCTCTAGCAAAAGCGATGAGCTGATCGAAGAGCTCAGCACACGCTACGTGAATTTCTGCGAAGACATCGCCACGTTAGGCGACGATATCGGGGCGCTGGTCAACCAGACCCAGCGCGACTTGGTGAGTACCCGCCAACAACTGGCGCACACCCAGCAGGATCTCACCTACAGCAAAGAGCGCCTGACCAGTGCGAATACCGACCTGGAAAGTACCCGCCAATCGCTGCAGGGCAGCGAGGCGCGGTTGAGCCAGAGCCAGCTGGCGCTCACCCAGACTCAAAGCGCGATGCATCAGGTAGAGCTTCAGCTGCAAGGCGTGCGGGCCGATTTCCAGCGCAGCCAGCAACAGCTGACCGAGCAAGGTAACCAGTTGCAGGCAAGTCAAGCGCAGCTGAGCGAATGCCAGCGCCAGGGCGAAGCCACCCGCGTAGCGCTTGAGCAGAGGGGCAAAATGAAGTTGTGGTTGGGGCTGTTCGGCGGCGTGGTGATCGGTGCCATTGCCGGTGGCGTGGGCTATGCGCAGTTGATGTGAGCCGGGGCGGTGATCGCCTTGAACTGACTTTCATTCCATAGACTCCGGACTTCCCCATGCGCGAACAACATTCTTTGAGCGAGCTGGTCAGCGACAGGCTGCCCACTCTGCTGAAGCAACAGCAACAACTTGAGCGCCTGCAGCGCGTTGCCGGCCAAGTCGATGGCGAAATCGTCGGCACCGGTCAGGAAGACTTCACTCAGGACAACGTCGTTTACCACTTCACCCACCAAGGCAAGTCGTTCCAGTTGATCGACGTGCCAGGCATCGAAGGCAACGAAAAGAAATACGAAGCGATGGTGCAAGCGGCCATCGCCAAGGCTCATTTGGTGTTCTACGTGAACGGCACCAACAAAAAGCCCGAACAGAACACCGCGCAGAAGATCAAGCATTACCTGAACCGTGATGCCAAGGTGTATGCCATCTGCAACTTGCGCGGCAAGGGTGACACCTACGAATTCGAGCGCGACCGCGAGTCGCTCGAGCAGACCCACAAAGACGCGGTAGCGATGCGCGACCAGACCCAAGAAGTGCTTGAGGACATGCTCGGCGCCGAGTTGGTCAGTGGCTGCCAAACGCTGCAAGGGCTGCTGGGCTTTGCCAGCGTGGCCTTCGATCAGCGAGGCCTGACCAGCATCCACCCCAGCCGCACCGACTTGCTCAAGTCGCAGCGCACCTACCTGCAAGACTTCACCAGCCAGCAGGCCATGCGCAGCTTCAGCCGGTTAGATCAATTGCAGGATGTCATCGGCAACAGCTGCGCCAACTTCGAGGTGGACATTGTCGAAAGCAACAAGCGCAAAGTGCTGCGCCTGTTGCAAGACACCGTCAATGACCTGCAAAAGCAGCGTGACGAGCACCAGGCTATCTCCGAGAAAATCGGTGCCGAGGTCCAGGAATGCCTGGACGTCATTCGCAAAAGCTTCGAAGAGCTCAAAAGCAGCTTCACCTCCAAGCGTAATAGCGCATTGGACCGCTTTTTCAATGAACTGAACTCGGCAGCCCGTGATGCGGTTGAAGAGCATTTCAGCGACAAAGATGATGTGGAACGGGTGATTCAACAGCATGTCAGCGAGGGCCAGGATCGGCTAGCCGAGCGCTTGGAAAGCATCCAGCAGCAATTGCTTGAGGACCTTACCCAAGCCATCGAACGCGCGCTCAAACGCCTGCAAGAAAATGCCAAGCGGGTGAGCTTCCAGCAGCAGTTGAGCGAAGCGGCGAACAACTCCTTGTCGCTCTCCAGCGCCATGGACGCCATCAGTTTCAACTTCTCCGACGTCGGCAGCTTCCTGCTCAGTGTTGGCGGGTACGCACTCAGCGGTTTTGGCATAGGCACCGTATTCCCAGGGATCGGCAACATAGTCGGGGCAATCGTCGGCGGTGTATTCGGTCTGGTGGCTGCGGGCTTGAGCTACTTCTTTGGCGGGCGCGGCAAAAAAATCGCTGAAGCCCAGGAGCAGGTGGCCAAGGCCATTCAAACCGAGCGCGAAAAAGTCACCAAGACGTTCGCCACCGACACCAAAGGGATGCTGGCGAAAATCGGCGAGCAGATCGAAGACAGCGTGCTGCGCCAGCTCAAAGACGAGCGCCGGAAGATGGCCGATGTCACTGCCTTGTTCGATGAAAAAATTGCCTCGATCCAGGCCCTCAAACAGCAAGTGGAAGCCAAACCCCATGGAACAATTTAAACAGTTCAACGCCAGCAAAACCGAGGTCATCAAGTCGCTCGACAACCTGCACAAGCTGGTTGGCGCGCTTGAAGAATTGGGCCTGGATGTTTCGCAAGACATCGATAAAATCAAGAAAGCCATTGGTGACGTGCAGTCCGATGCCCTGCGTATCGCCTTGCTCGGGGCATTCTCTGATGGCAAAACCAGCGTGGTGGCCGGTTGGCTTGGCCAGGTAATGAAGGACATGAAGATCGACACCAACGAGTCCTCAGACGCGCTGGCGATCTACCGCCCTGACAGCCTCCAGGACCTTTGTGAAATCGTCGACACCCCTGGCCTCTTCGGTGACAAAGAGAAGGCAGCGGAAAACGGCGCCTTGGTGCAATACGGCGATATCACCAAGAACTACATTTCCGAAGCGCACCTGATTTTCTACGTCGTCGACGCCACCAACCCGCTGAAAGACAGCCACCAAGACATCGTGCGTTGGGTGCTACGTGACCTGAACAAACTCAGCTCGACCATTTTCGTCATCAATAAAATGGACGAGGTCGCCGACTTGCGCGACCCCGAAGAGTTCGAGCAACAGAGCGCCATCAAGAAAACCAACCTGCTGAACAAGCTGCAGCGCTTCGTCGAGCTAACGCCTGCAGAACGCGAAGCGATCAACGTGGTGTGCGTGGCCTCCAACCCTAACAGCCGCGGACTGGACTTCTGGCTTGAGCAAAAAGACCTTTACGACCAGCGCTCGCGTATCGGCGAACTCAAGCTGGTGACTCAGCAAGTGCTGGACGGCAGCGGCCGCGATACCTTGATCAAAAAGACCGGCATCGATGTGGTGCGCGATGTACTGGGCAAGAAGATCGCCGTCGCTCAAGACGAACTGATCAAGTTCAGGTTACTCGCCGATAACCAGCGCCTCGATTCGGCGCGCATTCAAGAGGACATTGCAGAGGGCAAACGTAAGGTCCTGGCTACAGTCGGCAACCTCTACGAGGAACTGAACAACCTCGAAACCGACCTGCTTAACAGCATTCGCACGTTGCCCCGTGACGAGGTGCACGCGTTCCTGGAATCGAAAATTGGCTTCACCAAGGACGATATTGGCGAAAAGTTGCGTTTTCGCATCGATCACCTGTTCAGCACCGCGTTCAACCAGTCGTCCAGCATCATGAATGGCATCAGCGCGAAGATCGAACATCAGCTCGACAGTTCTTCCGACTTCGCCGACAGCATTGCAGCCTCAGCCTTGGCAGCCTCTAGCCGAGCGTTGAGCGCGGTTTCCAAGATTCCGGTCGAAAGCATCAAGAACGGGGTGTTCCTCGCGCGGGAAACGTTGAAGAACCTTACGGGTTACGTTTACAAGTTCAAACCCTGGGAAGCGACTAAGCTAGCTGCCAATATCAGCCGTTGGGCCGGGCCGATCGGTGCAGGGATTCAGGTGCTGACCGACGCCATCAGCGTGGTCCAGCAGCAACGTGCGGAGGCCGAGCTGAAGCAGTTGCAGAGTGACTTGGCTGAAGTAGTGAAGAGCCACTTTGCTGAGCCGATGAAGTTGCTCCAGGACCATGAAAAGGTGATGGAGATTTTCGCGCCGCAGATTAAAGCGTTCGAGATAATTTTGCTGGAGCAGGAGCAGAGCTTGGAAGACTTGCGCAGGCGGCAGGAGCAGTTGGCGGAGTTGGAAAGCCATCTGACCCAGGCGTTTGGCGCGCGTGCGCCGATTGAGGGGGAGTATCAGGTGGTTTGATAGCCAGACCTCCAAGTATCTGCACGTTCATCGGCCCTAGGTTTTTCCGATGGGGGCAGGGCTGCGAGCGTGCAGCGCAGCATTGATTGAACATAAGGAGCCTGGATGTCCATCCCAGATTTTCAAACCATCATGCGCCCGCTACTGGAATCGGTACGCGACGGCGTAGCGATGCCGCTGAGCGCGTTGCGCGAGCACATCGCTGATGTCTTCCAGTTGAGCGAGAACGAGCGCAAAGAGCGCCTGCCATCGGGCCGCCAGACGGTGATCAACAACCGAGTAGGCTGGGCTCGGACCTACCTGAATAAAGCCGGTTTGCTGACTATTCCCAGCAAAGGGATGGTGCAGATCACCGCGCGTGGCCGGGAAGCGCTAGCCAATGGGCCCGAGCGGCTCACCGTGACCTGGTTGAAGCAATTTCCCGAATTTGCCGACTTCCACACAACCAAACCACAAATGGTCGATGTGCTGGAAGGGCTTGAGACCGAGGTGCCCGAGATTACGCCAGACGAGCAACTGGCGCAGGCGCATCAGGCGCTTTTGCAATCGTTGGCTGATGAAATTCTCACACAAGTGAGGGCGGCAACGCCGGCTTTTTTTGAGCAGCTGGTTGTCGATTTGATGCTTGCCATGGGCTACGGCGGGTCTCGAAGAGAGGCCGGTAGAGCCACACAGGCCACCAATGACGATGGCATTGACGGGATCATCAAGGAAGACAAGCTCGGCCTGGATGTTATCTACCTGCAAGCCAAGCGCTGGACCAACTCCGTGCATCGGCCCGAGATCGATAAATTCATCGGCGCGCTGACCCGGCAGCGGGCGCGCAAAGGCGTGTTTATTACGACCTCGGAATTCTCGATAGGGGCTCGGGAGGCCGCACTTGGGTTGGATATCAAGGTGGTGCTGATTGATGGCGTTGAGCTGGCGCGGTTGATGGTTGAGAATAATTTGGGGGTTAGTGTGAAGCAGGTTTATGAGGTGAAGCAGATGGATAGTGACTATTTTGGGGAGGAGTGAGGGGGAGGGGGGGATAGTCGGTTGTGTGGGAGATCAGCAGCCCTGTTACCGGGGGTGTCAGAAATTTTGTGTTCGGGCATAACATGAGTAAGAGGTGCATGTATGCCAACCAAAAAGAAATCTGAGCGCCAACCGGTGCGGGAGCTGCCGAAGCTTCCAAAGGAACTGCTGGATCAACTCCCTGAAACGCTGATGACCGCTGAGGCGATCGAAGAGGCTTCTGCGGCCTTCAAGAAAGCACTGATTGAACGAGCCCTAAATGCCGAGCTTGGCCACCACCTGGGCTATCCGTCGGGCGCGCAGCGCCCGGAGGATGAAACCAACCAGCGCAACGGTAAAAGCGGTAAGACGGTGCTCACCGGCGATGGCCCGATACGCCTGGATATTCCACGCGACCGCAACGGCAGTTTCTCGCCGATTCTGATCCCCAAGCATGAGCGCCGGTATACCGGTTTCGACGACAAGATCATTGCCATGTATGCCCGTGGAATGACGGTCAGAGAGATTCGTGCGTTTCTTTCTGAGCAGTACGGCACGGACGTCTCGCCTGATTTCATCAGCTCTGTGACCGACGAGGTCATGGAAGAGATTGGCGCGTGGCAGCAGCGCCCGCTGGAGCCGATGTACCCGGTCATTTTCTTTGATGCGCTGCGGGTGAAGATTCGCGAAGAAGGCCTGGTGCGCAACAAGGCCATTTACCTGGCGTTGGGCGTTTTACCCGATGGTACGCGCGATATCCTGGGCATCTGGATCGAGAACACCGAGGGTGCGAAGTTCTGGATGAAGGTGTTCAACGACCTTAAGACGCGTGG
>Ga0207709_10001142_pt1 | contig 19370 bp, 13 predicted proteins | sample KBSM34metaG_FD_184397 | JGI IMG/M metagenome (GOLD analysis project Ga0207709, IMG submission 184397) | Miscanthus rhizosphere microbial communities from Kellogg Biological Station, Michigan, USA - KBS M3-4 metaG (SPAdes) (version 2) | ecosystem: Host-associated > Plants > Roots > Rhizosphere >...
ATATATATATATATATATATATATATAGTAATTTTTTTAATCCAATTTTTGTAAAAAATACTTTTATGAGCTTAATTACATTTCAAAATAAATTAAATAATAGCCTAGAGCTAAATAAAAATCTAATAGCAATTGAAGAAAATGATATGTTCGTTTCTTACGCTGAGTTATTTGCAACCGCTGAAAAAATTACAAGATTTTTATTAAGTAAAGGAATAGGAAAAGAAACAATTGTAGGCATTTTTGTTGCCTCTAAGTTTCAGATGATTAGTAGTATAATAGGTATTGTGAATGCCGGTTGTATATTCGCTCCACTTGATCCTATGCTGCCTAATTATCGATTGAAGGAAATGATTCATGATATGAGTATGAATTATGTAATAACAACTAAAGATATAGAATATAACAGATCAATCACAGATTTAGATATGTTATATATAGAAGATTTGCTAAAATGGGAAGAAGAGGATTATTTAGTTCGAAATATTAATTATCAAGATAATGATGGCCTGTATGTCTATTTTACTTCTGGATCAACAGGAAAACCAAAAGGTATTGTTGGGAAGAACTCAAGTCTTTCTCAATTCTTGGATTGGGAAATAAAACAATTTGGTTTCGAAAGAGGTAGAAGGTTTAGTCAGTTTATCAGTCCTTTTTTCGATGCATTTCTCCGAGATATTTTTGTCCCTCTTTTATCGGGTGGAACGATATGTATACCGCCCTCTGTTGAAGATTTTTTTACACCTGAGAAAATGGCTGCTTGGATTAATAACAATAAAATTAATACCATCCATTGTGTTCCCAGTATGTTTCGCGTTATTAATAATAGTAGCCTCGATCCAAATAATTTTGAATTCCTTACGCATGTTCTGCTTTCAGGAGAGAAACTAGTCCCTTTGGAACTCAACAGTTGGTATCAAGTGTTTGGTTCTAGAATTCAGTTAGTCAACCTTTATGGTACTACTGAAACTACGATGATAAAAGCATATTATGAGATAAGACCAGAAGATGTTAGAAGTGCAAAAATTTCCATAGGTTACCCCATAGCCGATACGGAGCTTTTAATTTGCAATAACGATTTAAAGCCATGCCAACCACTTGTACCTGGAGACCTATATATTATTTCAAAATATACAACTAAAGGGTATTTAAACGATCCGGATTTAACGAAAGAAAAATTTATTAAATGGAAGGAAGGGACATCGGAAGAGACTATTGCTTTTAAGACGGGTGATAGAGCCAGAAAGCTTGCAGATGGAAGAATTGACCTATTGGGAAGAGAGGATCGGCAAGTAAAAATTAACGGGATAAGGGTAGAATTGGATGAAATTGAAAACCTTCTATTAAGGCATCCATTGGTTAGAAATGCAATTGTTGTCTTTAATCAAGAAGTAGGGGTTGTATCCCAATCAATTATGGCATTTATAACTAAAAAAGACAGCACTAATATTAAAGGCTCCGTTGAAAATTCAATAAAAGAATATTTAGCTAATTACCTTCCCAATTATATGTTGCCTACAGTAATTATTGAAGTTGATAAGTTTCCTCTTTTAAGTAATGGAAAAACTGATATTCAAGAACTAGTAAAAGCTCTCGCAAAAAAAGATGTAGTACAACCGGTTACTAAATTGGAATCTGAATTATTAATAATTTGGAAAGAGGTTTTTGGGGATTATTCGATATCAACTGAAGATGAATTTCAAAATCTTGGAGGAAATTCGTTGAGTATTTTGGCTTTAGTAAGTAAAATATATAAGCAATATAATGTTCGTTTATCATTAAGCCAAATTGTTAGTCATAATTCTATTCAAAAACAGGCAAGATTTATTGCCCAAACAATCCATGACAATAGTATAGCTGATCCTGTGTCTTTATAAATTATAAAATGGCTTTTATTTGTAAAAAAGAGATTATTTATCTTAGATATTTTGTCGGGTATTTTTTTTTATTCTTTTCCTTAGAATTCGTATCTGCGAAAGAAATGAAATTGTCGGACAATATGCTAAATTATATTGAAAATGAGATTCCTAAATTGATAAAAGAAGGAGGAATTCCTGGTTTAAGTTTAGTACTCATAAAGGATGAAAAACATTTGATAATGAACTATGGCTACGCTGATGTGACTCAAAATGAAATAGTAAAATCGGAGACTTTATTTCAAATTGGGTCATGTAGTAAAGCATTTACTGCTTTAGCTATAATGAAACTTGTAAATCAGCATAAAATGTCACTAAATGATGATATTTCATATCACATACCTTGGTTTCATCCTACTTATAACGGTAAAAAAGTCCGTATAAATATAGATCAATTGTTACATCACACAAGCGGCATTTCTTGGAAAACCATCGCAAAAATTCCCCAATCTGATGAACCTGATGCATTGTACAAAACGATATTGCAAATTGCAGATACAAAACTTACAAATCAACCTGGTAAAAAGTTTGAATATGCAACAATTAACTATGACGTATTGGCTTTGATTATTGCGAAAGTTTCTGGGCAGCCTTTTGAAGAATATTTACAAAAAAATATTTTGGATGAATTAGATTTAAATAGTACCACTATTGGGAAACCAAAAAACTACCTACAATTAGCTAAGGGGTATAAGATAGGATTTTTTGAACCGAGGGAATATTTGGCACCTGTTTATAAGGGCAATAATGCCGCCGGATATGTAATCTCTAATGCGGAGGATATAGTCAAATGGCTATCTTTCCAAATGGGATTAATTAAGTCAGATTTATTTGATTTAGCAAAGAGTACGCAAAGTTCTGACGAAAGTGTATCTCCACATGATAATTCATTTTATGCGATGGGATGGGAGAAGTCTTTGAATGGAAGAAATGAGATTTATCATGGAGGATTAAATCCAAACTACTCTTCCTTTATTGCATTTAGACCTAGTGATCGGATCGGAATCGCATTGTTAGCGAACTCAAATAGTAGTTATACTGAAGCGATTGGACATTATTTATTAGATATTTTAGATAACGAGCCTGTCCCCCAAAAAAAATCAAATGATGATAGAAATGATGGTGCTTACTCTGTGCTTTGTTTAATTCTATTTATTTATTTGTTGGTTATATTGAGCTATTTTATTTACATAATAATCGGTATTAAACGACAAACTGTGAAGTTTTCCAAAATTTCTTATTATAAATTAAAAAAAATTGGGACAGTATCGTTGTTTCTTTTTCCTGTTCTGTTAGGAATTTATTTTCTACCTGAAGCGTTGGCTGGTTTTAACTGGGAAGCGATCTATGTTTGGAGTCCTATAAGTTTCTATTATATGATTACTTGCTTTTTGTGTGCCATTATATTTAGTTTTTTGTTATATATTTTTAATTTATTTTTTATAGAAAGAAATAAATACAGAAGGGTAGTACCAAGCGTGCTTTTAATGAGTGTAATTTCGGGTTTGTCTAATATTGTCGTTATCATCTTGATAACATCATCAATCGGTTCTACAATCGATATAAAATATATAATATATTATTATGGTCTTGCTGTACTGTTATATTTAGGTGGAAGAAAATACGTACAACATAATTTAATAAAATATTCAAATGATATAATGTATGGACTAAGAATCCAATTGATTACCAAAATATTTTCTACTTCATTTCAACGCTTTGAACAGTTGGATAAGGGGCGTATACATGCAACCATAAGTGACGACGTAAATGCAATAGGCCAATCGTCTAATACAATAATTAATCTTCTGACGAGTACTTTTACTGCAATGGCTGCTTTTTTATATTTAGGGTCTATTGCTTTTGGTCCTGCAGTTTTGACTTTTTTAATTATTATTATTATTGGGGGATTGTATAATTACACTGTAAAGAGTACAAATCATTATTTCGAAAAAGCTAGAGATGTACAGAATGTATTTTTATCATTGATTAGTGGAATGATTGATGGCTTTAAGGAAATTAGTCTTCATAAATATAAGAGAGATGAATATGTAAAAGAAGTAAATGGAAGTGCTTATGAATTAAAAATAGCAGTTTCAACTGCGGATAAAAGATTTGTAAATGCATTTCTTATTGGAGAATCTTCATTGATTTTATTAATGGGGGTAATAGCTTTTGCAATACCCAAGTTGTTCACTCAAATAAGTAATTCCACGGTTCTAAGTTTTATAATTATACTACTTTATTTGGTTGGACCGGTAAATAGTATCTTAAGTTCTATACCATCAATATTACGACTAAAAGTTTCTTGGAATAGAATTAAAACATTTCTAGCTGAGATACCGCCTATCGCTGTGCACGGTGATTTAAGTCAGCAATTATCATTGAAAATGGAATCTTTCGAAGTTAAAAATATAGAATTTAGTTATGAGAAATACGATCGAGACAATTGTTTTTCTATTGGACCAATTAGCTTTCAACTCAATATGGGAGAAATCTTATTTATTGTGGGGGGAAATGGAAGTGGAAAAACAACATTTGCAAAAGTCATAACCGGACTTTATTCGAAAAATAAAGGTGAGTTTCTTATCAATGGGACTATTATTGAAGACGCTCAGTTAGGTGAATATTTTTCCGTCGTTTTTAATCCATCTTTTCTATTTGAGAAAATCTATGTCAAAGAATTTGGAAGTAAGATTGGTCAAATTGAACGTTATCTTAATAGACTTAATCTGAGTGAGATCGTATCTGTTGAGGATGGAATGTATAGCACAATTCGTCTATCAAGTGGACAGAGAAAAAGGTTGTCATTATTACAATGTTATCTGGAAGACTCTCCCATATATTTATTTGATGAGTGGGCTGCTGATCAGGATCCTGAATTCAGGCATTTTTTTTACAAGACATTATTACCCGAAATGGCGAAGGCTGGGAAAATTATTATAGCCATCACTCACGATGATCGATATTTTGATGTCGCAGATCAGATCTTTAAAATGAATAATGGTAAACTTGAATTATATAATAAATAAAAAAGTAAAATGATATGATGAATCATGATAAAAGTTTTATCTGTAGCCGGAAAAAACATGTAATAATATTTTCTGTTTTTTTTGAAGTTTTAATTCTTTTTTGCAATTTATTTGCTCAGGATGACACTTCCAGTTTTATAGTGAATGGTAGACATCTATTAAAAAGCGAATTTGACCGAGCAGTAAATGAAATGCTAATAGATGCAAGAATTCCAGGGATTTCAATTGCAATAATAGATAATGGAAAAATTGTATATTCAAATGCTTTTGGATATAAAACGATAAAGGGAAAGGATTTGGTAGATACAAACACGCTATTTGAGGCGTGCTCTCTGAGTAAAAGTTTCGTTGTTTATATGGTCAATAAATTAGTCGATGAGGGAAGATTGGAACTTGATAAGCCATTGTATGAATATTTAAAATATCCTTTGCTGGAACATGATGCTAGATATAAATTGATTACCGCGAGAATGGTATTGTCACATTCTTCCGGTATTGAAAATTGGAAAGCTGACAATGATCCTGATGAACTAGAAATTTTAGAAAATCCAGGCTCTGAGTTCAGATATTCTGGTGAAGGATATCAATATTTATCGAAGATAATAGAGTACATACTTAACGAGTCTTATCAAGATTATATTGAAAAAGCTATAATAAAGCCTTTAAATTTAGAACGGACATATTTAAACTTTAACTTAGAGGGAACCAGCCCTTCTAACTATGCAATTGGCCATACTATCTTTGAAAAAGAAGTTAAAAAATTTAAAAATACAAGTCCTATTCCCGCCTCTGGAATAAATCTCACGGCAAAGGATTATGCAAAACTGATGATTTCATTATTTAATGAAAAATATTTTTCTTCAGATAGAATTAATGATATGAAGAAACCAGTTATTAAGGAATATGTGGATAATTCTGCCCTTTTTTATGGACCTGGGTTCGAGATTTTATTTACAAAAAAGGATACACTGATACTACATGGAGGAGACAATTATGGATTCAAAGGATTTATTTGTTATTCTACTAGTCATAAAAGTGGATTAGTATTTCTTGCGAATAGTGATCGTGGAAAATCTCTCGCGAAGAAATTATGTGAAATGACGATAGATTGTGATATCACTGATTATTTTATGAATGATTATAGGAGCCAATATCCAAGTAATGCTATTGAACTCTTTAATACATATTTACAGAATGGAGAAAATCAGATGATGGTTCAAATACATTCACAATTAAAGAAACCTAATGGTGAGATTGGAGATAAGACCCTGAATGAACTAGGCCGTCAATTTATTTTTCATGATAATGTTCTTGCACGAAAGCTATTAAATGAAAACATAAAATTAAATCCAAAATCATCATTTGCATATTATTTGCTTGGGCATCTTGATATGATTGAAAGTGATTTTTATTCAGCATTAACCAACTTAGTCATGGCAAAGAATCTAAAATATACGAATGATCCAATTGATTTAGATATTAAAGCGTGCAAAGAGAAAATAGGTTTAAAATGATTTAAACAATCTTTATTTAATTTCATATAGATGAAATCTTTAGATAATGATATAATTATTGGTATAGTGGGGGGAATGGGACCGCAAGCTGGACTTTCGCTTTTTAACTATATCCTTGAAAAAACTTCAGCTGAGGTTGATCAGGATCACCTGTCAACTATATTAATATCTTTTCCTAAACATATAGTTGATAGAACAGCTTTTTTAAGGGGTATAGAGGAGATTAATCCAGCATTAAACATCATCGAGATTATTAGAAAACTTGAGATAGCAGGCGCTGTCGTCATCGGCATGGCGTGTAACACCTCCTATGCCCCAGAAATATATAATGTGATTTTAGGGGAACTGAATAAAAATAAGAGCCAGGTTTGTATGGTCCATATGCCTTTTGAAACTTGTAAATTAATAGCGAAAAATTATCCTTCCGCAAGAAAGATTGGACTGCTAACAAGCAATGGGACACATTATTCTGGTACATATGTTAAGCTTTTAAAAACGTTAGGGTATGAGGTCGTTTTACCAAGCCATGATTTACAAAATAATGTAATACATAGGATGATTTATGATGAGAAATATGGACTTAAAACTAATACTCGAGAAGTTACAAAAGAAGTTCGCAAATTGATGGAAACTGCAATAAGCTTCTTCAATGAAAACCAGACAGATGTCCTCATCCTTGGTTGTACAGAATTTTCTGTGATGAATACTCCGGATATATTTAATAACATATTAGTGATAGATTCATCGGAAGCCCTTGCTGAAGCTTTAGTTAGAGAAGCAACTAACCGTAGTAAAAAAATATAAATAAATTATGATGAAAGAGTTTAATGATTTAAATGAAATGAGAGAATTAGCTGAAAAACTGTTCTCAGCTATCCCTGGAATTAAAGACGCCGCATCGGTGGAGTCTATTGAAGTTAGCAATTTGAATGCACATGATTTTAAAACAAAATTTATTGATAATAATACACCTTGTTTAATCAAAGGAGCAATTGATCATTGGCCTGCTATAGAAAAATGGAAGAAAAAGGAGTATTGGATTAATACTTGCGAAAACAAAGAGATCACTATTATTCCGAATATTAATTTTTTTGATTTGACCAAAAGGATGGAAAGTGGTGAGAAATTACTATTTCATAATGCTCTTAATAGATTATTTAACAATTTTGATCATATATTTTCAATCCCTGGTCAGTTCGTTGGCGATGGTACGTTGTATTCTAATTTAGCAAATGACATTGGAAATTTTTCATTTCTTCCATTTCCAGAAAAACCTCTTTGGGATGGTGAGAAATCTTTATTTATTTATCGTCGTGCTGCTACTACATGGCATGTGCACTATTGTGACGAAACCCTTATGTGTCAGGTTAATGGGGCTAAATTGGTTGCGATCATACCTCCACCTAAATTTAGAGCACCCTACATCACGCATTTCTTGGAGAATGAATTATATCTAAAAGGTCAGGTAATAGATAAAAACCTACAATTGGATCCAAAAATTGTTGAGGTTAAGGAGGGTGATGCTTTATATATCCCTCCTGGCTGGTTTCATTGTGTTGTTCCTATTAATGGAGATATTGGATTTACCTTAGCATGTAATTCCAAAAGCCCATTGCACATAAATGGAAATCTTTCGAATTATTTTACTCGTAGACTTTATAAAAAAGCGTGGTCAGTACCTTCCATAAAGGTCAAGATGTCAATACCGATTTATTTATTTAAAGCAATGTGTAGCTACTACTTTAGAAAAATCATGACATTCTAATTTAATCTTACCTAGAGAAGATTATAAAGCGCATTTACCCCGTGATTACAATAATAATAAATTCGTGACCTCTCCCCGATTTAACGGCGAACGTTTTCGCATCTTGGCTATAGTGGTTAATTGTAGTAAAATCTGCCACGGACTACTGGTGGGAAAGTCTTTAAAAGGTGCCGATGTAGCAAATGAACTGACCAAAGCCTGCCTGGTGGAAGGATGTTTCCCTGAAAGAATCCAGTATGACAAAGGCAGTGAGTTTATATCAAAAGATGTAGATAGGTGGGCTTACGAAAATTAGGTAACACTGGATTTCTCCAGACCCGGAAAACCTACTGACAACAACATATCTTGAGTCTTTCAACGGCAAATTCAGAGACGAATATTTGTCAGTAAATTGGTTTCTGTCACTTGAAGATGCAAGGCACAAGATTGAGAATTTCAGGTGGGGATACAATCATTACAGGCCGCACAGCGCACTAAATGATTTAACTCCCAAAGAATTTGTTAACTTACAACTCACAAAGCCGGAAACTCCACTTTTGACTGTCTGAACAACGGGGAGGAAATCACGTAAATTAGAAAAGTCCAATCTCAGCTGTCGGAAAAATGGGGTACGTACAATTTACATGCCACAAGCTTTTTCAGTTGCGCATTCTTTTCTTCCAATTACCGAAGCTTACGCAGCTCCGATACGCCCAGACCGCCGTATTTCTTTTTCCAGTTGTAGAATGTTGCATCGCTGATACCCATCTTTCTGCAGACTTCTTCCACAAGGGTATCTGACTAGATTTGTTTGATAGCAAAAGCCGATTTGTGCATCGGTAAACTTTGTTTTTTTCATTGGTTTTCGCCTATTTAAAATTAGTAATTTATAACCGAATTTCTCTACTTTTAAATGATTCAATTTTCCAGAGAGAGGTCAGATTTTATTTCAAATTTTTGAATAATTATTGAATTTTCAACTTTTGGTACGCAAATACTACATTTGTATTCAGTATGAATAATTAAATCTCTTAAATATAATTCTGACTCATTATACCTAATTATGTCGCTCGTACAGTCGAAATCACTAAGTCCTCCTACTATTCCTATTCCAATGGCTTTTAATGCAGCTTCTTTTCTTGTCCAAATAGAATAAAAGCTATCTATGGAATCATTAGAATCTAAAATAAAAAGCTGTTCTTTCTTATGAAAATATTTCATAATATCATGATATACGATATCATCTTTCTTTTCAATATCGATTCCAATTGAATCGGCATCTGTGTATGTAAATACAACTAACTCCGAAGAATGCGCAATGTTAAAGGCCTTCCAACTACCTATTTCCGGTTTATATGAGAAACTCCGTTTCCAATTGGGTAATACATCAATGGCATTTGTTTCTATAAGCGATTCTCGCAGCATTAAGCGTGCAAGCAAGCGGGATTTCTGGTCTGCTAAATACTTGTATTTTAAGATTTCAGAAATCATAAAATCGGGTAAAAGATTTAAGTAGTACTGTAACTCTTGATCTTGTAAAGAATGTATATTGCAATATTTTATAATAATCATAGCTATGTGTATAAAACAAGATAAATAGTAAATAAGCGAATAAATAATTTGATTTATTTAGCATTAGAGGAATTTATAATAATTAGATTTTTTTTGATAATAAGCTATCTTCATTGCAAAAAATTAGTAATAATATCTGCAATATGACTAGGATGTTTATGGATAAAAAAGTGATCGCCTTCCAAAATCTCAAATCTAAATAATCCTTTCGTAAATCGAGCCCAATTATTTATATTGTCAACGTTTTTTTCCTCACTGCCCATTAAAGCAAAAATTTGCGTTAGAATCGCTGGCTCTTCGTCGAGCCCATTCTTTTCGGAAATTTTAAAATCAGCTCTTAAAATCGGTTCAAAAAAATCGAACATTTCTCTGTTTTCGAAAACAATGGAAGGAATTCCTCCCAAAAGCTTTAACTCTCTGATAAAATCTAATTTGTTCATAAGATGTCGAGCCTTCAAATTTGGGTCATAGATACCAGGACCAGCACTTCCACTAACAATCAATCCTGAGGGAAATTCGCCAGAATGTTCTAACATATTTGCTATTCGTAAACTCAAAAACGCTCCCATACTATGTCCATAAATAAAAAAACTATTACCGTTTAATTTATTTTTAATCTGTTGGTATACGTCAGCGGCGGCCGCTTCAAAAATTTCTAATAAAGGTTCATTGGAACGCCTACCCCTTCCAGGAAGCTCAAGAGTTATAACTTCGAAATTGTATAAAAAAGGTATAAGAAATTGATAGGAATAACAACTTCCCCCTGCAAAATGTAATAAAAATAATTGTGGTAATTTCATGTGTTTACAATTTTTTACTACCATTTTTAACCATTGTTACCACTAATTTATTTAAATGCATCTAAAATATTTCTAATAATTTTTGAAAGTATAATAAAGATAAAGAATATTTATGTTTTCACAAGCTAACTATCAGAATCTTTGCCTAAAGTTTACAATTAATTTTTGACGTTCAATTGATCGGTTGATAATCTGAATACAATTAATTGTTCAGTTTTCTAGATGTAATATTTCGGTCTAATACGGTCCTTACTTTACAGTTGGTAATAGTTTAGGAAATACCATAGGAATTTGAGCCACATGGGAGTCTCCTTCATTCGCAGTCCAATCTTTCTACCTATATGATCCTCGGGAATCGTCGCTTTTTTAGGGACTTCTGTTAATTTCAGACTTATCATCCTATGGAAAGTGGATACAACCGTCGTAAGAAACTACGCAGATTTAAAAGGAAGGCATTTTTGCTAAATGCCACAGAGGACCTTCTGTTTCTTTTGTTTTTTACTGATAAATATGATGATGGTTTGGACTACTCTAAAAACTATTTAGTAATGTATTTTTATTTCTCCATACTAACTCTCGTTAATAATTGTTTTTTTAAATTTAAATATTTATATTTAATTGAGCGGTTATTGACTTGTGCCGTTGTTGTTTATTTTCAAAATAATTTAACGCATAAATACAGTTTTGTAACATTATAACAGTATAAATAATTAACGCTCTTGTTGACGAAAGATTTAAAATAATAATTATAAACATCATATTTTTATGTCAAAATTTAATAAGGGCTGGTATTTAATGTATACAAAACCCAATTACGAAAGAAAAGTTTGTGACTCTCTAACAAATCACAACATTGAATTTTTCTTACCGCAAATTACAAAAGTTAAAACATGGAGCGATAGAAAGAAATATGTGAGTTCTCCCCTTTTTCCTTCATATATATTTATATACTTAAATAATAAAATTGAATTTTTCCAGGGGCAAAATATCGCTGGTGTTTTATGTTACGTTCGTATCGGAAAAGAGCTAGCTAAAGTTTGTGACCATGTTATTATAAACTTAAAGTTGATATTAAATATTCAGGAAGATATCGAAATATCGAAAGCAAATATTAAAACTGGCCAAAAAATAACCATCGAACGGGGGCCTCTTGCTGGGTTAGATTGTGAAGTTGTACAATTAATGGGGACGAAGAAGATACTAGTCAGAAGCGGAATATTAGAAAGAAACATTATTATACCAGAACACCATATCGCTTATAATTAACGATTTATTACAATGCATCAATCTTTTCAAATAATAGTAGAATCATCAATTGCTCAAAAGGAATATGTGAAATATATAACACAATCAAAAAGTCAAAATAAATGTTATATGGCAATGGAGGTTAACCTCTTTAATGTTAATGTTGAGACCATAGAAAAATCTTTAGCATTTTTTGTGAAAAGACACGAAAGTCTTCGAACAATTTTTTCTGTTACTAATGAAGAGGTAAATCAGGTTATTTTGCCATATGATAATGATTTATTTAAGTTAAACTCCATCGAACTTTGTAGTAAGGATGAATTTATGAATAAGTTAAAGGAAATTTATGACAAATCAAACGAAATACTTTTGAATTTAGAGAAAGGGCCTTTGGTGAAATTCTATCTCGTAAAGAGAGATCAATATAATTTCATTTTTATATTTCTGATTCATCACATTATTTGTGATGCTTGGTCAATGAGATTAATTGAAAAGGAATTATTGGAGATTTATACTTCATATTTAAAAGGGGAAGAACCACAGTTAGTTCCTTTAAAATTTCAATTAAAAGACTACTGTATAGAACAGAACATTACTCTTAATGAAAGGAGAAATAACTTAGGTGTGTTTTGGACCAATAAGCTTCACGGATTCAAAAAAAAACTGGATTTAAAAAACTTTTACAGAACTTATGCAATAAGACATTACAATTTAGTTCAGGAAGAAGAAGTTTGTAAATATAATACAATAGAGTTATTAACTGAAGTGTTAAATAAAGATGATTCCGCATTTTTTCTCTCAAACATTATTGATTCTGATTTTATCAGAATAGATAAGTTGGCACAACAAAAAAATTGTTCTATTTCTATCATCTTATACACAAGTCTCTATATACTTGTTTATATCTATGGAAGGAAAAAAGAAGTGCTGTTGGCAGCTCTTATTGCAGACAGAGGAAGCCAAGAAAATAAAAACTTGATTGGTTGTCTCCTCGGTGGAACTTATTTACCAATTAAATTACGCGAGGAGTGTTTAATTGACGAGTTAATCGAAGAGGTTTTCCTACTACTTTCAGAAGCTGTTCAAAATGTAATTTTCAGTCACGATTTCATAGGATTAGAAGGTATGGAATTAAGGACAAGCTGTGATATATATGTAAACTATATTTCCGATGATATATCATTAAATTCTGATGAAGTGCAGCCTAGTAAACAAGGACATAAACAGGACGAAGGTATTTATTATGCCATGAATTGTTTAGTAAATGAATATAAAGATGGGATGATAATTAAATGGAGATATAATAAATCACTATTCGCCGAAGAATTGATTGAAGACATAATTAATTGCCATAAGAGCATTATAGATTTTTTGACTAACAACAATCAATTTACCTTAAAGGAATTAGCCTCAATTTTAAACTATGATAATAACAGCCCATGCGAGTGCCCCCCAAAAAAAAACAGTACATTTTAAAAGTAGAGAATTCGGGTGTGAATTACTAATTTTAAATAGGAGGAAAAACGATGAAAAGATCAAAGTTTACCGAGGCACAGATCGCCTTCGCGCTACGTCAGTCCGAGACCGGTACCCATGTGGAAGAGATATGTCGGCAAATGGGAGTCTCCCAGGCAACATTTTTCAAGTGGAAGAAAAAATACGGCGGTCTGGGTGTTCCAGAGTTGCGCAAACCGCGGCAGCTGGAAGAAGAGAACGCCCAGCTAAAAAAGCTTGTCGCTGATTTAAGTTTGAACAAAGAGATGTTACAGGATGTGATAAAAAAAAGTTGTGAAACCGGCTTACAAAAAAGAAATGGCCTATTGGATGGTTAGCAATTATCGGATATCAACCCAATGGGCCTGTCGATGTGTATGGCTTGCCAGGTCGATGTACTATTATATCCATTACCGACATCTGCAAGATAGTTTGCTTAAAAATGCGGATGAATGAAATAGCCCACACACGTATCCGTTACGGCTTTAAGCGTATATTCGTTCTGCTTCGACGGAAAGGTTTCACCGATAACCATAAACGTGTTTACCGTATTTATAAGACTCGCAGACTAAACCTACGCACCAAGAGGCCAAGACGAAGTCTTAATGCTGCCCACCGGTTGGACCGATTGCAGACTACAGGTATAAATCAGGTTTGGAGCATGGATTTTTTATTGGATGCACTGTTTAACGGCGAGCGTTTTCGTATCTTAGCTATAGTGGATAACTGTAGTAAAATCTGCCACGGTCTACTGGTGGGGAAGTCTTTAAAAGGTGCTGATGTAGTGGATGAACTGACCAAAGCCTGCCTGGTAGAAGGATGTTTTCCGGAAAGGATCCAGTGTGACAATGACAGTGAGTTTATATTAAAAGATGTAGATAGGTGGGCTTACGAAAATCAGGTAATACTGGATTTTTCCAGACCTGGCAAACCTACTGAGAACCCGTATGTGGAGTCATTCAATGGTAAATTCAGAGACGAATGTCTGTCAGTAAACTGGTTCCTGTCACTTGAAGATGCCAGGCACAAGATTGAAAATTTTAGGTGGGATTACAATCATTACAGATCGCACAGCACACTGAATGATATAACTCCCAAAGAATTTGTTAACTTACAGCTCACAAGGCCCGAAACTCCACTTTTGACTGTCTGAACAACGGGGAGGAGGTCAGTCAAAATATAGTCATTCGAGTTCTCATCAATTATTGGAGTGATTATCGAGACATGATCCTTAGATAACTATTGGCTACGAAGGAACTCAAGAACTAAAGAGCTGATCGTATTGAAAAAGTTTATTCTATTATTATTGTATTTATTTTCACTCTATTGCACAATATGTTCCAGGAGATTTTTTAGTTGAATGTGACGGAAGAATAATAGATTGATGTTTTGCTCAAAAAATATGTTTATTTAATAGAATAAAAATCAGTTTTTCAGTGTAAATAAAAAGTTGTATTAAGTAAATTGAAAATACAAAGGACAGATTGAATTAAGTTTTAAATACTACCGCGATCAAGCAGTATGGACAAAGAGCGGAGTAAGTGCTAAGCTCAACGTTTGTATATTTTATATCGCCAATACTGTAAGCATTGGCTTTTTTTCCTTAATTTAGCCACGGCTTACAGCATTAATTACGTTTGTGCAAAATCGAAATTTTCGTCTTAGATTTACCGCCACCCCGCAAAACCACTAACCGTTAACCGTTAGTGTAAGAAAGGCCTCAGAAACAAACAAAAAGATTAAAAAATCATAGATAGTGAATAGATTTGAAATAATAGAAAAAATTGGTTCTCAATACCAAACTGGAAATACGGAATCGGGTGAATTTAGTTATCCATCTGCACTTAAATCAGTAGGGAAAGATATTAAGAATTATCAGAAAGGTGACATTAATAAAAATCATCAATATTTAGATATAAGATTTGAAAATGAACGACTTTCAATTTTAGTGGAAACTAAGAACAAGTTTAGTAAATGGAATAAATCGAAAATTCAAAAACAATTACAGGATTATGTTCGATATGAGAAAGCATTTTCCGACAAGAGGATTGTTGCTATTCTAGCAGAAACAGAAGGTGACAATATATGGGTATGGTATGGCCAATCTGTAATTACTGATGATGACCATAAAATTGCTGAAGAAACCAAACTAAAAACTTTTGAAGAATACGAAGAAATATGCTTTGGTAAAGTCAATGACAAAATCAAAGTAATTGATTCTATCAAAACACTTAATGAAAAATTGCATTCAGATGGGGTAAATGAAAAATTGAGAAGTCAATTTGTGGGTACTTGCCTTTTAGCATTAAAAAATGGTTTAGTATATGAAAATATTAAAGAAACAATAAACCCTAAGACAGGTAAGCCGTTAAAACCTGAAAGTGTAGTTATAAATAACATTAAAGATATTTTAGAAGGTTTATTGACAAAAAGCGGAAGCATAAATAAGGCAAGCAAATTAGCTATATTAAACAACAAAGTATTAGATGACCAAGATGTTCAAAGCCTTACTTACAAAGAAATATCTGATATTCTAAAATTTATTGATGTTAATATAATTCCATTTATCAATGATAAAAATACAGCAGGGCAAGATTTACTAAATCTATTTTTTACAACATTTAATAAGTATGTTGGTAAATCAGACAAAAATCAAGCATTTACACCTGACCATATTTGCAGTTTTATGAGTAAGGTCGTCGGTGTTAATAAAAATTCAAGAGTTTTGGACCCTTGTTGTGGGAGTGGTGCTTTTCTTGTTAGAGCAATGACAGACGCAATGGATGATTGCGAAACTGAAGAAGAACGAGAGAAAGTTAAACAAGAACAAATTTTCGGCATAGAGTATGAAGCAGGTGCATTTGGATTAGCTTCTACAAATATGCTCATTCACGGTGACGGGAACTCAAATGTTGTGCAAGATTCTTTATTCAACAAAGGAAAGTGGATTGAAGAGAACAACATAAATGTTGTTCTAATGAATCCGCCTTATAATGCAACAAAAAAATTCTGCAATCCACATTATACCGAAAATTGGGATAGTAAGAAAAAAGAAGATCCGTCAAAAGGATTTCATTTTGTTGAATGGGTCGCCAGACAAGTTTCATCGCATTGTAAAATGGCTGTTTTACTTCCAATGCAAACAGCTATTGGCAGTAGTAATGACGTCAAAGAGATTAAGAAAAAGATGCTTGATAATTACACATTAGACGCTGTGTTTTCATTACCAGTTGAAATATTCTATCCTGGTGCTGCCGCAGTAGCTGTATGCATGGTTTTTGACCTATCTCAAAAGCACGAAAAAGCTAACAAAGAGACTTTTTTTGGATATTTTAGAGATGATAAATTCACAAAAAGAAAAGGTCTTGGAAGAGTTGAAGTTACTGACGACAATGGGAATAGTTTATGGGCAAAAACAGAAGAACTGTGGCTGGATTTGTATAAGAATAAAAAGATAGTTGCAGGGTTATCTGTAATGAAAAAAGTTAGCTGGGAAGATGAATGGTTAGCCGAAGCATATATGGAAACGGACTATACACAAATAAATAGTCATAGTTTCCAAAAGGTAATAAATGATTATCTATCGTACTTAGTAAAAATAGGTGATTTAAAAAATGATTGAAACAAACAATTGGAAATATTTTCCATTAACAGGAAAAAAAGGCTTATTTAAAATAGAATCTTGTAAATGTAGTAATGCAGGTGAATTACTTGAAGATGGTAATGATATAGAATACATTGGAGCTAAGAAAAATGATAATGGTTTTATGCGTTTTGTAAAATACGAAGAATCTTTGGTTACTAAAGGAAACTGTATCATTTTTATTTGTGATGGACAAGGTTCAGTCGGCTATGCAAATTACATAGACCACGATTTCATCGGTTCAACTACATTGTCGGTAGGTTACAATGAAAGATTAAATAAAGAAATCGGGATGTTTATAGTTACTGTTTTAGATTTAGAAAGATATAGGTATTCTTTTGGAAGAAAATACAAAACGAACTTATCAAAAGTTTCAATAAAACTACCTGCAACAAAAGAAGGAGAACCTAATTGGGATTTTATGGAATTGTATATAAATAATCTCAACTTTAAAAATATTGAAACAAAAAACAAGAATAATAAATCATTAAATATTAATACCGAAAATTGGAAAGAATTTTACCTACATAAAATTCTTAATGTAACAATGGGTAATGGTATTGACGCTAATAAAACTACAGATTTTGAGCCCAAATTTAATTACGTATCAAGAGACAGTAATGGCAATGGTGTTGTTTCAGTGATTGATGAAGTAAATGGTGAAAAAGTATTTCCAGCTGGTTCAATGTCATTAGCTTTAGGTGGTAGTTATTTAGGCTCTTGTTTTATACAAAAAAAACCCTTTTATACAGCCCAAAATGTAGCAGTATTACAAGAAAAAGTACCACTTTCACTTCATACAAAATTATTCATTTCGACATTAATCAGAAATGAATGTAAAATCAAATATCTAGCATTTGGAAGGGAGTTAAACTCTCATATCAAAAAGGATTTTACAATTAAATTACCTGTGCTATATCACAATGATGGATTTGTAATAGATGAAAAGAAGATATTTTCAGAAAGTGGATACATACCTGATTGGCAGTTAATGGAAGAAATCATTATGAAATTACCATATGGTGACAGGATATAGCAAAAATAATACTGAACAGCTAGGAAGTATAACTCGAACTATGTCGGATAATTAATCAAAAGACATTGTCTCATAAAGCGTATAAGTTATAGAAATGCGGAGTTTGAAAGGACTTCGCATTTTTATTTACTAACTTTATAAGAGTATGATTGAGAAGGAGTCACTATTAAACGACAATGAGTTTTGAAGAGTTTTAAGGGTGGGTTTAGCTGTGGGATTCATATAGATCCTTTCAATCAATAACTTTATGTTAAAATGATGGTAGAAAGATACGTCTTTTCTCTTTTGTTTTTCTTGTCGAATTTGAGATTGTTTTTGAAGGATAGCCCATTTTACAATACTGAAAAAATTATTTAATAATTTTAGGGACAACTTGATGATATAGCCGGGACTGTCCCACTAAGTGTGTAAATAAAAACTACGGAGTTCAGTTATGTTCCTTATAACTGGACTCTTTTTTCAAATAAAGTTAAGAACTGATTTAGGATAATAGCCCAGTTACGAATGGGCATTGTCCATTTTCTAGAGATTTCTCTCAAAGCCAAATATACAGATTTTAGTACGGCATCATCGCTGGGAAATGACAGTTTATTCTTTGTGTATTTACGGATCTTCCCATTCATGTTTTCGATGATATTGGTCGTATAGATAATTCTTCGGATCTCAAGTGGAAAGTCGTAAAAGACGGTCAGTTCGTCCCAGTTCTCCTTCCATGATCTTACGGCATAAGGATACTTGGATTCCCATCTATCGTCAAAATCTGCCAGCGCGGCTTGTGCAGCCTGTTTATTGGGAGCATCATAGATAGGCTTCATACCCGCTGTAAAGGCCTTTTTATCCTTCCATACAACATATCTGCAGGCATTTCTGATCTGATGGACAACACAGACCTGGGTACTACACTCAGGAAAAACACTCCGTATAGTAGCGGAGAAACCATGGAGATTATCGGTCGCTGTAATCAGCATATCCTCTACGCCCCGGGGATTTCAGGTCTGTCAGGATTCCCATCCAAAAACTAGCACTTTCATTCTTGCCCAGCCACATGCCCAGAACTTCTTTATAGCCATCCCGGTTCAGGCCCACAGCAAGATAAATGGTCTTATTGACCACTTTGGAGTTCTCCCTGACCTTAAAAACAATGCCATCCATCCAGACAATCAGATATACGCTGTCCAGCGGGCGGTTTTGCCAGGCGATCACATCACCCGCCACACGGTCGGTAATCCGGAAAATCGTCGATTCAGAAAGGTCAAATCCATACACATCCCGCATCATATTTTCTATATCCGAAACACTCATGCCTTTGGCATACAGCGAAACGATCACGTTCTCCACTCCATCAATCATGTTCTTGCGTTTAGGGACAATGAT
>Ga0207709_10001145_pt1 | contig 19340 bp, 12 predicted proteins | sample KBSM34metaG_FD_184397 | JGI IMG/M metagenome (GOLD analysis project Ga0207709, IMG submission 184397) | Miscanthus rhizosphere microbial communities from Kellogg Biological Station, Michigan, USA - KBS M3-4 metaG (SPAdes) (version 2) | ecosystem: Host-associated > Plants > Roots > Rhizosphere >...
CAGACCGACGGAAACAGCGCGGGCTGGGCCGACGACGTAGCGACGGAGGCTACCAAAAGAAAGAGAGCGGCGATGATGCGGTACATATCTGTCTTCCCTCGTCGTGGTGGTTTGGAGGCGGTGGTACCTGGATAATGATATTATGCCGTGCGGCAATGTCCAATGTCCAAAGGCTCAATACAAAGATTTCAGCGCTTCTGCAACCATGGTAGCTCGGTAAGGTTGAGCGATTCTAGTCCGATTGTTACCCGCTGCGATTCACGTATCTCTGATAATTGGTTCGAAATGGTGCGTTGCACCGCACTGACGGCCGAAGGCCGCATGCGCACGGCGATCAAGGGATCCTCTTCACCGCGCCAGTTCCGTTTATCAACCGGCCGATAAGATCTCACCCGATATCGGCAAATATGAGTCTCCCTCCGCAGAACGACTTCGGCTAAACGGTGTGTTGATACGCGTCCTTTTGTTCCCTGAAGTCAGTGAAGGCGAATTCTTGAACGTGGTTAACGCGATTGACAATGCGCGCAGAGAGTTTATGCCGAGCAAAGCGGATGGTGATGAGGGTAAAACTCGAGAGAGTCTTGGCAAAGCCGAAGATGGTACTCAGATTGAGTTTAACCCGAGTGAAATTCGACTCATCGACGATCTCAAAATTGGCGGGCAACTTCAATTGGTGTTCCTTTTGCCCTCTCTCGATTTGCTGCCGCTGATTGCAAAATTTGACGAGGTGCAATGGATCGAAGAAGTGGTTGATTACGTTCCTGATCGCGTCAATACGGTAACTGCCCAAGACCTCAATACGGTTGCCGGGACAATACAAGCCGGCGATCCCGCAATGACTCCGGTCTGGGATAGGAACATTCATGGCGAGGGACAAATAATCGGGATCATCGATCATACGTTTATAGATCTGGAACACTGCATGTTCAAAGATGCTACCGGCATCCCCATCGGCCCCACCCATCGTAAAATGGTCGGGTCTCGCCGGTTCTTCGATATCCGTAACAACGACCATGGGACTAGTGTCGCAGCTATCGCGGCCGGCGATGAGTTCAATAATTCCGGGAACAACCCTCATCGAGGCATTGCGTGGAATGCCAAACTTTCTTATGACGATCAAAAAAGGATAGGCTATCAGCAAACTACTCTACTGAATCTTCTTCAGAACCAATTCGCAGACGAGGTCATGATTCATTCAAACAGTTGGCATGACGACACCAGGGCTTACAACAAAACTGCGTACAATGCAGATTCCTTCGTCTGGCAGAACGAAGACCACTTTGTTTGCGGCTCTACCGCCAACAGTGGGAGTGAGAAGCTTGGACCACCCGCGACAGCGAAGAATGTCCTCTGTGTATCCGCCAGCGAAAACTTCCCTAATCATTTGCAACATGGGGATGGTAAGTCGGGGCCGACTCTAGATCATCGACGCAAGCCGGAGATCTGCGCTCCAGGTGCTGGAATCAGGGCAGCGGACGCAGGAACAGACTGCCTCAACCGGAATATCTTGGATGCCGCCACCAGTTTTGCAACGCCGGTGATTGCGGGCGCGGCAGCCCTTGTGCGCCAGTATTATCTTTCGGGTTTTCATATCGCAGGGGTGCAAGACCTGTCCAATTCCCTGCCACCTTCCGCAGCCCTCATCAAGGCGACTCTGTTGAACTCAACTGTTCCCATGGAAGATGTGCATGACTACCCAAATAACAGGACTGGTTGGGGCCTGGTAAAGCTCGATAACACTCTTTTCTTTGCAGGCAGTTCGCGCCGGCTTTTTGTTCAAGACGTGAGGAACTCTGATGGGTTGGAGACCGGGCAATCCCAAGCGCACCAAGTCACAATCGCGGACTACCCACAGCCCCTGAAGATAACACTTGTATGGACCGATCCGCCGGCAGAACTTTACGCAACGGGTAAGACACTGATTAACAATCTCAATCTGGTCGTCACTTCTCCAGATGGTAGTACTTATCTGGACAATGGCGAGTTTGCTCAAGGGTTTTCGCAGCCTGTGCCGCCAGACACAGCTCGTGATGACCGCAACAACGTTGAGATGGTCGTCATAGAAAATCCTGCTCCCGGTGTTTGGACTATTACGGTGGAGGCTGAGGGCGTGAATCTTGATAAGCAGGGTTATGCGCTTGTGGTCACTGGTTCGCTGAACTAGACAGCCATTCTCCGTGCAGCATGAAAGCGGCCCAATAGTAAGGCGCTTGCCGTTGAGGTTGCTTGAGCATTTTAAGCTGAGCAACACGAAGGGCTGCTGCAGGCGGCAGTCGATCTGTGAGCATCGCCTGATAGAAGAACGTCATTAGCTTTGACGTGGACTCGTCGTTGACCTGCCACCCGCTGGCAACAACACGTTTTGCTCCTGCATAAAAGAAGCCTCTCGTCAGTCCGATTAATCCTTCTCCACGGACCTTCCTGCCCAGGCCCGTCTCGCAAGCGCTCAGCACAACCATATCCACTGGTAAATTCAAATTGTATATTTCATGAAGCTGTAGAAGTCCGTCCTGTACCTGTCCTTTTTTATTGACCAATGAAAGCACCAGCCCGGACAACTCCGGGTACTCATCATTCGCTCGTCCGTGTGTCGCAAAATGCACGATGCGGTACTGCGCGAGCAGGCCACTGTTCACAGTCTCGCGGCTCGCATCGAAGTCTAGAATCCTGGTCGCATCTGTCGACGGAAGAAGGCTCATAATCTCGTTTGCTTCTCGACGCGTGAAAGGCAGTCGCTGGAAGATCTCAGAGAAATCCTTAACGTTGCGTGCTCCTTTTCCATGACGCGCATTTTCGAGAGCTGGTGTTCTTTTAACTCTCTGATCGTTTTCGTCGAACACTGGGTCAGCCAGCACGACGAGTGTCTTCGCTGCACCCGACGGGGACGAACTTCCCTCTTTGCGACGGATTTCTGCCAGCACCGAGACGGAAGGGAGCATCACGACTTCATAGCCGGTTATCAGGGGCACTGGACCAGTCATGTTTTGACTACTGGAAACTTCTGACGTCTGCGATATCGGCAGCATTGAAAAGGGAACGTTCTGCAACTCGCCATCACTTACGATCGCCAGTCTCTTAACAGCCGGCAGGGCGACTGCCTTCTCCAGCGCCAACATCTCACTCAACCTGCCTGCCGTTTTCCACGCCTCAGCGTCTGCACGTTCCACACGCGCACTCGTCACTGCTATTCCTTCGCCAGCCACCGCCTTATTCCGCGCCGTCAGCAGTTCCCTGAGTTGCTTAACTGCACTCTCTATAACTGACCTGCTCGGCAGTTCGTAGCTTGTAATAGATGATCCAGTCACTCTCCAGAGATAACTGCGTTGGTCGCCCAGCGCGAACTCCAGTAATACAGTGCCCTCATCAACGGTAGCTTGTATGTCCGCAACACTAAGGACTCGCGGGTGTGTCAGGGCCGCGTAAGTAGGACTCTTCTGCAGCAACTGTTCCCCGACCTTGTAGTAATCCACCAGGAGCGATGCAAGCCGGTTCTTAACCGCGGCTGCTTCTTCAGGACTCTGCCGATCCCTGAGCATGCGCTGCTGGGATAAGCTCGCCAGTTGTCTTTCAAGATCCTTTTGCTGTTTCAATAGACCGGGATCAACCCCTCGAGTAATATCGGTTTGAGCCTGAATTAGGGTATCGAGCAGCGAGCGGCCACGAGCGCTTTCGTTGACGCTGAGTGCAATCTTGTCCAACCCCTCCGCGGGAGACTTCTGATGCATCTGCATCAGTACGTCAATATAGAGCTCATAGTAATTCTGTACGGATGCGAAATAAGAGATGCGTAGTTGCTGGTTCGCAATTTTCGTCCGCAAGGTTTCGACGATTGGGAGAGCTTCTTCTATCTGCTTACGCGCCTCTGCGAGGTTACCGCGTTTCATCTCAACACGTGCGAGTCCATAACGGGTTTCGGCCTCAGCAGTCCGGAACAAAACATCCTTCCAGATTTTGAGTGCGGCGTTCAGCTGACTCGTAGCTTTCTCGTAGGCGCCTGACGAGAGGTAGGCTATACCCATGTTGTGTAGTGTGCGACCTTCGCCGATACGATCTTCCGAGTCCTGCTGTATCTTTAAAGCTACCTGGAAATAGTCGCGGAGTGCTTCCTCATATTTACCTGCGGCTAGATAGACCATGCCGATGTAACTGAGGGTTTCGGCTTCTCCGATGATGTCGTGCTTATTTTGCTGGAGCTTAAGAGCTCTGTTGTAGTGGTCCAGAGCCTCCTGATTTCTACCCGATGAAAAATGAATTCGACCGATGTCGTCGAGCGTTTGGGCCACGAGTCGCTCGCCGCCCTCCAGTTCCTGCTGAAGATCAAGTGCCTGCTGGTAGTAAGCGATTGCCTGTTCATCCTCGTCGAAGTAGTAAAAGAGAACGCGGCCCAGGACGTTCAGGGAGAAAGCGAGCCCCTTCCGATCGTCAACGAGTTTTCTGATCTCTATCGCGCGCAGGAAATAATCGCGGGCCTGTGCTCCTTGCCCTTGCGCGTAGTGAACTCTTCCGATTTCGTTTAGCGCAAACGCGAGATATTTTTGATCGTCCAATTTTGTGAAAAGCTCGAGGGCCTCGTGGTACAGGGTGAGCGCTGTTTCAGTATCACCTAAGGCAAGCCTGCACATGCCGGCGTAGAGCACGGTGAGAGCTGTATTAAAAGGATCATCGACGGATCGGAAGATCGCTTCAGCCTCTTTGTAGTGATCCAAAGCCTGGCGAGTCTTCCCTGCCGTGAAGTAAGCATTCGCCAGGTTCAGGAGAGTGATTGACTCGCCTTCGCGATCGTTGACCGATCGCCAGAGTTGTAGCGCATCGAGATACTTATCGATCGCCTGCGATAACGCCGCCTGCTTTAGCAACTGTTTTCCCGAGACAAAACTCTGCTCCGCCCTCCATCGAGTTTCATCTTGCGGGGTAATGGGATGGGCGTCGGTAATTTCTATCGCGTAATGCCCAGCCACCGGCTTCTCTTCTTTGGCATGAATCTCTAAACTGTACCGACTCGTGCTATCGAGTATTAACGAGAGCCTCTCATTTCCCTTGGTGCCGTTCGCTTTATCGATTTCAACGACTTTCTCACCGTCATTTCGGTAGATCGTCAGCACCACATCAATGCCAAGCTGTCTTATGATCAAGTTCAAATAGCTATCCGGAGGAACTGCAATGAAATATACATGCGCTTGTGCTCCGCGAAGTTCGCGCTCAAGTGATCTGCCAGGCCTAATCTCCTCTACCGTCTCTTGAACAGCAGGCGGCTGCGTGATGAGCACTCGCCCTTGTATTCGTTGGCCACTGTTAATGATTGAAATGTTGACTAGAACGACCGCCAATAGATGGATACTACGCGTAGCGAATGAGTCTGAAAGAAATGGCATGCGCAGCCTCTTCATTCCTTAGTCATGAACTTCAAAGATTAAACTTTGTTGTGGTGAAAGTCAGTATCCGGGTCTGTTCCAGTTCCCAAGTCAGAACAGTAAAACGCGGAACTGCTGCTTATGTTTCACCTGGCGAGCCAGGTCTGATAGCATGGGTGTCACTTGGTTCGAGCCTGGTTGGAGAGGCGGAACCCGAATCACTAAGATCACTTTTCTCTTCAAAAATCTGGGAAGTTTTCCATTTTTTTGGAGAGCGGCCTACCTCCTTTTTTGCTAACAGTCGCTAAACCCGCCTGATATTTGCTGAAGCTGTGTCGAGATTGGGTGGGTACGGCACTTGCCCCTACGCTTCCGGCAATCCCGTCGAAGCTTTGCTCACCATTTAGGAGGAATACACATGAAGCAGGTCTTGATTTCCATTAAGAACCTTAGACTGTTTCCTTTTGTTGCCATTATCGTTCTTGGCGCGGCCATTTCGGCCTTTAGCCAGGAGACGACCGGCAGCATTGAGGGGACAATCAAAGATCCTCAAGGAAATTTAGTTTCAGGAGTCCCCGTCACAATTACAGGTGTGACTCTCGGTTTTACTCGCAATACAACATCCGGAGATGACGGACGGTTTGTGATTACACAGCTACCGCCCGGAATCTACAAAGTCACTGCCGCTGCCGCATCCGGCTTTGCCGAACAAGTGCGCGAACGTGTCGAAGTCGTACTTGGAAAGCCCACAGCAGTGGAATTTAACTTACAACCGGCTGGCGCCACTGGAACTGTCGTAGTCAGTGCTACCGACAATCCGATCGCCATGACCGATAACAAGATCCAGACCAACATTACCGCCCAGGTTGCGGAGTTGCTGCCGAAGGGAACCAACTTCACCAGTTTACTCACGGTCGCTCCGGCCGTTCGCAACGAGCCGCTTAGCGGTGGCTTCCAGGTGGATGGAGCTTCAGGATCTGAGAACACCTTCGTCATCGACGGCCAGGAAGTATCTAACTTCCGAACGGGTACGCTGAACGCTAATAACAACATCCCGTTCCAGTTTGTTCAGGATATTCAAGTCAAGTCGTCGGGTTTCGAGGCCGAGTTCGGTGGCGCCACAGGTGGCGTGATTAACGTTGTCACGAAGAGTGGCGGCAATGACTTTCACGGCGAAGTCGGAATATCGTTCCGACCGGCGGAACTTCAGGCCGGTCCGCGTCCTTTCTTGACCAACGCGTTTGCAGCCGGCCCCAGGCTCTTCAGGCCAGACCGGGACGGCGGCACCGACGAGTTCTGGACAGGAACTATAGGCGGTCCAATCATTCGCGACCGCGCATGGTTCCTCGTTAGCCATTCGCCACAAGTCTTTAACACGGTTCGCAGTTTGACCTACCGCAATCCTAATACTGGAGCGATTGCCGGCGCAGAGCGTTACGTTCAGAAGCAAACCAACTGGTACGATTTCGCACGTGTTGACGCTAACATCACCGACAATTTGCGTTTCACCACGTCGTACACCTACAACCCAATTGTGCGAGACGGCGAGATCGATGCAAATTCCAGCCAGCTTTCGACGAGCATTCCTTCGGTGGACTTCGGGTCCCCGATCGGGATTGTACGTGGTTCGACGCTCCTCCGAGGCGAAGGTGGCCGGCAGAACTCTCAGAATGTTACCGGTGGTCTGACGTGGACGCCGACCAATAACATGGTAGTCGCCACACGCGCCGGATACAGTTTCTTGAACGAGAAGCTTGGCAATTACGGTCTGCCGAGTATCGTCGGTGGAGCTCGTATCTTCTGCAGCACTTCTGGTCTTTCTTCTGCGATTCCGGCCGAAGCTCAGTGCGTCACGGGCCAGCAGAGTCGTCCTTCGCAGACGCAAACCGTGTTCGACGCTTCTCGTCGCAGAACGTTCGATATCGACGCCGCGTATCTCATGAGCGACTTCGGTGGTCGCCATGAATTCAAAGGTGGATTCCAGATCAACGCCCTCGCGAACGACGTGTTCAGCGCAACGATTGATCAAGTCTCGATCCGATATGGACGAAGCATCAATCAGACGTCTGGACTTTCTTCATCGATCCTGCCGCCAACTCCCGGCGCCATTGGCTCCGGATTCATTCAGCGTTTCGCCACACAGGGCAGCGCCAGCAGCAAGAACCAGGCTTTCTTCTTCCAGGACAGCTGGCAGCCAACCAGCCGTCTCTCCATCAACCTGGGTTTTCGCACTGAGAAGGAAGAGGCTCCGAGTTTCACGCCAGGCAATCCAAGCATCACGTTCGATTTCTTCGACAAATTTGCGCCACGCTTCGGCGGTGCGTATGACTTGACTGGCGATGGTAAGACGAAGCTCTTCGCAAGTTATGGTTGGTTCTACGATCGCTTCAAATATGAATTGCCGCGCGGTTCGTTCGGTGGCGACTTCTTCCACAACTTTTACTTCGAGATCTTCCCTGGCGATGGAAGGTACGACTCTTTGACCCCGCAGCGTATCATTGGATCGTATTCAGCCGTCATTGGTGGAAACTGTCCACTGACGCCGGCTCCTGCCGGGAGCCGCGTTCGCTGCGACCTCGACTTCCGCATCCCTTCTAACGCCGGACTAGGCATTGAAAACGGCGCGATTGATCCGGATCTGAAGCCGTTCCGCCAGAGCGAGTTCACGGCTGGTTTTGAACGTGAGTTATGGGGCAAATTCCTTCTTAGCGGTCGTTACTCCCATAAGCAAGTAGATCGCGCCGTTGAAGATATCGGCTTCTCGAGCCCGACGGGCAGTGAGGCTTTTATCATCGGTAACCCTGGCGAGGGACTGGCTGCTAAAGTAGGTACCGACTTTGGCTTCATCCCGCTGAAGGCAGAGCGCAAATACGATGCAGTCGAAGTACGTCTCGATAAGCATTTAAGTAAGAACTATTACTTCAACTCCAGCTATACGTGGAGTCGCCTGTTTGGTAACTACTCCGGCCTTGCCAGTTCGGACGAGGAGGGACGTACCAGTCCAAACGTCAACCGCAACTTTGACCTGCCGATCGTGGGCTTCACTGCCCTCGGCGCGCCGGACAATGGCCGGCTGCCAACTGATCGACCACACTCCTTCAAGTTCTACGGCGGTTATTTACTGAACTGGAGGGATCGGTTTGGATTCGGCAGTGGCTATGAAACCGATTTCTCGATGTTCACCACCATTCAGAGCGGCACGCCGCAAACGACCCGCTTTGTGTTGTTCAATATTGACAACATGATTCTGAACGGGCGTGGCGACCTCGGTCGCACTGAAGCCTTTACTCAAACTGACTTTGCTCTCCACCATAAAATCCGGTTCGGTGGTAGCGAGCGATTCGCGATAGTTTTCGATTTGGATATTCTGAACTTGTTCAACGAGGCGAACGTGTTGACGATCTTCGACAACATCTCTTCGGTGAACATTCCGGCGACAGACATCGGCCTATCGGCCAATGCTCCAGCGGCGGAAGCACAGTTTCAGCGAACCAATACTCGCGACAAAATCAACGCCATCCTCAACAGCCCTTCGGGTAGTAAGGACGCGCGATTTGGTTTACCCAATAGCTTCCAGGGTCCGCGTAGCGTTCGATTCGGATTCCGCTTCCAGTTTTAGCCGACCAAATCACGTCGTCTAAATTAAAGCCCATCCGGCTCAATGCCGGATGGGCTTCTTATTCGTGGGCGCTTTTGCCTCAAAAGTCACTGTTGGATGAGGTCAGTACCGTAACGCGGTAGCGTCGGGTCAGTCTCTCAACTTCATTTAATCTTGGGTGTGATCACGCTGCCGACCCGACGCTAGCGCGTTACGGTACTGACCTCGTCCAACAGTGACTTTTGAGGCAAGGCCTTTGCCCGTCTTTCTGCCGCGCTGCTAGGGCGTCGCAGCCTTCTGTTTCAACTGCGCGATCAGTTGTTTGATCTTCTCCGCATCACGCGCATCAGGTTTGGTCTTCAGGAATAGTTCTAACTCCGCTGCAGCCTCGGCATAACGCTTCTGCTCGTTATAGAGTCCGCCGAGTTGCCAGTGTACATCGGGTTCCTTGCCTTTACTCAACTCGTTGGCGCGCTTGAGTGACGCCTCCGCCTGGACCAGTTTTCCAACTCGCTTCTGAGCGATCCCAACCCACAGGTATGCGTTCGGAGAGTCGTTGTAAACGGTAATGGCGCGTTCAAGGTTGTCGACGGCTTCCTTAATCATTCCCTGGTGGTATTGAGTAAAACCTAAACCGAACATACTGGAAAAACTGTGAGGATTGATTTCGAGCGCTTTTGTGAGAAGGATTCGGGCTGCTTCAAAATAGTTGGGGTTGAGCCTGCCGCGCGCAGCGTATTCGGTGCCCAGGCGATCTAACGCGAGAAAGTAGTTCGGAAACACATCAAGAGCCTTTTTCAGATTCTCAAAACCTTCCGTCTCATTTTTTTGTCGCAGTGCGCTGACACCTAGTTCATAGAATTTCTTCGCCGCATCCGGTACTTCCTGCGCGAAGATCGCGCCGGGCACACCGAACGGTCCCCTGTTTGCGCCTTCTCTCAACCGCAAATAGAAATCGACTGTTTGGTTGTCTCCTCCGGAACCCTGAATCGCGGAGACCGGCGTCAGTTGAACTTCCTGGACCTGCTCCATATAATCCGTGCCTACCGGAAATACCCTAACCTTAAAGCGACCGTTTGACAGACCATAGAACGTGTAGCGACCTGATCCATTTGTCCTGGTCTGCGTGATCGTCGTTCCCAGTTCATCAAGCAGTTGCACATAAGTGTCGACCATCGGCGTCCGCGACTCACCAAACACGAGGCCGGAAATACTGTTCCTTCCTTGTGAGATCGACACAAAGGCCGATGTATGAAGGTTATTGCAAACACGTGCCGTCGTGCTTTGCGAAACAACGACACTGATCAAAATCACAGGCAACAAATTGAATCCAATCCTCATTGCATTTCTCCACATAGTTCCTGTCCAAAGTCGGGTGTTAGGTGTTCTCGGATCCTATTTTTGGGTCGCGGGTCGAGCAAATTATAGCACTGCTACGAGCAGAGGAGAGGGAACGGCTTAATCAATTCAAAAGATTTCGCTGCGCAGTAATATATTCAAAAGCTCGACAACTTCTCCTTACACAGTCATTGGCGGCCAGCTCCATCCTCAACCGATGGCAGTGCGATGTTCGCCTCTGATCAATGCAAATGCTCAAAGGAGAAGAGAATGAGAAATCTAAGCTTTGTAAAAAGGATTACGGCGCTGGCAATGGCGCTCACATTTTTGGTCGCTTCGAACGTCACGCGCGTCGAGGCGGCTCCAGCCAACAATCTAACTCCGGAACAGATCGAAGCGATCGCTACCGAGATGTTCAACAGGTTCGCTGCGTTCGACGCTCAGGGCACCGCAGACATGTTTGCTCCTGACGGCACGATTGAAGACCCGGTGGGAAGTACGCCTATACAGGGAACACAAGCCATCATTGCTTATCAGCAAACGTTCCCCACTATCTTGAATGAGATTCGGATTCAGTCTTTTGACGTCACGGTCGCCGGTCAGGAATGTGCCATCAAATGGAGGTTACGTTTTAAAACCAAGACGGGTAATGTCTTCTTCGTGGACGGCATCGGCATCCTCAAGATCAACGAGCAGGGAAGAATTCAATCCGACAGAGAGTACTTTGATCTGGCGTATTTTCAGTCGCAATTGCAGCAATAAATAGTCGGCACTCGACGAACCAGGTGGGCCATAACGATTAGGTGGCCCACGTTTCTTAAAGACTATCAAAGCGTCTTCTAAACCGGGCAAGAAACGCCTCATCTTCGGCTTCAGCACCGTCGGCCGATTTGAAGTTTGCTACGTACGGAACTGAAACCTGAAACGGCGCATCTGGAATCGTCTTCCAGATTTCATGGACGTCTTCCTTGCTTGGACTAATGTTTACGGTCACGCCCAAAGACTCGATAGCCTCGGGCGAGAGTTCTTCCATTAACCCCTGAGGCATGGCCGGTTTTCCTCTTAGTTGCTCCATCACCCACCCAGCCAACGCGTGTTGATGTTGTGCGGTTCTGGCCCAAGCGGTAAGGATGAAGTCTAACTCTAACGTGGGACCTTGACGCACGCGATGGAGAAACAATGAGACTCCGAACTCCATTGGGTTGGCGAAGTCAGTCGCTGTGTAGACTTCGAATCGCGCGTGAGGCCCGAGATAAAAATTCTCCTGCGAGTATTGCTCCCGGAGAAACACCATAATGGCATTGCAGGCCAACGGAATAATGTGATGACTAAGGTGCTGCAATTCTCTTGAAGTGCTCGAGTAGCTTTCCTGTATCTCACGACATACCTTCCTTATCCCCTCGGCTACGTTGGCCCACGCCTCGTCAGCGCTTCTCCAGTTAGCTACCGGCTTCGCATCTTTTGGCAAAGCCTGCAGCTTCGCGAATGGCGACCCAGACCAATCAACAGACCTTAAGATAATTGGTATCACCCGAGCTTCTCCAGATTCATGTTTCTCGAGTGCTCGACTCATTTCGGTGCCGTAACAATAATCTGACGAAATGAAGGCGGGAGTGATCAGCAACAGTATTATCTGGGAAGACTCAAGACTCTCAGCAATCTTTGCAGCCCATTCATCACCAGCCGTAATTTTCCGATCATGCCAGATTTCAAGAGTCCCGCTTCGTTTAAGGATGGCTAGATGCTCCTCTAACTTTGAGCGAAGCTTCTCATCTTTATGAGAATAGCTCACAAAAAGTTGAATCGGCTTGTGTTGACTGTTGAGAGGAGCCATTGGCCTCAGGTCCAGCAATGATGTTGTGGTAACGCTCCTTTATGCGCTTTCGGTATAGAACCGAAAGCAACGTTCGGTCAAGTTATTTGTCGTTGGTTGAGTTGTCACCCAAACTGCTTGACGCCTTTCAAGTCAGAAAATGATGTTGGAAAAATGTTTGACAAGTACAGGCTGACTCTATCACCTTCGATATTCGCCCGGACAATCCATAACCAACCTTCTCTGCGCAACCTCATACGGTTAAACTACAGATCGTTAGGCGCTCTAAGTAGTCCAGACTTTCTGTTCGGAGAAGTCTAATGAAGTGGCTATGGACCTCACTCGCCGTCGTTGTTTTCAGCACTTTGGCGACGGCGCAACAAATCAAGCTTAGTGGAAGACTAGTTACCGACACTGGGGAACCGGTGCCGAATACAAAAGTCCGCGTTGAGAGTGAGTCGGCGCACACTGACGCCAACGGAAGATTCAATATCCTTCTGTCTTCTAAATTGCGCGAGGGTGCGAGGGTAACGATTGTCGTCGAGAAAAAGAATTGGTTAATCAACCAGCCGCTCGATGGTGAGTGGAACCTCCCGGCCGACATGCAACCCATCGATGTAGTCATCACTCCGTGGGGATCAAAGGCGTTATGGACACCAGCTCGAATTGAAAAAGAGCTGAAACAAGAGTCAGAGGCGACAGACCTTGATGTTTACATTGAGGAACTAGCCCGAAAGTACGGCTGCACGCAACAGGTAACGACGGAAGCGCTCGACAAGTGGGCCACAACGCAAAACAACACAGCGAACGCACTGAAGGATCAAGGCAGAAGTGTTGATGGACCAGAGGCCGTGCGATTGCTGGGCGAAGCGGCGTCGGCATATCGGCGAGCTCTCTTGGTTTTTACGCGCGAATCAATGCCACTGGAGTGGGCGACGACTCAGCATAACCTTGGCTTCGCACTTCAGGAACAGGGCGCAAGGGCGAAAGCTCCGGAAGCTACTCGGTTATTAGCCGAGTCCGTGGCGGCTTACCGACAAGCGCTGACGATTAGAACTCGCGAGCAATTGCCACGGCAGTGGGCAACGACACAAAACGATCTCGGGAACGCGTTACAGGGTCAAGGCACGAGGGCTGAGGGAGCCGAAGCTATCCGACTGTTGAGCGAAGCAGCGGACGCTTACGGTCAGGCGCTGCTGTTTTTTACTCGCGAGTACGCGCCGCTCGATTGGTCAATGACTCAGCACAATCTCGGGAGCGCGCTTCACGAACGAGGCGCGAGGACCGATGGACCAGAAGCCCTGAGATTATTGGGCGAGGCAGTAGCGGCTTACCGCCAGGCCCTGGTAGTTAGAACTCGCCAGCAACTGCCAGGTCTCTGGGCAGTGACTCAAAACAATCTGGGAAACGCGCTACAGGCTCAAGCCACGAGAGCTAAGAATCCAGAGAACCTGCGTCTGTTGGACGAAGCCGTGACTGCCTACCGCCAGGCTCTACTTGTTTTCACTCGCGACCAACGGCCGCAGATGTGGGCGATGACAAAGCACAATCTCGGAAGTGCGCTACAGGAAGAGGGCACCCGAAGTCAGGGTCCAGATGCTAATCGGTTGTTTGAGGAAGCCGTCACTGCCTACCAGGAAGCCCTTCTGGTTTGGACACGTGAGCAACGGCCGCAGCAGTGGGCAATGGCGCAGAACAATTTGGCGCGCGCTTATTTCAACTTGAAAGAATGGACCAGCGCCACACAACTCTACCAGAATGTTCTGGAAGTGCACCCGGACTTTCGACTCGCATATGAGAGAGCCAGATTCCTCGAACACGAAGTACTCTTCAACTATCAACGCGCGTTGAAATTATCTGAGACGTGGTTACAACGAAATCCGAACGATTTATCAGCCGCTGCTGACTTTGCAGAGACGCATTTCACAACCGGGAGTTTTGCAGAGAGTGAGCGACGAATCTCGTTGCTGCTATCCGATGTCAGAGTTGAAGCGCGAATCAAAATACCTTTGCTGGTAATCGAAATCGCAAACTTGATAGCGTTGAGGAGATCAACAGAAGCTCCAGCCAAACTGAAGAACCTTATTGAGTTGTTGGAAGCGCAGCCGGCGGATTTCAAACTGCAGTGGTCGTTCGAAGGAACAAAACACTTCATCAGCCAGAGTCAGCAACTCGCAGCGAACAAGGATTGGCTGTTGCGCTTGTTAGCAGCAATGGCCGGCGAGAATCGCGATGCAATCATTAAAGAATTGAAAGTTGATTCATTAGGATAGGTTAAGGGGTTATAATCCGATTCCGAGTATGACGACAATCCATCTCGCCCTCGTCGATGACTGGGAATTAAGTGGCAACGGCTCTGGCGACATTCGCCAGTTGCAGTTTGAACCACTGCGCCGTCTCGTGGCTATCTACAATCGCCTGGGCATCCACGGCTCATTCAATGCTGAAGTAATGCAGCAAATTACTTTCAGGCAACACCAGGATCGGCACAAAGAAATAAAGGTGCTTGCCGATGAGTGGGACGAAACGGTGAGAGAAACTCTTCGGCAGGGCCACGATGTGCAGTTGCACATTCACCCACAATGGCAGAATGCGGAATACCAGGATGGACGCTGGAGACTCAGTGCCGACTGGTCGATCCTGAACTACTCTCGCGAAGAGGCGCGGCGGATGTTGGAGCGCGGTAAAGAGTATCTCGAGAATCTCCTCAAGGATGTTGACTCAAACTATCGTTGCGTATCGTTTCGGTCGGGGGCCTGGTGCATAGCGCCGTCGCCACATATGCTCGACTTGCTTGTGGAGCTCGGCATCGTCTTCGACATGAGCATCGTGGGAGGAGTCAAATACGACACGCGTAACATCAAACTCGACTACACTGACTGTGAGGAAGATTTCTTACCTTATTATCCAGTGATGACTGACGCTCGAAGAGTCTCAGACAAAGCAGAGCCGATCATTTCTGTACCTACCAACTGCTTTTATGCGTCTCGCAAACAAGTGTTCCAGCATCATCTCGACAAGGCTGTCGGCAAGATTAAAAGCAAGGTCTCCGGACCGACGACTGTAAGCAATAATGGCCGGAGCGTTGAAGCTTATGGCGAAGAGTGGGCACAAATTGACGGCCGAATGAAACGAATTTACCGTAAGGGAATCGTTCCGTATCTCAAAGGCAAGCATACGATTTCAGATCTTGCCCAGCTAGACTATCCGCTGATGATGGAAATGCTTGACTCCATTCGCAAGCGATCGAGAGCAAGCGGTTTGACTGACGTGCCCGTCGTTCTCGAAAACCACACCAAAGACCTACAAAACTTTTCCGATCTTGAAAGATTCCTGGAGAAGGCAGTTGAGAGCTCAGACGTAAAATTCATCACCCTCACCGAGCTGGCCCATAATCTAAAAGAGAAATTCAAGATCAAGACCCGAAGCCCACTTGAGCACGCGGCAACAAATAATCGTTAACGCGCTTCGGCAGCGATATGACGAGGTGTGCAAGAGCGCCTCTCAACCAGCTCCAATTGCGCTTGAGGCGCAACAGTCCCGGGCGTGGATAGCGCCGAAAATGTGGTTCGCAAGTTTCTCTGATTCATTAAGTGCCATCCGCGCGCTTTCAGCAAACCAACAGGTTGAATGCATTGAAGCAGCGCCTCCTGGCGAGCGAGGCTTTTTCGATGATTTGCAGGCGTCCGTCCGAGATCCTCAACAACGCTTTGAATTACTTACGAAGCGCTATCTTCATCCGCTAAATATCGCCGCATCCTCGGAAGAGAAAGTAAGAGAACACCTGCTTGAACGACTGATGGTTGTCGATCGGGCGCGCATTGAGCAGCATTCAATAGATCTCTTGAACGCCGACGATCTTCTTTTGAGGTTAAACCTGATAGCCATCTATGCTTCGTTTACGACTGATCTCAGATATCTTGACGCGCTCAACTACTATTACGAACTGTTGCCTACGGACTGGCACCCGCAAGCCACTCACAATTGGTTGCGAGTGTCATTCTTGAATTTCTACCTGAGAGCGCTGGCGGTCCATTGTTAATGCGTATCGGCATACTCGCACATTCGTTTTCATCCGCTTTCGCAATCTATAAAGCAGTTGAACATGTGCCTGGCCAGGACGTCTTCATTATTCTGAGTCCCTCGCCGCACAGATCAACTCTAACGAACAATCTGGCAAACCTCACTCGCCTGGGCATTGCTTCGCTGAAAGGTTTTGACGCCAAGCCACTACAGCTTTTGACAAGCGGAAGATTGATCTTCCTCGGTCACGCTTTACATGATGAGCGATCGGTAGCGAAGCTCAAGAGGCTGAAGCTTGATGTTGGATTACACAAAGCGGGAGTGATCTATCGAGACGTAACTATTGATGCTTTCAGTCTTGGGATCCTGAATCATCATATCGGTATCCTGCCCGCTTATCGCGGGCGAAGTGTTGTCGAGTGGTCGATTCTCCAGGGTGATCCGGTGGGCATTACGGTGTTCTTTATCGACACGGGAATCGATACCGGTTCGCGAGTTTTGATTTCTGAGGAAGTTGATATCTCGGGCTGTCGATCCGTCACTGAAGCGAAGCAGTATTTGTTCGATCTCGATCGAGTATTTTTTCCGAAGGCACTGGCGTTGCTCTCTGATAGCAAGCGCACTTTTCGACTGAACGATGGTTCGGGGCGACGCTATTTCGTCATGTCGAAACTGTTTCAGGGAGTAGTCGATCAGTTATTACAAGACTAAGCTCACGATTTGCCCAACGTGGATCGTTCCGGTTTGGACCACCGTTCCATAAACGCCAGCGTTGTTCGCATTCAGATGAACGGCAGCCTTCAGCACTCGGCCTTCGTGTTGTTTGGCCGTGTCCGGATCCAGGTTGATCATCATGCAGCGTACATCACGCGCGGTGACGCTTACGGCCGGCCCGGATTCGTTCTTGCCAAAGATCAGTCGACCACCGACCCACTTATCCTCTTCGAACGGCTCGCCGTCGTGTGTCTCAAGCCGGATGTTGGCTCGGAATCGTCTGGCGTCGATCTCAACTCCCGCTTCACGACAAATCGTATCTATCGTCGTCTGGTTTATTAGTGAGACTGAAGCATCATCGAAGATCCCGTGTTTGAGTTGCATCAACTCCATAGGCCCACGGAACCGCTCGGCTATCTCGCTCTCGAGCGCTACGCTGCGTAACTCGAGCTTTGTTCCGGACGGCGTGCGAACATGTGTGGGCAGTGGTTCACCGGTACTCTCGTCGAGACCGAATGGCTTGTAAAGAAGGAGTTCCGGCAAGCGACTCGCCGACAGCCATGGAAAGCCGCTCTGGTCGGCGACGCGTCGAAATGCGAAGCGTCGATCGCCGTTAAGCCCGTGCCAGCCTAGGAAAGCCGACTCTGTCGACGTTCCGGCCATCGACTTGATTGGATAGCGAACAAGTTCGCGGACTTGTCCGATGACTTTCATCATCGCTTCAGTACAAGGGGATGAAGTGTAAACGGGCGCTCGTCTTCGTGGCCAGACACGAAGACGAAGCGACCCGTTTCATTGTCACAGTTTTACCAACGTGGTTCGCGATTGCCGCCGCCGCCGCCGCCGAAGCCGCCCTTGCCACGGCCGCCGCCACCGCCACGATTTCCGCCGTAGCCACCACCGCCGCGGTTGCCGCCGCCGCCGAACCCACGGCCGCCACCACCGCCACCGCCGCGATTCTCACGCGGTTTGGCTTCGTTGACTTTAAGAGCACGGCCACCGACTTCCCTGCCATTCATTTGCTCAATGGCGGCAGCGGCTTCTTCCGGTGTGGACATTTCGACGAAGGCAAAGCCACGCGAACGGCCCGTCATGCGGTCTTCGACTACGCTTGCCGATTCAACCGTGCCGGCCTGTGCGAACAATTCCTGCAGGTCTTCGCTGGTGGTTTGGAACGCGAGGTTTCCAACATATAGTTTTGTGGACATTCAGATTTACTTTCTCCGTTTGTGGATAAAAAAGAAGCTGCGAATTGGATTGGCTTCGGCGAAACGGTAGTGGTCGAAGGACCAGGTTCGGATGCTCTTACAAAGAAGAGCGGCTTCTAAAGTTTGATAACAGCCCGCTCCCGAACTATCCAAACGTCCAGCGCCAATTATTTCTGCGCAGGGCGCATCACCGTTGATGCGCGAGAGAAGGGTTAACGGCGGGTATCATGCCAAATAGTAACAACAAGTTGCAAGCGGCGACCCTGCCGAAATTTGAGTGAAATCGAACCAAAATGTGTAAAGAGTTTTGTCGGATTAGTCACAAAAAAGTCGTTGACTGATTCGTTGCTGGGTGTATAATTCTTTGCGTTGCGGGTGGCGCTGATGCCCAAACGTCAGCTAGGTTGAAAAGACGACCATCCAATTCAAAATTGATAGTGCCCGCCAGTGCCAGCTCGGCCGCCGATCGCGCCCCCCGCAGTCGCTACCTTCGAGCTGGCACAGCCATTTTAAATCCGCGTTTATCCGCGTAGATCCGCGGCCAACTTCAGTTTCTCGGCTTCAGACCTCGCTGTCACTACAATATCCCTTTCATCCAGAGTCAAAAGCTTCCCATCCCTGAGCACAAACTCGCCCTCGATCACCACTGTATCGACATCGTCGGGTTGAGCCGAATAGACGACCGCGGAAACGACGTCTGCGACCGGCGTGGAGTGCAATCCATCAAGCCTGACCACCGCCACATCCGCCCGTTTACCGACTTCAACACTTCCGATCTCCGCATCGAGGCCCAGCGCCCTGGCGCCGTCGATCGTCGCCATCCGAAGAGCGCGGGTTGCCGGCAGGACTTCCGGTCCGTGCAAAGCCTTTTGTAGCAGCGCCGCGGTGCGCATCTCTGTGAACATGTCGAGACGGTTATTGCACGCCGCGCCATCCGCCCCGAGGGAAACGGAAACTCCCTGCTCCAACAACTTCACGATCGGCGCGATTCCGGAGCCGAGTTTTAGATTTGACGACGGACAGTGGCTCACGTTGGTTTGAGTTGTCTTCAGTATCTCGATTTCGTCGTCACTGAGATGAACACAATGGGCGAGAGCAACGTGACGACCCGTCAAGCCGAGACTATGGAGATAGGTAATATTTCTTAGACCAGTCTCCTCCTCAACCATCTGGCACTCTTTTGTGTTTTCCGATGCATGCGTGTGAATCATCACGCCGCGAGCTCGCGCTAGCTGGGCCACTTTCTCCAACAACTCACGAGTACAACTCACGGCAAATCGCGGCGCAAAACAGTA
>Ga0207709_10001147_pt1 | contig 19308 bp, 20 predicted proteins | sample KBSM34metaG_FD_184397 | JGI IMG/M metagenome (GOLD analysis project Ga0207709, IMG submission 184397) | Miscanthus rhizosphere microbial communities from Kellogg Biological Station, Michigan, USA - KBS M3-4 metaG (SPAdes) (version 2) | ecosystem: Host-associated > Plants > Roots > Rhizosphere >...
CACTGCTGGGAGCTGCGGTGATCGTCATCGTGTTCGCGCCGCTGACCGTGCGGGCCTACATGCGGAAGGCCTGATCGTTCGGGTCCGGAGCGATCAGTCCAGGAAGGCGGTGAGGGCTTCGAAGTCTTCGCCGCCTTCCTGCTGCGGTGTCGGCGCGGACGCGAGTGCCGGTACGGGATCGCCGAGTACGTCGCGCAGCCGCGCGAACGCGGGGTCGGTGACATCGGCCCCACCGCGCAGGCGCACAGAGGTCGTGAACGCGTGCCGGGCCGCGTCGATCCGGTCGACGGCCACCAACCAGCCCGCGAGCGCGAGGGCGACGTCGGCGGCGATCGGCTGATCATCGACCTCGATGGCGATCGGCAGCACTTCGCGGAGCGTCTCGCGGGCCTCATCCAGCCGTCCGAGCAGCACGAGCCCTTGCACGCGTCGGGCTCCCGCCCACGCCTCCAGTTGACTCTGCGGCTGGTCACGGCTGAGGGCGGGCATGGCGTCGAGATGGCGCATGGTCTCCTCCGCATCGCCGGAGGCGATCGCGAGAGAGGCGGCCGTCGAGTGGTACTGGAAGAGGGCTCGTGTCGACCCCTCTCGTTCGCTGAGACGCCGCACCTCTTCGAGCCGCATGCGGGCTTCTTCGAATCTGCCGAGCCGGACGAGGATGTTGAGGGTCAACGAGCTCTGCTGAATGACGTCCCAGACCGAGGTGAGCCCCGCGAGCCCCGCCGCGGCGGCATCCGAGACGGCCAGCGCCTCCTCGAGGCGGCCCTGCAGCACGAGCCATTCCGAGCGCAGTTGGCTGGCGAGGGCGGCGCCCCAGGGATCGCCGAGGGTCTCGAACATCTCCAGAGCGCGGGCGCTGGTGACCCCCAGCGTCGCCACATCGCCGCTGTTCTGCGCGGATGCCGCATCCAGCACCGTGAGGAACGCGTGGGTCCAGGCGGGCGCGTCGGCGACATCGTCATCGCGCGTCGACAGGTTCCAGGACCGGATGCGGCGACCCCCGCTGGCGACGAGCGAGCGCGCTGCCGCGCGCAGGAGCGCCGCGATCGCCAGGCCGAGGTCGGAGCGGTGGCGGGCCGCTCCCGCCGAGATCTCGTGGGCGCGGCGCTCGAATGCGGCGACGGCTTCGTCGGACAGCGGCGTTCCGGCGGTCGGCGGCGAGAAGGACGGGATCATGATCATGAGCGCGTCGAGAACCACGGCCGCCTCGGTGTCGGGGATGCCGTCGGTGCCGGCGAAGCGCTCGATCGTCGCCTGCAGCTCGCCGAAACGCTCTCGCATGAAGAAGGGCCACACGGTGGCGCGCACGAGAGCACGCCCCAGCTCGCCGAGCTCAGGATCGCCCTCGGTCAGGCGGATGGCCGCCGCGAGCGACTCGTCGTTGGCATCGAACCAGGCGAGCGCCTCGCGCACACCGGGGCCGCGCAGCCGCTGTTCGCGCACCATGCCGAGCTGGGCGAGGACGGTCGCCGCCGTGATGCGCGCCTCGCGCTCGCGGTTGTCCTCGCGCAGCCGCTCGAGTCCGTACTCGCGAACGGTCTCCAGGAGCCGGAGCCGGCCGTGCGTCCGCGTGAGCAGGGAGCGATCGACGAGGGCGTCGAACGCCGCGTGCCCGGTCTCGAATGCGGCGGCGACGACCGCGGCATCCTCGACGCCGACGCCGTCGGCGAAGACAGAGACCGCCATCAGTGCCGTGCGTTCATCGTCGGGCAGAGGCTCCCAGCTCCAGTCGATCAGCGCGCGAAGGGTCTGATGCCGCGGATCGGCGGCGCGTGGTCCCGACGCGAGGAGGGAGAAGCGGTCGTCGAGCCCCGCGTCGATCTCGGCGAGCGTCAGCGTGCGCGCCTTCGCCGCCGCCAGCTCGAGCGCGAGCGGGAGCCCGTCCAGGCGCCGGACGATGCGGGCGACCAGGTCTTCATCCGCTGTCGCCGGGGGCGTGCCCCGTGCAGCCCGTACCCGCCGCTCGAACAGCTCGACCGCGTCGTCGTGGGGGAGCGGACCGAGCGAGACGAACGCCTCGCCCGGAACTCCGAGCGGCTCGCGGCTCGTGGCGAGCACCCGCGCGCCGGGAAGCGCCGCCAGCAGCTCTCGTGCGACCGTGGCTGCCGCGATGCTGACGTGCTCGCAGTTATCGAGCACGACGAGCACGTCGCGCCCGCGCAAGGCGTCGAGCACGCGGTCGCGGTCGCTCTCCTGAATGCGCGTCGCCGCATCGGTCAGCCGGATGCCGCGCCCGGCGGATGCCGCGATGGCCGCCCAGATCTCCGTCGCACCCGCCGGGGCGAGCTCGACCAGCAGAGCGTCGCCGGCTCGGCGGGCCGTTTCCAGTGCGAGCGTCGTCTTGCCGGCCCCGCCCGGTCCGATGATCGTGACGAGTCGGTCGGCCTCGAGCTGGGTCGTGATGGCCAGGAGCTCGTCGCCGCGCCCGATGAGCGTCGTGAGCGCGGCCGGGACGGGGGAGTCCACGGCGGCGGGCGCCGGTCGTGCGTTGCGGGGCTGTGGCGTCTCGGTCTGCGGCACCGACGCGAGGCGCGCGGCGTCGGCCCGGTCTTCGAGGAGGTCGCGCAGTGCCCAGTCGAACCCTTCGGGAATCCAGGGGTCCGCGGTCCAGAGTGCGAGTGCCTCGCGGGCGGCGGTGTGAGACCGCGCGGCATCCTCGTTCGTGCGCGCCTCGGCGACCAGATCCTGAAACCGCGCGAGGTCGATGTCGTTGCGGGAGAGTGTGAGACGGTAGCCGCCCGACACCGCTTCGATCGTCTCGGATCCGAGCGCTCGGCGGAGGCGGGAGACGAGCGACTGCAGCGCGGCGCGCGGATCGTCGGGCGTATCGGAGGACCACAGGTCGTCGGCGAGAGCGCGAGCGGACACGACCGTCCCCGCGTCGAGCGCGAGACGGAACAGCAGCGTCTCCTGGCCGCGACCGCGCGCCGGCAGGGGTCCCGCATCCCACGCCGGTCCGCCGAAGTAGGACAGCCGCACGGCTCCACTCTAGGTGGGCACTCGTCCGCCTCGCCTCGGTCGTTGAGCGAACGGAGCGAGGCGAAACGCGGCGTGCCCGGCGGGGGCGATCTGCCCGGCGCAGGCCGTTGCGTCGGGGTTTGGCCTGTTTTGGGCAGGTTGCCTGTCCTGGGGATGCGTTTCGCCTCCTCGCTGCGCTCGTCGCTCAACGGCCGGGGGGACGCTCCCGCCCGCTGCGCCCCGGTCGTTGAGCGAACGGAGCGAGTCGAAACGCACCGCGCCGCGTGGCCACAGCACGCGGATGAAAGGATGAGACGGTGTCCGACCACCCCGACCGCCCACAACCCGACCACGACCGCCCCGATCTTGTGGATCGGGCGCGTGCGACCCGCGTCATCGTCGTGGGAGGCGGAATCGCCGGACTGACGGCCGCCTGGGAGTGCGCACGCATCGGGATGCCGGTGGTGCTGGTCGACGCCGCCGGGCGACTGGGCGGCGACATCGAGACCGCGACCCTCGACGGCATCGACGTCGACCTCATCGCCGAGACGTTCTCGCTCTCCGCGCGCGCTCTCGGCGCGCTCATCGATCAACTCGGACTGCGGGAAGACGTCGAGCCGGCCGCCGACGAGTCCGTCGCGGTGGCGGCGCCGTCCGCGAACGGCATCGAGGTGGTCACCCTGCCCGCGAACCGTGCCGGCATCCCCGCCAATACCTGGGCACCGCCGGTGCGACGGCTGATCGGAGACGTCGGCGTGTGGCGCGCCTATCTCGATCGCCTGCGCCCGCCGCTGACCATCGGGCGCGAGCGGAGCCTCGGCGCTCTCGTGCGCACACGGATGGGCGCCCGGGTGCGCGAGCGTCTCGTCGCACCCCTCACGATCGGCACCTGGGCCGTCGACCCCGACGAGATCGACGCCGACCTCGCCGTCCCCGGCCTCAGCGCGGCGCTCACCCGGGTCGGGTCGCTCGGCGGCGCCGTCGATCAGCTGCCCTCCACCCGTCGCGCAACGCTGCGGGGTGGTCTCTCCCGCATCGTCGACAGCCTCGCGGAACGCCTGGCGCTTCTCGACGCCGATGTGCGCGTCGACACGCGTGCGACCTCCCTGTCGCGGACGGCCGACGGCTGGGCCCTCCAGGTGGAGAATGCCGACGGCACCGCCACCGAGATCCTCACCGCCGATGCGGTGGTGCTCGCCGCGGGCGCCCGCAGCGCGACCGCGCTCGTCGCTCCTCTCGACATCTCCTCCGACGTCGCTTTCGAGCCCTCGGCATCGGTGAAGCGGCACGTCGTCACCCTGGTGATGGATGCCGGCACCAGCACGGCCGGGCCCGCGAGCGTCTACCCCGTGCCCGGCACGATGGCGGCGGCATCCGCGATCGACGTCACCGCCGCGTGGCCGAGCATCGCCGCCGCTGCCGGTCCGGACCGCCGAGTCCTGCGGCTCACGCTCCACGACGAGGACCCCATCGCCACCCCCATCGCCATCGCCGCGGCCGAGGCCGCGAAGCTGTGGCCGGGGATCGGCGCGGTGCGCGCAGCCGCCTTCCGTCCGATCGAGCTGATGCCGCCGGCATCCGCGCTCGGTCACGCCGAACGGGTGGCGCGGATGCGGGCATCGCTCGCGCACCTGGACGGCGTCGTCGCGGTGGGTGAATGGCTGGCGGGAGGCGGCATCGCGAGTGTCGTCGCCGATACGGTACGCGAGCTCGAGCACGTTCGGCGCGACGCCCTGTGGTCGCGCGCGTAGCACAGCGCAGCTCAGGGGGACAGCCCCGTGACGGTCGGATGCCGGGATCGGAATATTGGGGCTACCCTGGAGTGACCAGGCACCACGGGCTCGGACATGAGGAGACGCCATGAAGGGCAAGATCGGCATCGTCGTGGGACTCGCCGCCGGCTATGTACTCGGCTCCCGCGCCGGACGCGAGCGCTACGAACAGATCAAAGCGGGCTACCTGAAGCTGTGGAACACGCCGGTCGTGCAGAAGCAGGTCGCCAAGGCGAAGGATCTCGGTACCTCCGCCGCTCTCGCTCTGCCGAGCGCGCTGTGGGACGGCGCCGTCAAGATCACCCGGGCCGCGAGCAAGAACGGCACTCCCGGGCAGAAGCTGGACTCGGCGCTCAAAGCCAGCCGCAGCGCCGCGGATGACGTCGCGCGAAGCGCAGAAGCGACGGCCGCAGAGGTGAAGAAGGCAGCCGACTGACATGGCCACGCCCCGCGGATTCCGCGACCGCTCGGACGACAGTCTGCTGACCCTCGTCGGTGAGGTCCCCGAGCTCGTTCGCAACCTGGTGGTCGCCGAAGTCGATTCGGCGAAGAACTGGGCCAAGAAGGCGGGCAAGGATGCTGGCATGGGCGGCGTCTGGTTCATCGTCGCCCTGTTCTTCCTCTTCTGGTCGCTTCCCGCGCTCGCCGCGTTCGCGATCATCGGCCTGTCGTCGTGGATGCCGGCGTGGCTCGCCAGCCTCATCGTGGTCGTGATCGCGCTCATCGGCGCCGCGGTGTTCGCGTGGCTCGGACTGCTGCGGTTCAAGCACCTGAGCCGATCCACCAGCCCCGTCGACGCGGTGAAGGTCGACGCGCGAATCGTGAAGGACGTGGCCGATGAGTTCTGACCAGCCCATTCCCCGCACCGCCGTCGCCCTCGGCATCACCGATCCGGTGGAGAGCGCGCGCGCCGAGCTGAAGGCAGCGCTCGCCGCGATCGAAGAGAAGGCGAACGTTCCCAAGCGGGTCGCCCGCGCCACCGACCGCCGCCTGACGGACGCTCGTCGCTTCGCCCGCCGCAACCCCGCCCAGGCCACGGCCGCCGTCCTCGGGGCCGCTGCCGTCGTCGGGCTCACCGTCTGGACGCTGGTTCGCGCGTACACACGCTGACCCCGGGGTATGCTCATCTCTCAGGCAGCGGCAATGGTGCGCAAGCTGCCGGCAACGTCGTCCCGAGCCGCGCGTTGCCGGACCCGCGAACCCGCGCGTCCCGACTGAGCATCACGAAAGTCGAGCATGATTCCTGATCCGCACGCCGCCAAGCCCCTCAAGGGGTGGCGTGTGCTCGTCCCTCGTGGCGGTCCCTGGGGTGACTCCGTGGCGGCGACGCTGCGTGCGCAGGGTGCCGTGCCCGTGATCGCACCCCTCATCAACTTCGCACCGTCGACCGATCAGACGACGCTCGAGACCGCCCTCGCCGATCTCGCCGCCGGCGCGTTCGACTGGGTCACGCTCACGAGTGCGACCACTGTCGACGTGCTCTACGCCTATCGGGCCGTCATCCCCTCCGCGACGCGGGTCGCCGCCGTCGGTGAGACCACGGCGGCCGCACTGGCCGCCGTCGGCTACCGCGTCGATCTCGTGCCCGAAGAGGACAACTCCGCGGCCGGGATGGCGTCGCAGCTGATCGAGCTCGAGCCTCACCCCCGTCGCATCCTGACGCTGCGTAGCGAAATCGCGAAGCCGGTGCTGACGCGGAGGCTGAGCGAGGCGGGGCACGACGTCCGCAGCGTGGTCGCCTATCGCACGGTGGGGGTTCCGGTGACCGAGCGCATCGCTCACGACGTCGCGACCGGACGCATCAACGCGATCCTCATCACCAGCGGATCGGTGGCCGAGCAGGTGCGTCAGCAGTTCCCGGAGATCCCCGACACGACAGTGATCGCCGCCATCGGCCCGCGGACGGCGAAGGATGCGCGCAAGGTCGGCCTGGGTGTGAGCGCGGTCGCGCGCGAGCAGACCGTCGACGGCCTCATCACCGCCGTCTCGAACTTCCCGCTTCCCCACGCCAAGGACGAGTTCCACCTCTGAGGCGCCGGGCGGGCGTGCAGGTCAGGCGAGCCGCTCCGCCAGGAAGCGGGCCTGCTCCTCCCACTGGAACGCCTGTCCGCCCTCGTGCTCGTTGAAGTCGTAGACGCGGATCTGCTTGTCGTCCCGATCGATGTGGTTGAACGCCGCGTACACGGTCGACGGCGGACAGATCGGGTCGAGCAGGGCCACGGAGAAGAGCGCGGGCGCCTGCAGCCGGCGTGCGAAGTTGACGCCGTCGAAGTACGACAGCGTCTCCAAGACACCCGCCGTGGCGCCGCGATGGACGGACAGATACCGCACCACTTCGTAGTACGGCTCGCGGTCGGTCATCCCGATCGCGCGTTCGAAGTGGCAGAGGAAGGGCACATCCGGCATGACGGCGACGAGGCCGTCGCTCAAGGCGCCCGCCGCCAGCGTGATCCCGCCGCCCTGGCTGCCGCCGGTCACCGCGATGCGGTCGCCGTCGACGACCGACAGTGTGCGTGCGGCGTCGACGAGACGGACGGCGTCGGTGAACACACGTCGATAGAAGTAGTCGTCGGGCGACTCGATGCCGCGGGTCATGAAGCCGTTGGTGGACGGACCGGTGCCGTGCGGATCGGGCGTCGCGCCCGGTGCGCCCCACGTCGAGCCCTGACCGCGGGTGTCCATGAACAGGTGCGCGTACCCCGCAGAAGCCCATCCCAGTCGCTCGGTCGCGAGGCCCCGGCCTCCGCCGTAGCCGTTGAATTCGATGACCGTCGGAAGCGCCGCCGTCGCATCCCTCTCGCCGGCATCCGCCTTCGGCACGTGCAGCCACGCCTTGACGGGATCACCCGCGAACCCGGGGAAGGTCACATCGAACACGTCGATCGTCGTGAGGACCGTGTCGACCCGTTCGACGACGACGTCGCCCCCGACAGCCCGCGACTGCGCGATCGTCCGCGCCCAGAACTCGTCGAAGTCCGAGGGCTCTCGCACGTCGGGGCGGTACGCCGCGAGGGCGTCGGGATCGAGGTCGTATCGGGGCATGACATGCACGATATCGCGTGCGGCGAGACCGGATCGTTGCCGTGCTGTGAGCATCTGCACAACGTGACGCTGGCAGACTGAGGGCATGGTGACCCTGCTGCTCGATGCGACGCGGCTCGAGGTCGTGCTGTCGGGTGTGGAGCGTGTGCTGGCGCACCGGTCGGACAGCGTCCGCGTCGAACGGTCGCACATCCTGCGGGTGCAGCTGACCGACGACGCGTGGACATGGCTGCGCGGCGTGCCCGCCCCCGGCACGCTGGTGCGGGCGACGGTGGCGATGGGGACGTGGCGGTCGGCGAGCGGCAGCGACTTCGTCGTGGTGCGACGTCGGCGGGCGGCCGTGGTCGTGGATCTGGCCCCGGATGCCGAGTTCGAGCGGTTGGTGATCACGACCCGCCACGGCGTCGCGCTCGTGAAGGCCCTGCAACTGGATGGCGACGATCTTGCCGCCGACGTCGTCGAACTCGCCTGACGCGTCGCCCGGGCCCCTCGGTTTCAGACCCGTCGGTTTCAGACCCGTCGGTTTCAGACCCGTCGGTTTCAGGCCACGTCGCGGCGCCAACTGGTCAGGTAGCCGATGAGCAGCAGCGCTGCGGCGTAGCCGAGCAGCACGAGACCCCCGGCCCACCACGGCAGTGCGGAGGCGGAAGCGCCGCCGAGACTCGTGTAGATGCTCGCGCCGACCAGCGCGTCGGAGGCGGCTCCCGGGAGGTAGGTCGTGACGCCCGACACGCCGTCGACGAGCGTCGCGACCGTGCGGGCGATGGGCTCGACGAACTGTGTGAAGGCCAGCACGCCGACCACGGCGGCGACCTGATTGCGCACGAGCGTGCCGATGCCGATGCCGATGAGCGTCCACAGCACGAACGCGGCGGCCATCCGCGCGATCATCGCCCACGTCTCCGCGTGGCCGAGACGGGTGTCCACCCCGACCAGAGCGAGGGCCAGAGCGCCGACACCGACCGCGGCGACCAGCGCGACGACCGCGTAGAGAAGGCCCATGACGACCCCGGCGGTCACCTTCGCGCCGAGCGCGATGCCGCGCCGCGGCACCGCGAGGAACGTCGGGGTGAGCGTCTTGTGACGGAACTCGTTCGTCACCAGCAGCGTGCCGATCAGGAGCGGGAAGACGTATCCGACCGACGTCGCCAGGCTGTAGATCAGCGGCGGGATGACGTCGCTCGGCATGGCGGAGCCGTTCGTCGCCTCCGCCGGGATCGCACCGGTGGACAGCGCGCCGAACGTGGCCGCGAGTCCTCCCGCGGTGACGCCGACGTAGGCGAGCAGCACCGCGGCCAGAATCCACCACATCGCGGTGGTGAACTGCTTGGTCAGCTCGGACCGCGAGGCGTTCGCGAGGCTCATCGCGCTCCCCCTTCCACTCGGGTGCCGTTTTCCACTCGGGTGCCATTGACCAGCTCCAGAAAGACCTCCTCGAGCGCGGGACCGCGCCGCTGCAGGCCCGACAGGGCGACCCCGGCCGCCGCGGCGACGGCGCCGAGTGCGGCCGGCTCCGTGCCCGGGACGGAGAAGCCCGCCCGGATCTGCGTGTACGCGACGCCCGCCGCATCCAGCGCACGGGCGAGTGCCTCCCGGTCGGGGGCGTCGATGACGGTCGCGACATCGTCGGCGTTCGTGAGGCCCGCGATGTCGCCCTCGTAGACGAGCCGGCCGCGGGAAATGATGAGCATCGCGGTCACGGTCTGCTGCACTTCGGCCAGCATGTGCGACGAGACGAGCACCGTCCGCCCTTCGCTTGCGAGCTGGCCGAGGAAGCCGCGCAGCCACTTGATGCCCTCGGGGTCCAGTCCATTGGCGGGTTCGTCCAGCACGAGCACCCCGGGGTCGCCCAGCAGCGTGTAGGCGAGCCCGAGACGCTGGCGCATGCCCAGCGAGAAGCCCCCGACCTTCCGTCCGGCGGCGTCGGCGAGCCCGACCAGGCCCAGCACGGCGTCTACGCGCCCAGCGGGCAGGCCCGCCGCCTGCGCGTAGACCCGCAGGTGGTCTGCGGCAGTGCGGCCGGGGTGGAAGCTCGACGCTTCCAGCGTGGCACCCACCGTCTGCAGCGGATGGCGCAGCTCGGCGTAGCGCTGACCGCCGATCGTGGCGCTGCCCGACGTCGGCCGGATGAGGCCGAGGAGCATCCGCAGCGACGTCGTCTTGCCGGCACCGTTGGGGCCGAGGAAGCCCGTGACCCTGCCCGGCTCGACAAGCGCCGAGAGGGAGTCGACCGCACGGATCGTGCCGAACGTCTTGGTCAGATCGCGGAATTCGAGGAGGTGTCCTTCGGGCATCGTCGTCCTCTCGGCGGGGTGGGCAGGCCGTTGTCGGCTGCTCATTCCATCCTGCCCGATGTCACCGCGAGTAACGTTGCGGGGGTGAGCGACGCCGCCGATCCCACCGTGCTGGTCCGCACCGTTCGGGGAGTGGGACACGTGACCCTCAACCGCCCGCGTGCCATCAACGCGCTCGACATCGACATGATCCGCACGCTGTCGGCCGCCCTGGACCGCTGGGAGCACGACGCCGACATCGACGTCGTCCTGCTCGACGGCGCGGGTGAGCGCGGCTTGTGCGCAGGTGGAGACGTACGGAGCCTCCGGGAGTGGATCGCGGCGGCCCGCGTCGACGAGACCGCCGAGTTCTTCCGCGCCGAGTACGCGCTCAACGCTCGCATCGCCGAGTACCCCACGCCGATCGTGGTCATCGCCGACGGCGTGACCATGGGTGGAGGCATCGGGTTGGCGGGGCACGCGGCGGTGCGGGTCGTGACGGAGCGGTCGCGGCTCGCGATGCCCGAGACCCGCATCGGTCTCACGCCCGATGTGGGGGGCTCGTGGCTGCTCGCGCGCGCCCCGGGGCGCCTGGGCGAGTACCTCGCCCTGACCGGTGACACGATGGATGCCGCCGACGCCCTCTACGCCGGCTTCGCCGACGCCCTCGTACCGAGCGAGCGGATCGGCGACCTGGCCGCGGCGCTCGCCGACCGGGCCGACCCGGCGACTCCCGCGGAGATCGTGCTGCTGTTCGATGAGACCCCCGTCCCGTCGCGGCTGGAGGCGGCGCGGGCCTGGATCGACGACGCGTTCGCCGCCGACACCGTCGTCGGCATCGTGGAACGTCTGCGGCAGCGGCCAGAGCCGGATGCCGCGGTCGTCGCGGACACGCTGGAGACGCTCTCGCCGACCGCGCTGACCGTCACGCTCGCCGCCGTCCGGGCCGTCCGACGGCTCCCCGACCTGCGGGCGGCGCTCGCCCAGGAGTACGGCCTCGTGCTGTGGTTCGCACAGACGCAGCCCGACCTGCCCGAGGGCATCCGCGCGCAGTTGGTCGACAAAGACCGCAACCCGCGCTGGCATCCCGCCCGCCTCGCCGACGTCGCCGACGATCTGGCCGCCCGCGCCCTCGCGTGGCAGCCGCCCGCGCCCCTGTGGCCGTCGCCGTGAGCCGCGCCCGGGCGCCACGGCGCTGGTCGATCGGGGTGGCGGTCGACCAGTTCTTCTTCGTCTTCGCCGGCCTCGCCGCGATCTGGCTCGCGTACCTCGGATTCACCGAGAGCCTCTCCATCGGATGGTGGGGGATCGCCGGATTCCTCGTGTTCTGGGTGCTGCTGGCCTACCTCGTGCTGCCGCGTCTGCACCGCATTCTGACCACGATCTACGTGCCCGACTACTTCATCGGCCGCGCACGGACGAGCGACGGCCTGCTCGGCGACCCGGTCAACCTCGCCTTCCTCGGGGACGGCGATCAGATCGAGAGCGCGATGCGGGCCGCGGGATGGACCAAAGCCGACCCGGTCACCCTCGCGACCTCCGTCCGCATCGTGACCTCGACGCTGCGCCGCCGCAGCTACCACGAGGCGCCGGTCAGCCCGCTGTTCCTCTTCGGACGCCAGCAGGATTTCGCGTACCAGCAGGAGGTCGACGGCAACCCCGCGCAGCGGCATCACGTCCGCTTCTGGAAGTGCCCGGACGGATGGCTGCTGCCCGGCGGTCGCCGCGTCGACTGGCTCGCCGCGGGCACGTTCGACACGTCGGTCGGGTTGTCGCTGTTCACCCTCCAGGTCACGCACCGCATCGACGCCGACACCGACGTCGAGCGCGACCACATCGTCTCGACGCTCCGCACGGGCGAGGTCGCGGTGCGGGTGGACGTCATCGCCGATTTCTCCACCGGCTACCACGCGCGAAACGGCGGCGGTGACAGCATCCGTACAGACGGCGATCTCCCCGTCGTCGACGTGAGGGCGGTGACGACATGACCCCCACCGCCCCGGACAATCACGAGAAGCGGCCGTCCTATGAGCCGGTGACGCGGCTTCTGCAGCCGATCGCACGTGACCCCCACATGCGGCGCCCGGCGGCCACCGTCGCCGGCGCGGGACTGGTGCTGCTCAGCGCGATCGTCGGCATCGCGTCGATGGCCGACCTCGCGACCCACTGGGGGTCGATCGCCGACGACCTGGTCCTCGACCTCGACGCCGCCGAACTGACGCCCGACATCATCAACGCGTCGCTGGCCGCCGTGCTCGCCGTCGTCGGTGTCACGGTCGTGATCGAGATGGTCTGTGCGCTTCTGATCTTCCGCGGGAGCAACCTCGCGCGCGTCGCGGTGATGACGGTCGCCGTCCTGTCGATCTCGACCACGTTCGCCGGCTGGTGGGCGCGCGACCAGGAGATCACTCTGCTGACGACGCTCCCGGTGCTGGCGCTGAACATCCTCGTGCTGCTCGCCCTGTCCAGCCGCAGCGCCGCCGCCTACGCCCGCCGCAACGAGAAGCGCTGAGGTCCCGTGTTCGACAGTCCCCTTTCCGCGTCTGCCTACGACGTGCTCGGCGTGGCGCCGGATGCCGCCGACGACGAGCTCCGCAAGGCCTACCGGCTGCGCCTGCGTCAGACGCACCCCGACACCGGCGGCGACGCGGCTCAATTCGTACAGGTACAGCGGGCGTGGGAGCTGGTCGGCACGGTGGAAGCGCGCGCCGCGTACGACGGCGGCCACGGTTTCGGGGCGACACCGTCGGTATCGACGTGGAGACCGCCGTCGCGGCCGGCGGACACGAGACCCCGCGCCCGCTCCTTCGGCCAGCCCGGAGGGTGGCGGCGAGAGCGCTACCTCGACCTCATCCGCGAGTGGGCCGGGCGGGGCGCCGACGTCGCCGACCCGTACGACCCCGCCCTCGTTCGGGCCGCTCCTCGCGAACTCAAACGGATGCTGGCCGACGCCCTCGCCGAGGAGGCGACCGCCCGCATCGTGGGCGAGCTCGGCATGGGGTACACCGTGTGGCACGACGTCGCCGCAGATGCGCGCGATCCGTCGCTGAAGGTCGACCACATCGTTCTGGGGCCGAGCGGGCTCTATGCGCTGCTGAGCGAAGACCTGGGCGGCCCGGTGCGGCTGCGTCGCGGGGAGATCGTGGGCGACGGGGTGGAGGGGTCTCCGATCGGCGACCTCGTCGCCGGCGCCCGCGCGATCGCGCGGGCCGCCCGGGTGCGTTTCAGCGGCGGGATCGTCGTGCTGCCCGACGACGATGTCGCCACCGCGATCGAGGAGATCGGCCGCGTGCGAGGGCTGGCTGTCGCGGTGGTCGCACGTTCGACGCTGTCCACGGTGCTGCGGCGGGGCCTCACCGGCGCCCGCGACATCGGCGGCAACGAGCTGTTCGACGTGCGCACGAGGCTGCAGCAGACGGTGCGTTTCGTCTGACGCGCGTGTCGATGTACTCCTCCCTCGCTCGTTCAGCTCTGACGAGGCTGCGACTTGCCGCTGTACCCTCAGTGCACAGAGTCGCCGTCACATCACCTGGTGGGCAAGTAATCGCGCCCTAAGCAATCGAGGGGGCGGGCGCCACGGTGGAAGGCAGCGATGGATGTCGCCTTCTTCATTGTCGTCATCGGAAGCTTCCCCATTCGGATACTCATCGGAACGCGACGCCACCTCCGGGTAAAGGCGAGTTTGTCGTACATGGTGGCGAGGCTCGCAATTGATCAATCTCGTTGACAGCCGCGCTCGACGACATCGCGGCCCTTTTGGTCGTCGTGGTCGTAACCGACGGGGCGGTCGTTAGGGGCACCAATGACGACGGCGCCAGCCACCTAGAAGCACCGTCATCTTCGGGCTCCAGCAAGATGACGCCGCATGTCCCATAGACATTTCACAGCCGTCTCGTATGACGCTAACGTCTTTCGGGAGGGCTGTCGTTCAAGTCGTCCACCAACGATGGAGGTAGAAAATGAACTCTCTTACACCTGTCTGGCGGCGCGTCACAGTGATCGGTGCTTCGACAGGCCTGGCGCTCACTCTCACCACGGTGGCCGCTCATGCAGCCACATCTGAAGACGAGGCGACCAAAATCGCGACAATTCTGGAAACTGCAGCCTCGCCCCTCAGCTCGATCAAGCGTTGGGTGAACCTATCGAGCTGAGTTCAACCGCGGTGGCGTTCGTCGGCGACGGCATTACCCAAGTTGCCGCCGACCGCGGAGCTGGTCAGTACGCACTTGCGACCATCATCGACAGTGGGGCGATTGCCGAACAGTTCGCATACACGGTCGAGAGCTCTAGTGAGCTTGAACTCGAGGTCGGAGCATCAGGGGGCGTGCTCTTCGTTGACGGTGAAAAGGTTGTGGGCGGAATTCTCCCTCCATGGGCTGTTGACGCGAATGGAGTCGCGGTTCCCACCCATTACGTGGTCGAGGGTGGCCAGGTCGCGCAGGTCGTGGACCATCTTGGTGGTGGGTTCGCTTACCCGATCGTGGCAGACCCGACCTACTACGGTGAATCACTCATCAGCAGTGTCGTCACGCGAGAGGTCGCGGCGGGCCGCGAACTTTCTGTCTATACCACTGCTTGGTGGGCAACCGCCCGATCGCTCCCGGGACAGGTTGTCGCCCTCCAGGTGACCGACGAATTCGCACGGATCACCCCGAACCCGTGGGACACCACCGGTGCTCGACAGCAGGTGTCGTGTCATGCATGGTGGGCCCCCTATAAGAACCCGTGGAACATCGAGCTGTGGCGACCTACAGTTGGAGAAGCCGCGACAGTGTCCGCCGCCTGCAACCCCTGACGTCAGGAGAGACCATGCGTAAGTCATCCATCAAGGTGGGCGCTGGTCTCGCCTTGATCCTCAGTGGGATTTCCGCACTTGTCGCGGCATCGATCAATCTGAGCAACCAGATCGATCGAGTCGACCTCCAGGGAACAAGCGGAAATCTCTTCGAGGTCGGCATCGTGTCTCTCGGGCTACTCGGCCTGATCGTCCTGATCGGTGGCGCTCTCCTGGTCGCGGTTCCACAGAGATAAGCCCCGCCCCCGAGCGCTGGGTCGCTCAAGTTGCGGACCAGACCGGGCGAGTCGCACCGAGTGTCGACTTCCCACCTAGGGTGAGGAGATGGACCCCGCCGGCTGGACCTTCCTGATCCTCGCGGTCGCGGTCGTCGCGTTCGTGAGCGGCCGGGTGCCCCTCGCCCTCGTCTCGATCGGCGTGGCGCTGGCGCTCTGGGCGACCGGCGTCCTCACGCTCGGCGAGGCCTTCGCCGGCTTCGGTGACCCGACGGTGCTGTTCATCGCCTCCCTCTTCGTCGTGAGCGAGGCGCTGGATGCCACGGGGGTCACCGCGTGGCTCGGGCAGCAGGTCGTGACCCGCGGCGGCGGCGGCCGTCGCCGGCTGACGGTCATCATCGGCGCGCTGGCGGCGGTGCTCACGGCGTTCATCTCGATCAACGGAGCCGTCGCGGCGCTGCTGCCGGTGGTCGTCGTCGTCGCCGTCCGGGCAGGTCTCGTGCCGTCGAAGCTGCTGATCCCCCTGGCCTTCACCGCCAGCGCGGGCTCGCTCCTCACGCTCACCGGCACCCCCGTCAACGTGGTCGTCAACGAGGCCGTCGTCGCGGCGGGCGGCAGGGAGTTCGGCTTCTTCGAGTTCGCGCTCGCCGGCGTTCCGCTCGTGCTCCTCACGGTGACGATCGTGGCTCTCGGCGGTGATCGACTGCTGCCTGCCCGCACGGCGGAGCACCTGGTCGATCTCGCGCCCGATCCGAAGGAGCACGCGCAGACGCTCCGCGACAGCTACGACGTCGACATCGACACGGCGCGTCTGTTCAGTGCGCGCGAGGGCGTCGCCGAAGTGCTGGTCGCGCCGCGCTCGAGCCTCATCGGACGTCGCGTGTCCGCGGGGATGACGACGCGCAGTGAAGAGCTCGTGATCCTCGCCGTCCGGCGAGGCGACGACGAGGGCCCGAACGCGTCACGCGGCACGGGCGTCGCCGGGTCGCTGGTGCTGCAGGCCGGTGACGCGGTTCTGGTGCAGGGGCCCTGGCCCGCGCTCACTCGCTACACGCAGTCGCCGGACGTGATCGCGGTGACGCCCCCGCAGTCGCTGCAGCGCTCGGTGCCGCTCGGTCGGGGCGCCAGGCGCGCCATCGGCGTGCTCGCGGTCATGGTGCTGCTGCTGACGACGGGGCTCGTGCCGGCCCCGGTGGCGGGGATGCTCGCGGCGGGCGCACTCGTCCTGCTGCGCGTGCTCACGGTGCCGCAGATGTACCGCGCGATCTCCTGGACGACGGTCATCCTCATCGCCGGCATGATCCCCCTGTCCTCCGCCTTCATCACGACGGGAGCCGCCGACATCGTCGCCCGATCGGTGCTCGGCGTGATCGGCGCCGGCTCGCCGCCGCTCGCCCTCCTCGTCGTCTGCGCGCTGACGATGGTGCTCGGCCAGTTCATCTCCAACGTGGCGACCGTGCTCGTTGTGCTTCCCATCGCCGTCGCCATCGCCCACACCCTCGACGTGAGCGTGCAGCCGTTCATGATGGCGCTCGCGGTGGCCGGTGCCGCCGCGTTCCTCACCCCGGTCGCCACGCCGGCCAACCTGATGGTGATGCAGCCGGGCGGCTATCGGTTCGGCGACTACGCGAAGCTCGGGCTTCCGCTGATGCTCGTCTACCTCGCGGTCGCGGTGCTCTACGTACCGCTGATCTGGCCGTTCTGAGTGATCTGGCCGTTCTGAGGGCTGTGTCGCGCCGGGCCGGCCTGCCGTTCAGTCCACCAGCCCCCACAGCTGCAGGGGGTGCGTGAGGCGCCACCATGCGTCGGGGTCGGGGATGTCGCCGGTGAGGTGCACGCCGACCGTCGCGGCATCCAGCGGCCCGCGCACCAGCACCTCCCCGACAGCGGCGTTCGCCGTGCGGGCGTCGCCGAGATCGAGATTCGTCGTCACGATGCCCGAGGCGCCGTTCCACAGGGTCACGGTCGCATCGGCATCCGTCACGATGTTCGCGGTGGCGCCCCAGGGGGTCGAGGCGACACCGGCGAGGGTGCCCGCCGGGAGCACGCGCGGCGTCGACACCTCCGCCGCGACGTCGGTGAGAAGTCGCGCCGTCTGCTGGTCACGGTCTTCGTCGGAGGGCTGGCCGAGGGCGGCGGCGTAGACCCGTACCGTGGTGGTCCCGACCGTGATGTCCTTGGCGGCGAGCAGACTGTAGAAGTCTTCGAGGCTGCCGGTTTTGACCCCGACGACCGTCGGATCGGCCAGCAGGTCGTTGGTGTTGGTGACCTCGCCCGCGCCGGGAAGCTCGACGGTGCGGGTGTGGACGATCTCCGCGACCACCGGATTCGCCAGCGCGAGTTCGCCCAGGCGCACGAGCGAGGCTGGGTCGGCGGTGTTGGCGGGGTCGATGCCGGTCGGCTCGGCCAGGGAGATCCCGGGCAGGCCGTGCCGGTCGAGCCACGCGCGAGCGGCGCCCGCGAAGACCTCGTCGGTCGGCCAGATGGATCCGGCCAGACGGTCGGTGTAGTTGCCCGCCGAGCCGATGAGGATGCCCTGCAGCATCTGATACTGCGTGAGGGAGCCGTCGACCGGAACGTCCAGCGCGGACTCGTCGTTCGCGAGGTAGTCCTCGTAGGTCTGCTGGTCGCGCGAAGTGAACGCGAACGAGGGGCCCTGCTCGCCGACCTTCAGCGGCAGCTCGTCGAGGATCATGAGCACGGTCACGAGTTTCGATATGGATGCCATCGGGATCGGCGTCGTCGACGACGCGGCGACGGTGTCGATGCCGGCGATGCCTGCGGCTCCCACACCTTCGGCCGGCCACGTCACCGCCGAGGCGGGAGCCACCGGGCCGTCGGGAGTGATGGCGCGGACGGCGGGCGCGACCGCCCACAGCGGCCACAGCAGCGTCGCGGCGGCATACACGCCGGCGACTGCGAACGTGGTCAGGATCGGCAGGACGACGCCCGCGCGCAGCGGCGAACGATGCGGCCGCTTCGCGAGCAGGTCCGGCGCCGCAGCTGGCACCGGGGTCGTCCCGGTCGTGCCCGCCGCCGTCGTCGCCGTGACCGTGTCGTCGTCGATCCAGGTGAGCGCCTGCCGGCCTGCCGGATTGCGGACGATCACGGTGTCCGGTGCGTCGGCCTCTGTGCGACGTTCTCGGCGCGTCGGTGGGGGCGCGTCGGCGGTGGTCACCCGCCCAAACTACCGGGTCGCCGCTATACTCGAGCCCACAACCACGGGAGTCCGGTGAGCCGGGCTGAGAGGAAGCGATCCACGCTTCGACCGTCGAACCTGATCCGGATCATGCCGGCGCAGGGAGGAGAGAAAATGCACGCGTCTGCGTCCACCCCCACCCCCGTCCTTTCCCGACTGCGTTGGCGGGTCGTCGACATCGTCGTCGCCAGTGTCATCGGCGTGGCGTCGGGAGTCGTCTTCTGGCTCTGGGGCCAGGCCTGGACGCCGCTCAGCAGTCTTCTCGCGTTCACGCCCGGTCTGGAGGGGCTGCTGGCGGGCGGATGGCTCTTCGCCGGTGTCCTCGGCGGCCTCATCATCCGTAAGCCGGGTGCCGCGTTGTACACCGAGGTGGTCGCGGCCGTCGTCTCGATGGCAGTCGGCACGCAATGGGGCTTCCTCACCCTGGTCTGGGGTGTCGTGCAGGGAGCAGCGGCGGAGCTCGGCTTCGCCCTGTTCGCCTACGCGAACTACCGCCTCATCGCGGCTCTCGTCTCGGGAGCCTTGGCGGGCCTCGCCGTCGCGACGCTGGACACCAACTTCTCCTCGATCGCCGCCTACGACTTCGGGCCGCGCGCGATCTACTTCGGTGCGGCGGTCGTATCCGGAATCCTCATCGCAGGGCTCGTGTCCTGGCTCGTCGCCCGCGCTCTGGCTGCTACAGGTGCTCTCGACCGGTTCGCAGCCGGACGCGAGGCGCGCATCGCGGACTCGTCCGACGCGGCGTGAGCGCAGGTGCGCGACCGACGCCCGCCGCCGTCACGGCGCGGGGGTGGGGCTGGCGTCACGCGGGCCGGCGGCGTTGGGCGGTGTCCGGCCTCGACCTTGACATCGCGCCGGGTCAGCACGTCCTCCTTCTCGGGGCGAGCGGTTCGGGCAAGTCGACGCTGCTGCGAGGCCTGGCCGGCGTGCTCGGCGATGCGGAGGACGGTGAGGATGCCGGGGAGCTCCTGATCAACGGCCGCGCGCCGGCCGCCGTCCGCGGGCGGGCGGGCCTGGTGCTCCAGGATCCCGATGCGCAGGTCGTGCTCGCCCG
>Ga0207709_10001150_pt1 | contig 19278 bp, 20 predicted proteins | sample KBSM34metaG_FD_184397 | JGI IMG/M metagenome (GOLD analysis project Ga0207709, IMG submission 184397) | Miscanthus rhizosphere microbial communities from Kellogg Biological Station, Michigan, USA - KBS M3-4 metaG (SPAdes) (version 2) | ecosystem: Host-associated > Plants > Roots > Rhizosphere >...
GTTCTCCTGCGACCTCACGCACCACGGCAAGAGCCGCAAGGTCTACACGATGCGCGAGCCGCTCTTGGGCGCCATCACCGCCATCACGCCGTTCAACCATCCGCTGAACCAGGTGATCCACAAGGTGGCGCCGGCCATTGCGACCAACAACCGCATCGTCTTGAAGCCCAGCGAGAAGACGCCGCTCACGGCCTTCCTGCTGGCCGACATCCTGTACGAGGCCGGCCTGCCACCGCAGATGCTGTCGGTGCTGACGGGCGACCCGAAGGAGATCGCCGACGAGCTGCTGACCAATGCTGACGTCGACCTCGTCACCTTCACGGGCGGCGTGCCCATCGGCAAGTACATCGCGGGCAAGGCCACCTACAAGCGCCAGATCCTGGAGCTGGGCGGCAATGACCCGATCATCGTGATGGAAGACGCGGACATCGAGGAGGCAGCGACGCTGGCTGCCAACGGGTCGTACAAGAACTCGGGGCAGCGCTGCACGGCGGTGAAGCGCATGCTGGTGCATGAGTCGGTCGCAGACCGCTTTGTCGAGCTGCTGGTCGAGAAGACGCGCGCGCTGAAGTACGGCGACCCGATGGACCCCGACACCGACATGGGCACCGTGATCGATGAGGCCGCTGCGAAGCAGTTCGAAGCCGTGGTCAACGAAGCCATCGCCGCCGGCGCCAAGCTCCTGTACGGCAACGAACGCCGCGGCGCGCTGTACTCGCCCACCGTGCTCGACCACGTCGACCCCGAGATGACTGTCGCCAAGCACGAGACCTTCGGCCCCGTGTCGCCGGTGATCCGTTTCAAGAACATCGACGAGGCGATCCGCATTTCCAACGGCACGGCCTACGGTTTGTCGTCGTCGATCTGCACCAACCGCCTGGACTACATCACGCGCTTCATCCGCGAGCTGAACGTGGGCAGCGTGAACGTGCGCGAGGTGCCGGGCTACCGGCTGGAGCTCACGCCCTTCGGCGGCATCAAGGACTCGGGCCTGGGCTACAAGGAAGGCGTGCTCGAAGCCATGAAGAGCTTCACCAACACCAAGACCTACTCGCTGCCATGGTGAGCGGCACGGCGCACGAGGCGCATGGCGCATCGCGCGCCGTGCGTGAGACCCCACCGCCGATGGCGCTGGCCGTGGCGGCCAAATGGCTGTCGCGCTACAGCCGCGCGCCCATGCCTTCGGCCAAGGCAACGGATGCGGAAGGCGCGACCTCGGGCGACGGGGATCGCGACGCCGCACGCTGGATCGCCTGACCCGCCCGCACGCGCGCGTGCGCGTCGGCCGCGAGGATGTCGTCCAGGTTCTCGTGCGCAGACGAGGGCGCGTGCTGAAGGCAGTCCTCCACCACGCAGGCGATGTCGGTGTAGCGCAGGCGCCCGTTCAGGAAGGCATCGACCGCCACTTCGTTCGCCGCATTGAGCGTCACGCTCGCCGCGCACCCCTCGCGCAGCACCTCCAGCGCCAGGCGCAGGCAGGGAAAGCGCTTCAGCTCGGGCGCGGCGAAGCTCAGGTGGGCGAGCTGCAGGAAGTCCAGCGGCGCCACGCCCGAGTCGATGCGCTCGGGCCAGGCCAGCGCGTGCGCGATCGGCGTGCGCATGTCGGGGCGGCCCAGCTGCGCCAGCACCGACTGGTCGGCATAGGCCACCATCGAATGGATCACGCTCTGCGGATGGATCACCACCTCGATGCGCTCGGGCGGCATCGCGAACAGCCAGCGCGCCTCGATGGTCTCGAGGCCCTTGTTCATCATCGTCGCGGAGTCGACCGAGATCTTGCGGCCCATGCGCCAGGTGGGATGCGCGCAGGCTTCGTCGGGCGTGACGCGGTCCAGCGCCTCCAGCGGGCGGTGCAGGAACGGCCCGCCCGAGGCGGTGAGCACCAGCCGCTGCACGCCCGCGCCGCCGGCCGGCGCGCCCGCCAGGCACTGGAAGATCGCGTTGTGCTCGCTGTCCAGCGGCAGCAGCGTGGCGCCGTGCGCGGCCACCGCGCGCATGAACAGTGCGCCGGACATCACGAGCGCCTCCTTGTTCGCCAGCAGGATCTTCTTGCCCGCGCGCGCCGCCGCCAGCGACGACAGCAGCCCCGCCGCACCGACGATGGCCGCGACCACCGTGTCGCAGCCCGCCGACTGCGCCACTTCGCACAGTGCCTGCGGGCCATACATGACCTCGGTGCGCAGGCCGGCCGCGCGCAGCCGGGCCTGCAACTGCATGGCGCCTGGCGCATCACCGACCACCGCGACCTCGGGGCGGAAGGCGACGCAGTGCGTGAAGAGCTTGTCGAGGTTGCGGTGCGCCGTCAGCGCATGCACCGTGAAGCGGTCGGGGTGGCGCGCCACGAGGTCGAGCGTGCTGTCGCCGATCGACCCGGTGGCACCGAGCAGGGTGAGGCGTTGCGTGGCCATGGCAGTGCCTTCACACGGCAGCGATCGGCACGACGCGCTCGCGCGACGACGGCTTCATCCACGCACCCAGCCGCTCGCGCGCCTCGGCATCGGCGCCGTAGCGCGCGGCCACGTAGGTCTCGACCAGCCGCGTGAAGTCGTCGGCGATGTGTTCGCCCTTGAGCGTCAGCGCGCGTTCGCCGTCGATGTACACCGGCGCCACCGGCTGCTCGCCCGATCCCGGCAGCGAGATGCCCAGGTGCGCGAGCCGGCTCTCGCCGGGGCCGTTGACCACGCAGCCCATCACGGCCACGTGCATGTCTTCCACGCCCGGAAAGCGCACGCGCCAGGCCGGCGCCTGCGCGTGCAGCCAGCCTTCGATCTGGCTGGCCAGCGACTGGAAGAAGGTGCTCGTGGTGCGCCCGCAGCCGGGGCAGGCGGTCACGCTGGGCGTGAAGGCGCGCAGGCCCATCGACTGCAGAATCTGCTGCGCCACCAGCACCTCGCGCGTGCGGTCGCCGTTCGGCTCGGGCGTGAGCGACACGCGGATGGTGTCGCCGATGCCCTGTTGCAGCAGCACGCCCATCGCGGTGGCCGAGGCCACGATGCCCTTGGAGCCCATGCCCGCTTCGGTCAGGCCCAGGTGCAGCGGGTAGTCGCAGCGCGCGGCGAGTTCGCGGTACACGGCGATCAGGTCCTGCCCCTGGCTCACCTTGGCCGACAGCACGATGCGATCGGGCGGCAGGCCGACATCTTCGGCGCGCGCCGCGTTCTCCAGCGCCGAGACGATGAGCGCCTGGCGCATCACCTCGTCGGCCGGCTGCGGCTGCGCCGCCTGCGCATTGGCGTCCATCAGGCGCGCCAGCAGCGCGGGGTCGAGGCTGCCCCAGTTGACGCCGATGCGCACCGGCTTGCCGTGGCGGCAGGCGATCTCGATGAGCTGGCAGAACTGCGCGTCGCGCTTGTCGCCCCGCCCGACGTTGCCGGGGTTGATGCGGTACTTGGCCAGCGCCTGCGCGCAGTCGGGGTACTGCGCGAGCAGGCGGTGGCCGTTGAAATGGAAGTCGCCCACCAGCGGCACGTGCACCTGCTGGCGCGCGAGCGCGTCGCGGATCGGCGCCACCTGCGCAGCGGCCTCTTCGTTGTTCACGGTGAGGCGCACCAGCTCGGCCCCGGCGCGCGCGAGCGCCGCCACCTGCGCCACGGTGGCGGCCGCGTCGGCGGTGTCGGTGTTGGTCATGGCCTGCACGGCCACGGGCGCATCGCCGCCGATGCGCACGGTGCCGACGCGCACCTGCCGCGAGAGGCGGCGTGCGACGGGCGGTTTCATGGCACGGCCTCTATGGCCGTGTCCGCCGCGAGTTCCGCCGGCAGCCGGAACACCACGTGCTCCTCGCGCCCGGGCAGCGTCAGCAGTTCCACCTCGGCCAGCCGGCGCAGCGCGGCGACCACGTCCTGCACCATGGTCTCGGGCGCCGAGGCGCCGGCGGTGACGCCCACCGCGCCGGCGTCGCGCACCCAGTCGGGCTTGAGCTCGCTGCCCTGCGCGATGAGGTAGCTGCGCACGCCGGCCTGCGCCGCGATCTCGCGCAGGCGCTGCGAGTTGGAGCTGTTCTGCGCGCCGACCACCAGCACCACGTCGACCTGCTGGCTCAGTTCGCGCACGGCCGTCTGCCGGTTCTGCGTGGCATAGCAGATGTCGCGCGTGTCGGGCCCGACGATCTGCGGAAAGCGCCGCTGCAGCGCGTCGATGATGCCGCGCGTGTCGTCCACCGACAGCGTGGTCTGCGTGATGTAGGCCAGCGGCGTGTCGGCATCGAGCACCAGCGCGTCCACGTCGGCCTCGGTCTGCACCAGCGTGACCGGCGCGGGAATCTGCCCCAGCGTGCCGGTCACCTCGGGGTGACCGGCGTGGCCGATGAGGATCAGCGCATAGCCCTTGGCGGCATAGCGGCGCCCCTGCTCGTGCACCTTGGTGACGAGCGGGCAGGTGGCGTCGATCGCGCGCAGGCCGCGCGCGCGGGCTTCGGTCTCGACCGCGTGGCTCACGCCATGCGCGCTGAAGATCGCCACCGCGTCCGCGGGCACTTCGGCCAGCTCTTCGACGAACACCGCGCCCTGCGCCTTTAGGTCGTCGACGACGTGCTTGTTGTGGACGATCTCGTGGCGCACGTAGATGGGCGTGCCGTGGCGCCGCAGCGCGTGTTCGACCGTGTCGATGGCCCGCACGACGCCGGCGCAGAAGCCTCGGGGCTGGGCAAGGATGACGCGCATGGTGGGGGCTCCTCGAGAGGTTGGAGGGGTCAGTTCACGCGGTGGACCACGAGATCGGCCAGCTGCCCGAGCCGCTCTGCACGCACGCCGCAGGGCGCCAGCGCCGCATGGGCGCGCGCGTTCAGCGTGCGGGCCAGCGCGCGCGAGGCGTCGAGGCCCAGCATCGATATACAGGTCGGCTTGTCGTCGTACGCGTCCTTGCCCGCGGTCTTGCCGAGCGTGGCCGTGTCGGTGGTCGCATCGAGGATGTCGTCGACGACCTGGAAGGCCAGGCCGATGGCGCTGCTGTAGTCGTCGAGCGCGCGGTACAGCGCGGCGTTCGCTGGTGTGTCGGCCACGCCGCACAGCGCGCCCATGCGCACCGCCGCGCGAATCAGCGCGCCGGTCTTCATGCGGTGCATCTGCTCGAGCGCGGGCTGGCTCAAGGACCGGCCCGCGCTCTGCAGGTCGATGGCCTGGCCGCCCACGAGGTGGCGCGAGCCGGCCGCCGTCGCGAGCTCGCACACCAGCGCGATGCGGCGCTCGGCCGGCAGCGGCAGTTCGCCCAGCGTGAGGAAGGCCTGCGCCTGCAGTGCATCGCCCACGAGGATGGCGGTGGCCTCGTCGTAGGCCACGTGCACGGTGGGCTTGCCGCGGCGCAGGTCGTCGTCGTCCATCGCGGGCAGGTCGTCGTGCACGAGCGAATAGACGTGGATCATTTCTAGGGCGGCGCCCGTGGCGTCGAGCGCGTCGGGCGGTGCGTTTACCAGGGCGCCTGCGGCCTGACACAGCAGCGGGCGGATGCGCTTGCCGCCGCCGAGCGTGGCGTAGCGCAATGCCTCGTGCAGGCGCGAGGGGAGGGTGTCGGACGGCGGCAGGTGCATGCCGAGGGCAGCTTCGGTCCGCTGGACCGTGCCGCGCATCCATTCTTCGAAGGTGTCGGCCGGTTCGATGTCCGCTGCCGGCATCTGCCGTGCTTCATGGCGCATGGCTGGCTTCCCGAAGGCGCACCGGTGCGGTATCGCGCTGCGAAGGCACCGGGAGGGCGCCGGGGTCGAGGCCGTCCACCAGGCCGCCGGGGTAGAAGCGGGAGGCCCAGCGCCGGTGGGCGATCATGGTCTTGTCGCTCGCGATCAGCTGCGGATGCCTCACGAAGCGCTTGGCGTTCCAGATCTGGTAGTCCGGCTTGACAAACCATCCCAGCCAGAAATTGGCGAACGGCACGAGCATGCGATAGGTCAGGTTTCTGAGCATCGGCGGCCATCGGTTGACCCGTGCGATGCTCAGCTGGTTCGCCACGTCCAGGCGCCACTTCAAGGGCTCGGTCTGGACGAAATGCGCGATGGAATTCAGCCGGACCCCGAGGTCCGGCATGTGGAAAAGACCCACAGCGCAGCCCACGCCGTAATTCAGGAAGGTGCCCAGGAAGCGCTGTCCCTTCCAGCGCGCCGTGAGCGTGACTTCGAACAGGCTGCCGTCGATCCGGTACGACATCTGCGTGTCCGTGAGGCCGTGGACCCAGCCGAAATGTGCGACGTCCGCGCTGTTCTCAACGCCGTCGTGCGCCTGGCCCTTCAGTTCCTGGTGGACGTAGAGCGCAGCGGAGCCTGCCTCGAAGTCCTGGGTCGGCATCTCCCAGGTCGGTGGCAGGCCGGCATGATCAACCCACACGAGGATGCCGCCGTCGACCTCCCGCGCATGGCGGGCCGTGAGGGCGGCGCGTGGCGGGCTGTCGCCCCCGCCAGTGCGAACGCAGCCGCCGTCGGGGCCGAACGCGAGTCCGTGCAGCGGGCACACGAGGTGCTCGCCGTCGACCTTGCCGCCATGGCCCAGGTGCGCGCCGAGATGGGGGCAATAGGGTTCGACGACGCGCACGAGCCCCGCGTGCGTGCGATACAGGACGAGGTCCTGCCCCATGAAGGCAACGGTGCGAACCTGGCCCGGCTTGAGTTCGTGGGCGAAGCACGCCAGGAACCACCCGTCGGCATAGGGCAGGGCCTGGCGCGTCTCTCCCACGGTGCTGCGGAACTGGGGGCAGGCGGCCCGCGTGTTTTCGCTGCACCGCGCCACCGGGGGCGGTGCGCCGTCGACCCTGGCCTGAAACAAGGTATTGGTCATGCGGGAACTCCTGTCTTTGCGTCAAAGTGCCATGGCCGGGCCTGGGCCGGCCTTCATCCGCGGGTCCACACGCCGCCGCCGTCGATGTCGGGGAGGTCGGTGTCCGATACCGGTGCTCCCGGGTAGAACTGGGCCGACCAGCGTCGGAACGCCGCCACCGCCGCGTCGCCTGCCATGAGCTTCGGGTGCTCGACATAGCGCCGGTTGCTCCAGATAGGAAAGTCAGCGGCGACCACGTGGACGAACCACTTGTGCGCCAGCTTGATGATCAGGGCGTACAGCGGCCGGCGAAGCACGGCCGGCAGCGCATCCATGCGCGCCACACGCAAGGCATCCGTCCATCGGAACGTCCACTTCAGCGGCGCCGTGGGCGTGGGGAAAGCGCAGGTCGTCACCTTGACGCCCAGGCTGGCCACGTCGCTTTCTCCCAGCACGTAGCCCAGCCCGTGGGAGGTGAGTCGGATCTTGATCTCGATGCCGTGCCAGCGGCCGCTCAGGTGGGTCGTCATCCATTGGGGGCCGGCCTCGTGATGCATCGCCACGTCGGTGAGCCCGTGCAGCCAGGCGAAATGCGAGAGGTCGGTGGCGTTTTCCGCCACGTCGTGAGGGTAGCCCTCGAGGTCGAAGCTGCTGCCCTTGGGCTTGGAGAACCCTTGCGTGTCGACGTCCGGAATCTCCCATTCCGGGGCCTGCCCTGTGCGGTGATTCCAGACCACCACCATGCCGTTGCGCTCCTGCGTGAACCGCCGTGTCAGCGTCGCGTGGGGCGGTTTCTGGCCGCCGCAGGCGCGCACGCAGCGTCCGTCGGGCGCGAACGCGAGCCCATGGAACGGGCAGACCAGGTCGTCGCCGTCGACCTTGCCGCCGTGGCCCAGGTGCGCGCCCAGGTGCGGGCAAAAGGGTTCCACGGCGAAGGCCTCGCCGGCGTGGGTCCGGTAGACCACCAGTTCCTGCCCCATGAACGGCACGGTGCGCACGTTGCCCCGCTTCAGTTCGTGGCCGAAGCACACGGCGAACCATCCGTCCGGATAGGGCAGCACGCGCCGGCCGCGGATGAGCGTGTCCGACGCCCTCGGACCGCTGCGCTCGGCCGGGCGCAGGTCGTGCACCACGGCAGCGTGGGTCATGCGGCCACCGCGCGCGGCCTGTGGACGTAGCTTTCCTGCGTCGCGTTGAAGATGCGTCCGGCTTCCCGGGCAGGTTCCACCAGTTGGCTCGGATGGAAATCGCTGTTCGCGCTGCGGCGCGCGGGGTCGTGGCGCCACCACCACTGGATCGCTGCGATCGGCACCGGCTCGAGGCTCTTGTCGTGGGGCTGGTCGGCCGGTCCGCCGCCATCGAAGCAGGGGGCCGTGTCGTCCGCGCTGAGGCAACGGTAGCGCTCGTCGATCCGGTGCCATTCGAGGATGCCGGTCTGGTAGTGGATCAGTGCTTCGATGTAGCGCGCGACCTCTGGCGTGGCATCCTGCAGCAGTTGCTCGCGCAGCCGCACGAACAGGCCCATGACACGGTCGTGCATGGCGTTGAGCCAGTTCAGCGCCTGCATGCCGTCGAAGTTGAATTCGCGACGGATGGCATCGATCACGTTGTGGCCGCGCGTGTCCAGGCTGCTGCGCATGGTCTCCTTGGCATAGGAGAAGAACTCGTTCTCCCAGACCACCAGCGTGGCGGCCATTTCGGTCATGGCCACGATCCTGCGGTCCAGGTAGGTGGCCTGGTCGATGTCGATGCCGGCCACCACGTGCCGCAGCACCGGAAAGACCATGCCGCCGCCGCCGGTGAGGCGCAGCAGGACGCATTCGCTCAGGCTGGGGAACATGCAGGCAGCCTTCACCATCTCGGCCATGAAGTACCCCTTCTGCGCCTCGACCACGCGCCCCACCTGGTCGGGTGTGGCGTGCTGTTCGAGGCGGATGCGCAGCTCCTGCATCGACAGGCAGTAGCGGTCCGTCGGGTCGACCGGATGCTCCGGGGACTCGAGCGCGCGGCTCATGCGTGCGGCGGCCATGATCATGGCTTCCGGCTTCTTCGTGACAGGCGCTTCGTCGCACCACTCATCGTCGTAGGCGAAGGCCCAGGCCATCCAGTCGGACGCGATCTGGATGAGTGCGTCGGTGCCGGTCGGGTAGGCCAGCGCGGCCAGGCGCCTCCAGCCTGCGCGCACCATGCGGCGCTTCTGGGGCTCGTCCCAATAGAGTTCCCAGTGCTCGAGCCAGTCCGCCGTGTCCTTGTCGAACTGCGCCACCTTGGGATGCATGACGTGCTGGAACGGGCAGTACATCGGGGGGAGCGTGATCAAAGTTCTCATGGGATTCACCGAGTTCCTTCTGGAGGGGAGGCGCTGCCCGGCCTTGCGGGCATTCGGACGACGAGGGGTGAAGGCGCGCGCTGTGCGCACCAGCTCAGGACGCGGACCTGCGCGCGATCACGCTGTACGTCGACACCTTGTTCTTGATCAGCGCCACCGACCAGTTCTCGGCCAGCACGCGCAGCTCTTCGAGCGGGGCGGGAATGTTGTTCGCCGTGAAGTGGCGCTCGATGTTGGCCTTGGAGTCCATGAGCCAGTGCGCCACGTCGATGTTGGACGGCAGCACGCGCATGTCGGTCACGGGAAAGCCGTTGTCCTCCAGCACCTGGCGGAAGTACGCGGGTGTCTTGCGGTGCTTGCAGGCCAGGCGGTCGACCTCGTCGGAGGTGTCCGACTTGTAGTTGTCCGGCGCCACGTTGTAGAGGTTGTCCGAAATGATCACCTGCCCGCCGGGACGCACGCGCGTGGCGAGCTTCTTCATCGTGCGCTCGTACAGGTCGTCCGGAAAGTGCGAGATGACGCCGCGGATGATCACCAGGTCGTAGGGCAGTTGCGGGTCGGGCAGCAGGTCCACGTCCTGCGCGTTGCACTGGTACAGCGTGATGCGGTCGGTGAGGCCCTGCTCGGCATGGAAGCGCGCGCAGTGCTCCAGCTGCGAGCGGCTGACGTTCACGCCTTCGAGACGCTGGCACTCCGGAAAGCGCGTGGCCAGGTGCTTGAGGATGTAGCCCCAGCCGCAGCCGATGTCCAGGATGCGCTGGATGGGGCGGCGCTCGGGCCCCAGCAGGCCGGCCATCTTCAGCTGCCGGTCGAAGTACTTGATGCCCGATTCGTCCAGCGTGATCGGCTGCGGCGACTCGGGGTCGTCGTACACGCCGAACTGGAACAGCAGGTAGTCGCCGATGGCCTTGCGCCAGTCCTCGGGGTTGTCTTGGTAGGTGTATTCGACCTTGGCCTGGTAGGCGCTGACCTCGGTGCCCCGGATCACCCGCAGCGAGGGCGGGGCGGGTGTGTCGATGCGGCGTGCGGTGGCTGTGCTCATCGGGTTCTCCTGTGGCGATTTCAACGAAGGGAACGGGGGTTTCAGGAAACGAGGCTCATGCGAGCCGTGCGGAACGCGGGGGCGTTGGCATCGAAGAACGCCTGGATCGACTGCACCAGCCCGTCGGCATCCAGGCCGTGGGCGGCGAGCAATCGGGCGCAGTCGCCGTGCTCGACGAACTCGTCGGGCAGGCCCAGGTGCAGCGACGGAATCAGCACGCCCTGCGCGGCCAGCGATTCGAGGCAGGCCGCGCCGGCGCCGCCCATCACGCAGCCTTCCTCGACGGTCACGAGCACGTCGTGCGTCTCGGCGAGCGAGAGCACCAGGTCGGCGTCAAGCGGCTTCACGAAGCGCATGTTGGCGACCGTGGCGTCGAGCCGTTCGGCGGCGGCCAGGCTGGGCGCGACCATGGTGCCGAAGGCCAGGATGGCGATGCGCGCGCCCATCGGCTGTGTCGATTCGCGCCGCACCTGGCCGCGGCCGATGTGCAGCGGCTGCAGCGTGCGCACGGGCAGCGCGCCGGGCCCGCCGCCGCGCGGGTAGCGCACGGCAGCGGGGCCGTCATGGCGCAGGGCGGTGTGCAGCATCTGGCGGCACTCGTCCTCGTCGGACGCGGCCATCACGACCATGTTCGGAATGCAGCGCAGGTAGGCGACGTCGAAGGCGCCCATGTGCGTCGCGCCGTCGGCGCCGACGATGCCGGCGCGGTCGACCGCGAACACGACCGGCAGGTTCTGCAGCGCCACGTCGTGGATCAGCTGGTCGTAGGCGCGCTGCAGGAAGGTCGAGTAGATGGCGACCACCGGCCGCATCCCCGCCGCCGCGAGGCCCGCGGCGAAGGTCACGGCGTGCTGCTCGGCGATGCCGACGTCGAAGTAACGCTCGGGAAAGCGCCGCTCGAAGTCCATCAGCGCCGAGCCCTCGCGCATGGCCGGCGTGATGGCGACCACGCGCGCATCGGCCTCGGCTTCGTCGCAGAGCCAGTCGCTGAAGACCTGGGCGTAGGTCGGCTTGGCGGGGGCGGCTGCCGGGGCGGTCTTGATGCCGGCGGCGGGGTCGAACTTGCCGGGGCCGTGGTACAGGACCGGGTCCTGCTCGGCCGGGCGGTAGCCGTGGCCCTTCTGCGTGACGATGTGCAGCAGCTGCGGGCCCGGCTGCGCCTGCAACCTCTGCAGGGCCGGGATCAGCGCGCCCAGGTCGTGGCCGTCGATGGGGCCGGTGTAGTGGAAGCCGAACTGCTCGAACAGGGTGGCGGGCGACAGCCCGAGCTCCGAGGGCTCGCAGGGGGCCAGCGCCGGGCGCATGGCGCGCCATCTTTGCCGGCTGGCTTCATTGGCGCTGGCATAGGCGCGCTCTGAAATCAATCCGCCCAGATAAAGGCGCAGCATGCCGACGGGCGGTGAAATCGACATGTCGTTGTCGTTCAATATCACCAGTAAACGGCCGCAGGCCTGCGTATTGTTCATGGCCTCGAAGGCCATGCCGGCGCTCAAGGCCCCGTCGCCGATCACCGCAATGGCGTGGTCGGTCGAATTGGAAATGCGGGCGGCCTGTGCAAATCCCAGGGCGGCGGAAATGGAGGTGCTGGAATGCGCGGTGCCGAAATGATCGTGTTCGGATTCGGTGCGCCGGGGAAATCCGGAAATACCGCCGAATTGGCGCAAGGTGGGCATGGCCTGGCGCCGGCCGGTCAGGATCTTGTGGGCGTAGCTCTGGTGGCCGACATCCCAGACGATGCGGTCGCGCGGGGTGTCGAACACTTAGTGCAGGGCGACCGTCAGCTCGACCGTGCCCAGGTTGGAGGCGAAGTGGCCGCCCGTGCGCGACACGCTGTCGACGATGAAGGATCGCAATTCATCCGCAAGGCCCGGCAATTGCGCAATGCCGAGCTGGCGCAGCGAATGGGGCGAATCGATGGCTTCGAGCAGGGCATGCATTCCGGTTTCTCCGTGAGATGGAAACGCGCGGGCCGTGGCGACTGAATTCTTTGTGCGATGCGGTTCTGATTGATTCTGGGAAAAACAATGCCATGGAAATTGATGATTCAATTTCCTTGTCAAAGCCTCCAAGGGTTCTTGAAATCGCGTCGACTCTGGTTTTTTAATTCCAGGCCGGGCGAAATCAGGAGGTCAGCGTAGGGGATGAATTTGGCAGGCGCAAGCGAATGCCGCCGCAAATTTTTTGATACCCCGGGTTATTTCCCCCGAAGGTTTTAATCAGCTTTTTGGATGGCGCGGCAGGCGCGCACGACCGTCGCCGCGGCCGTCGGGAAACGACTGCGGGGCGAGGTCGATGAGGTCGGGAAGAAGGGTGTGCGCCGACGCCCGCGTGCGGCGGGCGGTCGGGCAGGGGGCGTCAGACGCCGGCGGCGTGCGCCTGCTGGTCGGCGTGGTAGCTGGAGCGCACCATCGCGCCCACGGCGGCGTGGCTGAAGCCCATCTTGTAGGCCTCTTCCTCGAACATCTTGAAGGTGTCGGGGTGCACGTAGCGGCGCACCGGCAGGTGCGAGCCCGACGGCGACAGGTACTGGCCGATGGTCAGCATGTCGATGTCGTGGGCGCGCATGTCGCGCATCACCTGCAGGATCTCTTCGTCGGTTTCGCCCAGGCCGACCATGATGCCGCTCTTGGTCGGCACGTTGGGGTGCAGCGCCTTGAACTTCTTCAGCAGGTTCAGGCTGAACTGGTAGTCGCTGCCCGGGCGCGCTTCCTTGTACAGGCGCGGCGCGGTTTCCAGGTTGTGGTTCATCACGTCCGGCGGCGCGGCCTTGAGGATTTCCAGCGCGCGGTCGTCGCGGCCGCGGAAGTCGGGCACCAGGATCTCGATCTGCGTCATCGGCGAGAGCTCGCGGATGTTGGCGATGCAGTCGACGAAGTGCTGGCTGCCGCCATCGCGCAGGTCGTCGCGGTCGACGCTGGTGATCACCACGTACTTCAGGCGCAGCTTGGCGATGGTCTTGGCCAGGTTGAGTGGCTCGTCCTTGTCCAGCGGGTCGGGGCGGCCGTGGCCCACGTCGCAGAACGGGCAGCGGCGCGTGCACTTGTCGCCCATGATCATGAAGGTGGCCGTGCCGTTGCCGAAGCATTCGCCGATGTTCGGGCACGAGGCTTCTTCGCAGACCGTGTGCAGGTTGCTCTCGCGCAGGATCTGCTTGATCTCGTAGAAGCGCGTGGTGGGGCTGCCGGCCTTCACGCGGATCCACTCGGGCTTCTTGAGCACTTCGCCGGTCTGCACCACCTTGACGGGGATGCGCGAGAGCTTGGCCGCGGCCTTCTGCTTGGCCAGCGGGTTGTAGGTTTCGGCGCTCTGGGCGTCGCGGACGACTTCGGTGGTGCTCATTGGTGTGTCAAGGAGCCAGGAAAGCCCCGAGCTTCTGGCTCAGCACTTTGGCGGCTTCTTCCCATGTGGTTTGGACGCCGATTGTAGAAAGGTCGACCGTTTGCAGCCCTGCGTAGCCGCAAGGGTTGATGCGCGAGAAGGGTTCGAGGTCCATCGCGACATTGAGCGACACACCGTGGTAAGTGGCGTGGCGGCTCACCTTGATGCCCAGCGCGGCGATCTTGCCCAGGCCCCGGAACGGGTCGGCGCCGGGCATCGGGCCGGTGAGGGCGGCGTGCGAGAACGGGTCGTCCAGGCGCACGTAGATGCCCGGCGCGCCGGCCACGCGGTGGCCCGTCACGCCGAAGTGGGCGAGCGTGCGCAGCACCGATTCCTCGATGCGGTAGACGTATTCCTTGACGTAGTAGCCCGCGCGCCGCAGGTCGATGAGCGGGTAGGCCACCACCTGGCCCGGGCCGTGGAAGGTGACCTGCCCGCCCCGGTCGGTCTGCACGACCGGGATCGGGCCGGGGGCCAGGATGTGGTCGGTCTTGCCCGCCAGCCCCTGCGTGAACACGGGGTCGTGCTCGCAGATCCATAGCGCGTCGGGCGTCTCGGGCGTGCGCCCCTGCGTGAAGCGCTGCATCGCCGCGTACGTGGCGAGGTAGTCGGCCCGGCCGAGCCACTGCGCTTCGAGGGGCGTCAAAGAACGACTTTCACCATCGGGTGCGCGGACAGGGCGCGGTAGAGGTCGTCGAGCTGCTCGCGGCTGGTGGCGGTGACGGTGATGGTCACGCCCAGGTAGTTGCCGGCCTTGCTGTCGCGCAGCTCGACGGTGGTGGCGTCGAAGGCCGGGTCGAAGCGCTCGGCGATCTGCGTGATGGCGTGCACGAAGCCGTCGACCTTCGCGCCCATCACCTTGATGGGGAACTGCGAGGGGTACTCGATCAGCGATTCCTTGCGCGGATCGGGGATCGATGCGGTGTCGGTGGGGGTCGGGGTGTCGGTCATGCGGTGGCTCCTGGCGCGTCGGCGTTGCGTTGCTTGGCCTGTTGGTAGGCGGCATACAAGCTCTGGTAGATGGGGCCGGGATGGCCATTGCCAATGGCCTGGCCATCGAGTGTGACAACGGGCAACACTTCCTTGGTGGCCGAGGACAGCAGCAGCTCGTCGGCGCCGAACACCTCGTCGCGCGACACGCGCCGCAGCGCGAAGGGAATGCCGCTGTCCTGGCACAGGCGCTCGAGGAGGCCGTAGCGGATGCCGGTCAGCACGAGGTTGTCTTTCGGTGGGCCGATGAGCGTGCCGTCCTTCACGATCCACACGTTGCTCGACGAGGCCTCGCTGAGCCACTCGCCGCGGAACATCACGGTCTCAGTGGCGCCGGCCTCGACGCTGATCTGCCGCGCGAGCACCGCGCCCAGCAGGCTGGTGCTCTTGATGTGGGCCTTCTGCCAGCGGAAATCGTCGGCGGTGACGCAGGCCACGCCCTTGGCGCGCACCGCATCGGCCACCGGCGGCAGGGGGTTCACCATCGCGAACACGGTGGGGCGCAGGCCGCGCACCATGACGTGGTCGCGCGGCGCCACGCCGCGCGAGACCTGGAAGTAGATCGCCTGCGGCGCCTTGCCCTGCGGCGCGGCGAGCTGCATTGCGATGGCGCGCCATTCGTCGCGCGAGTAGGGGTTGTCGATCTGCAGCTCGGCCAGCGAGCGCTCGAGGCGCGCGATGTGTTCATCGAAGCAGAAGGGCGCGCCGAAGTAGACGGGGATCACTTCGTAGATGCCGTCGCCGAAGATGAAACCGCGGTCGAGGACGCTGATCTTCGCGTCGCGCAGGGGGGTGAATTCGCCGTTGAGAAAGCACGGCGTGTCGGGCAGTGCCGAGGTGATGTCTTGCATCCGCAAATTATGGGCGGACGCCACACTCGGTGCAGAACTGTCGACGAAGTGTCACGTTATGGCGGGACCCCGCTAGGTTTTACTTATAATCAATGGCTTTGTAAAATTCTCCGGGGACAAACACGGGGTGCATTCGAATGACAACCAACGCCCCTGTCCCTGAGGTTGACGCCGAAGAATCCGATTTCAAGCCACTCACGGCCGAAGAGGCCCAGAAGTTGCGCGAGCAAAACCCCGAGCTGTCACCCTGGTGGGTGATCGCAGCCCAAGTGGCTGCAGGCGTGGTGGTAGCTTGCCTGGCGTGGATCTGGACGGCGCGATCCGAGGCTGCAATCTCGGCGTTTTACGGAGCCATGACAGTAGCGATCCCCGCGGCCTTGTTTGTCCGCGGTGTCCGGCGCAAACCGGGCATGCCGTCGCAGGCTGTCATGTTGAGGTTTTTTGTGTGGGAGATGATCAAGATCGCGCTGACCGTTGCCTTGCTGGCCGCGGCGCCGTGGCTGATCGGGGGGCTCGTCTGGCTGGCCATGGTGGCTGGCGTGGTGGTCGCCATGAAGATGTACTGGGTGGCACTGCTGGTGCGGCCCAAATTTTTGAACCGGATTTGACTGTTTTGGAAGAGAGACGCTGAAAGATGGCCGCCGAAGGACACGCCCCGACCGCGAGTGAATACATCGTTCACCACCTCCAGCACTGGCAAGTCGACTGGAGCCTCAAGCCCGTCGTTCAATCCGCCATTGTTGACTTCAACGTCATCAACCTCGACTCGGTGCTCTACGCGCTGATCATCGGCGCATTGGGCTGCTTCGTGCTGTGGCTGGCTGCCCGCAAGGCAACGCCCGGCGTGCCCGGCCGTTTCCAGGCGGCGGTCGAAATCCTGGTCGAGATGGTCGACAACCAGGCCAAGGCCAACATTCACAACGCCGCGAGCCGCAAGTTCATTGCGCCGCTGGCGCTCACCGTGTTCGTCTGGATCTTCCTGCTGAACGCGATGGACATGCTGCCGGTCGACCTGCTGCCGGCCATCTGGACCCAGGTCTACTCGGCCCTGGGCCACGATCCGCACCACGCCTACATGCGTGCCGTGCCGACCGCCGACCTCTCGACCACGCTCGGTCTTTCGACTTCCGTGCTGCTCCTGTGCCTCTTCTACAGCGTCAAGGTCAAGGGCCTGGGCGGCTGGGGCCATGAGCTGATCACCGCGCCCTTCGGTGCCCACCCTCTGCTGTGGCCCATCAACCTGCTGATGCAGGTCATCGAGTACCTGGCCAAGACGGTCTCGCACGGCATGCGGTTGTTCGGCAACATGTATGCAGGCGAGCTCGTCTTCATGCTCATCGCCCTCATGGGCGGTGCCATGGCGGCCTCGTTCTCCGGTGTGTTGCTGCCCATCGGGCACATCATTGCCGGCACTGTCTGGGCGATCTTCCACATCCTGGTGATCACGCTGCAGGCTTTCATCTTCATGATGCTGACCCTGATCTATCTGGGCCAGGCGCATGAGGCGCATTGAGTTTCCCTTTTTCTTTTCGTTTGCTTTAAATCTGTTCTAAGGAGTCATCATGGAAAACATTCTCGGTCTCGTCGCTCTCGCTTGTGGTCTGATCGTCGGTCTCGGCGCCATCGGTGCTTCCATCGGCATCGCGCTGATGGGTGGCAAGTTCCTGGAATCGTCGGCCCGTCAACCTGAGCTCATGAACGACCTGCAGACCAAGATGTTCATCTTGGCTGGTCTGATCGATGCGGCTTTCCTGATCGGCGTGGCCATCGCCCTGCTGTTCGCCTTCGCCAACCCGTTCGCCGCGACCCTGCTGGCCAACCTGCCCAAGTAAGCCGGTTCAACGCCACTCCAGAAAGGTGTTGCCGTGAGTATCAACGCGACCCTGTTCGTTCAGGCCATCGTCTTCTTGCTGCTGGTGCTGTTCACGATGAAATTCGTGTGGCCGCCCATCGCGAAGGCTTTGGATGAACGCGCACAAAAGATCGCTGCGGGCCTGGCGGCCGCCGAGAAGGCCAAGGCTGAACTCGCTTCCGCCAACCAGCGCGTCGAGCAGGAACTGGTTCAGTCTCGCAACGAGACCACCAGCCGCCTGGCCGATGCCGAGCGCCGCGCCCAGCAGATCATCGAAGAGGCCAAGGGCCGTGCAACGGTGGAGGCCAACAAGATCGTGGCCGACGCGCACGCCGAAGCCGAACAGCAGTCCGTGCGTGCCCGTGAAGCCCTGCGTGAGCAGGTCGCTGCACTGGCCGTCAAGGGTGCCGAGCAGATTCTCCGCAAGGAAGTCAATGCTGGTGTCCACGCCGACCTGCTCCAGCGCCTGAAGACCGAGCTCTGAGGACGATATGGCCGAACTTGCGACCATTGCCCGCCCCTACGCGGACGCGCTCTTCGAGGCTACTTCGAGCGACCTCGAAGGCACGGCCGGCTGGATCGGCCAGCTGGCCGCTCTCGCTGCCGATCCCCAGCTCCTGCAGTTCGCTGCCGACCCGAAGGTGTCGCCGGAACAGGTCTTCGACCTGATCTCCGGTCTGCTGCCGCAAGCCTTGCCGGACGCCGGCAAGAACTTCCTGCGCACGGTGATCGACAACGGCCGGCTCGCTGCATTGCCCGAAGTCGCGGCCCAGTACCGCGAGCTCAAGAACGCCAAGGGCGGCACGTCCGACGCGGTGATCTACAGCGCCTTCCCGATCGACGCGGCGAGTCTCGCCGAGGTCGCCGTCGCGCTGCAACGCCGTTTCGGTCGCACGCTGAACACGCGTGTGGAATCCGATCCTTCGCTGATCGGCGGCATCCGTGTGGTGGTGGGGGACGAAGTCCTCGACACCTCCGTCAAGGCGCGTCTCGAACAAATGAAAGCAGCGCTCACCGCCTGAGGCGGCGAGCCGCGGTTGGCCCTATTTATTGAAAGAAGGAAAGAGTCATGCAACTCAATCCCGCAGAAATTTCCGAACTGATCAAGAGCCGTATCGAAGGCCTTGGCGTCAGCGCCGACATCCGCAACCAGGGCACCGTGGTCTCGGTGACCGACGGCATCGTGCGCGTGCACGGCCTGTCGGACGCGATGCAAGGCGAAATGCTCGAGTTCCCGCCCACGGCTGACGGCACGCCGTCGTTCGGCCTGGCGCTGAACCTTGAGCGCGACTCGGTCGGCGCCGTGATTCTGGGCGAGTACGAGCACATCTCCGAAGGCGACACCGTGAAGTGCACGGGCCGCATCTTGGAAGTGCCCGTGGGCCCCGAGCTCATCGGCCGCGTGGTGAATGCACTGGGCCAGCCGATCGACGGCAAGGGTCCGATCAACGCCAAGATGACCGACGTGATCGAAAAGGTCGCTCCCGGCGTGATCGCACGGAAGTCCGTCGACCAGCCGATGCAGACCGGCCTGAAGTCGATCGACTCGATGGTGCCCGTCGGCCGTGGCCAGCGCGAGCTGATCATCGGCGACCGCCAGACCGGCAAGACCGCCGTGGCGATCGACGCGATCATCAACCAGAAGGGTCAGAACATGACCTGCGTCTACGTTGCGATCGGCCAGAAGGCTTCGTCGATCAAGAACGTGGTGCGCTCGCTGGAACAGGCCGGCGCGATGGACTACACCATCGTCGTGGCTGCTTCGGCCTCCGAATCGGCTGCCATGCAGTACGTGTCGGCCTACTCGGGCTGCACGATGGGCGAATACTTCCGCGACCGCGGCCAGGACGCCCTGATCGTCTATGACGACCTGTCCAAGCAAGCCGTGGCCTACCGTCAGGTGTCGCTGCTGCTGCGCCGCCCGCCGGGCCGCGAAGCCTACCCCGGCGACGTGTTCTATCTCCACAGCCGTCTGCTCGAGCGCGCAGCCCGCGTGAACGCCGACTACGTCGAAGCCTTCACCAAGGGTGAAGTCAAGGGCAAGACCGGTTCGCTGACCGCACTGCCGATCATCGAAACGCAAGCCGGCGACGTGTCCG
>Ga0207709_10001158_pt1 | contig 19191 bp, 12 predicted proteins | sample KBSM34metaG_FD_184397 | JGI IMG/M metagenome (GOLD analysis project Ga0207709, IMG submission 184397) | Miscanthus rhizosphere microbial communities from Kellogg Biological Station, Michigan, USA - KBS M3-4 metaG (SPAdes) (version 2) | ecosystem: Host-associated > Plants > Roots > Rhizosphere >...
CCGCCTACGCGCGCCAGTTCCTGGACCGCATGGACAAGCCGGCCGTCGACAAGGTGGAGGGCGTGCCGCCCGCCATCGCCATCGACCAGACCAACCCGGTGCGCTCCTCGCGCTCCACGGTCGGCACGATGACCGAGCTGAACGACCACCTGAAGCTGCTCTACGCGCGCGCAGCCCAGCTGTTCGACCGCGAGACCGCGCTGCCGGTGCGCCACGACTCGCCCGACAGCATCTACGCGCAGATCGCCGAGCGCGCGGCGGCGGCGGGCGACCCGCGCATCGTCATCACCTTCCCGGTCGAACTGCCGGCCGGCACCACGGCGGACGAAGTGACGCAGTGGCTGTCGGCCAGCGGCTTCACGCGCGTGCAGGCCGAGCGCGAGGTGGCCACGCCCACCGGCCCGCGCAAGGTGCTCGACGTGGTGGCCGACCGCTTCCGCATCTCGAGCGCGGAGCGCGCGCGCGTGGTCGAGGCGATCGAGGTGGCGCTCAAGCGCGGCAGCGGGCGCGTCACCGTGCATGCGACCGGCGCCGAGGAAAACGCACCGACCGACGTCTGGAAGTTCTCCACCGGCCTGCACTGCCCCGAGAGCGACATCCGCTACACCGACCCCATCCCGTCGATGTTCTCGTTCAACTCGGCGGTGGGCGCCTGCGACACCTGCCGCGGCTTCGGCCGCGTGATCGGCGTCGACCTGGGGCTCGTGATCCCGAACGACAAGCTCACGCTGCGCGCCGGCGCCATCAAGACCATCCAGACGCCCGCGTGGAAAGAGGCGCAGGACGACCTCATGCGCCACGCCGAGGCCGCCGGCATTCCGCGCGACACGCCGTGGAACAAGCTCACCGAGGAGCAGAAGCACTGGGTGATCGAGGGCACGCCCAACTACAAGGACGGCAACTGGAACAAGCAGTGGTACGGCGTGCGCCGCTTCTTCGGCTACCTGGAGAGCAAGGCCTACAAGATGCACATCCGCGTGCTCTTGTCGAAGTACCGCAGCTACACGCCGTGCCCCGTGTGCAGCGGCGCGCGCCTGAAGCTCGATCCGCTGCTGTGGCGCATCGGCAGCAAGGACGACGCCGACGCCGTGCTGCCGCCCGAAAAGCGCTTCCTGCCCACCGGCGCGAAATGGAGCCGCGCCCAGCTCGAGGCGCTGCCCGGCCTGTGCCTGCACGACCTGATGCTGCTGCCCATCGAGCGGCTGCGCAGGTTCTTCGACCGCGTGGAGCACCACGGCAACGGCAGCCCCGCCAGCGAAGGCGAGGCGCAGGCGCTGAAGCTGCTGTTCGAGGAAATCACCACGCGCCTGCGCTACCTGCACGACGTGGGCATCGGCTACCTCACGCTCGACCGCCAGAGCCGCACGCTCAGCGGCGGCGAGGTGCAGCGCATCAACCTCACGACGGCGCTGGGCACCTCGCTGGTGAACACGCTGTTCGTGCTCGACGAGCCCAGCATCGGCCTGCACCCGCGCGACATGAACCGCATCACCGAGGCCATGCTGCGCCTGCGCGATGCCGGCAACACGCTGGTGGTGGTGGAGCACGACCCGGCCGTGATGCTCGCGGCCGACCGCGTGATCGACATGGGCCCCGGCCCCGGCGTGCGCGGCGGACAGATCGTGTTCGACGGCGGCACCGACCAGCTGCGCGACGCCGACACGCTCACCGGCCAGTACCTGGGCGGGCGCAAGAAGATCGGCATGGGCTTCAAGCGGCTCGTGAGCGAGAACACGCACCGACTCATCCTCGAAGGCGTGCGCGAGCACAACCTGAAGAACATCACGGTCGACTTTCCGCTCGCGCGCCTCGTGTGCGTGACCGGCGTGAGCGGCTCGGGCAAATCGACGCTGATCCAGGACGTGCTCGCGCCCGCGCTCATGCGCCACTTCGGCAAGGCCACCGAGACGCCGGGCGCGCACGATCGCATGCTCGGCGCCGATCACCTGGGCGACGTGGTGTTCGTCGACCAGTCGCCCATCGGCAAGACCGCGCGTTCCAACCCCGCGAGCTACGTGGGCGCGTGGGACGCCATCCGCGAAATCTTCGCCACCGCGGCGCTGTCGCGCCAGCGCGGCTACACGGCGAGCAAGTTCAGCTTCAACTCCGGCGACGGGCGCTGCCCCACCTGCGGCGGCTCGGGCTTCGAGCACGTCGAGATGCAGTTCCTGTCGGACGTGTACCTGCGCTGCCCCGACTGCGACGGCAAGCGCTACCGGCCCGAGATCCTCGAAGTGAAGATCGAACGCAAGGCCAAGGGCTACAACGTGGCCGACATCCTGGAGCTCACCGTGGCCGAGGCCGCGGCGCTGTTCGACACCGACCGCGACGTGCTGCGCGTGCTGCAGCCCATCGTCGACGTGGGCCTGGACTACGTGAAGCTCGGCCAGCCCGTGCCCACGCTCTCGGGCGGCGAGGCGCAGCGCCTGAAGCTGGCAGGCTTCCTGGCCGAGGCCGCCAAGAGCGCGACCGCGAGCCGCCAGATGGTGGCGCGCAAGGGCACGCTGTTTTTGTTCGACGAGCCGACCACCGGCCTGCACTTCGACGACATCGCGCGGCTCATGCGCGCGCTGCGCAAGCTGCTGGATGCCGGCCATTCGCTGATCATCATCGAGCACAACCTCGACGTGATCCGCGCCAGCGACTGGCTGATCGACCTCGGCCCCGAGGGCGGCGAGGGCGGCGGCCAGGTGGTGGCCGAAGGCACACCCGAGCAACTGCGCGAAAACCGCGCCTCGCTCACCGGCGCGGCGCTGGCCGACTACGAACTGGCCGTCGGCCCCGGTGCCTACAAGGTGGCCGAGCGCGCCGCGCGCCGCTACATCGCCAACGCCAAGACGGCGCCCGGCGGCAACGCCATCGAGATCGTCAATGCGCGCGAGCACAACCTGAAGAACCTCAGCGTCGACATTCCGCGCGGCAAGTTCAGCGTGGTGACGGGCGTGAGCGGCTCGGGCAAGTCGACGCTCGCGTTCGACATTCTTTTCAACGAAGGCCAGCGCCGCTACCTCGAATCGCTCAACGCCTATGCGCGCAGCATCGTGCAGCCGGCGGGCCGGCCCGAGGTGGACGCGGTGTACGGCATTCCGCCCACGGTGGCCATCGAGCAGCGCCTGTCGCGCGGCGGCCGCAAGAGCACGGTGGGCACCACCACCGAGGTCTGGCACTTCCTGCGCCTGCTGTACGTGAAGCTGGGCATCCAGCATTGCGTGCACGACGGCGCGGCCGTGCAGCCGCAGACGCCCGACAGCATCGCCGCGCAGCTCATGCGCAACTTCAAGGGCCAGCACATCGGCCTGCTCGCGCCGCTGGTGAGCAACCGCAAGGGCGTGTACACCGAGCTGGCCGACTGGGCGCGCCCGCGCGGCTTCACGCACCTGCGCGTGGACGGCGACTTCCTGCCGACCACGGGCTTTCCGCGCATCGACCGCTTCAAGGAACACAGCATCGAGCTGCCCGTGGCCAGCCTCGACGTGCTGCCCTCGCAGGAGAACGAGCTGCGCGCGGCGCTCACCAAGGCGCTCGAGCACGGCAAGGGCGTGGTCCACGTGCTGAGCGAGCTCGACGGCCTGCGCGCCGCCATGATGGCCGGCGTGTCCGCCGTGGGCATCGGCCGCGTGCAGGTGTTCTCCACGCTGCGCGCCTGCCCGGTGTGCAGCACCAGTTATGCCGAGCTCGACCCGCGCCTGTTCAGCTACAACAGCAAGCACGGCTGGTGTCCCGACTGCGTGGGCACCGGCGTGAAGCTCAGCAAGGACCAGCGCAAGGTCTTCGACGATTCGATCCGCGACGACGACAGCAAGGGCCGCGAGCAGACCTTCGCCGAGCCCGAGGTCGAAGACCTCGCCGACGTGGCCTGTCCGACCTGCGAAGGCACGCGCCTGAACGCCACCGCGCGCGCCGTGGGCTTCGGCACCGCGGCCGACGGCTCGGGCGGCATCGGCATCACGCAGCTGGCGCGCATGAGCGTGACCGAGGTGCGCCAGTGGTTCGAAGGGCTGGTGCTCAACGGCCGCGAAGCCGAGATCGCGCGCGACCTCGTGCCCGAGATCAAGAGCCGCCTCGAATTCCTCGAGGAGGTGGGCCTGGGCTACCTCACGCTCGACCGTGGCGCGCCCACGCTCTCGGGCGGCGAGGCGCAGCGCATCCGCCTGGCGGCGCAGCTGGGCAGCAACCTGCAGGGCGTGTGCTACGTGCTCGACGAGCCGACCATCGGCCTGCACGCGCGCGACAACCAGATCCTGCTGAACGCGCTGCACAAGCTCGGTGAAAAGGGCAACACGCTGGTGGTGGTGGAGCACGACGAAGACACCATCCGCCGCGCCGACCACATCATCGACATCGGCCCCAGCGCCGGCAAGCGCGGCGGACGCCTCGTGGCCGAGGGCACGGTGGCCGACATCCAGAAGGCCGGCGATTCGCAGACCGGCCGCTACCTGCGCGACGCCATCAAGCACCCGCTGCAGGCACGCCGCCTCATTCCCTCGCCCGACCCGAAGGCCGAGGACAGCGGCAACTGGCTCACCGTGCACGGCGCCGACCTGCACAACCTGCAGGACGTGACCGCCACGCTGCCGCTGCACCGCCTCGTGGTGGTCACGGGCGTGAGCGGCTCGGGCAAGTCGACGCTGGCGCGCGACGTGCTGCTGGCCAGCGTGCAGGGCATCGTGGTGCAGCGCATGACCAAGGCCGGCCGCGACGCCGATGCCGCGGGCAAGCGCCCGGCCTGGACCGGCTGCCGCGGCGTCGACGGCTACGAGGTCATCGACCGCGTGCTCGAGGTCGACCAGACGCCGATCGGCAAGACGCCGCGCAGCTGCCCCGCCACCTACATCGGTTTCTGGGACACCATCCGCAAGCTCTTCGCCGACACCCTCGAGGCCAAGGCGCGCGGCTACGGCCCGGCGCGCTTCAGCTTCAACACCGGCGAAGGCCGCTGCCCGGGCTGCGAAGGCGCGGGCGTGCGCACCATCGAGATGAGCTTCCTGCCCGACGTGAAGGTGCCCTGCGAGGTGTGCCACGGCGCGCGCTTCAACCCCGAGACGCTGGCCGTGAGCTGGCGCGGCAAGAGCATCGGCGACGTGCTGAAGATGGAGGTCGACGAGGCGGTGGAGTTCTTCGCCAGCATGCCCAACATCGCGCATCCGCTGCAGCTGCTGAAGGACGTGGGCCTGGGCTACCTCACGCTGGGGCAGCCGTCGCCCACGCTGTCGGGCGGCGAGGCGCAGCGCATCAAGCTGGTGACCGAACTGAGCAAGGTGCGCGACGACATCACCCGCCGCGGCCAGAAGGCACCGCACACGCTGTACGTGCTCGACGAGCCGACCGTGGGCCTGCACATGGCCGACGTCGAGAAGCTGATCCACGTGCTGCACCGGCTGGTGAACGGCGGCCACAGCGTGGTGGTGATCGAACACGACCTCGATCTGATCGCCGAAGCCGACTGGATTCTCGACCTCGGACCCGAAGGCGGCAACGCCGGCGGACGCATCGTGGCGGCGGCGCCGCCGGAGGAGGTGGTGCGATTGGGTACGCACACTGGCGTAGCTCTTAAGGCCGTGTTGGCACGTTGACGCGCACAGGCGCACAATGGCTTGAACCCTTGGCGCAGGCGCATCCTGAATCAGCCATGGTGGAGACCGTGTGAACGGATGAAGCGCCGTGTCAGGGCTACGCAAGGAGCCGCGCCATGACCCGCTTCATCGATGTGCACAGCCTGGTTCGCCTGGTGGATGAGACCGGCGTCCCGGAATTCCTCGTCACGCTGGCCGACGCGCTGCGCGACGACTTCCTGCGATGGCGCGAGTTCGACAAGAAGGCGCGCGTGGCCAGCCATTCGCACCTGGGCGTGATCGAGCTCATGCCCGTGGCCGACGATGGCGCTTACGCCTTCAAGTACGTCAACGGCCACCCGCACAACACGCAGGTCGGGCTGCCCACGGTCATGGCCTTCGGCGTGCTGGCCGAGGTCGACACGGGCTACCCCGTGCTGCTGTCCGAACTCACGCTCACCACCGCTTTGCGCACGGCCGCCACCTCGGCCATGGCCGCCAAGGCGCTGGCGCGGCCCGACGCGCGCAGCCTGGCGCTCATCGGCAACGGCTCGCAGAGCGAGTTCCAGGCGCTGGCCTTCCATGCGCTGCTGGGCATCGAGCAGGTGCGCGTGTTCGACATCGACCCGCGCGCCACCGACAAGCTGGTGCGCCACCTCGCGGCCTGCACGCCGATGGAGATCGTGCGCGCCGAGTCCACTGCCGAGGCGGTGCGCGGCGCCGACATCGTGACCACCATCACCGCCTTCCAGGGCCACGCGACCGTGCTCACGCCCGACATGATCGAGCCCGGCATGCACATCAACGCCGTGGGCGGCGATTCGCCCGGCAAGACCGAGCTGCACCCCGACGTGCTGCGCGGCGCACGCGTGTTCGTCGAGTACGAGCCGCAGACCCGCATCGAGGGTGAGATCCAGCAGCTGGCGCCCGATTTCCCGGTGCACGAGCTGTGGCGTGTGCTGCTGGGCGAAGTGCCGGGCCGCGAGCGGCCGGAGCAGGTGACGGTGTTCGACTCGGTCGGCTTCGCGCTGGAGGACTACACGGCGCTGCGCTGCATCCAGCAGCTGGCGCTGGAGCGCGGCGTGGGCCGGCAGATCGCGCTGGTGCCCGAGCTCGACGACCCGAAGGACCTGTTCGGCCTCACCGCCTCGGGGCGGCGCCGGGCGGTGCTGCGGCGTGCGGCATGATGGCAGGCCCTGTCGTCACGCCCTTCGCCGCTTCATGCTCACCATCTACAACGACCAGCACGCCCTGCACCAAGGCCAAGTCGAAATGTTCCGGGGCGAGCTGGTGCCCTGCTTCGAGGTGCCCGCCCGCGTCGACCATGTGAGGCACGAACTCGAGCGGCGCGGCCTCGGCCCGCTGCAGGCGCCCGACGCGTTCGACGACGCGCTGCTGGCGAAGGTGCATGCGCCGCGTTACCTCGACTTCATCGCCCATGCCTGGGACGAATGGGTGGCGCTCGACGCCGCCAACGCCACGCGCGACGCGCTGCCCTCGTACTGGCCCACGCGCGGCATGCGCACCGACGTGTTGCCGAAGAGCTTTCCCGCGCGCCTGGGCCTCTTTGCATTCGATGCCGGCACGCCGCTGATGGCCGGCAGCTGGGCCGCCGCGCGCCACGGCGCCGCCTGCGCGTGGACGGCGACGCAGCGCGTCGTCGGCGGCGAGCGAAGCGCCTTCGCGCTCACGCGCCCGCCCGGCCACCATGCGGGCGCCGACTTCTTCGGCGGCTACTGCTTCGTCAACAACGCCGCCGTCGCCGCGCAGGCGCTGCGCGATGCGGGCGTCGAACGCGTGGCCGTGCTCGATGTCGACTACCACCACGGCAACGGCACGCAGGCGATCTTCTACGAACGCAGCGACGTGCACTTCGCCAGCCTGCATGGCGATCCGCTCACCGACTACCCCTACTACCTCGGTCATGCCGACGAGCGCGGCGCCGGTAAAGGCGAGGGCTTCAACCACAACCTGCCGCTGCCGCGCGGCACCGACTTCACGGCCTGGCGCGCGGCGCTGGGCACGGCGCTCGACGGCATCGCGAAGGTGAAGGCCGGCGCGCTCGTGGTTTCGCTGGGCGTCGACACCTTCGAGGGCGACCCGATCTCGGGCTTCAAGCTGAAGAGCGACGACTACCTGCGCATGGGCGAAGACCTCGCGCGCGCGGGCTTGCCCACCGTGTTCGTGTTCGAGGGCGGCTACGCGGTCGCCGAGGTGGGTGTGAACGCGGTCAACGTTCTCGAAGGCTTCGCGCAAGCCGCGGGCTGAAGGCGGAGTTGCTTCGGCGACAGCAGTCGGGTGAGCCCCGATTGCTGCACCGGGCGGGGCAGGGCCCAATGCGCGGCTCGATCCACGCTTCAGGAGCCTTCCGTCATGTTTCGCCGTTCCCTTCTCCGTGCCGCCACGCTGGCCGCCTGCGGCCTCGCTGCGCCGCTGGCGGTGTTTGCACAGGCCTTTCCCGCGAAGCCCATCAAGCTCGTGATCGCCTTTCCCGCGGGCGGCCCGACCGACATCACCATGCGCCAGCTGGCCGACAACGCCAGCAAGATCCTGGGCCAGCCCGTGATCGTCGACAACAAGCCCGGCGCCGGCGGCACGCTGCCCGCGCAGGCGCTGCAGACCGCGCAGCCCGACGGCTACACCGTCGCGCAGATTCCGCTCGGTGTGTTCCGTCTGGGCTACACCACGAAGATCAACTGGGACCCGCTCAAGGACATCACGTACGTGCTGAACGTCACCGGCTATGCCTTCGGCATCGTCGTGCCGGCCGACAGCCCCTTCAAGACCTGGGCCGACTTCGTCGCCTACGCCAAGGCCAACCCCGGCAAGCTCACCTACGGCTCGACCGGCAACCTGACCAGCCCGCACCTCACGACCGAGATCGTGGCGCAGAAGGCCGGCATCCAGCTGCAGCACGTGCCCTACAAGGGCAGCGCCGACCTGATGCTGGCCGTGGTCAGCGGCCAGCTCATGGCCGCGGCCGACAGCACCGGCTTCGCGCCGCAGGTCGAGGCCGGCAAGCTGCGCGTGCTCAACACCTGGGGCGAGAAGCGCCTGGCCAAGTTCCCCGACGCGCCCACGCTGAAGGAGCTGGGCTACGACGTGGTGCAGAACTCGCCCTTCGGCATCGGCGCCCCCAAGGGCACCCCGCCCGAGGTCGTGAAGAAGCTGCACGACGCCTTCAAGCAGGCGATGGAAGAACCCAGCTACGTGGCCTCGCTCGGGCGCTACGACATGCTGCCCAACTACATGAGCTCGGCCACGTACACCAAGTTCGCGCAGGACACGGTGGTGCGCGAGAAGGTGATCATCGACAAGCTGGGGTTGGCGAAGGAGAAGTAAGCGCCGCCGGAAAAGGGGAGGCGTGCGCGGCGCCTACCCCGATCCGCGACCGTTGTCCTGAACTCACCCCCTATATCCCTCCGTAATCTAGGCGTTAACCCTATGTAATCCCTTTGTCTTCCAGTGAAGGAAAACTCGGACCCAGTCTCGCGGCAACAAGGCCCGGACGTCCCAAAGTCGCGCCCGGTCTCGGCGCAGCGACATCCCCCTCCTGGAGTGACACCAATGAAAAAATCCCTGCTTGTTCTGGCTGCCATCGCAGCCTGCGGCGCCGCGTCGGCGCAATCGACCGTGACCCTGTTCGGCGTGGTCGATGCCGCCTACCGCAACGTAGCGAACAAGAGCGTTTCGACCACCCCCTTCGGTCCCGCCTACAGCGTGAAGGCCAGCCGCACCGAGCTGGCGAATTCGGGCCTGAGCTCGAGCCGCCTCGGTTTCCGCGGCGTGGAAGACCTGGGCGGCGGCCTGTCGGCCAGCTTCTGGCTCGAAGCCCCGATCACGAATGACGACGGCGCCACCGGCGTGTCGAACTTCACCCGCCGCTCGACCGTGAGCCTGGCAGGCAGCTTCGGCGAACTGCGCCTGGGCCGCGACAAGACCGCCACGGTGATGAACGAAGAACAGTTCGACCCGTTCGGCGACACCGGCATCGGCGGCTCGCTGATCATCGACGCCAACGAAGCCAGCGTGCCGGGCAGCGGCTACGGCAGCAACGGCACCTACAAGCGCGCCAGCAACATGGTGCAGTACTTCCTGCCGCGCCTGGGCGGCTTCTACGGCAACGTGGCCTACGGCCTGGCCGAGCAGACGCGCCTGTCGCCCGACACCGCCGCCAGCACCAACACCGGCCGCCACATCGGCGGTCGCCTGGGCTACACGACGGGTCCGTTCGACATCGCCGCCAGCTACGCGCAGAACGACACCAGCTTCACGACCGGCAGCGGCGCTGCCGCCGTGGCACGCCCGGGCAAGGTCAAGACCTTCAACCTCGGCGCGACCTACGACTTCGGCGTGGCCAAGCTGTTCGGCGAGATCTCGCGTTCGAAGGACGAGCGCAACGCGCTGAACATCTTCACGCCCGGCCAGGACGTGGACCTCACCGGCTACCTGCTGGGCGTGACCGTGCCGGTCGGCCCGGGCGTGATCCGCGCGTCGTATTCGCAGGTCAAGTACGACTTCAACCGCGTGCCGGTCTTCGGCGTGAACAACGCCGACCCGAAGGCCAGCAAGCTCGCGCTGGGCTACGTGCACAACCTGTCCAAGCGCACCGCGCTGTACGGTACGGTCGCGCGCGTCAGCAACAAGAACGGCGCGGGGCTCACGGTGGGTGCAGGCCCGTCGTACGCCACCACGTTCAACCGCACCGCGCTGCAGGCCAAGAGCTCGATGGGCTACGAGTTCGGCATCCGCCACACGTTCTGATGTCCTGAAGGGTCGCGCATCGCGCGACCCTCACCACTGCAAGTTTCTCCAAGGGTCGTTCAACCGGTCCATTCGGCCCGCCCTGCGCGGGCCTTTTTTTCGTGCGCGGCTCAGCGCGCCGACAGCACCGCCTGCGCGGCCTGCGCAAACCCCGCGCCGCGCTCGCCCTGCGTCACGTAGCGCGGCAGGTGCTCCAGCTGCGGCACGAAGCGCGCGACGTTCGCCACGCCGATGCTGTGCGCGAAGCTGCGGAACATCAGCTGGTCGTTGGTGGAGTCGCCCACGTAGGCCCAGCGGTCCATCTCGTCGTCGAGCGTGCGGCCCCACAGTTCGCGCACGATCCAGCGCGCGCCCTCGAGCTTGTCGTTGTCGCCGTACCAGCCGTTGATGTGGATGCTGCTCACGGTGGCGTGCATGCCTTCGCCGCGCATCAGCGCGACGACGCGCGCGATGGTGTCGTCGCTCAGCGTCACGAACTCGCTGTGGTCGATGGCGATGTCGGTCTCGCGCCCCGGCGAATCGGTGGCACGGCCGGCGCCCGGAATCTCGCGCTCGATGCGCGCCAGCACGGCCTGCATGCGCGCGAAGTTGGCGGCGCGCGTGGCGGCGTCCTGCTGGTAGCGCTTCTCGACACCGCCATCGGCCGCCGGGCGCAGCGCCACCGCGCCGTTCTCGGCCACGATGGCATCGACCGGCCAGCTGTTCACGAAAGGCAGGCTCCAGCCCACGGGTCGGCCGGTGATGGCGACCACCGCCAGGCCGGCGGCCTTCAGGTCGGCCAGCGCCTTCAACGCATCGGGCGTGATCGCGCCGTCGGTGGTGAGCGTGTCGTCGATGTCGGTGAACACGCCGACCAGCGCCGCGCGTGCGTCGGCGGGCCAGCGCGTGAGCGGCAGCAGGTGGTGGGGCGAGGCGGGCAGGGGAGGCGAAGACATGGACAGGATTCTCGAAAGGGCCCGTGATCGTACCGGCGCTTTCGTGTAGCATCCCGCCCCCGCCGCGCTTTCGGGCCGGCGCGGCACCTTCCACCATGCCTCACATCCTCGTCGACAACCTGCGCAAGACCTACCGTGTGTCCGAGCGCGACCCCGGTCTGCGCGGTGCGCTGCGCGGCCTGCTGCAGCGCCGCCATCGCACGGTGGAGGCGCTGTCGGGCGTGTCGTTCGCGCTGGAGCGCGGCGAACTGCTGGGCTTCATCGGGCCCAACGGCGCGGGCAAGTCGACCGCCATCAAGATCCTCTCGGGCATCCTGCGGCCCGACGGCGGGCGCGTGGAAGTCGACGGCCGCGACCCCTTTGCCGACCGCGAGCGCCACGTGGCGCGCATCGGCGTGGTCTTCGGCCAGCGCACGCAGCTGTGGTGGGACCTGCCCGTGGGCGACGGCTTCGACCTGCTGCGCGACATCTACCGCGTCGACCCGCAGCGCTACCGCCGCACGCGCGACGAGCTGGTCGCGCTGCTGCACCTGGAGCACGTGCTCGACCAGCCCGTGCGCCAGCTCTCGCTGGGCCAGCGCATGCGCGCCGAGATCGCGGCGGCGCTGCTGCACGAGCCCGACATCCTGTTCCTCGACGAGCCGACCATCGGCCTCGATGCGCCTTCGAAGCTCGCCGTGCGCGACTTCGTGCGCCGCGCCAACCGCGAGCGCGGTACCACCGTGCTGCTGACCACGCACGACATGCACGACATCGAGGCCCTGGCCCAGCGCGTGATCGTGATCGGCCACGGCCGCGTGCTGGCCGACAGCCCGGTCGAGGCGCTGCGCGCGCAGGTGATGGCCGAGCGCCGGCTGGTGGTCGACTTTGCACAAGATGCCACGCTGCCCGCGCAGGTCGACGGCGCCACCGTGCATTCGCGCGACGGTCAGACGCTGGTGCTCGACTTCGATCCCAAGCAGACCCCCGCGCCCGCGCTCATCGCCCGCATCGCCGGCGCCCACGCCGTGGAAGACATCCGCCTCGAAGGCCTCGCGATCGAAGCCGTGATCGCGCGCTTCTACGCCATGCATGGAGCGGCCGAGGCGTGAGGCCGGCCATGGGCCCGCGGGACCTCGCCCGGCCGTATGTCGCGGCGTTCGTCTCGCGCTTCCTGCAGATGCTGCAGTACCGCACGGCGGCGCTCGCGGGCTTTGCCACGCAGTGCTGGTGGGGCGGCATCAAGGTGATGGTGTTCGCCGCGTTCTACAGCGGCAGCGCCATCGCAGGCGCGGCCTCGTCGATGTCGCTGGCCCAGGCCATCACCTACACCTGGCTCGCGCAGGGCCTGTTGGTGCTGATGCCCTGGCTCGGCGATCCCGAAGTGGCACAGGCCGCGCGCACCGGCGCGGTCGCCTACGACCGGCTGCGCCCGGTGGACGCCTACGCGCTGTGGTTCGCGCGCACCGCCGGCTGGATCGCCGCGCGCCTGCTGCCGCGCGTGGCACTGATGGCGGCCTTCGCGGCGGTCGCATTGCCGCTGGTGGGGCTCGGCGACTGGGCCTGGCAACTGCCCGCGAACGCGCTGGCCGGCGCGGCGTTCCTGCTGTCGGTGGTGCTGGGCCTGTTGCTCTCGACTGCGATGGTGATGCTGCTCAACGTGGCGACCACGGCGGCGCTCAACGAGCGCGGCATCCAGGCCGTGGCGACGCCCGTGGTCATCGTGTTCTCGGGCAACCTGCTGCCGCTGGCGCTGCTGCCCGACGCCTGGCAGACCGCGCTGCTGGTGCAGCCGCTGGCGGGGCTGTTCGACATTCCGGCGCGGCTGTACTTCGGGCAGCTGAGCGGCTGGCATGCGCTGGCCGCGCTGGGGCTGCAGTGCTTCTGGATCGTCGCGCTGGTCGCGTTCGGGCGGATGGCGATGGGGCGCACGATGCGCAGTCTGCAGGTGCAAGGTGGCTAGGGTGACGGGCGCGCGCAGGGAGCCACTCCCGCCCTCGGAGGCAGCACTGTCGTATGGTGGCGGGTGCGACAACCCCGCCCCTGCCATGCGCCCCGTCATTCCCGTTGAAGCCGATGCGCCGACGCCCCTCGCCGTGCGGACCGTGACCTGCGCGATCGACCAGATCGCCGTGGCCGATCTGCCGCGCAGCGCGAGTTCCCCGCTCTTCGAGCGCCTTCGCCGCTCCGTGCGCGGGGTGACCCTTCGCACGCCGCCTTCGAACGAGGCCGCGCGCTGGCACACGCACACGATCGGCGGGGTCGCGCGGCGCCTTGCGCAGCCCCTCACGTTCACGCCGTACGCCTCCGTGAAGCCTTGTTCGGCACGTTGCGGCTTCTGCTCGGAAAACCTGCGCAAGACCGACGGCGGAACCTCGGCGTCCCGGCTGCGTCCGGCGCCCGACTACTTCGACGGCCTGTTCCGCGCGCTGCGGGCCTTGCGCGACGTGCCGCTGTCGTGGTCGCTCTCGGGCCTGGAAACGAGCGACGACGCCGACTGGATGCTCCGGCTGCTGCACACGCTGGCCGCGGGCGAAAGCGAAGGCCCGGTGGTCGAAGACCGTGTGCTCTACACCAACGGCGCAGGCTTTGCCGGACCGCAGGGCGAGGTGCTGCGGCGCGCGCTGCAAGGCTTCGGAATGAGCTGGCTGGAGCTGTCCCGCCACCACCACGACGGCGCGGTCAACCAGGCCATCATGCGGTTCCGGCCCGAGGTGGCCATCGGCGATGCCACCGTGTTCGAACGCACCGCGCGCCAGCTCGCCGATGCGGTGGCGCTGCGGCTCGTGTGCATCCTCCAGCGCGGCGGCGTCGCGCAGCCGACCGACGTGGCCGCGTACCTCGCGTGGGCACGGCAATGCGGCGCCGGCACCGTCGTCTTCCGGGAGTTCTCGCGGCTCGACGACGGCTATCGCGACAACGCCACCGCGCGCTATCTGCGCACGCAGCGGGTCTCGATGGACGCGCTGCTGACGGCCTGCCTCGACGCTCCCGACATCTCGCGCGGGTGGACCCTCGAAAGCCTCACCGAGGGCTACTACTTCTGGAACCTGCGCCTGCGCACCGACAGCGGCCTGACGGTCGTCTTCGAAAGCGCCGATTACGGTGCCATGCACGCGCGCCACGCGACCGGCGACGTCTACAAGCTCGTCTACTTTGCCGACGGACAACTCTGCGCCGGCTGGGAGCCGGGGCACGACGTGCTGCTCGATACGCGCACCGCGAAGGCCTGCCCATGACCAGTCACAGCTGGCTGATGCTCGACCATGAATCGCCGCGCTACCGGCTGCCGGACGACCTGCGCGCGCGGGACCCGATGGGCGGGCGCGACTGCGGATGGCTCGAGCAGATGCTGCCCTTCGTGCGCCGGTTCTCGCAACCGGGCGACACGGTGTTCGACCCGTTCGCCGGTTTCGGCACGACGCTGCTCGCGGCACGCCTCGAGCAGCGCCAGGCCTTGGGCTGCGAAGTCGATGCAGGCCGCATCGACCTCATCCGCGAGCGGCTGGCACGCCACGGCCTCGCCCACGGCACGACGCTCCTGCACGCCTCGTGCGATGCGCTCGAAGACGCTGCGCTCCCGCCCTTCGACCTGTGCCTGACGAACGTGCCCTACTTCGGGTGCCGCTGGACCGGTGCGCAGGCAACCTCCCAGCTCTACGACAGCCCGAGCTACGCGCAGCACCTCGACGGCCTGCGCAACGTCTTCCACCGCGTCCGCACCGGATTGCGCGAGGGCGGTGCCTGCATCGCGATGGTGGAGAACCTGCGGATCGGCGATCGCGTGCTGCCGCTGGCCTTCGATCTCGCGCGCATCCTGGGTTCGCTCTTCACGATGGAGGAGGAGCGCGTGCTGGTCTATCCGCACGACGCGGCAGACAGCGACACCGATGCCCGCACCGACCGGCGCCACGAACACGCGCTGGTTTTTCGCAAGCAGCGTGAGCGCATCGACCTGCCGGCCACGGCCGCGCTGCTCGATGCCATGCGCGCCGCAGGACACGCCTTCACGCTGTTCGGCAGCTTCGCGTGCTGGCAGCAGGACCCGCAAGGCACTGCGCCCGCAGACGCCGACATCCGCGTCGACGCCGACCCGCAGCGCCTGGACGCCCTGCTGGGATGGCTGCAAGGGCAGGGCTTCTCGGTGACGAGCTGGGGCGACCCGGTCACCGTGCCCCTTCACCTCGACAGCTACCGCGGCCGCTTCTATTTCCGCGCCGATCGCATCGATGCCCGCGGCGCCTTGGTCCGGCTCGACATCTGCTACGAGCAATGAGTGGCATGACGCAATCCGCACAGCGGTGGATCGACCCGCACCACGACCGCGCTCGGTGTGCGCAGGACACCGGGTGCTTCCCGCAGCGAAATCAAGGAGGAGGGCGAAGCCCGGGGGACATTCGCGGAGGGAAGTACCCGGTGGCCTGTGCACGCGCCCTGAACAGCGGCGAGGGCCATTGAAGATGGGCGCCCTCCCTCTCTTCTTCCGCCTCATGGCCGCCTCCATCAGTGGCCAGGCCAGGTACCCTGCGTCCGCGCTGCTGCTGACCCTCGGCCAGTTCCTGGGCACAGGCATCGAGGTCGTCGCCGTCTGGGCACTGTTCCATCGCTTCGGCGAAGTGCAGGGCTGGGGCATCGGCGAGGTCGCGCTGTTCTATGGCCTCGTGAACTGCATGTTCGCCCTCGCCGACGCATTGGGCCGTGGCTTCGACGTGCTGGGCACCGAATTCCTGCGCACCGGCACCTTCGACCGGTTGCTGCTGCGCCCGCGCCCGCTCGCGCTGCAGCTCATGGGCCATGACGTGCGCATCAGCCGGCTGGGTCGTCTGCTGCAGGGCCTGCTCGTGCTGGCCTTTGCGACCGTGCAGGCCGACATCGCATGGACGCCTAGCGCCGTAGCCGTCGCGCTGTTCGCCCTGGCCGGCGGCATCGCGCTGTTCCTCGGCATCCTCGTGCTGCAGGGCACGCTGTCGTTCTGGACTGTGGAGAGCCTGGAGATCGCCAACGTGCTCACCTATGGCGGCGTGCAGGCGGCGCAGTACCCGCTGGCGCTCTATGCGCAGTGGTTCCGCCGCGTGCTGACCTTCATCGTGCCGCTGGCCTGCGTGGCGTACTACCCGGTGCTGGCGATCCTGGGCAAGCCCGATCCGCTGGGCGCACCGGCCTGGGTGGGGTGGGTGTCGCCGCTCGCGGGCTTCGTGTTCCTCGCGGCGGCATTCGGTGCGTGGCGCCTCGGGCTGCGCCACTACACCTCGTCGGGCAGCTGATCAGCCGGCGCTCTGCAGCGCCAGGCCCGCGTGCTCGCGCAGCGGATGGAAGTGGATCTTCGGAAAACGCTCCTGCGCCAGTCGCACGTCGTACGGCGAGGTGCACAAAAAGGCCAGCGTGTCGGCCGCGTCCTTGGCCATGCGCACCGGGTAGGCGTGGACGAACTCGCGCAGCTCGGCCGGGGTGTCGGCCGTGATCCAGCGCGCGCCCGTGTACTGGCAGCCTTCGAGCCGCACGTCGGCGTCGTACTCGGCCTTCAGGCGGTGCTGCACCACTTCGAACTGCAGCTGGCCGACCGCGCCCAGCAGCATCGGGCCGCCGACCTCGGGGCGGAACACCTGGATCGCGCCTTCTTCGCCCAGCTGGGCCAGGCCCTGCTGCAGCTGCTTGGTGCGCAGCGGGTTCTTCAGGATCACGGTCATGAACAGCTCGGGCGCGAAGAAGGGCAGTCCGGTGAACTGCAGGTTCGCGCCGTCGGTGATGGTGTCGCCCAGTTGCACGCCGCCGTGGGTGGTGAAGCCCACGATGTCGCCGGCGTAGGCCTCTTCCACCGCCTCGCGGCGCTGGCTCATGAAGGTCACGACGCTGGTGGGGCGCAGCTCCTTCGCGGTGCGCTGCACCTTCAGCTTCATGCCCGGCGTGTACTTGCCCGAGGCCATGCGCACGAAGGCGATGCGGTCGCGGTGGTTGGCGTCCATGTTGGCCTGCACCTTGAAGACCACGCCCGCGAAGTCCTTGTCCTCGGGCTGGATCTCTTTCACCACCGGCTGGCGGTTGACCAGCGTGGTGCTGGTGCGCGACTGCGGCGAGGGCGCCAGGTCGACCAGCGCGTCGAGCACTTCCATCACGCCGAAGTTGTTCACGCCCGAGCCGAAGAACACCGGCGTCTGCTTGCCGGCCAGGAAGGCCTCGCGGTCCCAGGTGGGCGAGGCGCCGGTGGCCAGTTCCATGCTTTCCATGGCGTGCTCGAAGTCGGCGCCGAAACGCTTGACGAGCGTGTCGCGCTCGCTCAGCGGAATGGTCTCGAAGTCGTGCGGCAGCCGCTCGCTGCCCGACTCGAACACCGTCATCGCCTGCGTGCGCAGGTTCATGATGCCGCGGAAGCTCTTGCCCTGGCCCACGGGCCAGGTCATGGGCACGCAGGGCATGCCGAGTTCGCGCTCCACCTCGTCCAGGATGTCCAGCGGCTCGCGCACTTCACGGTCCATCTTGTTGACGAAGGTGATGATGGGCGTGTCGCGCTGGCGGCAGACCTCGATCAGCCGGCGCGTCTGCGCTTCCACGCCGTTGGCGGCGTCGATCACCATCAGCGCCGAGTCGACGGCGGTGAGCACGCGGTAGGTGTCTTCCGAGAAGTCCTTGTGGCCGGGCGTGTCGAGCAGGTTGATGACGTGCTCGCGGTACACCATCTGCATCACCGACGAGGCCACCGAGATGCCGCGCTGCTTCTCGATTTCCATCCAGTCGGAGGTGGCGTGGCGCGAGGCCTTGCGGGCCTTCACCGAGCCGGCGATCTGGATCGCGCCCGAGAACAGCAGCAGTTTTTCGGTCAGCGTGGTCTTGCCGGCGTCAGGGTGGGAAATGATCGCGAAGGTGCGACGGCGGCGGGTTTCGGCGAGAAAAGACAAGGTGGGCAATCTGCAGGGGAATCCCCCGATTTTAGGAGGCCGCCCCGCCAACCCCGGGCTGTAGGCCTAAAACGCCTCCGTCACCCCGTACGCCCGCATCTGCGCCTCGACCTGCGCCGCGTCCTGGCTCAGCACCACGAGGTCGTGCGCCTTGCCCTCGCGGTCCTTCACGTGGCGCGTGAGCAGGGCCTCGGGCCGGAAGCCCAGGGCCTGGAAGACGGCGATGGCGCCGCGCTGGTCGACGGTCATCTGGGCGACGATCTTTTCCTGCCCGTGGGCGAAGGCCAGCGCGCAGCCCTCCTGCGCCAGCTGCTGGCCCAGGCCGCCGCCGCGCAGCGCGGGCGACACCAGCACGCGCAGCTCGGCCACGTGGCCCGACCACGAATGCGGGTCGCGGATGACGGCGGCGCAGCCCAGCACGGCGCCGTCGCGCACGGCGAGCACGCTGTCGATGTCGCCGCGCTCGATGGCGCGGACCCAGGCGGCCATCACCTTGGGCTCGGTGATGTCGCGCGGCAGAAAGAGCCGGTCGTGCGCCGGCAGCGCCTGCGCGAAGGACAGCACGGCGGGGGCGTCGGCGCCGGTCATCAGGCGCAGGGCGATGTCGCCGTCCGCGTGGGAAACGGTGCGCGGGTAGGTGCGGGAAGAGGATGCGGTCATGAGCGTAGGGGGATGTTTGTGTTCGTCAGATGGAGCGCACGCCCAGCCACTCGTCGAGCTTGGGCCACAGCCGCCGCACGGCGTTGGTGCCGGCCGCCAGGCTCACGTGGCCGCCCTTGAGCACCACCTCTTCCTTGTCGGTGGAGCCGATGCCGGCGATCAGCGGCTGGCCCGCCTCGTAGGGCACGATGTGGTCGTGCTGCGCCAGCGCGTGCAGCACCGGCACGGTGATGTTCTTCAGCAGCACGGGGCGCCCGCCGAGCACCAGCTCGCCCTTGTGCAGCTTGTTGTCCCACATGAGCTCCTTCACGGTCTGGCGGAAGTACTCGCCGGCCAGCGGCAGCATCTCGGCGCCCCAGCGGTCGAACATGCGGTACGACTTGACGAACTCGTCGTTGGCCATGTTGT
>Ga0207709_10001165_pt1 | contig 19109 bp, 13 predicted proteins | sample KBSM34metaG_FD_184397 | JGI IMG/M metagenome (GOLD analysis project Ga0207709, IMG submission 184397) | Miscanthus rhizosphere microbial communities from Kellogg Biological Station, Michigan, USA - KBS M3-4 metaG (SPAdes) (version 2) | ecosystem: Host-associated > Plants > Roots > Rhizosphere >...
TATTGGCGCTGGCGTTATTTCGCGCTTTCAGCGCTTGGATCCTGCAACTACCTCAACCTGGGCCGATGGCCCAGGCTGTTACATTTTCGCGCCTTTGGCGCTGGAACTCCGAGTTTTGACACCGCCTATGAAGCGCTGGGCCATTTCCATTCAGTCCCGCTTCCGGAGGTGGAAAAGACTTTTGCAGCAAAGCCACTCGACCTCGACTGAGGGCCGCAAGGTCGTCTGATCAATGCCGGCGCAATCCGGATCGAATTTCGGCTGACCATGGTTTTTGCTTTCGGAGTGAAGTAAGCCGGACGAGGTCAGGGGAGATCAACTCAAAAGCAGACCGGCCCTCAATTCTTTCGAATCGAGAGCCGGTTTGTTCGAAGCCGTTATTGCACCACGTTGAACTTTGCGCTCTGGATCAGCGATTGGCCGCTGACGCGATCTTTGACCCGCACTTCGACGGCATATTCGCCGGGCGCCAGGTTGGCTGAATTGATTAGCCGCGCGAGCGTCAACCGCTGTCCCGCATCGCTGGTGCCACGCCAGTCTTCAGTCTGCTTGCCAATCTCTTTTCCGTCCTTCATCAGGGCGTACTCAACATCGACTGAAGGTCTGAGCGTCGTTTGATCGATGCCCGCGTTATAGATTTGCATGTAGACACCGACCGGCGTGCCTCGATGAAATGCGCCGGAGACGTTGGGAATTACTTTCACGTTGCCGATGGTGAACATGCCCACTGCAGGTTGATCTCCCAGGCCTTCGAGTTTGGTGGCGAGCACCAGTGTCGAAGTGGACAACTTTGCCGTATCGTACTTTGGCACCTCGAAACCCTGGTGTCTCACGCCGGTGGCTCCCGACTCGATATCGCGAACGATGACATCGACGCGATAACGGCCCGGCGCCAGCGCGACGGCTTTCTGATAAGCAGACTTGCGGTCTTTCGCTTCGGTCAATTCTTCCGGCGTGGCGCGGGTGATTACCGGATCTTCAAAGACGCCCGCGCGGCGGCCGGAAACGTGCGTTATCTTCGCAAAGATGTTCAGCTGGGCCTGGGCCAGGCCGCCGCTGTCTTTGAAAACCAGATTCTGATTGTCCGTCTGAATGGTGAAGGCGGTGATCACGCGCTCGTCCGATTGGCGGAAGAAGTCCACGCGCAGATCAAAACTGAGCGGATTGTCTTCAATGATCGGCGTGTTAACCGCCGAAGCCAGTTCGTTGAATTTGATTTGGGGAGGCCGTTGGAGATCGGTCAGGATCTGCAAACGCGAAAACGGGCTGTCCTGTTCGCGCATGTAGTTTTGCATGCCGACGCCGCCGACACCGGTGATGCGGTCAGACTTGTCGGCCAGGCCCATCTCCTCTGCCATCGTCAGGCCGGCTCCGGGCACGTGCAACAAAGCGTCCTTCTCATCCGGATTGCGCGCGATGCGATATTCACCGCTGCCGGTCGGGTCGACAAACTCGATTTCGATTCCGGAACCTACGCCCGCAAGGTATCGATAGAACCAGCGTTCAAACGGATAGGTCGAAGTCGAGCCGCCGCCCTCATAAGACTCGCGATTGTAGTGGCCTCCGGACGGGTGCGTTTCGGTTTCATCGGGCTTGCCGTACATGATCCAGATACGGCCGCGGTCAGTCTTCCAGCCCGGTATTCCCGAGGCAAAGTGCTCGTTGGCGTAGGCGATTCGCTCGTAGTATTCCTCGCGGTATTCGTTTTCGTCGGTGTCCGGATCGGGATCGCGACGGCGCCAAAACTCTTCGATGAAACGCTCACGCTCATCATCGGTTTCCAGCTTCTTAAACGCTTTGCGCTCTTCGTCAGTGATGATGTAGGTGACGTCTTTGTCCAGCCAGTCCTTGTAGGCTTTCTTCAATTCGGCCTTTTCCTTACGAGCCTTGTTCATCGGATCCTGATCCTGCGAAGCTTTTTGGGCCAGGCCAATTTGGGCCAGGCTCAAGAACACGGCAAAGGTCAGGGTCAGAAGAGCTACGGCCAGACGGCGCAAACGGCGTGATGACATGTGAATTACTCCTGCGAAAAACTATGGAAACTATTCAGGCGACTCGGCCTCGGTTGTTATGAGTCAGTAACGCGGACACGGAGACTATCAACGAATTCTAGGTTTGGCTTGAACCAGAGTCAAGATGCGGCGAAAAGCTCGAAAAGTTGCCTTGTAACTAAGGGTTTTCTGCTCTTTTGGCAAGGTTTGTGGAGTTAGTCCCATTCGCGTATGGGACAGAGAGGTGGCATGAGTCTCTCCAAAGAACTCCGTTAACCCATCCGCTGACGCGGATGTTACTGACCCGAGCCCTAGGCCGTTCGTCTTTGCCGGCCACAGATGGCCGCCACGATTATTGAAATGACGTAAAGCACCAGCATGGGCGCGGCAAAGAGCAGCATGTTGGGAATGTCATTGGTCGGCGATAAAACCGCGGCTGCCACCAGAATCACAATGATCGCCACGCGCCAGACTTTGAGCATCCAGGTCGCCGTGACGATGCCCATGCGCGCCAGCACATAGGTAATCGCCGGCATTTGAAACACCAGTCCCATGCCCAACATCAGCAAGATGATGAAGTCAAAGTAGTCGTCGGCTTTGAGCAATAGACGAAAATCCTCACCAACTCCCAACAGGTACTTGGCAGCCGGCGGAAAGATTACGTAATAAGCAGTGGCCGCGCCGAGCAGGAAAAAAGTACTCGAGAGAGTGATGAACGGAGTCGCGTATTTGCGTTCGTTCGGATAAAGACCGGGCGACACAAAGCCCCAAATCTGCCAGAGCAGAAAAGGCACCGACACTCCGATCGCCGCATACAAGGAAACTTTGACGTAAAGTGCAAAGGGCTCGAGCGCCGTGGTCACGATCAGCTTTTCACTGGGATCGGGCAGTCGCTCGTAGCCCTTGTTGAGATCGATCGGCAATTTTACGTCTTTGGGAATCACTTCGTTGCCGGATGTGAGCGGCTCATCAGTGAAAAGACCCAGGCCTTGTGCGTCTTTGTCGACGCGAGCCAAAACTGACGCGCCCGCAGGGATCGATGCCGGACCCAATCTGGTCAGCTCAGGAAAAATGTAGCGCACCTTGTCGTTTTGATGGAGCGAATTCAACGGAACCGTGAAAAGCTGTCCGTTGAGGCCGGCAATCGTTACTTGTCGCGCCTGCTGCGCTTCCGCGAGGGCGTGATTGATCGGTCGCGCCAAAAAACTATAGATTGGCGCGGAAACAAACCAGGCCAGAGTCGCGGCGAGCACTACAAAGACAATGCTGCGGATCAAACGCGTGCGCAGCTCGTCCAGATGCTCAAGGAAAGACATCTGCCCGCCGGAATCGTCTTCGCGCTTCTCCTTCTTTCTGTCGGATTTAATTAATTGCAAACGAGCCATTGGTGTGGCACAGACTTACGGCCTGTGTAGGACTCCTTTAGAGCCATTCATGTTTGGCGGATGCTGTTGGAGAGACTTCGGGTTCAGTCGCAGAGGCGGATGCGCGCGGCTGGACAAGCGCCGGGTCGATCGGCGTTATGGATGGCGCAATTGTTTCGGCGGTGGCCGAAACTCCGGCGGAATCCAGGGCGGCGGCTTCCCGAGCAGCGCGAATCTTTTCGGTGGCTTTGTCGAGAATGGAACTGGTCGCGTCGGGCTCGACGTCTTCGTCGAGGTTGTCCAGATTGACCTCGCGTTCCCAGGTGCGTTTGAAATCTTCGGACGCGCGGCGAAATTCTGAGAGGCTTTTGCCGAGCTGCCGGCTCAATTGAGGCAGTTTGCGCGGACCGAAAAAGATCAACGCGGCTCCCAGGATTACCAGCAGTTCGGTACTGCCAAGCGAATCTAGAATCAATAAATACATGTCTTAATAAGAATACGGCCTGAAACCTGTTTGGACCGGAACCAGATTGTAGCGCGATGGCGAGCGCGCGTACAGAATGGGGCAACGGTACGCACGCCTCCGGCGTGCTTCATCCGGATGCATGATCGGGCGACAGGCAATTATTCAGCACGCCGGAGGCGTGCGTACCGCTTGACAGGCCTGACCTGCTCCCGCAATCTGTGATTCCGTTCATGCGAATTGTTTCTCTATTGCCATCGACGACTGAGATTGTCTGCGCGCTCGGTTTGGAAAACGAGCTGGTGGGCATTACCCATGAATGCGACTACCCGGCGGCCGTCACGGACCGCCCGCGACTGACGGCCAGCCGCATTTCTCACGAGACGATGACCAGCGCGGAAATCGATCACGCGGTGCGCTCGCAGTTGGATGGTCATGGTTCGATTTACGATCTCGATGAAAACAGGCTGCGCGAACTGAATCCTGATTTGATCCTGACTCAGGAGCTTTGCGACGTTTGCGCGGTCAGCTACAAAATCGTCGCTCAGGCCGCGCGCGCCTTCGAAGCTGATGTCAAAGTTGTTTCGCTGGAGCCGAACACGATTGAGGACATCTTTGCGAACATTCGTATGGTGGGGAAGTTGGCTGGCCGCGGGCGCGAAGCTGACACGTTGGTCGAGTCGTTGACCGCGCGTCTGAATCAGGTTCGAGAGAAAACCTCCGGGGTCTCTCGTCCGCGCACGCTAATGCTGGAATGGCTCGAGCCGCCTTTTGCTCCCGGTCATTGGGTGCCGGAACAGGTGGCGATTGCTGGTGGCGATCATGCCTTTGGTAAATCAGGTAGGCCCAGCGTCACAACGACCGCAGAAGAGATTCGCGCTTATGCGCCCGAGGTGATTGTGCTGATTCCCTGCGGCTATTACAAGGAAGACATTCTGCGCCAATTGCCCACCGCCAAACTGCCGGAAGGCTGGAACGATTTGCCGGCCTGTCAGAACAATGAAGTATGGGCGACGGACGCAACTTCTTACTTCAGCCGACCCGGTCCGAGAGTCGTCGACGGGGTCGAGATCCTGGCCCGAATTCTCCACCCCGAAGTCTTTGGTCTCCCGACAAGTGACGAAGCGATCCGCGTGAAGCAAGGCGTTGGATAGACGCGCACGCGAACATTTACAGGTCACGGTGTGAACCGTTGACGATATTCAATTGAAGTTATGAAGGCCTTGACCATCTCCGCCTCGACGAAGTTCCCACTAAATTGATTTAGCTTCTTCAACCAAAAATCGTAGCCCGTGTAATCGCGCGTCGTTTCAGGCGCATCGTTGGGATTGCGACGCAGATATCCAAAGTACTGCATCAGCACAAACGCACGGTTGAATTCGGAGTTATACAGATTCCGGTTTTCAGCAATTTGCCTGAGGATCTGCGCGCGAATGCCAAGGTCGCGGGTATCGGCGGCATTGCCAAACAATCCAATCAAGGTCGCCCGCTCACTCGAAGACAGAACACCGCCGGCGTTCTGATTCAGCTTATCGACGAACTCTGTTGGCGTCGTGGAAAGGGGAAACGACGCTTCGAATCGTGCGCGCTGAACGAACTGCGCAACAAAGCTCTGCTGATTGGTGTCCAATACGCGTTCCCAACCCGCGCGTAGCACCACGACGTCCTGATTGATCTGATCCACATCCATCAGCAGTTCGTTCAGGCGCACGATCGGCACTGCCAGTTGGTGTGTGCCGCCGTCGTTTGAAGTTCCGTTGAAATCGCCATAAGCCGTTTTGTACAAACGTTGGACCAGGTAAGCCGTACGCTGAAATTCGATCGAGAGGTAAAACGCCGCTGAAGTGTTGATGCGTTTTACTTCGATGCACTGTTGGTTAGACCCGCACGAGGAAATCTGATTGGTCCAAAAATCAAACCCGGAGGCATCGGGCTCGCGATCAAGAAAATCAACGTATTGCTGGTGAACAAAATAATCGGTGTTGTCAGGGTTCCCGGGAGTTACGTTAACCAAAGCTACCGACAGGTCACCATTGACGCATCCTGCCAAATCCGGTCGCGTGTCGCCGTTGAGATCGGCCGGCACAACTGAGACGCCGCCGACGTCGTTTACCAGACTACCAGCACTTTGAAAAGTCCCGTCACCAACTCCCAGAAGCACCTGGAGATTTCCCCCGCGGAAGACCCCGGCCGACACCAAATCCAATTTGCCGTCACCGTTAAAATCAGAAACCTTTAAATCTGACGAAGTGTTTTGCAAGCCGAACGGCGTCGCCGGCGTCTTGAAAGTTCCGTCTCCGTTGCCTCTCAACACCGTCAGGGATTCATCGGTAACCGCGGCATCGAGTTTGCCGTCCCGGTCAAAATCTCCCAGAGAAATCGAGTAGGGACCAGAACCCTGCCCCCAGTTTCCATTCATATTAATCGGCGACTGAAAAGTCCCGTCGCCTTTGCCTGGAAACACGCTAATAAGTCTGGCTGAATCAACGCTCATACTCCGGCCGTAGGCAAACAAGTCCTGAATGCCGTCGCCATTGAAGTCTCCAGCCGCGAAGACTCGTACAAGGGGATGCGGCACCGCATAGCTTTGGGGATTCTGAAAAGTTCCGTTGCCGTTGTTGAGTAATACCGCAATGCTGGTTGTGGTAGTGCGAGTGGCGAGATCAGGCTTGCCATCATTGTTGAAGTCGGCGGCCAGGAGCAAAACTCCGGCGACCGGATAACTTACGGGGGACTCAAAAGATCCGTCACCCTTTCCCATCAATATGCTGATGTTGGCGGGAGAAGCATCGGCAAACGCCAGGTCGAGTTTGCCATCGCGATTGAAATCACTCGCCACCAAACAACGCGGACGGGCCGAAACGTGAAACGTTACCGGCGATTGAAGGGTGCCGTCTCCGTTACCCAACAACATCACCACATCGTTGTTCGTGATATCGCCGGCGACTAAGTCAACTTTGCCATCGCCATTGAAGTCTCCACTGGAAACCACGAAAGGCCTGCCCGCCGTATAGGTAACCGGAGAGTTGAATTTGACCGTCTGGGCCATGCCGGCTTCAGCGCCACAAAGCCATCCGAGCATGAGTAAGACAGCGCCGCAAGCGCGCCTCGGCGAGACCTTAGTGAATATGGGGCCAGCCACGGCCGGGCTGATGTAGGCGGTGACTTTCACAATCTGCGCCTCCTGACTAGTGGGTGTTGTCGGCAAGCATGAACTCGAGCGTTGTGCTTCAGAATTCTAAGTTGACGCCGGTTACTTTGGCATACATCTTACCCCATAAGTGTTCGATCGTCGCAAGGTGAAAACCGCATCTTTCGCCATGAGCCTTTGACTGTTTCAATTCCGTCGATCAAGCTATTTCTTTGACGCCTGATGCAACAGACTAATCTTCCAGCTAACGCTTTGGAGCAATTTGCCCGCACGGCAGAGTCGGTGGCGGCAACCACCAAAAAACTCGCAAAGGCCGCGCTGCTCGGAGCTTACTTCGAACAACTTAGCGACGACGATCTCGCTCGCGCGGCTCGCTATTTTGCCGGGCAGCAATTTGCCCAGAGCGATGCGCGCACGACCAACGTGGGCGGCCGCATTCTGAGTGAGGCGATGGTCGTGGCCACGGGCATCAATCCGGAAAGTCTCGGTCCGCGTTACGCGCGTTGGGGCGATGGTGGTGATGTTGCTTTTGAGATCTTCGTCGAGACCAGGCCGGACGCTCAGCCGAGCATCTCGCTGGAAGGCACAGAAGAATTGCTCGCGCGCCTCAGTACAACCCGGGGCAAGAATGCCAAGACCCAAATCCTCACACAGGTTTTCGCCCGGGCTACGCCGCTCGAAGCAAAGTACCTGGTCAAACTGCTCTCCGGAGATTTACGCATCGGTTTGCGCGAAGGCCTGGTCGAAGATGCGATCGCGCGCGCCTTTAAGCAACCGTTGGCCGACGTGTCGATGGCGAACATGCTGCGCGGCGACATCGGCGAAGCCGCTTTGCGCGCCCGGGCCGGCGCTTTGCGCGATGTCGAAATGCGCTTGTTTCATCCCCTCAAGTTCATGCTGGCAACGCCGGCCTCTGACCTTGCGGACGTCGAACGCACGATGCCGGGCGAGTTCTTTGTCGAAGATAAATTCGACGGCATTCGCGCGCAGGCGCATGTGCAAAATGGACGCGTGGCAATTTACTCTCGCACGCTTGATGAGATCTCAAACCGCTTTCCTGAGCTGGAAGCGCCGCTGGCCGCATTGCCGGCGGACGTGATTATCGATGGCGAGATCATCACCGCGCGCGGCGAACAGATTTTGCCCTTCAGCGATTTGCAGAAGCGTCTCGGACGCAAGACAGTCAGCGAAGAACTGCTGGCCAGCACCCCAGTCGTGTTTGTCGGCTGGGACCTTCTGTATGCCACGGGCAAAGTCCTAATCAACGATCCATTGCAGGTGAGAAGAGTGCGCCTGGAAGAAATAATCGGGCTCGGGACTGAGCGAGTAAGACTGTCGCTGGCCAAACGATTTGCTGAGGCCTCGGCGTTGGATGACGAGTTCGATGCGGCCCGTGCGCGGGGTAACGAAGGCCTGATGATTAAGGACCCGTCCTCTCTCTATAAGCCTGGCCGCCGCGGTCGTGAATGGTTGAAATTGAAGAAAGCGCTGGCGACTCTCGACGTCGTGGTGACCGCAGTCGAGCTGGGCCATGGCAAGCGACGCAGCGTCCTTTCGGATTACACCTTTGCGGTGCGCAAATCCGAAACCGAGGGAGAGCTTTTGAACATCGGCAAGGCTTACTCGGGATTAACCGACGTGGAAATCGCGGAGATGACCGAGTGGTTTCGTGAGCATACAATTCAGCAATTTGCTCATGGTCGGGTCCGAATTGTCGAACCGCGAATAGTTTTAGAGGTAACTTTTGACCGGGTTCAGCCATCAAAGCGCCACAAAAGTGGATTTGCGCTGCGTTTTCCGCGCATTGTTCGTCTGCGACCTGATAAGAATCCAGACGAGATTGATACTCTCGAAACAGTCAGGAAGCTGGCCGGGAAGTCAGTACCGGGAGCGGTAGCGACCGGGTAACTACCCAGCAATCTGGGTTATTGCTGTCGGTTGACCCGGTCGCTACCGCTCCCGGTACTGACGCCGCCGTGCGGCACGCTGGAAGCGTGCGTACCAGTCGCAGTATCATCTGGTCATTGTTCCGGAAAGCTCGCGTCCACTCAGGAAGATTCCTTCATGTTCAAAACGAAAATTGTTGCCCTGGCTTTTATTAGCGTTATCGCGTGGGCGGCCGTCGCCGCCCAATCACCACGTCGCGGGACGAGCTCGCGACCATCGACGGCAAAGCCGGCGGCAACGCCCACGCCGGCCGCTGCGGTTCCGCAACCGACGCCGGTCCCGGCAGCCAACATCACGGCCACGACACTGGCCGTTTTTGGGGACCAAACCATTTCGGCCTCGGACATCGAAACTCAGGTCAATGAAATAATTCTCAAAGATCCGGATCCCTACCTGCATGACTACTACACCGATCCGAATAAAGCGATTCGCGAAGCGCGCCAGCGCGCGGTCGATGCGCGCGTGGCGTCGATGTTGATAGCCGCAGAGGCAAAGAAAAAAGGCAAGACCCCCGACGAGATTCTCGCCAGCGAAGTCAGTTCGCGCGTTCCGCAGCCTACCGATCAGGAACTCAAAGCAGCCTACGATGCGAATCGCGATCAGCTTGGCGGCGCAGAGCTCGAATCCGTACGCACTGAACTGGTCAACTTCATTCGCAACCAGCGCAGTCAGGACTTATACGCGGCGCTGGTTAGCCGTTTGCGAATGACGCACGTGGTCACCAAAAGCGCCGACGCAAACGCTCCTAACCTGGCGCCGGGCACCGTTTTGGTGGCCGTCGATGGCGAGCCGCTGCGCGTCGACCCCATTAACGAGCGGATGAAGGCCTACGCTTACAAACTCGAGATGCGCGTTTACGCCGCGCGCCGGCAGGTTTTGGATCGCCGCATCAACGATCTGCTCGTCGTGGCCGAAGCCAACAAGCGCAAGGTGGGCCCCGAAGAAATTGTTCGAACGGAAATCACCGACAAGCTGAAGGCGCCGACCGAAGCCGAAGTCGCCAAATTCTATGAAGACAACAAAGCACGCATCAAGGGCGATTTGGCCGAGGCCCGAACCGCGATCGCCAGTTACCTCCAGGATGAACAGCAGGCGAAATTGGAGGTCGCGCTCGCCCAAAAATTACGAGCTGCCGCCAAAATACAAGTGCTGCTGAAAGAACCCGAGGCGCCGGTGATGAACGTGAATCTCGCAAGTGGCGCTTCCCGGGGCGACGTCAATGCGGCGGTGACCATAGTTGAGTTTACCGACTTTCAATGTTCAGCCTGCGGCGGTATGTATCCGATCGTTGAGGATGTGCTCAAGTCCTACGGCAATCGCGTCCATTTCGTGATCCGCAATTTTCCGCTGACTTCGGTTCATCCGAACGCGTTCAACGCCGCTCAGGCCGCCGAAGCAGCCAGGGCCCAGGGCAAATTCTGGGAATACATCGACGTACTTTTTAAGAACCAAACGACGCTCGAGACGGAATCGCTGAAGAAGTACGCGACGCAAGTTGGTTTGGATCGTAAACGGTTTGACGCTGAATTCGATTCCGGCAAGTACGAGCCAATAGTCCGCAAGGACATGGAAGAAGGCGAAGGCTATGGCATCGATTCGACACCGACGTTCTTTATCAACGGTGTGATTCTGACTGAGTATTCAGCGCAAGGTTTGAGATCAGCGATCGAGAAAGCATTTGCGAAAGCGGGAAAGCGGCCTTGACCCAAAAAGGGTCCCAACCTCATGACCAGTAGTACTTTACTTTGCGGTTTTCTTTGCGGCTTTGCGCCTTTGCGTGAGACTACGATGCGAAAAAGTTATTTCACGCAAAGCCGCGAAGGCGCAAAGGCACGCAAAGTAAAACTGAGATGCCACCTGATAACCAGGGTTTTGTTTTGGGTTCCTGCGATCATTCTGCCGCTCCAACTATCAGCTCAAACTCCGAGCCCAACTCCTTCCCAACCATCGCCCGATGAGGTCATCCGCATCAATACTGAATTGGTGCAAACCGACGTCATGGTATTCGACAAGAAGGGCAGCTTCGTTACCGGACTCAAACCCGAACAATTTGAATTGACCGTTGAAGGCAAGTCCCAACCAATAACTTTTTTTGAACAGGTCAGGGCCGGCAGTGCGAAAGAGGTGCAGCTGTTATCAAAGGAAAAGGCGGCTCCTGACAGCTTGCCGGTTAATGAGACCCGTGGTCGCACCATCGTCTTTTTCATCGATGATTTACATCTTTCGCTGGACAGCCTGAGTCGGACCCGCAAAGTGCTCAGTCAGTTTATCGATAACGAAATGACTGAAAGCGACCGCGTGGCGATTGCTTCGACCAGCGGCGACATTGGATTCCTGCAGCAGTTTACAGATTACAAATCTGTCTTGCGTGCCGCCGCTGATCGTCTGACTCAGCATGCTTACAAGACGGGAGACTTGACCGATTCGCGCACACCCATGACCGAGTACACAGCGCTCGCGATCGAGCGTAACGAAGACCCGGGTGTTCTTGATTTCTATATCGACCGCTGTCTGCAAGAGGCCTATCCGCTGAGATACCGGCGCGAGACCTGCGAGTTGCAGATCAAGAGTCGCGCCCGCGTAACGTTGCTGCAAGCGGCTTCGGTTATCATGAATACTTACGTGTCGCTGGAAAGCCTGATGCAGTCCGCGAAGCTTCTGCCCGGACGGAAGCTCGTGTTTTTCTTCTCGGATGGCTTCCTGCTGGACACGGGTCCACGCAACCAGAGCCCGCGCGACAAGTTGAAACAGATTACCGACGCGGCCCTGCGATCTGGTGTGGTCGTTTATACCATCGATGCGCGGGGCTTGTTTTCGGGACAACTCGACGCCACGAACAACGTAGCCTTCGATAAACAAAACCGTTTGGAAAGCACCTCGTTGCGCGAAGGACCAGCGATGCAGGACGCGCTTAACGCTTTGGCCGGAGACACCGGCGGCCGAGCGTTGCGCAATCAGAATTATTTCGATCGTTGGGTCAATAAGATTCTGGATGAGACTTCGGAATACTATCTGCTCGCCTGGCGTCCCACCAATCACGACGAAGCTTTGACCAGTTTTAAGAACATCGCCGTGCGCGTAACGGACCATCCTGAATACGAGGTGCGCCTGCCGCGCGGTTTTTTGCCTGGCAGTTCAAAGACCCCACCAAAACCGATCGTCGAAGTTCAAAGTCCGGTGCAGTCACATCAGGAATTGCAACAGGCTCTGACCTCGCTAAGTCCCAGGCGCGAGATTCTGACTTCGCTGTCGGCGGTTTACCTCGATACTCCCGAGCGCGGGGCGGTGCTGACCACTTCCGTCGAGGTCGCGAACGAGACGCTTTCATATCAGGTGAAAGACGGAAAACAGCTCGCAGTGGTCGAAGTGGTCGGGGTGATCGTCAACGATCGCGGCAAGCCGGCGGGTTCGTTCCAAACCCGGCTCAACATCAATTCGCTCGGCGAGAGTGGAAATCAAAATTCCTCGAGCATTTACAACAGCCGGCTGCCGCTCACACCAGGTCTTTATCAGGTGCGCGTGGCCACGCGGGACACGAACACCGGTCGAGTGGGCAGTGCGCAACAGTGGGTTGACGTACCAAATCTCGCCCTGAAGCATCTGAGCTTAAGTAGTTTATTACTCGGTCTTGAGAATGTAGGGCCCGCCAGGGAACAGGTCCAGTTCAGTGTCGACCATCGATTTACGCGAAATGGGCATCTTGGTTTCATGGCGTTCATTTACAACGCGACGAGGGGACAGGACGGACAATCGACGCCCAATCTTTCTTTTCACGCGCGCCTCTTGCGAAGGGGGCAAGCCGTCATAACTACGCCGGTTCAGAAGGTTTCCGTCGCCTCGCAGGACCAGGCGCGGATCGTCTGCAATGGGGATGTCCTACTCAAGACCGTGGCGCCCGGGCGGTACACTTTGGAATTGACCGTCACCGACGAACTCAGCAAGATCAGCACGAGTCAACAGACCAGGATCACGGTTGAGTGAGCCGGTACGCACGCCGCTGGCGTGCCGGGAATGTACCGCAGACTGTCTAGTCTGCGTGGGAAGGAGAGTGCGCAGGCTGGACCCGCGCTACATAAACGCACAAGCCTGCGCACCGAATAAGAATGGGTTTCACTTTCATGAGTAGATTTATCCGGTTGCTTTCGCGCACGGTTGCGGCCGTGGTTCTTTCGCTACTCGCTCTGGGCTTGCTGGTACATGGCCAGACTCAAACACAGCCGCCTTCCCAACAGTCAGACGACGTCCTCCGTATCAACACTGAATTGGTGCAGACCGACGTGATGGTGTTTGATCGGCGTGGACAGTTCGTTGACGGTCTAAAACCGGAACAGTTCGTCCTCACGCTGAATGGCCAGACAAAAGATGTTTCCATCTTCGAACGGATTACTTCCGGCAGCAGTTCAGAGGCGGCGCAGGTCAACGCGAGCCGGACAACTGCCGCTCCTACCAATCAAAATACCGCCGGCCGGCCGGGGCGGCTGATCTTTTTCTTTGTCGATGACCTGCATTTGAGCGGCGAGAGTTTGGCCCGCGGACGAAAGGCTCTGCTCCATTTTATTGAGAACCAACTGAATCCTGAGGATCGCGTGGCAATCGTTTCCTCCAGCGGCCAAATCGGTTTTCTCCAGCAATTGACCGACAACAGCGCGGTGCTGCACGAAGCAATTGCCCGTCTCAACTACAAAAAGAGTACAGAAACGTATGCGGGCAGCACGCGCATCAGCGAATATGTCGCGAGCCGGATTGAATCGGGTGATCGAAGCTTATTTGCTTACCTCATGGAGTCGGTGAAGATCGAGTACGGCATGGGCCTCGGCTCACTACGCGGCGATCACAGCAACGATAGCGCCGGCCAGGCGGCCCGGTTGCTTCGCAGTCGTCTTGGTCAAATCAACTCGCAAAGTAAGGTGGCGACCAATAACACATTGAGCGTGCTGGAAAACTTGATGAAGTCTTCAGCTAACCTGCCGGGCCGCAAGCTGGTCTTCTTTCTTTCCGACGGCTTTATCGTCGATGCGCGGCGCTCCATCTCGCAAGACCTACTGCACCAGGCGACGCGAATCGCGGCGCAATCCGGCGCCGTCGTCTATTCCGTCGACATGCGCGGGACCTTTCTGGAATCGGCCGTCGATGCCAGCAACAATGATTATGTTGACATGACCAGCCGCCACGGCGGCGTGGGCATGGGAGAGTTGATCGAACCCCGCGAGCCTTTGAACGTGTTGGCGGATGAAACCGGCGGCCGCCTGATCATCAACTCGACCGAGTTGGACAAGGACCTGGCGCAGGCAATGACCGAAACCTCGAATTACTATTTGCTGGCCTGGCGACCTGATTCCGAAATTGAGAGAAGCGGCAAGGCGCGGCTCGAAATCAGCATCTCCGGACGTCCTGATTTGAAGGTCCGTCTGCGCCGCGCTTACTTTGTCAGCGACAAGCCATCTCAAACAAAGGCGGTTGGGGGTGCGAAAGTCATAGCTGATTCTGAAGTTGAGATATTGGGGGCGCTGGGCTCGTCACAACCGCTCCGCACGCTGCCGGTTTCGCTTTCGGTTGGATATGTTCGGAATGCCGACGCCGGATTCACGCTCCAGGCCGCGATGCAACTTCCGCGAGAGCTTTTCAATTTTGAGTCGGTCGGTGCGCCGCAGAAAAGTGAAGTTGACGTGATTGGCGCGGCCATAGACGATCGCGGCCTGATCTATAGTTTCAAACAGGTGCTGACGGTGACGCCGCGACCGGCCGGCCAGACGCCTCTGCCCGTTATTTGGAATCAGCATTTGAACGTCCGTCCCGGCCTGTACCAGTTACGCGTCGCCGTTCGGGAGAGATCTTCAGGGCGCACGGGCAGCACCATGGAATGGATTGAGGTTCCTAAAGGCGCCTCGCCGCAATTGGCTATGAGCAGTTTGTTTCTCGGTGAGCGTCGAGCCGAAAGTAGCATCGACAACGCTTCGATGCGCGAGCCGCAAGCGGTTCCGATCGAAGTCGATCGTCGCTTTGCGCGCACTTCCGTGTTGCGTTTTCAAACCTATGTCTACAACGCTTCGCGTCCCGCCGGCGCGCCTGATGTGTGGATTGAGGCTCGCATCCTCCGCGGCAATCAACCGGTAATGACTGTTTCCCCGAATAAGATTCCCCCGGATGTTTCTAAAGATGGGTGGCGGCTACCTTACTGGTCGGAAATTGCTTTGGCTGACTTGAGGCCGGGATCGTACACGCTGCAGGTTTCGGCGACGGATCGGAACGGCGGTGCCAGCACTTCGCAAACAATTACATTTTCAGTTGAATAAAAATCGTAGGAGGACTTACTTAATGAAGTTGACTATTCGAATTGCCCTGCTTTGCCTGGTCGCGGTCGTGGGATTGAGTGTCGCGATTACAAAAAACTTTGGCCAGCCGATTGTTACCGTGCCTGGCGTTTACGAAAATTTCACCGTGGGTAAGGACTCTGGTGATTTGGAAGGTATGCGAGTAGTAATTGTCCCCGCCGGCGGCGGGCATTACGCGATCGTGCAGATTGCCCAGGGCGGCGCCGAAGATCCAAAGCCCGAGTTCGTGCCGGCAGAGGTTAAAGGTAAGAGCGTCAGCTTTTCGGTAGGTGATGAAAAGTTTACGGGGACGGCGACTGCCGCCGGGTTGAATCTTAAGAACGCAGCGGGTGAACCTCAGGCTCTGAAGCGTAAAGCCTGCACGGCTTACTTCCGATAGAAGAATCGTTGATGTCCGACAAGCTTTAGCTTGTCGAAGCCTCGGCGACAAACTGAAGTTTGTCGGACATTTATTCCAAACTGCATTAGTACCCAGCGGCAAGCGCCAGTAAAGCGGATGGCTGCCCTCGTGATATTGTGGCAGCATCGAATTCAAGGTCTCATTCGGGAGGTAATATGAGAAGAAGTTCAAGAGCCGTTGTAATCGCGGTTGTGGTCGCGCTTTTCGGCGCGGTCGTGGTGCTGGCCCAAAAAACAGGCGGCTACCGCGAGATAGACAAGGCTGACGAAGGCGCCGCGGCCGCGGCTGAGTTTGCGGTAAAGGACCAATCAGAGAAAAAAGAGCTGACCTACAAACTGGTTTCGGTCGCAAAGGCCGAGACGCAGACGGTTGCCGGAATCAACTATCGGCTTTGCCTGAAAGTTAGTTATCAGAAACAGGGCGAAGATGCAGAGACGAACGAGTTTGTGCAGGTGGTAGTCTTTCGCAGTCTGCAAAAGGAATATTCATTAACGAGTTGGACCGAAGAAGAGTGTAGCAAAGACGGCGATCCGGAAGTGCGAACGTTCTAATTTGGAGTGCGGCGACTCATCGCCGCTTTACGCTGCCCATTAGATTCGCTGCTAATTCCGATACTGACTTGGTGCTAACGCAAAAGCGGCGACGAGTCGCCGCACTCCAAATGCGCTCCCAGCGCTTTTGATTAAGTAAGAAAGGCGGCTTCATGCGATATGAAAAAAGTCGCTCTCCCCTGAAGATTCTCATTTTTACGATCGTCCTTACCACCCTGGGCGGGTCTGCGCTGGCCCAGAAGCCCGCACAAACAAAGCCTGTTGAGCCGGCCGACGACGTTATTCGGGTAAGCACCGAGTTGGTGCAAACGGACGTAACCGTCATCGACAAAAAAGGGCGCGTGATTACCGGCTTAAAACCGGAGCAGTTTGAACTGCGAATCGATTCCCGGCCACAGTCGGTGAACTTTTTTGAAGAGGTGATTGCGGGCAGCCCCGAGGAAGAGAACCAGCTCAGAGCGGCTCGCGAAGGAAAATCAGCAATTGTCGCTGCTGCCCAAACAGCGAACGGCGACTCCAGTCGCGGGCAACTGATTTTCTTCTTTGTAGACGACGTTCATCTTGCCGGCGAGAGCTGGTCGCGGGCGCGCTCGCTTTTGCTCAACTTTCTGGAGCACAAGATGAAAGCGAACGATCGCGTCGCGATCGTTTCGACGAGTGGCCAGATTGGTTTCCTGCAACAGCTTACCGACAACAAAGCCGTTCTACGCGAAGCCGTCAGCCGTCTCACTCCGAAATACAATCCCGAAACTACCGGCAGCAAAGTGACCATCAGCGAGGCCGACGCGAACATGGTCGAGAACCATGCGGACCGGGGCCTTTTCAGTTATCTCGTGGCGTTGACGATGCGCGAATACCAAATGCAGAACCCGATCAATGCCGTGATGATGGTCAAGAACCGCGTGCGGCAGATCAACCAACAAGGAAAGACCGCAGAGCTGGCTACGCTTTCGGCCCTGGAAAATGTGATTCGTTCGACCGGTCCGCTGCCGGGCCGAAAAGTGGTTTTCTTTATCTCGGATGGCTTTATTGCGGACATTAAGCGGTCAAACGGAGCCGAAGCCATCCAGCGCATCGGGAAACAGGCAGCAGACGTCGGGGCAGTGATTTATGCGCTGGACACCCGAGCGGCTTTCTTTGGACCAGGAGCCGACGTGTCGCGTAACGAGTATCCCGACTACAGCGGAGGGACAGCATGGCGCAGCATTGTTGAGAGCAAAGCCCCGCAAGAACCACTCGAAACTCTCGCTGACGAGACAGGTGGCCGATCGTACCTGAATGCCAACGCACTGAGTGAAGGAATTTCCGAAGCGTTAAACGAAAACTCTGCTTACTACCTGCTGGGTTGGCGTCCCGACAGCGAAAAGCAGCGGGCGGGGCGGTCCAGCATTCAAGTGACGGTGAAAGGCCGCCCGGACTTGAAGGTGCGAACGCGACGGCGTTACTTCGATCTGAAAACTGATCAGACTGTGAGGACCGCCAATTCCTCGACTCCTTCACCGGAAGATGATCTGATAACGGCGCTTGCGTCGTTGTATCCTCGCCCGGATCTGCCGACCTTTATTTCAGCGAACCTTGATCTCGCTGCGAAGGGCGAACTACTGCGCCTCTCGATGAGGGTCGACAGTGGCATGCTGGCATTCGACAACACGAGCGGAAAAGAGATCGCGTTGGTTGACGTGCTGGGAGCGGCGATTGACGATCGCGGCGTGTGTTCGACCTTCAGGCAGAAGCTGGAGATTCCGCGTGCAGCTCTCAGCGGCAACGATCGTTTCGTGAAGTGGACTCAACTGCTGCGATTGCCTCAGGGCCTCTATCAGGTGCGCCTGGCAGTGCGCGATCGACAGAGCGGACGGACAGGCAGCGCAATGACGTGGATCGAGATTCCCTGACAAGTGGCACGGGCGTCCCGCCGGTGAAATCATGCGCAGGGCTTTGCCTCAAAAGGCTTTTGATGCAAAGGTCGGCGAACAAGCGCCAACGGCGCGAAATGTAATAGCCTGGGGCAACGCCCCAGGTGAGCGTCAAGTGAGATTTAGAAAGCGCTGAAGGCGCGAAATAGAATCGTCAAACGAAGACAGCACTAGTAGCGCTGACTTTATTTCGCGCTTTCAGCGCTTGAATCCTTCGACTACCTCAACCTGGGCCGATGGCCCAGGCTATTACATTTCGCGCCTTTGGCGCTTGCTCGCCGACTTTTGCAGCAAAGCCCGGTGTGAATGAGATTGGGAGCTTTCAGACTTTTCAGGCGCAGCATCCGCGTGCCACATTAAGATTTCGCTTTTTTCAGCATCTCGTCGAGAGTCTTATCGAAGGCGATCTTCCAATCACCGTCCTCTTTGACAAAGTACATCGTCTGCCACTCTTTCACGCCATCGTACTTAATTTCCAGGGTGCCGCTGTCGCCGGTAATCTTTTCGTTGCGCATTTCCGGGGCTTTCTGCGCTTGCGCGGCCGGGTAGTCGTTAGCCAGGACCTGGTCAGTGGTCTTGCTCTCTGCCAGTGCTGCGTTTTCCGCCATCACCAGCGATTTCTTTGAAAGCCTTTTCTTCATCCCCGCGACGTCTTTATTCTTCTGAGCTTCGATGAAAGCTTTGAAGGCCGCAGTTGGTGACGAGCCGAAAGAGCAAGCCAACGCAGTCAACAGCACTAAAGAAGCCACCCAGAGCGGCTTTCGGATGATTGAGATTTTCATTTGTCTCCGCACGCCCGGAGGTCGATCGTGGGTCAGTTTGAATGTCCGATAAGCTTTAGAGCCTCTTGCAAAAGTCAGTGTTGAAATAAAAGAAAAAGACATGGGTGTGAACCTGAAGTCTGTAGAATGAAGTTGCGAAACAAACATCACAGACAGAAAGGACACAGACCATGTCTTTGGACGGAACGCTATCACAGTTCTGGTTAACGGTACAG
>Ga0207709_10001166_pt1 | contig 19069 bp, 14 predicted proteins | sample KBSM34metaG_FD_184397 | JGI IMG/M metagenome (GOLD analysis project Ga0207709, IMG submission 184397) | Miscanthus rhizosphere microbial communities from Kellogg Biological Station, Michigan, USA - KBS M3-4 metaG (SPAdes) (version 2) | ecosystem: Host-associated > Plants > Roots > Rhizosphere >...
CGAGGAAAACTCCTGCGTCACAACGCGATCAGGGCAAATCGTCAGCGGCCGATTTCTTCCTGGCGCAATGAGAGCTACTTCAGAGCGGCATCCGTATAAAATTTGTGTTGACGATTTTCGGAAATTTTCGATAATCTTCATTGCCATGTTTGCTTGTATCCATGCCGCGGAGATTCCGGCCAGCGTCTCTTTAACAGAGTTCGCTTACAGCTTTTCACCGATCGTCGAGGAGATCGGGAAGGGGACGGTTGTAATCGACGTGGAAGGATGCGAGTTGTTATTTGGCTCTCCTTACCAACTCGCCAGTGAAGTCGTTAAGCGCGCGAAGACTGCGGTCAGCGTGGCCGTAGCCGCAAATCCGGATGCCGCGATGCATGCCGCCACTCACCTGAAGGGAATAACCTTCGTCTCTCCGGGCGAGGAGCTGACCTGCCTCGGAGACTTTCCTATCGAGCGCCTCGAGTACTCGCTGGCTAACGTCGAGAAAAAAGTCGCCGATCAGATTCTGGAAACGCTGCGACTCTGGGGTATTCGCACCTTTGCTGACTTTGCCGCGCTTCCTATTTCAGGCGTCTCCGAACGTTTGGGACAAGACGGAATCAAACTTCAGCAACTCGCTGCCGGCAAAACCGAGCGCCATCTTCAGGTAAAACAACCTCCACCTGTTTTTGCAAACTCTATCGAGCTGGATCACGCTCTTACCGAGCTCGAGCCGCTCTCATTTATTTTTGGGCGACTGTTGCATCAACTCTGCGCTGCTCTGAATGCGCATGCGCTGTCGACGAATGAACTGTGCGTGACTCTGCAACTGGAAAATCAGACCACCCACGAACGCAAATTGTCTTTGCCTCACCCAATGCGCGATCACAAAGTGTTTCTGAAGTTGTTGTTGCTCGACACGGAAATGCACCCACCGGCGGCAGCCGTCGCGTCAGTTGCAATTGCATGCGAACCGGTGAAACCGCGTGTGTTGCAGAACGGCCTGTTTGTGCCGCTTGCGCCGGCGCCGGACAAGTTGGAACTGACCCTGGCGAGACTCGCAAAACTCGTGGGTGAGCAAAATGTCGGTTCACCCGAGTTGATCGACACACACCGCCCCGACGCGTTCAGCATGAAGCGGTTCACGTTGCAGACTCGAAGAAAAAACAATCGGCCACCGGTAACCGGCAATCAACAATGCCTTGGCTTTCGTCGCTATCGTCCGCCACTGAAGGCAATTGTTGAAGCCGCTCAGGGTTGTCCCACGCAGATCAGCGCGTGGGGCAAGCAGCGCAGTGTCTACGGCAGAGTCGTCGCCCTGGCTGGTCCATGGAGAACAACCGGCGATTGGTGGCGTGATGATAGTTGGGCGCGAGACGAATGGGACGTGACGCTCGAGCGTCAGGGCCAGCGAACTCTTTATCGCCTCTATCGCGAGTTAGCCACAGAGAATTGGTTCGTTGAGGGAAATTATGATTAGCCACAAAAAGGCACAAAAAGCACAAACAAGAAAATCTTCTCTTTTGTGCTTTTTGTGGCTTTTTGTGGCTAAACCTTTTTGTGGCTATGTACGTTGAGCTACATGCGCGGTCGGCGTTTAGTTTTCTGGAGGGCGCTTCGGTGCCTGAGGAGTTGATTGCTGCCGGTCTCGAGTTGGAGATGCCGGCGATGGCTTTGCTGGACCGCGATGGGGTTTATGGCGCACCGCGATTTCATCTCTCTGCAAAAAGGAACGGCATCCAGGCGCATATCGGGGCCGAGATAAGCGTTCAAAAACCCGCCGCACGAGGCGCCTGCTCCGTTCCCGTCCTGGTCCGTAACCGCACTGGTTATCAGAATCTCTGTCGACTCATCACGTTGATGAAGTTGCGTGTGCCGAAACACGCAAAGGCGGGTGAAGCGGTGGTCACATCTGACGAGTTGGCCGCACACGCCAAAGGTTTGATCTGTTTGACCGGCAGCTTTGATGGACCAATTGCCACTGCCATCAATCCCAGAGACGGGGAGAACACAGCAAAAGCCCAAACCGAAATCGATTGGCTGATCGAACTGTTTGGCAAAAAAAATGTGTACGCGGAACTACAGCGGCATCTGGATCGCGAGGAGGAAGCCCGCAATCACCTGATGATCGAGCTCGCCAGGCGCAATCACTTGCCGTTACTCGCCACTAACGGCGTTTGTTATGCGACACGCTCACGCCGCGAAGTGTCTGACGTCTTCACTTGCATTCGCAATCACGTGCGACTGGAAACTGCCGGACGTCTGCTCGCACAAAACTCAGAGCGACATCTGAAGTCAGGCGCGATGATGGAGCAGCTCTTCTCAGATCTGCCTGAAGCGATTGCCAACACTGCTGAGCTCTCGTCGCGACTGAAGTTTACGCTGGAAGATCTCGGTTACGAGTTTCCCAGGTATCCGGTGCCGCGCGGCGAAACGATGACCTCTTTTCTCCGCAAGCGCACGGAAGAAGGCGCGCGCGGACGCTACACCGGCACGCATGGTATGCCTACTTACGAAAGGGCACGGCCTCAACTCGAACGCGAATTAGCTTTGATCGAAAAACTCAAGCTGGAAGGTTATTTCCTGATCGTTTGGGACATCGTTAAGTTTTGTAATCGCCACGGAATTCTGGTTCAGGGACGTGGCTCGGCGGCAAACAGCGCCGTCTGTTACTCACTCGGAATCACTGCCGTCGATCCAATCGGCATGGATCTCTTGTTTGAACGTTTTCTTTCAGAAGAGCGAGGCGAGTGGCCTGACATCGATCTCGATTTGCCGAGCGGAGACAAACGCGAACAGGCAATTCAATACGTTTACGAGCGCTACGGAAAACTCGGCGCCGCCATGACCGCCAACGTCATCACCTATCGAGGACGTTCAGCGGCGCGCGAGGTCGGGAAAGCCCTCGACTTTGATGAAGACACGCTTTCGCGTCTGTCGGCTCTCGTCCATACGTGGGAATGGAAAGATCCAAACGATTCGAGCGAGCGACAGTTCCGTGATGCAGGTCTGGACATACGCCAGTCGCGCATCAAAAAATTCTTTCAGCTTTATCAACTGGTCCAGGATCTGCCACGTCACCTCGGCCAGCATTCAGGCGGTATGGTGATCTGCCAGGGAGCACTCGATTCCATCGTGCCGCTAGAGCCGGCCGCGATGCCCGGACGTGTCGTGGTCCAATGGGACAAGGAAGATTGTGCGGACCTGGGATTGATCAAGGTCGACTTGCTGGGACTGGGAATGATGGCCGTGCTGGAAGACTCGATCAAGTTGATTGGCGAGTCGTACGGGGAAGAAGTTGATCTGGCTCATCTGCCACAACACGACGCGGCAGTTTATGATGCACTGCAAAAGGCCGACACGATCGGAATGTTTCAAGTCGAAAGCCGCGCGCAGATGTCGTGTCTGCCACGACTGCGGCCGGCGAACTTCTACGACATCGTGGTCCAGGTGGCGATCATTCGGCCCGGACCGATCGTCGGCAACATGGTCCATCCATACCTCAAACGCCGGCAGGGCAGGGAACCCGCAACTTATGCTCATCCCGCCCTCGAGCCCATCTTAAAACGCACCCTCGGAATACCGTTGTTTCAGGAGCAACTCCTGCGGATGGCCATGGTCTGCGCCGGCTTTACCGGAGGCGAGGCTGAAGAATTGCGCCGCGCGTTTGGTTTCAAACGTTCGGAGGCTCGCATGAAATTGATTGAAGTGAAACTGCGACAAGGTCTGACGAAAAACGGGATCCTCGGGAAGACGCAGGAAGAGATTGTCCTCGCGATCAGTTCGTTTGCACTTTACGGTTTTCCGGAGTCGCACGCCGCCAGCTTTGCTTTGATTGCTTATGCCAGCGCCTGGCTTAAATGCAACTACCTGGCAGCATTCACAGCCGCGATTCTCAACAATCAGCCGATGGGCTTTTATCAGCCATTCACCATCATTAAAGATGCGCAACGACACGGATTGAAAGTTTTGCCGATCGATATTACGTGTTCTGAATGGTTGTGTACGATCGAGAAACAGGCGGACTCGACACTCGCAGTTCGGCTTGGGTTGAGATACGTCAAAGGTTTAAGTCAGCAATCAGGCGAAGCGATTGTTCGTGAGAGAGCCTCCGGAGCTTTCGTGGGCATCGACGATTTGCACAATCGAGTGCCCGGGTTGCGTAAAGATGAGTTACGAAAACTGGCTGCGGTGGGCTCGTTGAATTTTATCCAAACGTCTACACGTCGCGATGCGCTGTGGCAGGTTGAGCGGGTGACGCGCGCCGCCGGCGAACTCTACGAAGAGTTACTCGAGAAAGACGACAACTCACCGCTGCAGCAGATGACGTTGACTGAGCGAGTGGACGCTGATTTCCGCGGAACAGGATTGACGATCGGAAAACATCCGGTTGCTTATCACCGCGCAGAGTTGAAGAAGCTCAAGGCGCTGCGAGCGATCGACATTAGGAAGTTGCGCGATGGTACTTTTGTAAAAGTGGCCGGATGGGTCATCGTACGTCAGCGACCAGGCACCGCGAAGGGATTCATGTTTCTGAGTCTCGAGGACGAGACAGGTGTCAGCAACATCATCGTCACGCCGCAACTCTTCGAAACGTACCGGCATGAGCTGGTGGGCCACCCGTTTCTCTTGATCGAAGGAGCACTGCAAAACCAGGATAATGTTATTTCGGTAAAAGCCAGCCACGTGCAGCCGCTCACGTTCGCTGTCGCCGCGGCTCCCTCGCACGATTTTCACTAAGCCACAAAAGGCACAAAAGATATTTTTGGCAGCCGAGACGAACACTCCACCTCGCGAAGTAGAGACGATTGTTACCCTGAAGATCTCGGTAACAAGCCTTATGTGCTTTTTGTGCCTTTTTGTGGCGATCTTTACGCGTGGCGGGCGGTTCGCGAGGGGGATTCGATCAGGCCCTGAACAACCTGGGCCACCTGCGAGAGAGGTTTCGGCTTTCTGAGAAATGCGTCGGCGCCGCAACGTCTCGCTTCATCTTCGATTTCGGCTGAACCGTAAGCCGTTAGAACTATGATTCGAGTTTGCGGGTTGTGCTCCCTGATGAGGCGGATCATGTCGAGACCATCATGATTGTTGGTCATCGTGAGGCGCAGATCCTGGATTACGACTTTGTAGTTTGTGGCTCCGAGGAGTTTTTCAGCTTCTTCGACTTCACAGGCAGTATCGACCTTATAACCCTGCAGAGAGAAGTACTCACTCATCGAGAAACAAATGGACTCTTCATCGTCGACGACCAGCAGGCGAGGCATTGGCACTTCGGATTTTTCGTCCTTACCGAGCCACATTTGTCTCAATTTACCTGAGACTTTCTTGAGCGTTCCAAATCGATTCTGCTTCACGGGGCCCACCAAAGGAAACAATTTCACTCAACCTCAATACGCTGCCGGACACCCCTTGTTCAGGCAGAAGTCAAAATACTGCTTCAATGGCCAGATCGCTAGTCATCGCCCTGTTATATCCAGCGGGCAAGCAAGGAGGCCGGAACAAATTCCGTAGGAGATGAAGTCTTGTATTTGCGAGGGTTCAGCTCTCGTTGTACTCATCGTTAGACTTCCGCACTAAAACGATGAGTCATGACAACGGCAACTTCAGTAGCCAGGAAGCTGCCGCTGTCCGACCCGAAAGCTAGATACTTATAGCAGCCCGCACATTTGACCGCTGCCTGAGCGAAACGTTTGCCAGCCCGGTACTGCTGGGCGAAGTGGGCTTCGTGATGATGTAAAGAAGAACTTCACAAACCTCACGACTGCCCGTCCCGATCATATTTCCCTTTTCGTCCTGTAGCGCGAAGATTCGGCCATGGGCATCCAGGGGAAGAATCATTGGTTCAGCGTACATGCACACAAACTCCCTCGTAACCATGGGACCGCACAAAATTCACCCTTGGTAAGCTAGATGTATCCTCACTCCACAGCAGCAGAATGAGGTTCGAATCAGTCGCTACTAGCGTTTGAAACGCCTTCTAACCGCGCCCGCAACACCAAGCAAGCCCGTTCCAAGCAGGAACATGCTGGTTGGTTCCGGAACGGCGCTGCCAACAACCGTACCTTGAATGGTCGTGGTTCCTGTTCCTGCGCCACCGCCTACACCCGTGACCGGCAACGCGATCGTGTAGACCGGGTTAACGGTATAGGTAAAGCCCGCGATATTGACTGATGTGGTATTGAAGGTCAGTGTGCCAATGCCCTGATTGAAACCAAGAGTTCCATCCAGGGTTCCAACCAAACTGGCCGCGCCTGCCGGTGAAACCTGAATGAAGTTCAGGGTGAAATTACCTGCTATGGCTGGGCCCATCAGGTTTGCCGGCACGGTGGTGGTTACGACGAGGTCACCAAAGCTGGTGCCTGCCGGTGTATTCACCGGATTTGTTGTGCCATTGAAAGTGATCGTCGTCGTACCTTGTATGTTGGTAAAGTTGACGACGTTTGTGCCACTTACGCTAAAGACGCCTGTAGTGCTGAAGGTCACGGGATCCGCTTTTACTTCCGCAGTCGCGAGGCCAACCAACACGGTTAACAGAACGCCCATTAGAGTAGTCTTCATTAGACCGCTCATGGTTTGATTCCCCCTTTTGGATATCATCCGCAAGTTTTACGAGCGAACGCACGGTCGCCCGGCTGGTAGCACTGGTTTCGGGTTGATGCTTCTGCAGTGACGGAGCAAGTGTCGCTGCAGAAACACGGTTTCCTGTTCTTAAAAGGTTCAAGCCGAACCTTTTTCCGCTATTTCTTCTTAAAACGTCTGCGTAATCCCGCGGCAGTACCAAGTAGACCCGTGCCCAGCAGCAGCATGCTGGCTGGTTCGGGAGTCTCAGTATTCTGGCCGCCGTCCGCTGCAAAACCCGTCGGGTTTCCATTGGTTGGTGCGATATGAATTGCGAAATGCGCACCGTTGGCGTTCGCCTCAAACAGTTGGCTCGCAGAGCTGAACCCGCCTGTACGGCTCACCGTAAAGCTGAAACTGGTGACGGCATTAGAAGGATTGCAGCAATCGAGTGTTACGTCGAAATTGCCGAACCCGTCCATCTGACCACCACCGGCGTTGAAACCGCTGATGCCCACCAGGTTGGTGACGTTCAAACCAGCCGTGGAACCAACGATATTGAATCCGAAGATTCCGTTATTGCCGTTGCCCTGACCGAAGGCTGCGAAGCCCGCGTTCATCGTGACATTGACGTCGATGACACTTCCGTTCAAAACGTAGGTGACGGTTGCATACGGCCCAGGTGAGCCACTGAGGCCGCTGTTGGGAATACTGATTACCGCTTGATCGGCACGCGCTACGGCGGCCGAAGAGAGGGCTATTAACGCAAACATCGCAAGTGATATTGCGAATTTGCGAAGACCGATTGCTGGGAACATTTGTTTACTGACTCCTTATGCTCAGACTTCCGGACGTGGATCGTCCATGACAGATCATTATTCTGGGCGGCGGGGTTTAGGCGAGCGATGCGGGGCAGTTGCGGCGCTCAAAAAAACCAAGCCAGACGAAGCTCTCGGTCGGGGCGAGAGTACTTACACTTGGCACGTGCCCCACACTAAGCAAAACCTGGGCCAACACCTGGTCCGTTTTAGATTTTGTAAACGGCTCGATTTTTTAGGGGATGCTGAGGCTTGGTCCAGTAGTTAGACCAGAGCTTGTCTAATATTCAGACTGCGAGTCTAGACTTTGGACACGGGGATCTGATGCTTCTTGAGCTTCTGATAAAGTGAGCTTCTTGGAATGCCGAGACGCCTCGCGGCCTTCTCCACGCGGCCTTTTTCTTCCTGCAGCACCCGCTCGATGTGTTGCTTTTCAAGCTCTACAAGCGTGAGACGCGAGTCGAAAAAAGGAGCGCCGACCTGTGCATGGCCGTCGAAGTGAAGATCATTTAGGGTGATGTGTTTTTGTTCACTCAGCAACACTGCTCGTTCGATAACGTTACGGAGTTCGCGAATATTGCCGGGCCATGAGTAAGCCTGAAGGGCCTGAACGCAACCCTGGTCCAATCTCAATTCGCCACGGCCCAGGTCGGCCGAAACCTTCTCGAGCATGTACTGGGCCAACGTCGGGATGTCTTCGATCCGGTCTCGTAGAGACGGAAAAGAGAGAGGGATCGTGCTGATGCGAAAGTAAAGATCGTCGCGAAACCGCTTCTCCCGGACGAGCTGTCCAATATCCTGGTGAGTGGCTGCAATAAGTCGTACATCCACCTGACGATCTCTGACGTCGCCCAATCGTCTGAACCGTTTCTCTTCCAAAACCTTTAGCAGCTTCGGTTGAATTTGAAGGTCTACATCGCCGACTTCGTCGAGAAAGATCGTTCCCCGATGGGCCACTTCAAAGAGACCCTGCTTGGAGGCAATCGCGCTCGTGAACGCGCCTTTTTCGTGACCGAAGAGCTCTGTCTCGAGAAGTTCCCTGGTTAGACCAGCACAATTGAGATCGACGAAAGCTTCGTCTGCGCGCGGGCTGTTCTCGTGTAGCCAGCGGGCCAGCACGCCTTTTCCGGTTCCGGTCTCGCCCAGAATCAGAACCGGGCTCTCCGTTGAAAGAATCTTCCGAGCCTGGTCGGCGAGTGCGCGAATCGCGGCACTTGTCCCGACAAATGGATCGATGGCCTGGCGAACCTGGCGCGACTTGCTGGCGAGTTGCTTGTGGTAGTTGCGTTGTTTTTGTAGCAGCCTTTGCAGGATGACGAGGAGCGTCGGCAGCTCGAGTGGCTTGGTCAGAAATTGTTCCGCGCCCTCTTTTATCGCTCTGACGGCGAGGTCGATTGAGCCATGTGCCGTTAAGACGAGCAAAGGAATTCCGGCGTCGATCTCCCGCAACTTTGGGAGCAGATCGAGCGCAGTGCCGTCCGGCATCATGTAGTCGGCGATGACAATATCGGGTCTCGAGTTGCGAAAGAGATTCTGCGCGTCCTTGCAGCTGTCGGCTTCTTCGATCTCGTATCCGTGCTGCTCCAGGAAATCGCGGATACCAAATCTCACTCCCGATTCATCGTCAACAACCAGTACCTTATTCCTGGACATTAAGCGTCTCCCTCAACTGGTATTGGGAATCTCGCTATCATACAGGCTCCGCCTTCGGGATTATTGCCGGCAATCAATTTTCCGCCATGTTCCTGCATGATTCGTTGCGCAATGGCTAAACCGAGTCCGGTGCCACCGCGGCGCTTCGAAAAGAATGGCTCGAAGATTTTTGGCATATCTTCAGGCAGAATTCCAGCCCCACTATCCCTGATTGCACACTGGACCCACTCGTGATTTCCGTCGCTGATGCGGTGCGCTTCAATGGTGACGCGACTCGTCTGCGGTGAATGCTGAATCGCGTTCTCGATCAAGTTTACGAAAACTTTTGAGAGCCGGCGACGATCGATCCGGATCTTCGGCAAAGAGTCTTCAACTTTGCTTTCCAGAGTCACATGAGCCACATCCGCGGCCGGCATGCAGGCCCGAACCGATCGTGCAACCATCTCCTCCATTGATACGAGATAAAGTTCACCTCGGAACGGTTTGCCATACTCTAACAACTCTTCCATCAGAATGGTGAGACGTCCGATCTCGTCGCGCAGCACATTTGTATAGCGCAGATATTCGGTCCGGTCACTGAATCTGGTCTCAAACGCATCGAGTATCGACGAGATTCCGAACAGAGGATTCCTCACTTCGTGAGCAACACCCGCGACGAGCGATCCGAGTAGCGACATCATCTCGCTTTGCCGGAGTGAGGCTTCGAGTTCGGCGCGTTTTGTGATGTCCTGCGCGATTAGGATTGCTCGTTCGCCGGCTGAGCCGAATTCATTGACGTGATACAGCGTGATGGCCCACGTTTTTCCGGTCACCTCGCACTTGACTTCTTCAGCTGCTGGAGCCGGGTTTTCGCGAATGCTTCCGATCAACTCGACAGCCTTTTTCCAGGGTTGGTTTTCGCCGAGCTCGCTCACCGTCTTCCCGAGAATCTGTTCGGCACTGATACCGACGATCTGTTCGGCGGCCTGATTTGATCGCTTGATATTCCCTGCCAGATCGACGATGAGCACTGGAAAATCGATGGCGTTGAACGTCTGCCGCCATTCCATCGCCGACTGCTGCAGCGACGTGTGCAGGCGCTGCTGCTTTTCGTCGAGCAGCTTGCGTTCAGTGACGTCGTTGACGATTACCAGCTTGCTGTTCTTGCCATCAAAGACGACCGGGTGCGAGCTTATCTCGACGTAGAGCGTCGCTCCGGTGCGGGTGCGATGGCGCCACGGACTGGAGATGATCAGATCGTTTGGATCGTTCTTGATCATCAGCGTCGGAACATCTTCACTCGGACGAATGTCGTTAATCGTCATGGACAGAAACTCATCGCGCGAGTAGCCATACGCCCGAGTTGCAGCTTCGTTGACGGCGAGGAACGAGAGTGTTTCTTCGTTGTAGACCCAGATTGGTTGTGGCGTCGACTCAAAGAGAAGCCGGTAGCGTTCTTCGGAGTCGCGGAGTGCCTCTTCAAAGCGTTTTCGCTCAGTCACGTCGCGTGCGAGGCCGCGAAAACCGATCGTTTCGTTGAGCTTGTCCTTGATGGGCGAAACAATGAGATCGAGCCATCGATCCTCGCCGACGGACGAGCGCGCCACGAACTGATGCCGGAACTCGCCGGCTTCGTGTGGCCGTGCGAGACCGCCGCCAAAACCATTGCTTTCCGGAATGACACCAAACACAGAGAAGAACGAGTTGCCGATGATTTCTTCCGGTTTGCGGCCCAGAAACTTCTGCGCCGCGAGGTTGATGCTCGTCAGCCTGCCTGACAGATCCTGTGTGAAGATCATGTCGCTGGCCTGCTCCACGAGGTCTCGATAACTCGCCTCGAGACGCGAGCGTTCGAGCAGTCGAGAGACTTTCGCGACGAGCCGAGCCGAGTCAAAAGGAAATTCGAGATAATCGTCGGCGCCGGCTTGCAGACCTGCCACCGCGCTTTCGGTGTCTTTCTGAAGGGCTGTGACGAGCAGAATCGGGACGGTTTTTAATTCGAGGTCCGCGCGAATTTCGCGGCAGAAGGCGAGACCGTTCATCCGCGGCATCGACACGTCGCTGATAACGAGATCCGGTCGTTCTCGTCTTGCCAGGCTTAAACCCTCCACACCGTCTTCAGCGGTAAGAACGGCATAACCAGCCTTCCGCAACAGACTTCCCATCAGGGTGAGTTGGTCAGGCTCGTCGTTGACGATCAGAACGGAATTTTCCTCGTGGCCGTTGGAATCTATCCCATGCACCAGAGCTTTACCTCAACTGCCGTGATTTGGTTGGAAGAACCGGGGGCGTACGGCGTACAGATTGTGATTTAAGTGACGGTCGGCAATTCCTTTTGAATAACAGATACAAAGGATAAACAGGCGTTTTAACGTGCGCAGTATAGCACACGAAACGAGCTCCCTTCGCGGGCTTGGTAAACGGAATCTCCGTTCTTTGAATCCAAACCCTGTATTTATTGCATCAATAGGTGGAGATTTAAGGATGAGAGACGTGAAGAATTTTAGAGGAGCGCTTTCGCGCGCAAACATGATTTTAAGCTTAGTCCTGGTGGTTTTTTCATTTGCTTCGTGCAGTGGACAGAACAAATTGATGAGTCTGACTGGCTCCCAACCTTCGCAACCTGCGCCGGTTGCCAGTGGGGGCGGAGTGCAGACCTCGTATGCCGACCTTGTTAGCCGGGTTTCGCCCGCGGTCGTGACAATTCGTTCAACCGAGCGCGCACGAGCAGCACAGCAGTTTCCTTTCACGGACGACCCGACGTTCCGGGAGTTCTTCGGCGACCGGATGCCGCAGCAACAGCAGACTCCGCAGCGAGTTCAGGGCGTCGGTTCCGGAGTCATCGTCAATTCCGAGGGCTACATTCTGACCAACCATCACGTGGTCGATGGCGCACTCGAGATCAAAGTCGAGCTAACCGACAATCGTACATTCACCGCAAAACTGGTCGGGTCTGATCCGCCGAGTGATCTCGCCGTGTTGAAGATCGATGCGAAAGATCTGCCGACACTTTCACTCGGAGATTCCGACAAGGTCCGCGTCGGCGATTTTGTCCTTGCGGTCGGCAATCCGCTGGGCATTGGTCAAACCGTCACTTCGGGTATCGTGAGCGCGAAAGGGCGCGCGACGGGTTTGAGCGACGGCAGTTTCGAAGATTTTCTACAGACTGATGCCGCGATCAACCGTGGTAATTCCGGTGGTGCTCTCGTTAACACGACTGGTGAGTTAATCGGAATCAATTCCCAGATTCTTTCGCCGTCCGGCGGCAACATCGGTATCGGTTTCGCGATTCCCTCGAATATGGCTAAGGCCGTCATGGATCAGTTAATGAAGACCGGGAAAGTGCGGCGCGGAATGCTTGGCGTGACGATCCAGTCAGTCGATGCCGACATGGCACAGAGCCTGAATCTGCCATCGGCGCAGGGAGCGATTGTTACGTCAGTTAGCAACGGTGGTCCGGCTGAGAAAGCCGGCATTAAACGCGGCGACGTAATCACAGCCGTTAACAAGCAGCCGGTTACTGACAACAACAAACTGCGAAACATCGTTGCCAGCCAGCCGCCGGGATCAAGCGTGGAAGTTACGGCACTCCGTAACGGTCGCGATCAGAACTTCCAGGTGGCTCTTGCTGAACTTCCCGATAAAGCGGAACCGGCGAGCGACGACGAGGGGAGCACTAATAACAGCGGCGTCGGTACTGTTAAGTTTGGAATAACAGTTCAACCGCTCACCGCCGAGATGTCCCAGCGTTATGGCCTCGACGCTAACGACGAGGGATTGCTAGTAACGCGAGTCGATCCGTCCGGCAGCGCTGCTGATGCGGGCTTACGCCAGGGCGATCTGATTCAGGAAGTAAATCGCCAGCCTGTGAAGACTGCGGCGGAGTTTAGTGCGGCGATTCAAAGATCGGGAGTCAAACCGGCACTCGTCCTGGTGAAGAGACGGAACGCCGTAACTTATTTGACCTTGAAACCCGGTTCGTAAACTAGTATAAAGGGCAACAAAAGAGCACAAAGGTTCGTTCAGAACCTTTGTGTTTTTTTATGCGCTAAGATACGTTCCACCCTTTAAGGAGGAACCCGATGATGCGGGAGTTTGATCGCCGGCCCTGGGGAACTTACACCGTCCTCGAGGAAGATCGAAATTTCAAGGTGAAGCGTATTGAAGTCTTGCCCGGACAGAGACTCAGCTACCAGAAACACGCACAGAGAGCTGAGCACTGGTTCGTCGTCGAAGGCACTGCGAAGGTGACTCTCGATGGCAAAGAGATCACTGTGAATGCCGGTGAAGCGATCGACATTCCCATCGGAACAGCCCATCGCGTCGAGAACCGGGGGAACTCAGATTTAGTCTTTATAGAAGTGCAGCGAGGAAATTATCTCGGCGAAGACGACATCGTTCGTCTTCAAGATGACTACGGTAGATAGTTTAGCCACGGATTACACGGATTTCACTGATAGAAATAATCCGTGTCATCCGTGTAAATCTGTGGCTTGAGGTTTAGTTATGTCCGATACAGTTGCGGTTCCTCAAGAAGACTCACAAAGCCTGTGGTCTGCCGTTAAAGAATCGATCCGTGGCTCGCATCGCAACTACACCACCGGACCGATTGGACGCGCCATTCTGCTGCTCGCAATACCCATGGTCCTCGAAATGATCATGGAAAGCGTTTTTGCAGTGGTCGATATTTTCTGGGTATCGCACCTCGGCACTGACGCTGCGGCAACCGTTGGTCTCACCGAATCTTTACTTACACTCATCTACGCACTCGCGATCGGATTGAGCATCGGCGCGATGGCGATGATCGCACGCCGCATCGGAGAACAGAATCCGGAAGGCGCGGCACGCGCTGCTGTTCAAGCGATTGTGCTTGCACTGATTGTTTCGATCGTCATCGGCGCCATCGGTGCGCCACTCGCACCGAAGCTGTTGAAGTTGATGGGTGGTTCACCGTGGGTCATCGAGCACGGTTCGGCATTCACTCGCGTGATGTTGGCCGGCAACATCACCGTCGTGATGCTTTTCATGATCAATGCCATCTTTCGCGGTGCGGGCGACGCCGCAATCGCGATGCGCACGTTGTGGCTGGCCAACTGGATCAACATCGTGCTTGGTCCCTGTTTGATCTTTGGACTCGGACCGTTTCCAAAGCTCGGCATTGTCGGCGCCGCGATCGCCACGAATATCGGACGTGGAACGGGCGCACTCTTCGCAATCAGCAAACTGATCCGTGAAGGTGGTCGATTCAATATCGAGCGACGTCACCTTCGCATTGAGCCAACGATCATCGGACGTATGATTCGCCTGTCTGCCACCGGAACGTTTCAGGTTTTCATTGGCATGGCGAGTTGGATCGGACTCGTGCGCATTATCTCGAGTTTCGGCAGTAACGCTGTCGCGGGTTACACCTTCGGCATTCGCGTGATTCTGTTTGCCCTCTTGCCGTCGTGGGGAATGGCAAACGCCGCAGCGACGATGGTTGGCCAGGCGCTCGGCGCGAAGAATCCGGAACGTGCGGAGCGTGCGGTTTGGAAAGCCGGTTTCTACAACATGATCTTCCTCGGCGTTGTTGGGCTGCTTTTCATCTTCTTCGCGCCACAGATCATTTGGTTCTACACGGACGATCCGAACGTCGCTCAATACGGCGTCGATTGCCTGCGAATCGTGGCCTATGGCTTTCTGTTTTATGCCTACGGCATGGTGCTGGGGCAGTCGTTTAATGGCGCCGGCGATGCGTGGACGCCGACGATTATTAATTTGTTTGTGTTTTGGTTGTGGGAAATTCCACTCGCCTACATCCTGGGCGTGGCTCTGGGATGGGGACCGCGCGGCGTTTTCATCTCGATGACTATCGCTTTTTCGACGCTTGCGGTGGTGAGTGCGCTCGTATTCCGCCGCGGCCGCTGGAAGAAGCGAGTAGTTTAATCCACACATTACACAGGTTCTTTTTCGAACAGTCCTGTCGGGCTTCGTTACGTTTTTATTCCATTTCAGCCCTCCGAGACCCAACGTACGCTGCAATACATAGCGGCATCTATGTTGCCTACTGAAGCGTGGGCACATTTTGAAGAGCAAGGGAGGATGCCTCATGGAGAAAAAGCTGAAAGGGAAGAAGGTGGCCATTCTGGTTGCCGACGGCTTCGAGCAGGTGGAACTGACCGAGCCGAAAAAGGCACTGGAAGAGGCTGGCGCGATTACGGAAATTGTATCCCCCGCGGAGAATGAAGTTCAGGGATGGAATCACGACGAAAAGGCAGACGCATTTAAGGTCGATATGCCGTTGAACCGGGCCCGTTCTGATGATTATGACGCGCTGTTGTTGCCGGGAGGGGTGAGAAATCCCGATCGATTGCGAATGATGATCAGAGCCGTAGAGTTCGTCGACGGATTCTTTGTAACGGGCAAACCGGTCGCAGCGATTTGTCATGCACCGTGGACACTGATCGATTCAGACGTAGTTAAAGGAAAGACGATTACTTCGTGGCCTTCGTTGAAGAACGATCTGATTAATGCTGGTGCGCATTGGGTTGATCGAGATGTGGTTGTTGATAATGGCCTAATAACCAGTCGGAAGCCTGCCGATATACCCGCGTTCAATAAGAAGATGATCGAGGAGTTTGCCGAGGGTCGTCATTCGCGGCAGCAAGCCGCGTAACAGAGGCAGGGGCGGGGAACTGGAGCAGCACACCTCCAGTTTCCCCACCCCTGCACTGTATGAAATATTTAGCCGCGGATGAACGCGGATTTACACAGATCAGCGTTAATCCGCGGCTTAAATTTTCTTTGCGGTTTGGCCGAGTTTGACGGTTCCAGCTTGGACCACTTTGGCGTTGATTCCTCGCAAGCAGAGTTGCAGACCGATCTCTGAATTCACAAACTTCATCGCCTCTAGACCAAACCGAGCGACGAACTTGTGGCAGCCGGTGTGTGGCTGAGGACTGACTTCCAGCACCGCTGAACCGACCTGAATGCGCGATCCGGCCGGGAGATTTTCTTTGCTGAGGTCCATGTCGATATAGAGTTGATCGCCGGCGAGTGACCAGCGCTCTTTCTCCTGAGCGACGAGCGCTGTCACGCGAGAATTCATGATGTTGATCTGCATGTCCGGATGCGCGGATCCGTCCGGAGTTCTTCTGCTGCCGCGAACGCTCCAGCTATCGCCAATCAATCCCTTAATCGGATCGAGCTCAGCCTGGTCCATTTCCTGTCGCTGGTCCTCCTGTGGCCGGCACACGATCAGTTGCAAAACACCGTCGTCTTTCGGCGCCTGTCGCAGGTGGTCCAACGCCGCTTCCAGTTCCTGCATCGTCAAATGTTTCACGGTCGACTCCATGGGTAAATTCGGGAACGCGCTAATATAACCGAGTTTGGCGGGCAAGGTTAAATACGTGTAATCTTTTGCTTCAAATGCTTCCCCAAGCCCCCCAACGCGATCTCTCTGATGGGCGCGAGCGCTTGCGTCTCCTGCTGGACGTCAATAACGCCGTAGTCTCAAATCTCAGTCTGAAAGATCTGCTGTTCGCCGTCTCAGGCTGGCTGCGAAAGTTGATCCCGCTCGACTTCGCCAGCATGGTTATTAAGGACGAAGAGACGGGAATGCTGAAAATTCACGCGCTCGATTCACCTGTGCCTGGCGGTGTGCTTGGTGAAGGTTCAGTGGTTCCCCTCGAAGGCACGCCGCCCGGAATCGCGATGGCCACGCGCCAGACCGTCATGCGCGATCGGATCGACTTCAAAGAGTTTTACTCTCCGATAATTCGGGAAGCTTACAACGCTGGATTGCGGTGCGGTTGTTCAGTCCCATTGATCTGTCACGATCAGGTGTTGGGCACGATCAATGTCGGGAGTTTGAGGGAGGCTGCGTTTACGCAGAAAGACGCAGAGCTGTTGGAACAAATCGCGGGGCAAGTTGCGATAGCGGTCCAGAACGCCATTAACTTTGAGCGCGCAGAACGTGCGTTGCGCGAGTTGACCGTACTCAAAAACAAGCTGGTCAGCGAGAAGCTCTACCTCGAAGAAGAGATCCAAACCGAGTACAACTTCGAAGAGATAATCGGGCAGAGTTCGGCACTTAAAAAGATCCTGCAACAAGTGGCGACGGTCGCCCCGACAGATTCCGCGGTTTTGCTTTGCGGTGAAACAGGTACGGGCAAGGAGTTGATCGCGCGTGCGATACACAATCTGAGTAATCGACGCGAACGCACACTCGTAAAGCTCAACTGCGCAGCGATACCGACGGGCTTGCTTGAAAGCGAGTTGTTCGGACACGAGAAAGGAGCGTTCACTGGCGCCATCGCACAGCGAGTCGGGCGTTTCGAACTCGCAAACAAGGGAACTTTGCTGTTGGACGAAGTTGGCGAGATACCACTTGATTTACAACCTAAGTTGCTCCGCGTCCTGCAGGAACACGAGTTTGAGCGACTCGGAAGTTCAAGGACCATTAAGACTGACGCGCGGATGATCGCCGCGACGAATGTTGACTTGCCACAGATGGTGGCTGAAAAGAAGTTTCGCAGCGATCTTTATTACCGGTTCAACGTGTTTCCGATCACGATTCCCGCGCTTCGCGAACGTGTCGACGACATTCCGTTGTTAATTGGTTACTTTGCGCAAAAGCATGCGCTGCGAATGAATAAACGGATCGACCGGATAGAAAAAGACACAGTGGACGCACTCTGTAGCTATCCGTGGCCCGGCAACGTGCGCGAGCTGGAAAACTTCATGGAGCGTTCAGTGATTCTGTCGAGTGGTTCGGAACTGCAAGCGCCGTTGGGTGAGTTGAAACTAACGACGTCGATACCTGTCGTGGTGTCTCAGACGCTGCCGGGGCCTCGATCGCTCGAGGACGTCGAGCGCCAGCACATCGTGGAAACATTGGAGCAAACACGCGGAGTCATCGGCGGCAAAGGCGGCGCGGCCGAGATCCTCGGGCTCCCGACCTCGACCCTCCGCAATAGGATGAAGAAATTAGGCCTGAAATAGGACCAATATGACCTAAAGGGACCTATAGTTCACAACTCTTAACAAATTTTTACCTGAGCTTGACACAGCCCGGGCAACTCCGGCGTATCCTCGGCCCCGCAATGAAGTCGAGAAGAGAAACAAACACCCGTTTTCGTCTCGTCCTTACGCTCGGTTTGGCAGTCGTTCTGCCGGCCTTAACGCTCATCTTCGTTAACTTTCAGCACGTCAAATCGATCCAGCGCGACAAAAAAGTCGAAGCCCTGATTCACCGCGACTTTCAGTATCTGCTTTCAAATTCCGCGAAGAAGCTCAGCGGCAAAGCCTACCAAATGACCGAAGACGCTATAAACGCCTTTCCGTTGGATTCCAACTCGGATGATGAGAAGCGACGAAAGCTCGAGCTTATTCTGGACAAGAGTCCCTGGTTCGCACACGCATTCATATTTGAGGCTAAAAAGGGAGCCGTAGTTCAGCAGCAACGTGAGCACAAAGACGAAAAAGAGCTCGCGAGTCTGACCAGAATGTACAGCGGGTGGTTGGAGCTTGACGGTCGATCCACGGTGGAGCAGTTGTGCAAGAAGCCCAAACCCATCATGTGGTATAGCGGAGAACACGATGGACCAGACGGTTCTCCTGTCTACACTACAACCGCACTCTTCACATTTCCTCAGCTCGCCAAGGAACGCACAGTATTGGGAGGCGTGAGCTTCGATCAAAAGTATTTGAAGCAAAAGTTTTTCCCGGAAATGTTGGATGAATTCACATCACCAATTCTTAATGACGGTTCGGGACAACGCGAGGGGCGGACCTTTTACGAGTTGACCTCACAGGGACTGAAAGAGCACAAGGAACAACGTCTGGCCATGCTGGTTTTTCCGGCTGATGCTTTGCGAGCAGAACCCGAGCGACCGTTCGCAACCTCTGCAGCATGGAACAGCGGCAAGCCGGAAGTTTCGCTAAATCTCGACGAGCCTTTTCGAGGCCTCGCGTTAGGTATCAAGTTTCAGGGTACGACAGCAGAAGCGATCGGCCGCCGGTGGGTGTGGCAGAGTTTTCTGATCCTCGGTGCGTTGTCGGTGTTGATGATCGGTGGACTGGTGTTGACATATCGCAGCGTC
>Ga0207709_10001170_pt1 | contig 19027 bp, 15 predicted proteins | sample KBSM34metaG_FD_184397 | JGI IMG/M metagenome (GOLD analysis project Ga0207709, IMG submission 184397) | Miscanthus rhizosphere microbial communities from Kellogg Biological Station, Michigan, USA - KBS M3-4 metaG (SPAdes) (version 2) | ecosystem: Host-associated > Plants > Roots > Rhizosphere >...
GTTCCTCGAAGGACGAGGGCGAGAATCTCAAGACCATCGAGCCGGCCACCGCGGCGGTCTCCCCCGCGACGGTCGCGCCGCCGGCCGGCACCGTGCGACCGCTCCCCGGCGCCGTCGAGACGGCGGCATTCGACCCGAAGACCGGGACCGTGGCCTTGCTCACACCCGACGCGGACCGTCTCCTGCTGCTGCCCGCCGCCGATCCCGCGGCGGCCCCGCGTGAGGTCCGATTGCCCGGCGGCGTGGCGAATCTCGGCGCGGCACGCGACGGTGTGTTGCTGGTGCCCGCAGGCCGCGCCGTGGTCCGGGTGGACCTGGCATCGGGGCAGACGACCAACGTCGAGGTCGACGGCGACGTCAGCTCCGCCGCCCTCCTCGAGTCCGGCGCGACGGCGGTCGGCACCTCCGACGGCTCGGTCCTCGTCCTCGACTCGGCAGGAAAGGAAACCGAGCGGATCTCGGGGCTCGCGTCGGTCGACGCGCTCGGCGTCACCGGCGAGCAACTGACCGCCCTCGATCGCAGGCAGACCTCCGTCACCGAGATCGACATCCCGGACAAGCACCTCGGCCGCGCCCTGCGCGCAGGCGAGGGTGCCACCAACCTCACCACCGACCACTTCGGCCGGGTCCTGGTCACCGACACCCGCGGCGGCGAGCTGATCGCCCTGACCACCGATCCGCTGATGATGCGGCAGCGCTTCCCTGTCCCGAACTCCCCGTACGGCATCGCATACGACGACACCGCCAACCTGGTCTGGGTCACGCTGACCGGCAGCAACGAGGTGATCGGCTACGACCTCTCGAGCGGCATCCCGGTCGAGAAGCGTCGCTTCCCCACCGTCCGCCAGCCCAACGCGGTAGCGGTCGACCCCGGCACCGGCACGCTCTTCGTCGGCTCGGCGATCGGCGACGGACTGCAGTCGATCGACACCAAGGCGCAGTCATGACGGTGGTCACCGCCCACGCTCGCACGACCGGAATCTAGGGAGATTCGTTGTACAGCCTGCTGCTTCGCCTGATGTTCCGCCTCCAGCCGGAACGAATTCACCACATCGCGTTCCGCGCCATGCGGCTGGTCACCGCCGTAGGGCTGGTTCGCGCACTGGTCGCCAAGGTGCTCACCGTCTCCGATCCGGTGCTGCGCACCCGCGTGTTCGGGGTGGACTTCCCGGCTCCGCTCGGCCTGGCCGCCGGATTCGACAAGGATGCGACCGGCGTGAATGCCTGGGGCCCACTCGGGTTCGGCTTCGCGGAGGTCGGCACCGTCACCGCCCAGGCACAGCCGGGCAACCCGGCGCCGCGCCTGTTCCGGCTGCCGGCCGACCGCGCGCTGATCAACCGGATGGGCTTCAACAACCACGGCGCGGGCCACGCGGCGAACCAGCTGCGCCAGCGGCGTAACGGGGTGCCGATCGGCGCGAACATCGGCAAGACCAAGGTCGTGCCCGCGGCCGAGGCCGACGCCGACTACACGGCCAGCGCCCGTCTGCTGGGCCCGCTCGCCGATTTCATCGTCGTCAACGTCAGCTCCCCCAACACTCCGGGTCTGCGCGACCTGCAGGCCGTCGAGTCGCTGCGTCCGCTGCTGAGCGCGGTGCAGGCCGCCGTGGACGTACCGGTACTGGTGAAGATCGCGCCGGACCTGTCCGACGAGGACGTCGACGCGGTCGCGGACCTCGCGGTCGAGCTCGGCCTGGCAGGCATCGTGGCCACCAACACGACGATCAGCAGGAGCGGCCTGCGCACCCCGGAGTCCGACGTCGCCGCGATCGGCGCGGGCGGCCTGTCCGGCCCTCCCGTCGCGGACCGGTCGCTGGAGGTCCTGCGCCGCCTGTACCTGCGGGTCGGGGACCGGCTGGCGCTGATCTCCGTCGGCGGCATCGAGACCGCCGACCAGGCCTGGGAGCGGATCCTGGCCGGCGCCAGCCTGGTTCAGGGCTACACGGGGTTCATCTACGGGGGCCCGTTCTGGATGCGCCGGATCCACAAGGGCCTGGCACAGCGGGTCCGGGCGGCCGGGTACTCCTCGCTGTCCGAGGCGGTCGGCGCCGAGCACCGCGCCTGAGCGCTCGTACGATGGCATGATGCGTCACGCGCCCGTCATCGCCGGTTTGCTGTTGAGCTGGCTGCTCGGTGCGGTCGTCGTGCGACTCGGCCTGGACTGGGCTGACACCTATCCGTACAGCGAGGCGTCCGAGCGGCGCTATCTCGGCGTCGCGGCCGCCGCGCTGCTGGTGGCGATCGGTGGTTCGGTCACGACGGTGCTCGTCGCTCGCCGTCGGCAGCGCCGAGACTGAACGGACCTATCGACCCCAGCCGTTGCCGTTGAACGGGATGATCTTGGTCCGGGACCCATCGGGATGCCGCGGCGCCACCGACGAGTACCTGCTGGCCGCCCTGTCGCGGAGCAGGTTCCCGGGGCGAAGCAAATCCAGACCCGCCCTGACCCATCGGAACCGAGGACGGCCTTGGGACTGCGCGGGCCGGGATTCCGGCTCGACCGGTTCCTGCCTGACATAGTGGCTCATGTACGGATTCTAGGCGCGTGAGCCCCGTTCCAGGCCGTGGCTCTCCAGGTCCACCTCGATCAGGGCGAGCTTCTTGATCAGGTCCGCGCTCACCGTCGCGACCCGCGGCTCGTCGATGATCTGGATGTGATCGCCACCGACGTGCAGGATCTCGAGGTTCTGCACCGCCTCGCCCCAGCCGCCGTCGGGCTGACGGGTCCGGAACGACGGCTCGAGGTCCATCAGGTCGTCCTGGTAGCTGTCGGTCAGGTACAGCACGACGTCCCCGTCGTAGGTCCCGAGATCCGCGGTCTGGATGGCGCGGTACTCGAGCCAGGAGTTGCGCTGATGTTCGATGATGCCGCCGGGGATCTTGGTGCCGCTCATCTTGAGGAGATCCATCAGGATCTGAATCTGCGCCTCGTCGCTCTCGGCCGCCGCCAGCTTGTCGTAGGGCAGCGGGTAGTCGAGGTTGTACGTCTTCTTCGCGAATGCCGCGTACCGCTGCCACCGCCTGCGGGTCTCCTCCGGTGTGTCCTCGACCTTTTCGCCGGGCATGACCGTGTCGATGAGACCGACGATGCGAACGTCCGCTCCCTCCTCGCGGAGCCGTTGGGCGACTGCGTAGGCCAGTGCACCGCCGAACGACCAGCCGTAGAGCACGTACGGCCCGTCACCCTGGATGTCGCGGACCAATGGGAGATACGCGGCGGCTCGCTCGTCGAGCGAGCCCGCGGCGCGCTCGAGACCGTACATCGGGGTGCCCGCCGGTAGCCGCTTGAGCAGCGGCTCGTACGCGACCGTCGAGCCGCCTGCCGGGTGGAACACGAACACCGGCACCGCGGTGGACCCCTCGGGCCTGGCACGCAGGGTGCGGACCAGCCCGTCGATCTTCATGCCGTCCTCCAGGTGCTCGCGCACCTTCTCCGCGAGCTGCTCGATGGTCTCCGAGTCGAGGATGTCGTCGAAGGTCACCTCGCCACCCGCACGTTCGGTCAGGCGCGCGGCCAGCCGCTCCGCGGTGTCGTCGTCGAGCACCGGCAGGGTGTTGAAGATGCCCTTCGCCGACTTCCCGGTGACGACGGCCCAGCTCGCGAACGTCAGCCGCTCGGCGGCATCACGCGGGGGCACATCGACGTCGGACGGCGCGGCCTGCAACGCCTGCGCGGTGATCTCGGACTCGGCGGGGAGTGCCGCGGGCGCCTGCTCCGACTCCTTCTCCTTCCGCTGCTGCTCGGCGAGCGCCTCCACCTCTTCGCGGTTCTCGATCGCGTAGCGCAGGTACTTCTCCACCTCGCGCAGGCTTGCATCGCGGACCGCCTGCAGCTGCAGCTGCGGGATGTCGAACTCGTACTCGACGCGGTTCTTGATCCGCACCGCCATCAGCGAGTCCAACCCCAGCTCGATCAGCGGGATCTCGGCGGGCAGATCCTCGGGCGCGTAGCCCATGGACTCCGCGACGATCAGCCCCAGCCGCTCCTCCAGACTCTGGCCACTGCCGGAATCCCACCTGCCACCGAAGGATTCGACGACCTCGGGCAGCTCCTCCATCGGCGAAGTGGACCGCTCCACCGGCACGATTGCAACCGGCTCGGGCAGGGCCACACCGGACGAGACGACCGCCTCGAACAGGAGCGTGAAACCGCCCGCACCCGCCTGGCGGAAGACCTGCACCGAAGCCCCGCCGAGATGCGGCACCAGGGTCAGCGTGAGGCGCCCGTCCGACGGCAGCTGGCCGTGCGTGACGGTGGCGCCAAGGACCGCGTCCGGCAACACATGTGCGCCCGCCGCCGTGACGAGCGCGCCGAAGTCAGTGGCCGACGACGCCCGAACCTCCCACGCGTGCCTGCCGTCCGGCAGCGGAACATACGCACCCAGGGTGCAGCTGGTTTCGCTCGACATGTGAAGCTCCCCTCCTCGCGACGCTCGCCGGTATTGCGGCACAGCGCCCAGATTTCATACGTGCGACACGCGGGTCCCGCCGCCCCGATCCCCCGGCATCCAGACCCAAACGGGAACGATCATGACACGTCAGGAGGCCTCGAACTGCTCTATCGCGCAATGGTGCTCGTTCGTTGCGGATGCCTGCGGCTCGGTGTGGCTATGGTGGGTCCGGTGACTGTGACGACCGAGTTCAGAACCGAACGGCGTTCTCTCAGCGGGTGGGGTAGGCGCGCAGCGACACCAGCCGACGTGCTGTCGACCCCCGATCTGGAGGCCATCGCCAAGGCGGTGAGCCAAGCCGGACCGAGGGGGGTCATCGCCCGCGGCCTCGGCCGTAGCTACGGCGATCCCGCACAGAACGCGGGCGGACTGGTCATCGACATGACCGCCCTCGACCAGATCCACAGCATCGATCCCGATTCCGGCATCGTCGACCTCGATGCCGGGGTCAGCCTCGATGCGCTGATGCGTGCCGTTCTCCCGCACGGCCTGTGGGTTCCCGTGCTGCCCGGCACCAGGCAGGTCACGGTGGGCGGAGCCATCGGCGCCGACATCCACGGCAAGAACCACCACTCTCACGGCAGTTTCGGCAACCACGTCGAGTCTCTCGACCTGCTGACCGCCGACGGGAACATCCGCACCATCTCGCCTACAAGCGACAAGAAGGCCCTGTTCTGGGCCACCGTCGGCGGAATGGGGCTGACCGGCATCGTTGTCCGCGCGCGCGTGCGGATGAAGCACACCGAAACGGCCTATTTCATCGCCGATCACGACCGCACCGCCAACCTCGACGAGACGATGGAACTGCTGACCGGCGGCTCTGACGAGGGCTACGACTACTCGATGTCGGTGCCCGACACCATCTCCACCGGGCCGAAGCTCGGCCGAGCCGGGTTCACCCGTGGATCGCTGGCGACCATTGACCAACTACCGCCGAAGCTGCGCCGGGACCCCTTGCGGTTCAACGCTCCTCAGCTGCTGACCGTCCCGGACATCTTCCCGAGTGGCCTGGTCAACCGCCTCACGACGCGGGTCGCCGCGGAGGCCGCCCACCGGATGTACCCGAAGCACGGCCGGGGCACCGTCCAGAATCTGACGCAGTTCTACCACCCGCTCGACCTGCTCGGAGAGTGGAACCGCGCCTACGGCCCCCAGGGGTTCATGCAGTACCAGTTCTCCATCCCGTTCGGCGCGGAGCAGCAACTCGCCGACATCGTGCGCACGATCGCCGAGTCCGGGCATCGATCGTTCCTCAACGTGTTCAAGAGGATGGGCGACAGTAATCCCGCACCGCTCTCGTGGCCGCATCCGGGTTTCATGCTGAGCCTCGACTTCCCGATTCGCTCCGGGCTCGGGCGATTCTGCGACGAGCTCGACGAACAGGTGCTGGCCGCAGGCGGCCGCCTCTACTTCGCCAAGGACTCCCGCACGACTCCCGACCGCATCGCCCGGATGTACCCGCGGCTCGACGAATGGCGAAAGGTCCGCGACGGGGTGGACCCAGACCGGGTCTTCGCCTCCGACCTGGCCCGACGGCTTCGACTGGTGTCGGGCTAGCTGGATCGCGGCACCACGCCGAGGATCCGGCCGGTGCGGTCGAGGGTGGTGTCGACGCTGGCCTGATCTGCATCCACTCGGGTCTCGATGCCCGGCATGAGCTTCCGCAGTATCGGCTCCCAATCCTTGTGGCGGGCTGGGAAGCAGGTGGCGAGAAGCTCGACCATCACCGACGGGGCGATCGACGCACCGGGTGATGCGCCGAGCAGTCCGGCGATGGTCCCGTCGGCCCCGGTGACCAGTTCGGTCCCGAAGGTCAGTACACCGATCTTGCGTGGGTCCGGCTTGATCAGCTGGGCACGTTGGCCGGCCTGCACCAGCTCCCAATCGGCGGGGTCGGCGCCGGGATAGAAACGCCTCAGCTGCGCGAACTTTCGTTTTGGTGACGCCAGCAACTCACCGATCAGATAGCGGACGAGCGGCAGGTTCTTGGCCCCGACGGCGAGCAATGGCGCCAGGTTGTGCAGCCGAACGGTGGTGAACAGGTCGGTGAGGCGGCCCTGCTTGAGAAGTCGGGTGCTGAAGGTGGCGTAGGGGCCGAACATCAGGGACGGACCGCCGTCGACGACGCGTTTGTCGAGGTGGGGTACCGACATCGGCGGCGCGCCGACGGACGCTTGGCTGTATATCTTCGCATCGTGCCGTGCGACGACATCTGGGTTGCCGGTGCGCAGGAACTGCGCACCGAGGGGAAACACCGCGTAGCCGCGGACCTCCGGGATCTTCGCCTTCTGTAGGAGCTTGAGGGCGTACCCGCCGGCACCGACAAAGACGAAACGGGACCTGATCCGAAAGCGGTCCCCGCGGCTACGGTCCCTACCCGTCACGGTCCACCGGCCGTCGGCTCCCCTGGAGAGCCCCGTGACCTCGTGGTGCATCCTCACCTGTGCACCGCGTGCGGTCATGGAGCGGATCAGGGTGCGGGTCAGCTCGCCGAAGTCGATGTCGGTGCCGGCCTCGTAACGTGTCGCGGCGATCGGCCCGGTATTGGCGCGCCCCTCCATCAACAGCGGTGCCCATTGGCGGATCAGGTCGGGATCCTCGGTGAACTGCATCGCCGCGAACAGCGGCGAACGCTGCAGGGTGGCGAATCGTTGCCGCAGGTAGCGGATGTCGCGGTCGCCGAAGACGACGTCCATGTGCGGCGTCGGATTGATGAACGACGCGGCGGCAGGCAGGTCACCACTCTCGACGAGCGCGGCCAAGAACTGGCGCGAGAGGTGGAACTGCCGGCCGATGTCCTCGGCCTTCGCGGGGTCCTCGGGATCGGGCATGTAGTTGAGCTCGCACAGCCCGGCATGGCCGGTACCGGCGTTGTTCCACGGACCCGAACTCTCGCCCGCGAGCTCGCCTAGACGCTCGAGCACGACTATCGACCACTCGGGCTGCAACCTGGCGAGCAACGCACCCAGCGTTGCGGACATGATGCCCCCGCCGATGAGAACGACGTCGACCACCTCGGGGTCGATACTCGTTCCCGCGCTTGCCGTTTCACTGTGGTCCATGGGATCGCACTCCTGGTCGCCGGTGGTATCCCTCAGGGTGCGCCTGCGCCACTCATCCGTCCAATGAGGAGATGATGGACTTACAATCCGAATATGGATCGATTCCTGTCGGACGAGGTCGCGGCCGCGATTCCGCTGTTCGCAGCATTCGACACCGCTGCCCGCGAAGGCCACATCACCCGCGCAGCCGATGTCCTCGGGGTGCCACAGTCGTCGCTGAGTCGCCGCCTCAAGTCCCTCGAACAAACGCTGGGAGTGCCCCTCTTCCAACAGGTCGGACGAGGCGTCTCCCTCACCACCGCCGGACGCGAACTCCACGAACGAACCCGGGACCTGGTGTGGGCACTCGACGACGCCGTGAGCGCGGTAAAGGGCAACGCCGATCCAGACAGCGGACTCGTGCGCTTTGGATTCCCTCTCACCCTCGGTCCGGTGAGCATCCCCTCACTGCTCGCCGGTTTCCACCGGGTGGCACCGAGAATCCGACTACATCTCGTGCAGGCGCACGGCGAAGCGCTGTCGGAGATGGTGCGCGACGGCCGGCTCGACCTCGCCGTGATCATCCCACCACCCGACGATCTGCCAGTGACGGTCTTGGGACGCCAACGCATCCTGCTCCACGTCGCACGTACCCACCCGCTGGCCGGACGCAGCCAGGTAGAACTCGCGGAACTCGTCGAAGAGCACTTCATCGCCAGCCCGCCGACTTACCACCTCCGGCAACGCCTGGACTCGTGGTGCGCCCGAGCAGGGTTCACGCCACACGTTGCGTTCGAGATCAGCGAGTTCGAGACAATTCGAGTCCTCGTCGGACACGGACTCGGCATTGCCCTGCTACCCGCCGCGGAGACATCCCACCCCGACCTCGTGGGCATCACCCTGTCGGGGGTGGGTGACCGGACCATCGGGCTCGTCACGGGCAACCAACGACCGTCCGCCGCGGTGACGCGATTACACGATCACGTCACCGGCCACGCGGGTGAGTTCATCACGAACGCCACGAGGTGACTCCGCCACGCGAAAACGCGCTGAGCAGTCGCCGTAACGCTCCTGCAGCCAACGGCGACGGAACCAGCAGGACCGTTCGCCACGTCAACGGAGGAGCACTCATGCGAAAGAGGCAGACCAGGCGCACCGCAACGATTCTCGGACTGCTGGCGGCACCCGTCGCCCTCGGGGCCACGCTCGGCACCGCAACCGCGAGCGCGCAGCCGTGGGAGTTCGGACCGCTCTACCGGTCGGAGTTCTCCGGCGAGTCGGCCCAATACCTGTGCAGCAAGGCCGCGCTTCTCGAGCAGACGTCGCGCGCCATCGTCATCGTCCCGTGCACGCAGGATCCCGCGACGGGCAACTGGTACCGCGTCGTGTTCAACCCCCTCGGCCACGGCAGCTGACCGGCGCACGTCACCGCCGCGACAGATCGGGCCAGGGCGGACGGCGAAGGACCGCCAGGGTGGCGATGACCGCCGACGCGAGACCGACGGACAGGGCCATCAGCGCTATCCGGGTCTCGTCGACGGCGGGCCTCCAGGAGACCTCTCCGCCGTGGATGACGAACACGCCGACGGGCACCGCGGCGACGTCGTGGGGGCCGAAGCGGCGGCCGCCGACCCGGGCGACGGTGATGATCGTGGCGCCCTTGGCGGTCTCGTACGGCTCCCCGTAGACACGCATCTCCACGCTCGCTCCCCCGTTCCCTCGTCGGTGCGCGGGCCCTCGACCGGTCGGTCCGAGGGCCCCGCGCGCCGGTCGGTTCGCTACTGCTCGTATGTCCCGGTCAGCGTCGCGCGCGCGATCGCGTGACTGTAGAGGTTGAATCCCAGACGGGCCGGGCTGACAGACGCGTCCACATCCAGCTTCTCCGCCCCGACCGCGTGCACCGCGACGATGTACCGGTGCGGGCCGTGCCCGGCCGGCGGCGCGGCACCGAGATACCCGTACAGGCCGCCGTCGTTGAGCAGCTGCACCGCACCCTCGGGCAGGCCGGACCCGTCCGAGGTACCGGCACCGGACGCCAGCGACGTCACCGTCACCGGGATGTTCGCCACGGCCCAGTGCCAGAAGCCGGAGGCGGTGGGGGCGTCCGGATCGAACACCGTCACCGCGAAGCTCTTCGTCTCCGCGGGGAAATCTGACCACGACAGCTGCGGCGAGATGTCCTGGCCACCGGCCCCGAAGATCCCGCTCACCTGAGCGTTGGCCAGAACCTGGCCGTCCTCGATGTCCGTCGAGGTCAGCGTGAAGGACGGGAGCTCGGGAAGCGCGTCGTAGGGATTGTGCGAGGAAGCCATGGTGAGACCTTTCAGCGGGTGAGGGGCGGAACCGGAGCGATCACTCGATGGATTGCTGGCACTAGCAATTATGGAGAAAATGCTCGAGAACTCGGGTACCGAACTCGAGCGCGTCGACGGGCACCCGTTCGTCAACGCCGTGGAAGAGAGCGGTGAAGTCGAGCTCAGGCGGCAACTGCAGCGGCGCGAACCCGAAGCAGCGAATCCCCAGCTTCGCGAACGCCTTCGCGTCCGTGCCACCGGACAGCATGTACGGCACCGTCCTGCCGTTCTCGTCGTGCGCCAGGATCGCGGCGTTCATCGCGTCCACCAGGTGCCCGTCGAAGGTGGTCTCGTAGGAATCCAGCTTGGTGATCCACTCACGGGTGACGTCCGGCCCGATCAGCTCGTCCACCTCCCGCTCGAAGGCGGCCTGCCTGCCGGGGAGCACGCGGCAGTCGACCACCGCCTCGGCGGTCTGCGGGATCACGTTCGCCTTGTACCCGGCGCTGAGCATGGTCGGGTTCGCGGTGTCACGCAGCGTCGCCCCGATGATCCGCGAGATCGTCCCGAGCTTCTCGAGCGTGCCGTCGATGTCCGGTGAGGTCGGGTCGAACTCGACCCCCGTCTCCGCGCTCACCGCGCCGAGGAACTCGGCGACCGAGTCCGGCACCACCAGCGGGAAGGTGTGCCTGCCCAGCCGCGCGACCGCCTCGGCAAGGATCGTGACGGCGTTGTCCTCGTGCAGGAAGGACCCGTGACCGGCGCGGGCCTTGGCCGTCAGCCGCATCCAGCCGAGCCCCTTCTCCGCCGTCTCCACCAGGTACAGCCGGGCCTCGCTGCCATCGGGGCGCGGCACGCTCAGCGAGAAGCCGCCGACCTCGCCGACCGCCTCGGTGACGCCGTCGAACAGGTCCGGGCGATGCTCGACCAGCCACTGCGACCCGTACTTGCCGCCCGCCTCCTCGTCGGCGAGGAACGCGAACACCAGATCCCGCGGCGGCACGGTGCCCTCCGCCTTGAACTGGCGGGCCAGCGCGAGGGTCATCCCGACCATGTCCTTCATGTCGATCGCCCCGCGGCCCCAGACGTAGCCGTCCTCGACCGCCCCGGAGAAGGGGTGCACGCTCCAGTCCGCGGGCTCGGCGGGCACGACGTCGAGGTGACCGTGGATCAGCAGCGCGCCACGGGACGGGTCGGCGCCCCGCAGCCTGGCGAAGACGTTCCCGCGGCCGGGCGCGCCGGATTCGACGTACTCGGTCTCGTAACCGACCTCCTCGAGCCGGGCGGCCACCCACTGGGCACACTCGCGCTCCCCCTTGGTGGTGGCGAGCTCACCGGTGTTGGAGGTGTCGAATCGGATCAGCGCGCTGACCAGTTCGACGACTTCGGCCTCTGCTCGGCCCCGATCGGAGTTGATCTTGATGACTGACACCCCACTTTCCTACCACCGAACACCCCCTCCCAGCAGCGCAGACGCGCTGATTTTGGTGTGGGGCGCTGCATCAGCTAATCTTTCCCAGCACGCAGAACACGGCGGGCGAACAACAAGGTGTGCATGCGCGAGTGGCGGAATGGCAGACGCGCTAGCTTGAGGTGCTAGTGTCCTACTAATGGACGTGGGGGTTCAAGTCCCCCCTCGCGCACTCTGAGTTGAGACAGACGAGCAAGGCCCCGGATCACGATCCGGGGCCTTTTTCGTTTCTCCGAATTCTCTTGTCCGACATCATCGTCGGCCCGTCGCCACCTCCGCCCTGGCGTGCTCGGCGGCCGTCAGTTCGCGCATCGCCAGGTCCTTCGCACAGGCGAGCAGCGAACCGACCGCGCTGACCCTCGGGAAGGACAGCCCGGTGTGCCCGACGTTGTCGTGCTCGTCGTCGCCGTCGTAGATGACGGTGGCGCCGCGAACCAGCCACCGCTTCACGTCGGCGACCGACGGCAGTTCACCCCTGGTCCGCAGGTAGAAGGACTGCAACAGCAGGACGACTCCGGTCGCGATCGGTGTCGCCTGGCTCGTCCCGAACTGGAGCGACTCGCCGGTGTCGTTGAGGATGCCCGCCGACGTCACCGGAGACCCCGGCGCGAAGATGTCCGTCGCACACGGCCCACCGATCTTGCGGTGCAGCCGCTGCGAGAACGGCGTCATGCGGTCGGCAGCCGTCTCGAACGCCTTCGCCCCGTCCCGGTAGCGGAAGCTGCCCTCGTCGGCGTCGTAGACCGACCCGACGCTGATCGTCTGCCGGAAGATCGCCGGATAACTCATCCCCTGCAAGCCGCCGTGCGCGTAGTAGTCGTTGCCCGCCGACACGCAGCAGCAGACACCCTCGTCGGTCAATTCCTGGAGCAGGGCGCCGATGCCGTCGCCCGGCATGTCGGTGTCGGTCGTCCGGTTGTCCGAGGCGCCAAGCGCCAAGCAGACCGCCGAGATGCCCAGCGACGACCGCCGCTCGAGCACCCAGTCCAGTCCGTCCCGAATGTCCGTGAAGCTCCCGCCGCCGCTGTCGTCCAGGACCTTGACCGGGACGATGCGTGCGTTCGGGGCGATGCCGGTGTGGATCCGCGCCGCGCACACGATTCCCGCCACGTTCGTGCCATGGCCGTGACCGTCCGCGACCTCCGCGGGGTCGCCGGCGTTGTCGCGGGTGAAATTGCGCCCCGGCACCACCCGGCCGGCGAAATCCACGTGTGTGGTGCGTAATCCGGTGTCCAGCACCGCGACGGTGACACCGGAACCTCCGACGTTGAACTCACGACGGGCGTCCGCCGCGCGGACGAGGAGATCGACCTCCGTCAGTTCCGGCAGGAACGGTCCGTCCTTCTGCACCGGGGCCTCGACGGGTACCACCGACTCGACGTGCAGCAGCGAGTTCGGACGGGCCATGTCGTCGGTCACTGCTCTCGGGAACCGGGGCGGATCCGTGGAACCATTCATCTCATTCATGATCTCGGCCTTTCGGTGATCGGCATCGACTGCCGACGAATCCCCCGATACCGAAATCCTCCTCGGGCTTGTGAGCGATGTCACCACCTGTGTCAGCGGAAACTGCGATGGTCTCGGCACATCCCCGGACTCGGTAGAATCCGACGTCGACCGGCACTTCGAGATCAGAACTGAGCGACCTACCGATGGCACAACCAATGACGGGCATCGATCCCGCCGACCTGGAGATCTGCCTGCGCGTGCTGTCCGAGGCCGGCAGCCTCGACGCCGACCACCCGGATTCGATGGTCCTCCAGCGGGCCAGCGGCAAGATGTTCAAGCAGCTCAAGCGGCGCCGACGGGTGGAGGCGCGCGACGCAGTCTCCGAGGCCGACCGCCAGGTCGTGGCCTCGACCGCCACCGGTTCGCCCGAGCGCATCGACGACGAGACCGCTGGCGTGCTGCTCACCTCGAACGCGCCAGGCGCGAGCGCGGGCACTCTGATCCGTCCGCGGCCCTGCTACATCTGCAAGCAGCGCTACACGGTCGTCGACGCGTTCTACCACCAGCTCTGCCCCGAGTGCGCGGCCAGCAGCCACGCCAAGCGCGACGCCAGCACGGATCTGACCGGCAGGCGGGCGCTGCTCACCGGCGGCCGGGCCAAGATCGGCATGTACATCGCGCTGCGGCTGCTGCGCGACGGCGCCCACCTCACCATCACCACCCGCTTCCCCAACGACGCGATCCGCCGCTTCAAGGCGATGGAGGACAGCGGCGACTGGATCCACCGGCTGCGGGTGGTCGGCATCGACCTGCGCGATCCCGCCCAGGTCGTCTCGCTCGCCGACTCGGTGGCCGAGCAGGGTCCGCTCGACATCCTCATCAACAACGCGGCTCAGACCGTCCGGCGCTCCCCCGGCGCCTACTCCGCGCTCGCCGAGGCCGAGTCCGGCCCGCTGCCCGCGGGCGAACTGCCGGACGTGCTGACCTTCGGCAAGACCAGCGACGCGCACCCGGCCTCGCTTGCCAGTTCGCTGCCGACGCCGGAGTCGGTGATCCACCAGGTCAGCGAGCTCGCGCTGGTCGCCGGTTCCGCCTCGCTCGAACGCATCGAGCAGGGCATCGCGATCGACGCGGGCGGCCTCGTGCCCGACCTCGCGCACACCAACAGCTGGGTCCAGACCGTCGCGGAGGTCGATCCGATCGAGCTGCTCGAGGTGCAGCTGTGCAACTCGGTGGCACCGTTCATCCTGGTGTCCCGGCTGCGCCCCGCGATGGCCGCCGCGGCCGCACGCCGCAAGTACGTGGTCAACGTCTCCGCCATGGAGGGCCAGTTCAGCCGCGCGTACAAGGGTGCCGGGCATCCGCACACCAACATGGCCAAGGCCGCGCTGAACATGCTGACCCGCACCAGCGCCAAGGAGATGCTCGATGAGGACGGCATCCTGATGACCGCCGTCGACACCGGGTGGATCACCGACGAACGCCCGCATTACACCAAGGTCCGCCTCGCCGACGAGGGCTTCCACGCCCCGCTCGACCTGGTCGACGGCGCGGCCCGGGTGTACGACCCGATCGTGCAGGGCGAGCAGGGCGTCGACCTGTACGGCTGCTTCCTCAAGGACTACAAGCCGTCCCCCTGGTGACGTGTGGAAGCGCCGCTACGGCGCGGGGCCCAAAGCGGGGATACTGAGTCCGGGGCGTCAGCACCGGCCGAGGAGTATCCATGGGCCACGAGGTGACACGGCTGAAGTTCTCGCGCCGGGACCGGCAGGACTTCCGCGAGAAGGTGCAGGCCTGCCTCGATGCCCTGGCCACCCTCCTCGAGAACGCCGCCGAGATCCCCAGCCCGAAGATGGGCATGGAGATCGAGCTGAACCTGGTCGACGAGAACTGCGAGCCCGCGATGGTGAACGCCGCGGTGCTCGCCGCCCTCGCGGGCCCGAAGTATCAGTCCGAGCTCGCCCAGTTCAACATCGAGATCAACGTCGAGCCGAGGCCCCTTGCCGGCGCGAATCTCGCGGCACTCGAGGACGACCTGCGTGCCTCGCTCGACCTCGCGGACGCCCGCGCCCGCGAGTCAGGCGGCAGGCTCGCGATGATCGGCATCCTGCCCACGCTGCGTGAGGATCATTTCGAGCAGAAGTGGATGTCGTCCGACACCCGGTACACCGTCCTGGAGCAGCAGATCCTTGCCGCAAGGGGCGAGGACATCGAGCTGAGCATCGCGGGGGTGCCGCTGCCGGGCCACAGCGCGTCCGATCACCTGACGACCCTGACCCACACAATCCTGCCCGAAGCGGCATGCACATCGGTCCAACTGCATCTGCAGGTCTCCCCCGCCACCTACGCAGCGCACTGGAACGCCGCCCAGATCCTGGCCGGGATCCAGGTGGTGCTCGCCGCCAACTCGCCGTTCTTCGCCGGGCGGGCACTCTGGAACGAAACCCGGATCCCGTTGTTCGAGCAGGCCACCGACACCCGGCCGCCGGAGCTAAAGAATCAGGGGGTCCGTCCGCGGGTGTGGTTCGGCGAGCGCTGGATAACGTCGGTGTTCGACCTGTTCGAGGAGAACTCGCGCTACTTCCCCGCGCTCCTGCCGGATTTGACGCCGGAGGATCCTGTCGCGGTGGTCGCGGGCGGCGGCACCCCCGAACTCGCCGAGCTGACGATGCACAACGGAACGATCTACCGGTGGAATCGGCCGGTCTACGACCCCACGGACGCCCAGGCGCCGCTGCGCCTGGAGAACCGCGTGCTGCCAGCGGGCCCGACCATCGTCGACACCCTCGCCGATGCCGCGTTCTACTACGGCACGCTTCGCTCGCTCGCCCGCTCCGACCGACCGTTGTGGACCCAGATGCCGTTCGCCGCCGCGGAGGAGAACCTTCGGGTCGGCGCGAGGAACGGCTTCGACTCCGTGATGCAGTGGCCGGGGAACGGCGCGGTGAGCCCACAGGATCTCGTGGAGCGCACGCTGCTGCCGATGGCGGACGCCGGACTCGAGGAATTGGGGGTCGACGCCGGCCTCCGCGACAAGTACCTGGGCGTGATCGAGGGCCGCGCTCGCGCGGCCCGCAGCGGATCGGTGTGGCAGCGCGAGTGCGTCGCCGCGCGGGAACGTGCCGGTCAGTCGCGCGACAGCGCCCTGAGGTCCATGCTGTGCGAGTACCTGGAGCGGATGCACTCGGGCGAGCCGGTGCACACATGGAGCTGGTAGCAGGGCGGCCGCGAACGCGGTGATCCGCGTAGGGTTCTGATGCATGACCCGCACTCGCGATCTCGACATCGTCGTCTACGGCGCCACCGGATTCGTCGGCAAGCTCACCGCGCAGTACCTGGCCAGGAGCGCCCCGCGCGGCGCGCGGATCGGTCTCGCCGGGCGATCCACGGCCAAGCTGGAGACGGTGCGGGCCGAACTCGGCCCGGCCGCCGCGCAGTGGCCGATCATCGTCGCGAACGCGGACGACCCCACCTCCCTGACCGCGCTCGCCGAGTCCGCCCACGTCGTGATCACCACCGTCGGCCCGTACGCCAAGTACGGCATCGACCTGGTCCGGGCCTGCGCCGAGGCGGGCACCGACTATGCCGACCTCAGCGGCGAGGTGTTGTTCGGCCGCGAGAGCATCGACAGGTTCCACGATGTCGCGGTGGCCTCCGGGGCCCGGATCGTGCATTCCTGCGGGTTCGACTCCATCCCCTCCGACATCGGCGTGCACGTCCTGCACAAGCAGGTCGCGGCCGACGGCGAGGGCGACCTCACCGACACCACGATGGTGGTCAGCTCGCTGCGCGGCGGCGTCAGCGGCGGCACCATCGATTCGATGCGCAACCTCGTCGACACCGTCAAGGCCGACAAGTCCGCGCGCCGCATCGCGGTGAACCCGTACTCACTGAGCCCGGACCTCACCGCCGAGCCCGACCTCGGCCGCCAGTCCGACGTCGAGATGCTGAAGGGATCGGACATCGCGCCGGGCCTCGGCGGCCGCACCGCGCCGTTCGTGATGGGCTCGACCAACACCAGGGTCGTGCGCCGGAGCAACGCGCTGCGCAAGTGGGAGTACGGCCGCGCGTTCCGGTACCGCGAGGTGATGAGCGTCGGGCAGTCGGTGCTCTCGCCCGTCTTCGCGGCGGGGGTGTCCGCCGGCCTCGGCGCCCTGATGGCCGGCCTCGCCTTCGGCCCCACCCGGTACGTCCTCGACCGGGTGCTCCCCAAGCCCGGCGAGGGGCCGAGCGAGAAGTCCAGGGCCGCAGGCCATTTCACGACCGACACCTACACCACCACCAGCACCGGCGCCCGCTACGTCGCCCGGGTGCGAGCCAAGGGTGACCCGGGCTACGCCGCGACCGCGGTGATGCTCGGCGAATCCGCCCTCGCCCTCGCGCTCGACAGGGACGCCCTGCCCGATGCGGCGGGCGTGCTGACGCCCGCGACGGCGATCGGCGACGCGCTCGTGGATCGGCTGCGCACCGCGGGCGTCGAGATCAGCGCCCGGCGGAACTAGTCCCGACGGGGGGTGCTGGCGGTCGCGCGTGCGGCCGTGAGCACGCCCGCCGCGATGAGCACCGACATGAGTGCGGCGAGGGTCCCGCGTCCGAGCGTCGGTGTCCGGGTCGGCAATCATCCGCCCATGCGAGCGGCGGGTATACCGTCCAGGGATGGCGTCTGGGGAGCTACTCGTCACCGACTACGCGAACGGATGTGGGCTGCCGCGCGACCCGGGGCAGGTGGGCTTCCCGCCCGGCGACGGCTTCCTCGCATCCCGCTTGCCGACAGCCGCCCTCGCCCTCGGGTCCGTCGGCGCACTGGCCTCCGCCGTCGACCGACTGCTCGTCGTGCGTGGCCAGGAACCGCACCGCTGGAGCCTCGACCCGGAGCGGATCGCGGCCTCGTTCGCGGGCGACCGGATGATGCGCATCGACGGTGACCCGGTGCCAGGTTTCGCGCCGATGTCGGGGTTCTTCGCCGCATCCGACGCGTGGGTCCGGACACACGCCAACTACCCTCACCACCGCGTCCGGCTCCTGGAGGCGCTGGACCTGCCCGAGGACTCCGATGCCGGCCTCCTCTCGTCCCGCATCGGAACGCTGTCCGCACAGGAGATCGAGGACCGTGCCGCCGATGCGGGGGCCGTCGCGGCACGAGTGCGCACCGAGGCCGAGTGGACCAGGCATCCACAGGGCATCGCCTCCGGCGCGGGTCCGATCGTACGGATGGACACGACCTCCGGAGTGACCTTCACCGGTCCGACACCACTGACCACCGATCCGCTGCGACCGCTGGCCGGGCTCCGAGTTCTGGACCTGACGCGGGTGCTCGCGGGACCGGTCGCGGCACGGGCTCTTGCACTGCTCGGCGCGCAGGTACTGCGGGTGGACCCACCACAGCTGCACGAGATCGACTGGCAGCACCGCGACACCGGCCAGGGCAAGCGATCGGCGCTGCTCGACCTCGCGAGTGCCGACGGCGCCGACGCCGTCCATGCTCTGCTCGCGACGGCTGACGTGCTGGTCACGGGCTACCGGCCGGGCAGTCTGGACAGGTTCGGGCTGCACGAGGGCACCTCGGGCCTCGTGCACGGCTCCGTCAGCGCCTGGGGCAATGACGGTCCGTGGGCACATCGGCGCGGGTTCGACAGCATCGTCCAAGCCGCCTCCGGGATCTCCCTTGCCGAGGGCGGCCTGCATCCGGGCGCGCTGCCGGTGCAGGCGCTAGACCATGCCAGCGGGTACCTGTTGGCCGCCGGCATCGTGGACGCGCTGGCACTACGCGCCGTGGACGGACGGGGGCGTTCGGTGTCGGTGGCACTCGCCCGGACCGCCCGCTGGCTGCTCGACGCGCCGGGCCGGGTGGCCGATCCTGCGGAGCCGCGGGTTCCCGGCCCCGCCGCCACCGCCACCCACGGTGCCGTCACCTCCGCGCGCCCACCGCTGCCAAGCCACCCGCAGTATCCCTACCCCGCACACGACTGGGGATCCGATGCGCCCCACTGGATCTGACCCGTCCTGGGAAACAGGCGGACCCGTCACACACCGGATCTGAGAGGATCTTCCACGTGCGCGACCACCACTACGAACTCACCGTCACCTGGACCGGCAACCACGGCACGGGCACGACCGACCCGCGCGCCTACGGCCGCGAACACCTGGTGACCGCGGACGGCAAGCCGGACCTGTCGGGCAGCTCGGACCCCGCGTTCCTGGGCGACCCGGCGCGGTGGAACCCGGAGGAACTGCTGGTCGCCGCCCTGTCGCAGTGCCACATGCTCTGGTTCCTGAACCTCGCCGCCCTCGCGGGCGTGGTGGTCACCGACTACCACGACC
>Ga0207709_10001174_pt1 | contig 18974 bp, 24 predicted proteins | sample KBSM34metaG_FD_184397 | JGI IMG/M metagenome (GOLD analysis project Ga0207709, IMG submission 184397) | Miscanthus rhizosphere microbial communities from Kellogg Biological Station, Michigan, USA - KBS M3-4 metaG (SPAdes) (version 2) | ecosystem: Host-associated > Plants > Roots > Rhizosphere >...
AGAAGTTCAGGAAATGGAGCGCCGCAACATCGCGCTGGAGTTGCACGATGAGATAGGTCAGGTTCTCACTGGTTTGAAGCTCACGCTCGAGGTCAGTAAGAAGTTGCCGGCAACAGAAGTGGGCGACAGCCTTGTACAAGCAAGTGGCCTGGTAAATGAATTGATGGCGCGTGTGCGAAAGTTATCTTTGGATCTGCGGCCCGGAATTCTGGATGACCTCGGTTTATTGCCGACTCTCCTCTGGCATATCGAGCATTACACGGCGCAAACTCACGTCAAGGTAAACTTCAAACACAGCGGGCTCGAACGGGAACGCTTTGCACCTGATGTCGAAACTGCCGCGTATCGAGTCGTGCAGGAAGCACTCACAAATGTCGCTCGTCACGCGAATGTGCACGAGGCGACTGTGAGAGTTTGGACTCATCAGGACACGCTTTTAATCGAAGTCGCCGATGGTGGGCAAGGTTTTGATTTAGAGACGGTGGTAGCGGGCGAGACGAGCGGTTTAGCGGGGATGCGTGAACGAGCCACACTCGCGGGCGGCGAGTTAAAGATCGAGTCATCTCCGGGCGAAGGAACCCGTCTACTCGCAGAATTGAGAATCAAACGCTACAAAGAGGCACAGAAGGTCTTATGATGACCACGATAGTGCTCGCAGATGATCATCACATTGTCCGGCAGGGCTTGCGTGCACTGCTCGAAGTCGAGAACGACCTCAAAGTTGTTGGCGAAGCAGGCGATGGTCTCGAAGCAGTACGAAATGTCGAGATATTAAATCCGGAAGTCCTGGTTCTCGACCTGATGATGCCGGGTCTAAACGGTCTCGACGTTCTCAAACAGATCAAAAAGCGAGTGCCTCACACGCATATCGTCATTCTCTCGATGTACGCGAATGAAGCGTACGTGCTGGAAGCACTCAGTAACGGTGCGTCTGCATATGTTTTAAAGGACTCGAGCTCTGCTGATCTCGTGATGGCAGTTCGCGAAGCGGCCGCCGGGCGTCGTTATCTGAGTCCACCATTATCTGACCGCGCCATCGAGGTTTATCAGGAAAAAGCCAAAGCCGCGAACCTTGATCGTTACGAAACACTCACATCTCGGGAACGCGAAGTACTACATATGGCTGCCGAAGGTCGCACAAACCCTGAAATCGCGACACGTTTGGGAATTAGTTCGCGAACAGCCGAAACTCATCGTTCCAACCTCATGCACAAACTTGATCTTCACACGCAAGCAGATTTGATCCGCTTCGCACTGCGAAGGGGCATTATTCCCATGGAAGATTAGTCACAGAAAGCCGCGGATAATCGCCGGATACTTTAGACACGAATTCGACAGAAAAATACGGAAGTTTTGTCCATTAACTACGTAGGTCTACGAATAGACTAACCCCCATACCCGGATCATAATCCCTACCTCCCTTCGCCAAGTTTCGTGTGTTCGCGTTCAAGGAGCGATCTACATTTTTAATCGCCACTGAGAGAGGAGAAATCTATGGCGGCAGAAACTGTCCCGTATGGTCGTGCCACGCAACGACCACCGGCGGTCAAAGATATTCACATCGTGTGGATAACGGCAGGGCTGGGTTGTGATGGCGATTCTGTTTCGATCACTGCCGCAACGCAACCAAGCGTGGAAGATGTGGTGATGGGGGCCATACCGGGACTCCCAAATGTTCACTTACATAATCCGGTTTTGGCGTACGAAGTCGGCGACGACTTCATGAAGTATTTCTACCAGGCCGAGCAAGGGCTCATCGATCCTTTCGTGCTGGTAATCGAAGGTTCTATTCCGAATGAACATCTGAGTGGTGATGGGTATTGGGCCGCGATGGGAACGGATGGGATGACCGGCCAACCCATAAAAACGACTGAATGGATCGACCGCCTTGCGCCAAAAGCCCTGGCGGTTGTTGCTATTGGGACATGTGCGACTTACGGCGGCATCCACGCGATGGCGGGAAATCCAACCGGCTGCATGGGCCTCGCCGATTATCTGGGTTGGGACTGGAAGTCGAAAGCTGGAATTCCGATTGTTAACGTTCCAGGTTGTCCGGTTCAACCCGACAACTTTATGGAAACGGTGCTTTACCTGCTTTACATCGCGGCGGGTCTCTCGCCGATGATTCCGCTTGATGAAGCGGGCAGACCGACGTGGCTGTTTGGAAAGACTGTTCACGAAGGATGCGATCGGGGCAGCTATTACGAAGAAGGTGACTTCGCGAATGAGTATGGATCTCCGAAGTGTATCGTGAAGCTGGGCTGCTGGGGACCGGTTGTTAACTGCAACGTCCCAAAACGCGGCTGGATGGCAGGTATTGGTGGTTGTCCCAATGTCGGCGGCATTTGCATCGGCTGCACGATGCCGGGATTTCCTGACAAGTTCATGCCGTTCATGGATGAACCTCCCGGCGCCAAGATCTCTTCAGTCGCAATCGGCGTTTATGGCGCGGCAATTCGCAAGCTTCGCAGCCTTACCAACGCAACTGTAAACAAGGAACCAAAGTGGCGGCATAACCGACCAGAGTTAACCACTGGCTATCATGCGCCCAGCCTGCAGATAAAGGAGCGATCGTCATGAGTACCCAGACAGTTACATCTACTCCTGCAAAGCCGCGAACTCTGGTCGACATGAATTGGGATCCGATTACTCGCATCGTGGGTAGTCTGGGAATTTACACAAAAATCGACTTTGCGAATCGTGAAGTCGCGGAGTGTTACAGCACGTCGTCGATCTTTCGCGGTTACAGCATCTTTATGAAGGGCAAAGATCCACGCGACGCGCACTTCATCACCAGTCGCATCTGCGGAATTTGCGGCGACAACCACGCGACGTGCGCGACCTACGCGCAGAACATGGCGTTCGATGTTAGGCCGCCTGCAATGGCTGAGTGGATTGTGAATCTCGGCGAGGCAGCCGAGTACATGTTTGACCACAACATCTTCCAGGACAATCTGGTCGGCGTCGATTTCTGCGAGCAGATGGTCAGGGAAACAAATCCGAGTGTTTGGGAAAAAGCAAAGACGACCGAAGCGCCGCACGCGGCCGATCACGGTTATCGAACGATCGCTGACATTATGACGGCGCTCAATCCGTTCAGTGGTGAGTTTTATCGCGAGACATTACATGTCAGCCGTTACACGCGCGAGATGTTCTGTCTGATGGAAGGGCGGCATGTGCATCCGTCGACGTTGTATCCCGGCGGCGTGGGCACTGTGCCGACCATTCAACTCTTTACTGATTACATCGTTCGTCTGATGCGCTACTGCGAGTTCATGAAGAAAGTGGTGCCATTGCACGACGATCTTTTCAATTTCATGTACGAGGCTTTGCCAGGATACGAGAAGGTTGGTCAGCGTCGCATCCTGCTTGGTTGCTGGGGATCGTTCCAGGATCCGGCAGTTTGCGATTACACGTACAAGAACATGAACGAGTGGGGCAATGCGATGTACGTCACGCCGGGCGTTGTCGTCGACGGAAAGCTCGTGACGACTGACCTCGTCGATATCAATCTTGGCATTCGCATCCTGCTCGGTAGTTCCTACTACTACGACTGGGAAAACAGCGAGACTTTCGTCAAAACGGATCCGCTCGGCAATCCTGTCGATCGACAACATCCCTGGAACCAGACGACGATTCCACGTCCGCAAAAGAGAGACTTCGACGGCAAGTACACGTGGGTGATGTCGCCGCGCTGGTATCACAAGGATGAACCGCGTGACAAGAAGTATCTGGCGCTTGATACTGGTGGTGGTCCAATTGCTCGTTTCTGGGCGACTGCACTCGCGGGCAAGGTTGATATTGGTTACGTCAAGGCAACTGGAAACAGTGTGAAGATCTATTTGCCGAAGACGGCCATGAAGCCTGAAGTGGAGTTTGAGTGGAAGATTCCGAAGTGGAGCAACGCGATCGAACGCGATCGTGCACGCACCTACTTTCAGGCTTACTCGGCGGCGTGCGCGCTCTATTTTGCCGAACAGGCGATGGCTGAGTTGCATGCGGGACGAACGAAAACGTGGTCGGAGTTCAAAGTGCCGGATGAAGCGATTGGATGTGGATTTCACGAAGCGGTGCGTGGCGTGTTGTCGCATCACGTCGTGATTCGTGACGGCAAGATCGCGAACTATCATCCGTATCCACCGACTCCGTGGAATGCAAATCCGCGTGACATCTATGGCACGCCAGGTCCCTACGAGGATGCAGTCCAGAACACACCCATCTTCGAAGAAAACGGCCCCGACAACTTTAAGGGGATCGACATCATGCGGGCGGTACGAAGCTTCGATCCTTGTCTGCCCTGTGGTGTTCACATGTATCTGGGTAACGGCAAGATTTTGGAGACGCACCATTCACCAATGTTTGGAATGGTTAAGTGAGATCCGCGTTTATCCGCGGAAATCCGCGGCAAAAAAATGGCTCAATCAATTGCGAAGATCGAGGAACTGGTCAAGTCGATTGAGGGTCTGCCTGATCGGGAGGCGAGGGCGAGTGCACTGGGGTTGGTGCAGGCGCTGATGGACTTTCATGGTGAGGCTCTCGATCGTCTGATGGAGATTGTGGCTTCGCAGGGAGAGCCGGGGTATTCGATCTTCGAAAAGTTCAGTGGCGATGAGTTAGTCAGCAATTTGTTGCTTTTATACGGACTGCATCCGTTGCGGATCGAGGAGCGTGTATTACAAGCACTGGAGAAAGTGAAGCCGCATCTCGATTCGCACGGGGGCAGTGTCGAATTGCTCGAGATTAATGAAGGCGTGGTTCGTTTGCGTCTTCAGGGAACTTGCAAAGGGTGTCCGTCATCGGCGGACACGCTGAAACTTGCTATCGAGGCTTCAATATATGCGGCTGCGCCCGACGTCGTGTCGATTGAAGCTGAAGGTGCAATTGAAACGAAGTCGTCTGCCGGCTTTGTGCAGATTGCAAAACCGGCAGGCAATGGCAGCTACAGCATTGCGAATTGTCAATTGCCAAACACTCTAGCCCCCTCAGTTCCGAACGAATAGTGAGAAGTGAGGAGATCGAACATGGGACATGACACATCGATGGATTCACCAGCGCATGCTCCTGGTACCCGAAAGGGAGAAGAGATAACCAGGGACGACGGCAAGGAGGCCGGTCGCGAAGAAAAAGGAGCCTCACACGCCAACCGGCCGTCAGGAGAAAGAACGGCACGAGATTCTACGGGCATCAATCCCGACGACGTTGAATCGAAAACAGGCGGACCCAAAATGCCGCCGGCATGAAAGGATTCGCGATTGGAAAAGGGAAGTAGTTTCGACGTTCTCAAGCGGTTTGTACGCGCTCGGTCAGTCGCGGTGGAACGTTGTGATTTGTGCAGCATCGAGCTGGGGCCGGACCACCTTCATCTGGTAGAGCCAGCAACCCGAACGTTGGTTTGTGCGTGTCAGGCCTGCGCCATTCTTTTTAGTGGCGCGGCTGAGACCAGGTATCGGCGGGTACCCGAGAGGGTTCAGTACTTGCCGAACTTTCAGTTGTCGGATGTGCAATGGGAAGGCCTGATGATTCCAATCAACATGGCCTTCTTTTTTCAAAGCAGTGCGGCCGGGAAGGTGATCGTGTTGTATCCGAGTCCTGCCGGCGCTACCGAGTCGCTACTCGATTTCGAATCCTGGCAGGAGATCGTTTACGCCAATCCGGCGTTGCAGGAAATGCAACCGGACACGGAAGCGTTGCTTGTCAACCGGGTGCAGAGAGCGTCTGAGTATTTCATTGTGCCGATCGATCAGTGTTACCGGCTTGTCGGTTTGATTCGAACCAAATGGAAAGGGCTTTCCGGCGGAACAGAAGTTTGGGAAGCCATCAACGGCTTTTTCGCGGAGATGAAGGAGAAAGCGGCTCCTGCTGGAAAGGTGGCACATGCCTGATCTGAGTTTTTCAGTCGATGGTGCCGAAGCGGTTTCGTTCGCAGCAGCCCCGCTGGTCTCGTTCAAGTTGCGCATTCGCAACAGCAACGAGGCCGAACACGTCCAGTCGATTGCTTTGCGTTGCCAGATTCAAATGGAAACGACCAAGCGCAGGTACTCGCCAAAGGAGCAGGAACAACTTTTCGAACTCTTCGGCGAGCCGGAACGTTGGGGACGCACGCTGAGATCGATGCTGTGGACGCACACGAATGCGGTGGTCCCTCCGTTTCAGGGCGAGACGATCATCGATCTTCCCGTGCCTTGTACATTCGATTTCAATATCGCTGCCACCAAATATTTCGCGGGTTTGGAGGATGGCGTGGTGCCGCTGAACCTGATGTTCAGCGGCACAATTTTTTTCGAGCGAGGCGACGCCGGTCTGCAAGTCGAACAGATTTCGTGGGACAAGGAAGCACAATTCAGACTGCCCGTCAGTGTCTGGCGCAACATGATGGACCATTACTATCCGAATACTGCGTGGCTCTGTCTGCGTCGCGACGTTTTTGAACGTCTGTCTCGTTACAAGATGGAACAGGCCTTTCCGACGTGGGAACAAGCGATCGAGAGTCTGATTCCAGTCGCACATAAGAGTCCAGAAGAAGAACTGGTTGTGGAAGGGAGTTTGCCGTCGTGAGCGCCGCGACCCAAAAGGTTAAGGAGAGTAGTCTCGTCGAGCGCATCGCGGACGCGGTGCTCTACGAAGGCTACATTCTGTATCCGTATCGGCCGTCTGCGGTGAAGAATCAGCAGCGTTGGAATTTCGGCGTGCTCTGTCCCGAGCCGTATGCCGTCGCGCAGCAGGGCACTGAAAGCTCGACGATGCGGACAGAGTGTTTGATTGAAGTTGATTCTACAGCCACGGTCAGTGTGAAGGTAAGGTTTTTGCACTTGATGCAGCGCGATGTCGTTGATGGAGAAGTTTTACAGACGTGGCAGGAGGCCGTCGCGCGTGAGGTTGTAGTTACAGAGTTAAGACTTTCGCAGACTGGGTCGCATCAGTCTGTCAGATTTCGTTTTGCCGGCTCTCGAGCAACGGAACCACGGATCGATGAAGCGTCGCATGAGTCGACGGGATTGATTGTCCGTACACAGCAGGAACTTGCCGTTGGTGTTGAAATCTCGGCTGTACCTGTAAAACCGCAACTGCTCAAGCTATCAATCACGATTCGGAATCTCACCGCTTTCGAAAATGCTGATAAGCGCTCCCGCGATGACTCGCTCATGCACTCATTTGTTTCTGCGCACACGATTTTGGAAGCACAACAAGGAGCCTTTATTTCTCTGCTCGACCCTCCTGACGTTTACAAAGCCGCCGCATCGGAATGCCTGAGCACTGGAACGTTTCCAGTGCTCGTTGGCGACGAAGGAACCCACAATTGCATGCTTTCGTCGCCAATCATTCTTTACGACTATCCACAGATCGCCCCGCAAAGCGCAGGCAATCTCTTCGATGGAACTGAAATCGACGAAATCCTAACCTTGCGAATTATGGCATTGACTGATGACGAGAAGCGCGAGATGCGAAACGCAGATGAGCTTGCGCGACAGTTGTTGGAAAGAACTGAATCATTGTCGCCAGATCAAATGCTTAATCTGCATGGCGTGATGAAGAAAACGTGAACGAATGGGAATGGCAATTACTCGAAGACAAGAGCCATCTCGATGTTGTCATCATCAACGGCGTCGAGCTGAGGCCCGGTTATCGTGTGTGTCTTAAGCCCCGAGGACGAAAGGATATTTTTGATCTGGCACTAACGGGAAAAACAGCGGTAATCGAAGCGATAGAAGAAGACTACGAGGGCGGCGTGCATCTCGCGGTCGTGCTCGATGACGATCCGGGCAAAGATCTTGGAATGTTGCGCCAACCCGGTCACCGGTTCTTTTTTTCTGTCGAAGAGGTTGAGCCTTTGTCGCAAGACGCAAAAGGGAAAAAAGACTGATGTCTCAGGCAAGTATACTGATTGCCGGCATCGGAAATATTTTTCTCGGCGATGATGCGTTCGGCTGCGAAGTGGTTAAAGAGTTAAGCCGGCGCGAATTGCCGGACAATTTGCGGGTGGTGGATTTCGGAATTCGCGGCTTCGACCTCGCGTACGCGATGCTCGATGAGCCTGACTTGACAATCTTCATAGACGCAGCGCCGCGCGGAAATGCGCCCGGCACGCTGTACACGATCGAGCCCGACCTGAGTGAGCTTGAATCATTCGAGGGCGACGTGGCGCTTGAGACGCATGGCATGAATCCGATGAAGGTTTTGCAGATGGTTAAGTCGATGGGTGGACACTTCAAAAAGGTTCTGCTCGTTGCCTGTGAACCGGAAACATTTGGCCCCGAGGAAGGTCTGTTTGAGTTGAGTGCAGTGGTCCAGGCGGCCGTGCCTGAAGCTGCGAAGATCGTTGAATGTCTGGTCAACGAACATCTTAAACAGTCGATTGAAGTGGTTGCGTAAGGGAGACGGAAAATGGAAGACAAAGGGGAAGTTTGTGAACATAAGGGTGGCATTCGTTTCTTGAAAGTCATCGGCGGTCTCACGATCGCGATGCTGGCATTCGCCGTCATCAGTCAAATGCACGACATTCGCCGCTACATCAAGATATCGACGATGTAAGCGGTACAGGAGATCGGTATGGCAACTAATGGTTCTGACGATTCGAAGGACATGTTGTATCTCGTCGGAGGAGTGGCACTGCTGATCGCGGGAGCTGGTTTGATACTGGCCCATCCGCAGGTGCGACAACAGGTGAGGAACAGCCTCGACCATTTCCTGCCGGGAGTTCCGAGTAATCTAACGGGAACGCTGGCTGCGGTGGTGCCGGACTTTCAACGGTACATGAAACTCCGATCCATGTGAGCCACAAGAAGGCATAAGAATGAGCTCTCAAGCTGCCACCGGCGTCGCGCACTATAGTGTGGACGCCGCAGCGAGCACTTTTACGGTCCAGGCGTTTGCGGAGGGGTTGTTTTCTGCGTTTGGACACGATCCGGTATTTGGGATCAAGGATTTTCAGGGGGAAGCAGAGTTTGTACCGGGTACCTTTGAGAACGCCACGTTGAAGCTCGTGATCAATGCGAATTCTTTGATTGTGGAGAACGACATCAAAGACAAAGATCGCCAGGATATCGAGCGAACAATGCGGGATGAGGTGCTTGAGACCGCGAAGTATCCCGAGATCGTTTTTCAAAGCAACAATATTTCGTTGAGTCGCTCGGGGCCTGATCGTTATCGCGCGCGCGTGATTGGCGATCTGACGTTGCACGGCGCAACAGAGAAGAATATTTGGCTCCATGGAGAAGTGAGTGTCACGGCCGACGGCTTGAGAGCAAAGGGTGATTTCACGCTCAAGCAATCGGATTACAAGATCCAGCTCGTTTCAGTTGCGGGGGGCACACTGAAGATCAAGAACGAAGTTAGGGGCGCGTTCGACATCCTGGCGCGGAGGCGAGGCTGATGCATGAACTTTCAATCGCCCTGAGCATGATCGAAATGGCGAGTGATGAAGCCTGTCGCCGCGGCGGCGGGCGTGTGGCGGCACTGCACCTCAAGCTCGGCCCATTGTCGGGTGTTGTCAGGGAAGCATTGGAGTTTTCGTACGAGATCGCCTGTCAGGGTACAGCGCTCGAAGGATCGCAGCTGATTGTCGAAGACGTTCCTGTGATGATTCATTGTTCCAGTTGCCGGCAGGATGAGATCGTCGAGTCGATACAAAGTCTTCGCTGTCCACGATGTGGAGAGTTGAGCAATGAGGTAACTCAGGGGCGAGATTTGGAGGTTGTTGCCCTCGAGCTGGAAGAAATTCCTGAGTTAGTTACATGAGCAGCAAGCCGCGCATGGTTGAAGTCAGGCAAAACGTTCTCAAGCAGAACGATTTGCTTGCGCGTGCTTTGCGCGAACGTTTTGAAGCGGCAGGTGTGATTGTGATCAGCATGGTCTCGACCCCCGGCGCCGGAAAAACGGCGCTTCTCGAATACACACTCAGAGAACTGCGTTCTCGTGGCTTGCATGTGGCCGCGCTCGTCGGAGATCTTGCGACCGAGAACGACGCGCGAAGATTGGCGCAGAGTGAAGCGCCTGTAAAGCAGATCGTCACCGGAACCATTTGTCATCTCGATGCAGACATGGTCCAAAAGGCTCTCGACGATTGGACGCTTGCAGATCTCGACATGCTCTTCATCGAGAACGTCGGCAATCTTGTTTGTCCTTCAAGTTACGATCTCGGTGAACAACTCCGACTCGTGCTGATGTCAGTCACTGAAGGTGAAGATAAACCATTGAAGTATCCCACGATCTTCAACACCGCCGACGTTTGCGTGATCACAAAGATGGATCTTGCCGAAGCTGTTGAGTTTGATTTGAATGCGGCGCGGCAGAGCATTCAGTCAGTTCGGCCGGGCATGCAAACGATCGAATTGTCAGTTAAGACGGGCGCGGGCGTCGATCGTTATTTAGACTTTTTGCATTCACGAAAACCGTGACTACAAGAGCTCAGATCATGGTGCGGGGCATTGTCCAGGGGGTTGGCTTTCGCCCGTTTGTCTTTTCAAAGGCAAGCCGGCGCGCACTCCATGGACGCGTGTTGAATAATGCTTCGGGCGTGCTCATCGATCTTGAAGGCGACGCTTCCGACATCGATCACTTCGTTAGCGAACTGCAATCAAACCCGCCGCCACTCGCGTCGATAGAGTCGATTGAGCGTTTGGAGAATCTCGTTCCGCTCGACTACCGCGACTTTCAGATTCTGGAAAGTGACTCTGCGGGGCGAAAGTTTGTGCCCGTGTCTGCGGATGTGGCCACCTGTGTTGATTGCCTGCGAGAGCTCTTTGATAAGGCGAATCGACGTTATCGTTACCCTTTTATCAACTGCACTAACTGCGGGCCGCGTTTCACGATCATCGAGCGAGTTCCCTACGATCGAGAGAACACGACAATGCAGGCGTTCGAGATGTGTAATGACTGTCGTGCAGAGTATGAGAATCCTCTCGACAGACGTTTTCATGCCGAACCGACGGCCTGCGAAGTTTGCGGACCACGTTTGCGTTTGCTGGACCGCCAGGGACAAGGAGTCGCCGGCGATGCAGTGGCATTAGCTGTTGAGTTGCTCGGCGCGGGAAAAATTCTGGCGCTCAAGGGCATCGGCGGGTTCCATCTGGCGTGCGACGCGCTCTCTAAAGAAGCGGTTGCTCAGTTACGTGGCAGAAAGTTTCGCGAAGACAAACCGTTTGCGTTAATGGCGGCGTCAGTTGATGCAATTCGTGCCTTTTGCCGGATCTCGAATAATGAAATCGCGTTGCTTGAATCCGCTGCGCGGCCGATTGTTCTGCTGGAACGGAAACGAGGAAATGCGATTCCGAGGGCCGTTGCTCCGGGTGTGAACACGCTGGGGTTGATGCTTCCGTACGCGCCGCTTCATTACCTGCTGCTCGAGTCGTTTGAGCGACCGCTCGTGATGACGAGTGGCAACGTCTCTGATGAGCCGATCTGCTTCCGCGATTCGGAGGCGTACCAACGTCTGAATAACATCGCAGACTATTTTCTCGTTCACGATCGACCGATACACATTCGCACCGACGACTCAGTTGTTCGCAGTTTCAACGAACGTGAGATGGTGCTGCGACGTTCTCGCGGGTTTGCGCCGGCAGCAATCAGGACGGCGTTTAGATTTGAGCGCGGCATTCTCGCGTGTGGCGCGGAGTTAAAGAACACATTTTGTCTCGCACGCGGACGCAGCGCTTTTGTGAGTCATCACATTGGCGACCTTGAGAATCTCGAAACACTGCGTTCTTTCAGGGAGGGAATCGAACACTACAAGCATCTGTTTGATATCGATCCGGAAGTGGTCGCCTACGATCTGCATCCCGAATACCTGTCGACAAAATATGCGCAGTCGCTCGATTCTGTGTCTGATAAGTTCGCGATTCAGCACCACCATGCGCACATAGCCAGTTGCATGGCCGACAACCAGATCGAGGGCGAAGTAATCGGCGTTGCTTTCGACGGGCTCGGGTTTGGTCTGGATGGGAAACTCTGGGGCGGCGAGTTTTTTGTGGCGGACTTCTGCGACGCGGAACGCATCGCTCATCTAGCGAATGTGCCGCTACCCGGCGGCGCAAAAGCGATCCGCGAACCCTGGCGGCTGGCGGCCGTTTACCTGCAACGAGCGTTTGGCAACAACTTTACTGAGCTCGACACTCCATTCAACGACGGGCTCGATCCGAAACGCTGGTCAACGCTCCGTCGCATGGTCGCGGCGCAAGTGAATTGTCCAGAGACGTCGAGTATGGGCCGTCTCTTCGATGCCGTGTCCGGACTGTTGACGTTGCGAAGTTCCGTCAACTACGAAGGCCAGGCGGCAATTGAGCTGGAAGGTATCGCGGAGAGAGTTGCGACCGTTTTTTTTGAGTTTCAAATTGATGGAAACGAGATATCAGCCGAACCTGTCATTCGCAAGGTTGTAGAAGATCTGCTCGACGAAGTGCCGATCGGACAGATCTCGGCGCGTTTTCATTTGAGTGTGGCTCACCTCATAGTGAACGTGGCGCAAAAGGCGAGAGAAGAACGGCATCTGAATCGAGTTGTGCTTTCTGGTGGTGTGTTTCAAAACATATGGCTCCTCGATCGAGTAACAGACTTGCTTCGTGAGAACCATTTCGAAGTTTTCACTCACAGCCGCGTCCCGACCAACGATGGCGGGATCTCATTGGGCCAGGCGGCTGTAGCAAACGCGCGACTTCAATGTGGGAGGTCAAACTGAATGTGCCTGGCAATACCAGGAAAGATTGTTGAGATTGTCGACGTCGAAAACCGGATCGCGAAGGTGGAGGTTGGCGGCGTCAAACGAAATATAAATATCGGGATGCTTCCTGAGAATGAGACTCACGTTGGCGACTACGTGCTGATTCACGTCGGCTTTGCGATGAGCAAGGTTGACGAACATGAAGCCGAGGAAACGTTACGAGTGCTCAAGGAGCTTGGCGAGTATCAAAACGAATTCGAGCAGTTTCAAATAGTGGTTGAGTAGCTGTTTTTTGATGCGCGGTTGGACAGGATGGACAGGATTTCTCAGGATTAACAGGATGACCAAACCAGACGTCGACAACTTCTCACGTGCGTTCTATCCCTTCCTTCATGACGAGCCGAAGGATCACGGCAAGCTGATGGAAGATCTGGGCTTCTCTCTGTTGGAGAAGGCACGCGAGAGTGTCGAGATCAAAACGCGGTTCTTTACTGACAACAAAGATAAGATTCTGGCAGCGTCTCTCCAGATGGCCAAAGCATTTCATCGCGGGCGAAAGCTTTTAGTGTGTGGCAACGGCGGTTCCGCTACTGACGCACAACACATCGCTGTCGAGTTCATGCATCCGATCACGGTGGGTCGAAAAGCTTTGCCCGCGATCTGTTTGGCCAACGACATGGCGATGGTAACTGCGGTGGCGAATGATGTCGGCTTTGACGACGTGTTCACGCGCCAGATCATTGCGCTTGGAAAAGAAGGCGACGTGCTGCTGGGAGTCTCGACGAGTGGTAATTCGAAAAATCTCATGCACGCGTTTGCAACAGCGCGCCGGATGAAGATGTCGACGATCGGCTTTGCCGGCAGCGATGGCGGTGAAATGGCTGAGTTGGCGCTCGGAGGACTACTCGATTACTGCCTCACTGTACCGACTGCCAGTATCCATAGAATTCAGGAGACTCACGTTGCGCTCTATCACATCATGTGGGATCTCGTGCATACGCTGTTACAGCAGACAGGATTGATGCAAGATGAAGTTCATTGACGAATACAGGCAGAGTGATCTGGCGATCACGCTGGCGAAGAAGATCGCGGCGTTAACCAGCCAGCCTCTCAAGCTGATGGAGGTCTGCGGCGGACACACGCACACGATTTTCAAGTATGGAATTGAAGATCTCCTTCCGGAAAACATCGAGATGATTCATGGTCCCGGTTGTCCGGTGTGCGTCATTCCACTTGGCCGTGTTGACGATGCGATCTCTATCGCGCAACAACCCGGTGTCATCTTCACAACCTTTGGCGACGCGATACGCGTTCCCGGCTCGAAGACGAGTTTGCTCGACGCTAAAGCTGACGGAGCCGACGTGCGCATGGTCTATTCACCGCTCGACGCTCTGAAACTTGCACGGAAGAATCCCGAGAAACACGTGGTCTTTCTTGGTCTCGGATTTGAAACCACAGCGCCTTCGACCGCCATGACAATCCTTCAAGCCGCGAAGGACAACGTCGAGAACTTCAGCGTTTTCTGTAACCACATCACGATCATCCCTGCCTTGAAGGCGATGCTCGACTCACCGGATTTGAAGCTCGATGGATTTGTCGGACCAGGTCACGTCAGCACCGTCATCGGTACCCGCTGTTATGAGTTTGTCCCGCGCGTATACGGCAAGCCATTGGTAGTCACGGGATTCGAGCCGCTTGACGTGCTGCAGTCCGTGTACATGATTGTGAAACAGATCGTTGAGGGACGCGCGGAAGTCGAGAATCAGTACGCGAGGGTTGTCCATCGCGAAGGGAATCGCAAAGCGCTGGAAGTCTTGTCGGAGGTATTTGAGCCGCGAGAATACTTTGAATGGCGTGGTCTCGGTTCGATTGCGCATAGTGGGATGAAACTGAAGAGTGAGTATGCGCGTTTCGATGCGGAGCTGAAATACAGTGTGCCCGGATTGCGAGTTGCCGATCCGAAGGCATGCCAGTGCGGCGAAATACTGAAGGGCGTGAAGAAGCCCTGGGAGTGCAAAGTTTTTGGCACCGCATGTACACCTGAGACGCCGATCGGTTCGTGCATGGTGTCGTCGGAAGGCGCGTGTGCGGCTTATTACAATTTCGGGAGACTTTCGAAGATCGCAGAGCGGTCTGTTGCCAGAGCGTAAAATGTCAACAGCCTTTTCATCCACACTTTTCCAACGCGTCGAACGTGCGAGGAGGCGCAAGCACAAGTTCACTGACACGCATATCACGCTTGCACACGGCAGTGGTGGACGTGCGATGCATGAGTTGATCGAGGGATTGTTTCTCGAATACTTCCGCAATCCATTGCTCGAAAGACTCGAAGATCAGGCGGTCTTCGGTGTCGCTGCATCACAGCTCGCTTACACCACCGACTCGTATGTCGTCTCGCCGATCTTCTTTCCGGGCGGTGACATCGGCAAACTCGCGATCAATGGAACAGTGAACGATCTTGCAATGAGCGGCGCCCGACCGTTGTATCTGTCGTCAGGCTTCATCCTCGAGGAAGGTTTTGCAATCGACGACCTGAAAAAGATACTTTCATCGATGCGCGATGCTGCCGCTGAAGCTGGAGTGATTGTCGTGACGGGCGATACGAAAGTTGTCCAAAAAGGCGGCGCTGACAAGATCTTTATCAACACTTCCGGGATTGGAGTTATTGAGTCTCCACTGAACCTGTCGTCGTCGCGCGCGCAAGACGGAGACAAAGTTGTCCTCAGCGGCACGCTTGGCGATCACGGCACCACCATCATGATTGCCCGCGGTGAGCTCGAGTTGGAAACTGACATCGAGAGCGACTGCGCACCTTTACAGTCTCTCGTCGCCGATATAATTGACGAGGCCGAGCGTCGCGATGCTGTCGATGGGCTTCACTGTTTGCGCGATCCGACGCGCGGCGGTCTGGCCACGACGCTAAACGAGATCGCGCTCGGTGCTGAAGTTTGCATCGAGATCTACGAGGAACGGATTCCTGTGCGCGAGGAAGTTAAGGGCGCCTGTGAGATACTGGGTCTTGATCCACTCTACGTCGCGAACGAAGGAAAACTCGTTGCGATTGTGTCGGCGGATCTGGCTGAGCCGCTCGTGGCTCGAATGAGGCAGCACCGGTATGGCGCCGATGCGTGTATTATCGGCGACGTAAAATCTGAACCTGGTGGAATCGTTTCGATGCGCACAGGATTTGGCGGCACGCGCATCGTTGACATGCTCGTAGGAGAACAGTTACCCCGCATATGTTAGAGAACCCCGGCTCGCTCAATATGTTTGTCGTTCTGAGTATTGGGCTGGTCTTTGGACTAAAACACGCTACTGAAGTCGATCACGTCGTTGCGATATCGACGATTGTGAGCCATAACCGGAATGTCTTTCGTTCCGCCGTTGTTGGTGCGCTTTGGGGCGTGGGCCATACAGTTTCGCTGCTGGTTATCGGAGCGATAGTGTTGTCGTTGCGGATCGCGATTCCTGAAATCGTCAGCAACTGGCTGGAATTTGCGGTGGCATTGATGATCATCGGTCTGGGTGTCAGTGCGCTTTGGCGTGCGTCGAGAAAGAACCGCGAAGTTCACATACACCAGCATAATCATGACGGTCTTTCGCACACTCACGTTCACTTTCACGAAAAGGAAAACGAGCACCAGCCTGCTTCGCACGCAGTTCACTCGCACACAGTTGGGCGTGTCGGATGGAAGCCGGTGCTGATTGGGATGGTTCACGGGCTCGCCGGATCCGGAGCTTTGACCTTGCTGGTGTTGACGCAGATTAGTTCATCGTTGCTTGGCTTCGTTTATGTGTTGACCTTCGGTGTTGGGTCGATCGTTGGAATGCTCGTGATGTCGGGATTGATCGGACTACCATTCGCGTTCACTTCCAGAAAACTCACTCATCTCCACAACAGTCTTCAGACACTCGCAGGCGTGTTCAGCATTGGCTTTGGGATCTGGTACGCGGCCAGCTTGTTCTAAGGTGTCGATCAGGACGCAAAGATTACTGCTCGTTGGGGGCGTCGTTGTTGTCTTTTTTGCAGTTTGGGCGGTGCTGGCGCGAAATTGTCCGAGTATTGGGATTGCGCTCACCAGTCGAGCTCGAAATCTTCACCGGTTGAAGAACAGAATCGCGTTTCCGCAAGCCGCGGACTTCGATTCGCGAGTCACGCTCGATGCGTTGCTTATGCGCGGTGACGATACTAATCGTTGGTCAACCGATCGCGCCGCCAGAATTCAAGGGTACGTGATCGATGTCGCTTACGCGCGTGCTGAAGCGACGAACTGTTTTAGTCCCTGCCGTCGCGATATCCACGTCGCGATTTCAAACAGAAAAGATGCTCCAAAGACGGAGCAGGTAATAGTGGAAGTCACGCCAAATCTGCGCGATTGGGCCAGTGGGCAGGGAATTGATTGGTCTGAAGAAACTCTACAACAGCAGCTCGTGGGCCACTGGTGTGAATTTGAAGGCTGGCTGTATTTCGACGTTGGTCACGCTGAGGAAGCGGAGAACATCCACCCCAATCGCGTTGGTAACTGGCGTGCGACTGCGTGGGAGATTCATCCGGTTACGAAGATCGCCGTTCTTAGATAAGATCATTCGTTATCGAGCAGCCTTGTGGTGTGATCGGTGACGCTCGGCGGTTGCGCGAGTTCATTTGTTCTGACTTGCTGCCGGTGGTTTATGGGGATGCTCGTTGCTGGGGGTAGTGAGCTGCGTGTCGACGCTGAGCCTAACGTAGTTGTTTGAGCGGTGTGATCAACTGCAGGGGCAGTTTTGTCGCTGAAGAGACGTGCGTAAAGCATCATGACGAGCGAGACGAAGAAGACCAGGATGGGAAGAATCATTGGTCCGCCCTCGTCGACTGCGAGGCTAATCACGAGAAAAATCGGGAAGAGGACACCACTGAAGAACATCAGTTTTGCGGCTCTTCTTATTCCTTTCCGCCGCGGAGAATCTGCCGGCACCTGTTGCACTTCAACGTTCTGCTGGGCAGGCAGTCCACCACCGACGAGCCACTCCGCCAATCCGCTCAGCGCCAGGCCACAACGTGAACAGAATCTCATCTCATCGGAGATCTGTTGCTGACCACATTTAGGACAATACATAAAGCCTCAAGTTTCGGATTCTAACTGAACCGACGGAAGTACGGTAATGCCGTGGTTGATGTTCCCGAGAGCCCCATCGAACGGCGAATGATACTTGGACAGGGTCAGAACCACCTCGCGGTAGCGGGTGGGTGCGCAGCCTTTTGGATCGGGGCCTACGGCGTACCCACCCGCTACCGCGAGGTGGTTCTGACCCTGTCCAAGTTACAGTACGTTCTGTTACGGCGAAATTCCCTCGGGCACGAGTCGTTCTGCCTGACACGACGTACTCGACTAAGACACAAGGAGAAGGATCACGCCGGCTAGAACCCTGGAGACTTGAACGCCGCGTTCGTGACTGGTTCGCGTCGTGGAAACTGAAGCAACAGTCCAAGGGCTGAAATAATGAGCAGGATGTAATAGTGACGATGACCCGTAACGAAAAAGTCAATCACACCGAGCAGCGCTGTCACCTCGTTTACTGCCCAGCCCACGATATATGCTTGCTGGACCAACGCTACTTGTTGCTGGTCCACAGCGCGGCTCAATAATTTGCTTCTGATAAGAAAAGAAATCAGCGTCGTTGATACGCCGGCGAGGAGGAAGATCAGCGACAGAGTAGGATTGGGAGTGATGTCTTCGGATCGTTTTTGGAGGATCGTTATCACGACAAAACCACCAAGACTGAAGAACATGGAAATCCAGACCATGCGCATAGTGCGAAGTCTCAGTTCGATGTTTGCTTGCGGATTGTTCTGATTCATAAAACTACTCTGTTTGCAGAGCCGGACTTGGACAGGGTCAGAACCACCTCGCGGTAGCGGGTGGGTACGAAGTCAATGCGCTCGAGAATTGGCTGCGCATCCACCCACCCGCTACCGCGAGGTGGTTCTGACCTTGTCCAAGCTGCTCACTTAGTCGCGATCACTGTGCATGTCGCCGGGTTTTTTGGTAAAGCCAGAAACGTCCCAACGACTCTCAATGTTTTTGAACAGACGCAGGCTGTTGAAGAACGCACCCGAACCGCCGCCAGCGAGCTTGGACCCCTCCTGACCGGCGATCTTTGAGCCTTCCTGACCGGCGATCTTTGAGCCTTCCTGACCGGCGATCTTCGAGCCTTCCTGACCAGCGATCTTTGAGCCTTCCTGACCGGCGATCTTTGAGCCTTCCTGACCGGCGATCTTCGAGCCTTCCTGACCAGCGATCTTTGAGCCTTCCTGCCCAGCGATCTTCGAACCTTCCTGACC
>Ga0207709_10001175_pt1 | contig 18966 bp, 20 predicted proteins | sample KBSM34metaG_FD_184397 | JGI IMG/M metagenome (GOLD analysis project Ga0207709, IMG submission 184397) | Miscanthus rhizosphere microbial communities from Kellogg Biological Station, Michigan, USA - KBS M3-4 metaG (SPAdes) (version 2) | ecosystem: Host-associated > Plants > Roots > Rhizosphere >...
GTGCACCAGAACGCGGTCGATACCCTCAAGGCTGCCGGCTACACCAACATCGAATACCTCACTGGTTCGTTGCCGGAAGCCGAGCTGAAGGAAAAGATCGCCGATGCCCACTTCATCGGCATCCGTTCGCGCACGCAACTGACCGAAGAGATCTTCGACTGCGCGAAGAAGCTGGTCGCGGTTGGCTGCTTCTGCATCGGTACCAACCAGGTCGACCTGGAAGCGGCCCGCGAGCGCGGTATCGCCGTGTTCAACGCACCGTACTCCAACACCCGTTCGGTGGCCGAGCTGGTGCTGGCCGAAGCCATCCTGTTGCTGCGCGGCATCCCTGAGAAGAACGCTTCCTGCCACCGTGGCGGCTGGATCAAGAGCGCGGCCAATTCCTTCGAGATCCGCGGCAAAAAGCTGGGCATCGTCGGCTACGGCTCGATCGGCACCCAACTGTCGGTCCTGGCCGAGAACCTGGGCATGCAGGTCTACTTCTTCGACCCGCTGACCAAGCTGCCGCTGGGCAACGCTGTACAGGTCGCCAGCCTGCACGAGCTGCTGGGCCTGGCCGATATCGTGTCGCTGCACGTGCCTGAGCTGCCATCCACCCAGTGGATGATCGGCGAGAAGGAAATCCGCGCGATGAAGAAGGGTTCGATCCTGATCAACGCCGCCCGCGGCACCGTGGTCGAGCTGGATCACCTGGCCGCCGCGATCAAGGACAAGCACCTGATCGGCGCCGCCATCGACGTATTCCCGGTCGAGCCGCGCTCCAACGACGAAGAGTTCGAAAGCCCGCTGCGCGGCCTGGACAACGTGATCCTGACCCCGCACATCGGTGGTTCCACCGCAGAGGCCCAGGCCAACATCGGCCTGGAAGTTGCCGAGAAGCTGGTCAAGTACAGCGACAACGGTACTTCGGTGTCTTCGGTCAACTTCCCGGAAGTTGCCCTGCCGGCGCACCCAGGCAAACACCGCCTGCTGCACATCCACGAAAACATCCCAGGCGTGCTCAGCGAGATCAACAAGGTCTTCGCCGAGAACGGCATCAACATCTCCGGTCAGTTCCTGCAGACCAACGAGAAAGTGGGTTACGTGGTAATCGACGTCGACGCCGAATACTCGGACCTGGCGCAGGAGAAGCTGCAGCACGTCAAGGGCACCATCCGCTCCCGCGTACTGTTCTAAGTTTCACTGCATCATGAAAAAGGGAGGCCCTGGTGGCCTCCCTTTTTCGTTTGGATCCTGGGCCTGCTGCGCAGGCCTTTTCACTCTTTCACAGTGACAGTGACCTTCTTCGATTCAACGCTCGGCTTGAACGGCACGTGATACTGGTCACCCAGCACCAGCTGCAAGGTGTGCTTACCCGGCGTCAGGGTAATGGTCGCCTCGGTCTGTGCCTTGCCGAAGTGCAGCACTTGCGGGCCGGCCGGCAGCGGCGCGTTGTTCTCCGGCATCAGGCTGGTTGGCAGCGGCATGTCGGCCACCGGCTGCTTGTCGACATCCACCAGCAAATGGTGATGCCCGGTATGCGGGGTCTGGTCACCCGCAGGTTTTAGCCCCATGCCCTCGATGCCGAACTTGACGGTGAAGGTCTTGTCGACCGTAGCGCCATCGGCGGGGGAAACGATGAAGACCTTGGCATCCTTGGGCGGCTCCTGGCTCTTCAGGGCATCCGCAGCACTGGCGAACACCGAGGCCCCCATCAGCAGACCGGCTACGGCAGCACGCGAAAATAGGCTGTTCATTCACTTCTCCTGTGATTCACTTATTGACCGCCACCTGTAAACGATCGGCGGCGGTAGTTCACCATAGCCCACAAAGAGAAATATTTCAGTTAGGGTTAAACCTCGCCAAGGCTTCAAGGTCATAGGCTGCGCTCGACCACGACGAGGAAGAAAGTCGTGGCGAAAGTTATTCATTTGCCAAAGGATAAAGGGGCATTACATGCGTTCGACCATAGGTGTACTGCTGGCAGTACTGATCACGCCATTGGCTCAAGCCGAGCTGATCGACGAAATCGCCGACCGGGGCGAACTGCGCATTGCCGTGCAGGCCGACAACTCGCCGTATGCGTTCAAGGAAAACGACCACCTGACGGGCTTTGAAATCGACTTCGGCCAAGCGTTGGCCAACCAACTGGACCTGCGTGCCGAGTTCATCGAAACACCTGCGGCCGAAGTGCTGCCAGGTGTCGAAAGTGGCAAGTACGACATCACCCTGACCCCGTCGGACAACGCGCCCAAAGCCGATACACCGTTCGACCTCAGCCAGCCTTTTGGCGAGAAAAAGCTGGTCATCCCGTTCCAGAAGGACAACCCGGCATTCGAGAGCGCGGTGAACAACGCCTTGCAGCGCCTCAAGGACAGCGGGCGCACGGCGGAGCTTGAGCAGAAGTGGTTCAAGGGTGTACAGGAGACGGCTGCAGGCCAGTGACCGCGCCTACACGTTCGCCAGTGCCTGCTGCGCTTCATCCAGCTCCAGCTCACTGAACACCAGCACCCCCTCGCGCCGCAGCAAGGCCGTGGTCACCCCTTCCCCCGGCACCTTCACCCCACTGAAGGTGCCATCGTAGGTCAGGCGATTACCACACGAGGGGCTGCCGGACTTGAGCACCGCGACCCGAATCCCGTGCCGGCGCACCAGCGCCAATGCCAGTTGAGCACCCGCCAGGAAGGCGTCGCTGACGTCCTCACCGGTTACCGTCAACACCTGTGCCTGGCCGTCGAGCACCTCGCCGCCCTGTCCGCCGGGGATCTCCGCAGGCGGGCGCGGGGTCGGCAGGCCGCCGGCCACTTCCGGGCACAACGGCACCACCCGCCCTTCGCCCTGCCAGCACTGCAACAGGCCCGGGTGGCCACTGGCGCGGCCGTCATAGCGCACCGGCTGCCCCAGCAGGCAAGCGCTGACCAGTACCTTCGGCAGCTCAGAACGGGTCATTGCCACGCCTGCGGAACCAGCCGGTCAATGACAGGCGCTCACGCCCGGCCGGCAACACCTCATGGGGCACATCGCCCGCCAGAAACACCACCAGGCAGCCGGCCACAGGCTGCACATCGTGCTCGACACCATTGGCCAGGAACATGCGTAACTGGCCGCCATCCTGCGGCTGCCAACCCTCGTTCAGGTAGAACACCGCCGAGACCATGCGCCGGTCATCGTCACGGAAGCGATCCAGGTGACGGCGGTAGAACGCCCCTGGTGGGTACAGGGCGAAATGGCATTCGAAGTCTTCCAGGCCGAGAAACAGCCCCCGGTTGATGGCCAGGCGCAGCTGGTCCATGGCTGCCAGGTACTGGTCGCAGGCTGCGGCCTGGCCGGGGTCGATCCACTGGATCTGGTCGCCGCGGATCGCCTCGCGTACCTCCTGTGAAGCCCCGCGCCCGACCCCAGCGGGGTTGAGTTCGCCTTCGGCATCACGGCGTCGGCACTCGGCCGCCAGCGCGCGCACCAGGTCGGCAGGCAGAAAGAGCGCCTGCTGGGACCAGCCATGGGTGGCCAGATCGTCGACGACGGCCGCAAGCATCGGGTGTTCAGGGGAGGTGTGCATGGCGCGCATCATATCCATTAGCCCTGCACTCGCACAGCGCCACTTGGCTGAGAAGCGCGCAGGTATCTCGACAAACCGACGCTGGGACAAGGACAATGGCAGCCTGCCGACAGGAGTCCTGAATGCGCCGTCTGTTTTCCCTGATTCTGCTGATGATCTGCGCCATGCCTGTCTGGGCAGACAACCTGGATCAACTGTACAAGGCCGCCGGCTGGCCCGACCAGCGCGCCCACTTCAACGATGCCCTGAGCGCCGCCCAGGAACGCTATCGCAACAGCCTGCCGCCTGCGGTCTACCAAGCGCTGGTCAACAACAGCAATCAGCGCTTCCAGGCCCAGGCCGTGGACCGTCGTGCCCAGGCGCAACTGCGCGCCACCCTGAACAACCCCGCACCCGCGCTGGCCTTCTTCCAGTCGCCGCTGGGCCGCAAGGTGGTGGCCGCCGAACTGCAGGCCACGCGCAAGGACCAATTGGCCAAGCATGCCAAGGGCCTGCCGAAGATCCAGGCCAGCGACGACCGCTTGCTGCTCATCGGCCACCTGGCCCAGGCGTTGCCAGCCCGCGAAGCGGGTGCCGAAGTCAGCCTGGCGATTGCCGGCGTCGCCGCCGACAGCCTCAGCTCGATGATCCCCGGCCTGTTCGGCGGCGGTCAGGCCCAGGGCCTGCTCGACGGCCAGCGCCAGCGGCTGATGAACCAGATCGGCGAAGACCTCAACAATACCCTGCTGTATGTCTACCGCGACTTGTCCGACGCCGAGCTTGAAGCGTTTGCCACCTTCGCCGAATCGGCCGAAGGCAAGGCGTATTACCAGGCGGCACTGGCGGCGGTGCGCGCGGGGCTGGCGGTGGGCCAGAGCGCTGCCGACCTCAAGTGATCAGCCCAGGCGCTGGTCGATGAAGGCGAAGTAACGCTGGCGAATGCCGGGCAGTTCATTGGCCAGGTGGTGCCGCGCGTCGGGCAGCATCAGGATCTGCGGCTCGGTGAACTTGGCCTTGAGCACTTCGAGGTTGTAGGGCCAGTCTACCGTGCCATCCGCCTCACCCTGCACGATCAAGGGCCGCCGCGTGCTGCGTGGCGCCGCTTCTATGCGCTTGACCCAGGCGATCAGTGCACCGACCCATGCGGTCGGGAGGCGGCGCGGTTGCAGCGGGTCGGCCTCCAGGAACGTCAGGAATGCCGGGTCATTGGTGTTCTCACTGAACCGCCGTTCGATGCCGTTGACGAAATGGCGCAGCACGCAGTAGCTGAACTTCGACCACCGCCAGGCACTGGGCCGCACCAGCGGTGCAAGCAGAATCACCTGTCCGTCGGCCGGGCTTTGCTCGCCCCGGTGCAACAGGTGGTCGACCACGATGGCGCCACCCGTACTCTGCCCGCACAGGTGCCAAGGGCGCGGCAGGTCCAGCCTGCGTGCTTGCTCGAACAGCGTATCGAGCACCTGCTGATACAGCGAGAAGTCACTGATGCTGGCCCGCTCACCACTGGACAGGCCATGCCCGGGCAAGTCGCAGCTGATCACCGCGTAGCCCTGGCCCAGCGCCCACTCGATCACATGCCGGTAGAGGCCCATATGGTCGTAATAGCCATGCAGCAGGAATACGGTGGCCACCGGCTGCGGCGGTAGCCAGACTTGCCCAACCACATCGAACCCGGCCGCCTGGAAGCCACCCAGCCAGCGCTGTACAGGCAGATCCAGGCCGTAGAAATGCTGGTAATCCCGACCCTGCGCCGACAACGGCTGGCGATCGGTCAAGGGCGCCAGGCTGGCGCGCAGCAGGTCGGGGAGTAAGGCAGCGGGCATTGGGTACATCCAGAGCGAAGCGAGTATTGATCTGTGATATTCAGCTCTGAGCCTCAACGTGGCAAGCTTGATCACTTACCAATACCTGGCATCGGTCCTTGTAGGAGCGGCCTTGCGTCGCGAACGGGGTGCGGAGCAGCCCCAGGATTTCAGCTTCGCCGCCAACATTGCTGGGGCTGCTCCGCACCCCGTTCGCGACGCAAGGCCGCTCCTACAAAGGCCCGCGGACACCCTCATGAATTCTCGCGCCATCAAACTGCTTGCCCTGTTGCTCTGCATCCTCACCCTGTGGCTGGCCTACGACGCCTTCCAGGCCCGCTACCTGCGCCCGTTCGACAACCAGACCACCCTGTTCGACGGCAGCCAACTGCAACTGCCCCCCCAACTGGCCGGCCCCGGGCCGATCCGCGTCGTGCACTTCTGGGACCCGGCCTGCCCGTGCAATGTCGGTAACCAGCAACACCTGGGCGACCTGGTCAGCCAGTTCACAGGGCAGGGCGTCACTTTCCATGTGTTGCAAAAGCCCGGCAGCCACGGCCAGCTACCGGCGAACCTCACTGCCCTCAAGCCCCTCGCCAGCCTTCCTGGCAGCGAACACCTGCCCGCCTCCCCGGCCGTGGCCATCTGGGACCGGCAAGGCCACCTGGCCTACTTCGGCCCCTACAGCGAGGGCGCGGTGTGCAACGCCAGCAACAGCTTCATCGAGCCGATTATCAAGGCGTTGCTGGACGGCCGCCCAGTGACCGCCTCCAACACCCTGGCGGTGGGTTGCTACTGCCCTTGGGGCGCCTGACGCACCCGCGCCGGGTTACCCACCACCACCGCACCCGCGGGCACATCGCGCGTCACCACGCTGCCCGCGCCGACCACCGCGTTGCTGCCAATGGTCACCCCCGGCAGGATGATCGCCCCGCCGCCAATCCACACATTGTTGCCGAGGGTCACCGGCCGACCGCTTTCAAGGCCGGTGCGGCGCAGCTCAGGGTCCAATGGGTGGTCGGCGGTGTAGATCTGCACCGCCGGGCCAATCTGGCAATCGTCGCCGATGTGCACCGGCAGCACATCGAGGATCACGCAGTTGAAGTTCATGAACGTATTGCTGCCAACGTTGATGTTGTAGCCATAGTCGCAATAGAACGGCGGGCGGATCACCGTGCCTTCGCCGGCTTGGCCAAAGTGCTCGGCCAGCAGGCTGTGACGTGCGTCGTTGAGCAGTTCGAAGCTGTTGTTGTAGCGATGCATCCAGTGCTTGTTGGCAATCTGCTCGGCCTGCAGCTCGGGGCAGCCAGCGTGGTAGAGCTGGCCGCTGAGCATTTTCTGTTTTTCGCTGAGGGACATGGAAACTCCTTTCGAGGGCTATGCTCTGTTCGCGAATCCGTCGATGATCGGACCACAGTTTCCGTTCGAATGCACAAGGAGTCTCGATGAAGCGCAGCCTGACCCTGTTGGCCGTGGTGATCGCCGTGGCCGCTGGCGCCGGTTACTGGTACGTGCACGGCAAGCTGCCACAACGCGAGGGCGAGGTGCTGATCGCCGGCCTGCAGGCGCCGGTCAGTGTGCGCTATGACGCGCGCGGCGTGCCGCACCTGCAGGCGCAGAACGAACAGGACCTGTATCGCGCCTTGGGCTACGTGCATGCCCAGGACCGGTTGTTCCAGATGGAGATCATGCGCCGCCTGGCCCGAGGCGAGCTGGCCGAGGTGCTCGGCGACAAACTGCTGCCCACCGATACCCTGTTCCGCAGCCTGCGCATCCGCGATCAGGCGGCACTGATGGTGCAGCGGCTGGACCGTCAATCGCCCGCCTGGCAGGCCTTGCAAGCCTACCTTGAAGGCATCGACAGCTGGCAGGCCAGCCACCCCAAGCCAATCGAATTCGACCTGCTGGGCATTACCCCACGTCCGTTCACTGCCGAAGACACCCTCAGCATCGCCGGCTACCTGGCCTACAGTTTCGCCGCCGCGTTCCGTACCGAGCCGGCACTGACCTACATCCGCGACCAGCTTGGTCCGCAGTACCTGAAGATCTTCGACCTCGACTGGCAGCCCGAGGGTGCCTTGGCTAGCCCCTTGGCCGCCGCCGACTGGCGCAGCCTGGAGGCACTTGCCCGGCTCAGCCATGACGCCCTGAACGACGCCGGTATCCCGCAGTTCGAAGGCAGCAACGCCTGGGCCGTTTCCGGCAGCCGTACCCGCAGCGGCAAGCCCCTGCTGGCCGGTGACCCGCACATCAGTTTCGCAGTGCCGGCGGTGTGGTACGAGGCCGAACTTTCGGCGCCTGGGTTCAACCTCTACGGCTACTTCCAGGCCCTGAACCCCTTCGCACTACTCGGGCACAACCGCGACTTCGGCTGGAGCCTGACCATGTTCCAGAACGATGACGTCGACCTGATCGCCGAACGGACCAACCCCGCCAACAGCGACCAGGTGATGATCGACGGCATATGGCAAACACTGGAAAAGACTGAACAGACCATCGCCGTCAAAGGCGAGGCTCCGGTCACCATCAGCCTGCGCCGCTCGCCCCACGGCCCGATCGTCAACGAGGTGCTGGGCGCAAGCGCCGGGACCACGCCGGTGGCCATGTGGTGGGCCTTTCTTGAAACCGAAAACCCGATTCTCGACGGGTTCTACCAGCTCAACCGTGCCGACACCCTGGGCAAGATGCGCGAGGCCGCCGCTAAGGTTCAGGCGCCTGGGCTGAACTTCGTCTGGGCCAATGCCCGTGGCGATATCGGCTGGTGGGCAGCGGCACAACTGCCGATCCGCCCGCAAGGCGTCAACCCGACGTTCATCCTCGATGGCGCCAGCCCGCAGGCGGACAAGCTCGGTTTCTACCCCTTCAGTGCCAACCCTCAGCAAGAGAACCCGGCACGCGGCTACATCGTTTCGGCCAACTATCAGCCGCCCTCGGCCGTGCCCGTCCCGGGCTACTACAACTTGCCGGACCGCGGCCGCCAGCTCGACCGCCACCTGGCCAACCCTGACGTGAAGTGGGACACCCAGAACAGCCAGGCCTTGCAGCTGGACACCACCAGCGATTATGGCCCGCGCACCCTTGCCCCGTTGCTGGCGACGCTGCGCGCGGTGGCCGAGGGCGACGAGGAAAAAGAGCTGGTCGAGCAACTGGCCGCCTGGGCCGGTGACTACCCTCTGGACTCGACCAGCGCGACGCTGTTCAACCAGTTTCTCTATGAACTGGCATTCGCTGCCCTGCATGACGAACTGGGCGACACCTGGTTCCCGGTGCTGATCAGCACCCGTGCCATCGATGCCGCCCTGCCCCGCCTGGCAGCGGATGCCGCGTCGCCCTGGTGGAGCACCCGAGGTGCCAACGAACGTACCGACCGCGCGGCAATCGTGCGCATCGCCTGGCAGAAGAGCTTGAAGCACCTGCGCGATACCCTGGGCAGCGACCCGGCCAGTTGGCAATGGGGCAAGGCCCATACCTTGACCCATAACCATCCGCTCGGCGTGAAAAAGCCGCTGAACCTGCTGTTCAACGTCGGCCCGTTTGCCGCGCCAGGCACGCATGAGGTGCCCAACAATCTGTCGGCGAAGATCGGGCCGGCGCCATGGCCGGTGACTTATGGGCCTTCGACGCGAAGGCTGATCGACTTTGCCGATGCGGGGCAGGCATTGACGAGCAACCCGGTTGGGCAAAGTGGCGTGCCGTTTGACCAGCATTATGCGGATCAGGCCGAGGGCTATATCGAGGGGCAGTATCAGAAGGCACAGATGGGCGTGATACCGGCGCAGAGCACCTTGAGATTGGTGCCGGCTGAGTAAGGGCCGCTGTGCGGCCCCCGTTAGCCGATCAACCCTGCCACTTGCCGCCTTCGACAATCACGCTCTCAGGCTTGGTGTCGTCGCTCAGCTCCTTGCGCACATACTGGTCATACAGCTTGAGCAGGAACTTCTCCTCGCCCAGCTTGGCCAGCTCCGCATTCACCCAGTCGCGCAACTCGGTGTTGCCCTTCTTCACCGCCGGCGCAATCGGTGCCTCGTCGCCCAGCAGCTCAGGCAGCACGCGATAGCCTGGGTTCTGCTTGGCCCAGCTGAACAGAATCAGGTTGTCCTGGGCATAGGCATCGCCACGGCCCGTGGCCAGCGCTTGCAGCGACTCGCTGTTCTTCTCGAACTTGAGCAGCGTCCAGTCCGGGTGGTGCTTGGTCAGCCAGATATCGGCCGTGGTGCCCGTGGTGACGATGATGGTCTTGTCGGCCAGGTCGTCGAGCTTCTGCACCGCGCTGCCGTCGGCAACAATGGCCTGCACGGCGACACGCAGGTTGGGGTTGGTAAAGTCCACCGCTTCCTTGCGCTCCGGGGTCACGGTCATGTTGGCAAGGATCAGGTCGACCTTGTCACTCTGCAGGAACGGAATACGGCTGGCCGGCTCCACGGCAACGAATTCGACTTTGTTTTCATCGCCCAGCAGGTCCTTGGCCAGACGGCGACCGATGTCTGTATCGAAGCCCACGTAGCGGCCCTTTTCATCGACGAAGCCGAACGGCGGTTTGTCGGTGAACACGCCGACGATCAGCTTGTCGCGGGCCTTGATGGTTTCCAGGTAGCTGGTTGCAGGTGAGGCCGCCGCGGGTTTGGGGGGTTCTTCGGCCTTGTTGCAGCCGGCCAGCAAGGCCAGGCCGAACAACGGCGCCAGCAGTTTGGTGAAGTTGGCAGTTTTCATGACAGTTCCTTGTGCAGTGTCTTCGGCAGGCTTTCTACAAAGGAGAATTTCTCCAGGAACTGCTGCGCGCGTGCGGTCTGCGGTCGGGTGAAGAAGCTCTCGGGGTCGCTCTGTTCAAGGACCCTGCCGGCCTCCATGAACACGATGCGGTCGGCCACCGCGCGAGCGAAGGCCATTTCGTGGGTGACGATGAGCAAGGTCATGCCGTCGCGGGCCAGGCCCTGAATCACCTGCAGCACCTCCTTGACCATTTCCGGGTCGAGGGCCGCTGTGACTTCATCGAACAACATCACCTCGGGGTTCATGCACAGCGAGCGGACAATCGCGATGCGCTGCTGCTGGCCGCCAGACAGCTGCCGGGGGAAGGCATCGCGCTTGTCCAGCAGGCCCACCCGCGCCAGCAACGCCTCGGCCTGGGCCTGCGCTTCGGCCCGCTCGCGCTTTTGCACTTTGAGCGGGCCAAGCAGCAGGTTGTCGATCACATTCATGTGGCCGAACAGGTGGTAACTCTGGAACACCATGCCAACCCGCTGGCGCACCTGGCGCCAGTCGGTGCGCGGGTCGAGCAGTGCCTGGCCATCCAGGCGCAGTTGGCCACTGTGGGCGTGTTCAAGGCCATTCAGGCAGCGCAGCAAGGTGCTCTTGCCGCAGCCACTGGGCCCCAGCACCACCACCACTTCGCCGGCGTGCACCTGGAGGTCGACGTCCTTGAGCACCTGGTGCTCGCCAAAGAACTTGTTGAAACCCTGAAATTCGATCAATGCGCTCATACGTGTGCCCAACGGCGTTCCAGCACGCGCGAGGCGGCGGACAGCGGATAACAGATGATGAAGAAGAACAGAAACAACGCGCCGTAGATCAGCACCGACTCGTAGGTGCGCTCGATGATCTGCTGGCCGGCCTTGATCACCTCGACCACGCCGATCAATACCGCCAGCGAGCTGGTCTTGATGATCCGCGTGTAGATGTTGATGGTCGGCGGGGTCATGCGCTTGAGTGCCTGGGGCAGCAGTACGTAGCCATACAACTGCCAGCCGGACAGGCCAATCGACAGCCCGGCTTCACGTTGACCACGCGGCAGCGAATGCAGCGCACCGCGCACCACCTCACCGATTTCGCTGGCCCCCCAGAGGCCCAGCACCAGCACCGCGCACCAGAAACTGGGAATGCTCAGGGCGAAGAAGATCGGCAGGCCGAAAAACACCAAGTACAGCCAAACCAACACGGGGATGGCGCGAAACAGCTCCAGATAGATTTGCAGGGCGAGGTTCAGGCCACGGTTGCCAAGGCTGGCCAGCACGCCATACAGCACGCCGCCCAAGGTCGCGAAGAGGATGCCCAATGCCGAAATAGCCAAGGTCTGCGCGGCACCGCCGGCCAGTTGCGGCAGCGACACCAGCAACAGTTCAGGCGCCGAACTGGCCATGCTGCAGCCTCCTTTCCAGGTACCGCAGCAGCAACGACAGCGGCAGGAACAGCAGCACGCAGAGCAAGGTCAGCACGGCGAGCATTTCATAAGTCTTGTAGTACAACGCGATGTAGTTCTTAGTGGTGTAGAGGATCTCGGGTACGGCCACGGCGGAAACGACGGTGGTTTCCTTGAGCAGGAAGATGAAGTTGGCGAACAGCGCGGGCAGGCTGAGGACAGTGGCCTGGGGCAGGATCACATGCCGCAGCAATTGGCCTTCGGACAGACCGATGGAGCGCCCGGACTCCAACTGAGCCCGCGGCACCGCCTCGACACCGGCACGCAGCACCTCGGTCAGGTAGGCACCGCCCATGAAGGTCATGGTGAGGATCGCTGCGGTAAAACCGGAAATTTTCAGGCCCAGGCTGGGCAAGGCGAAATACACGAAGAACAGCTGGATCAGCAGCGGCGTATTGCGCGCCAGCTCCACATAGCCCTTTACCAGGCGCCACAGGTATGGCGTGCGCAATACCAGGATCGTGGCGTTGATCAGGGCCACCAGCGTCGAGGTGGCGATGGCGATCAGGCCTACCTGCAAGGTCACACCCACGGCCTTGAGAAATGCCGGCAGGGTGCTGAGGATGAATGCGATGTCGAAGGTCATGGGTAGAACAAGTCTGCAGTGTGCCCCGGCGCACGATCACTAGACTTTAATGATCTAAAAAATATTTAATAAATACCTTTATCGCATATGCATATCACAGGTTAACTTTGCCCTTGTCACGCGCACAAACAAAAACGCCGACATGAACGTGTCGGCGTTTTCAGGCTTGGGGCTACAACCGGATCAGAACGCCGGCAGTACCGCACCGCTGTATTTCTTGGCGATGAATTCCTTCACTTCCGGGCTGGTCAGGGCCTTGGCCAGCTTCTGGATGGCCTCGCTGTCCTTGTTGTCCGGGCGAGCCACCAGGAAGTTCACGTACGGCGAATCGGCACCTTCGATCACCAGCGCATCCTTGGCCGGGTTCAGGCCGGCTTCCAGGGCGTAGTTGGTGTTGATCATGTCCAGGTCAACCTGATCCAGCACACGCGGCAGCATGGCCGATTCCAGCTCGCGGAATTTCAGATTCTTCGGGTTCGTGGCGATGTCTTTCGGGGTGGCCAAGGCATTTTTCGGGTCTTTCAGCGTGATCAGGCCAGCCTTCTGCAGCAGCAGCAGGGCACGGCCGCTGTTGCTGCCCTCGTTAGGGATGGCAACGGTGGCGCCTTCCTTCAGCTCGCTCAGGCTTTTGACCTTCTTCGAGTAGCCACCGAACGGTTCGACGTGCACGCCGACCACGGTTTCCAGGTGGGTGCCTTTGCCCTCGTTGAAGTTCTGCAGGTACGGCAGGGTCTGGAAGTAGTTGGCGTCCAGACGCTTCTGGTCAACCTGCACGTTGGGCTGCACGTAGTCGGTGAAGACTTTGATCTGCAGGTCCACGCCTTCCTTGGCCAGGGTCGGCTTGATCAGCTCGAGAATCTCGGCATGCGGCACCGGGGTGGCAGCCACCACCAGTTTTTCGGCGGCATTGGCCAGGCCAGCGAGCGCCAGGGCGGCGGCCAGGGCAGTGGTCAGCAGGGTCTTCTTCATGGTGGTCCTTGTTCTGAATCTGGGCCATCGGCGATGGCGAAGTCGTGTGCCCTGCCCCGTGTGGGGTGGGCGTGAAGCGGACAATACCGAGATTTCTTATACCGCAACAATATCTTTTAATTAGCTGCTTATTCCAAAAACAAACTGCCATCACCGCCTTTGCTTATGAGCGCTGTCTAACGCGCAGGGTTGGGCAGGTCGAGGTCCTCCGGCTGGATCTCTTCGCTGTCATTCACCAGCAGGGCGAAGTGGATGACGTTCTCCAGCTCGCGGGTGTTGCCGGGCCAGGCATGGGCTTCCAGCACCTGCTGGGCCGCGTCGCTGATCAGCGGCACAGAGCGTTGCAGGCGGGCGGTGTAGATACCCACAAAGTACTCGGCCAACGGCAGAATATCGCCACGGCGCTCGCGTAAGGGGGCAGTTCCAGGCGCGCCCTCGCGCAGGTACTGGTACAGGCGCTCATTAAACCTGCCAGCCTTCACCACCCGCGCCAGGTCGATGCTGGTCGCCGCCACCAGGCGCACATCCACAGGCTGAGGCTGCTGCGCGCCGACGCGGGTCACTTCGCGGTTTTCCAGCGCGGCCAGCAGCTTGCCTTGGATCTCCAGCGGCAAGTCGGCTATCTCGTCCAGGTACAGGGTGCCGCCGTTGGCCGAACCGAACCACCCGGCGCGGCTGCTGGCAGTGCCGCTGTGGGCACCAGCGCTGTAGCCGAACAATTCGGCGTCGGCGTAGGTCGGGCTGATGGCCGCGCAGTTGACCGACACGAACAGCCCGCTGCGGTCACTGGCGCGATGAATCTGCCGCGCCAGCAACTCCTTGCCGGTACCGGTCTCGCCACGAATCAGCACAGGCAAGGGCAGTGGCGCCAGGCGTTCGAGGTCTTGGCGAAGCTGTTGCGAACGGGGGTCGATGAACACCAGGGCCTTGGCACGAATGCTCAGCGGGCTCTTGTCCAGCTCGGGGAAGGTCAGCAGCGGCTGGCCAAACGGGTTTTGAAAGGTCATGACGAACTCCCGCCCCAGGCCTTCGATGGCCGGGCGTCAGGCTAACGGTAATCAGTAGGGGCGATCAGGCGCGGCGCAGTGCGCGCTGCTCGACCCGGCTCTGCAGGCGATACAGGTAGGCGAAGCCTTGTTCCCAGCGCTCGTGGCCGGACTTGACGTTGATGTGCCCGGCATTGGTCAGCAACCCCGCTTCAGCACCCCAGGCCTGGGCCAGGTGCAGTGCACGCGGCACGCTCACTGCCGGGTCGTTGTCGGAGCTGACCACCTGGCTTGGGAACGGCAGCGCCTGCATCGGGATCGGCGCGAAGTTGCGCAGAGCCGGCGCGCAGGTCGGCCGCTCGACATCCGCAGGCGCCACCAGCAGCGCGCCACGCACTTGGCGCAGCAACGCCGGGCTGGCCTCGGCAGCCCAGTGGGCGACGGTGATGCAGCCCAGGCTGTGGGCGATGAGGATCACCGGCGAGCGTTCGGCGGTAATCGCCTGCTCCAGGGCCTGCACCCAATCGCGCCGTTGCGGGGTCAGCCAGTCGAGCTGCTCTACCCGGGCGCTGTTGGGCAGGGTGCGCTGCCAGTGACTCTGCCAATGGTTGTCTGGCGATCCTTGCCAGCCCGGCACAATCAGGTAACGAATAGACTCATTGCGCATGGGGACGCCTCCAGTAAGTTTGCGTGCTTGGAGACCAGTATAGGGAGGCATTTATATTCGTAAAGGAATAAGAAGCTATTTATTAATAACTTAAATTCATTTACAGAGCGACTGAGATGGGGATGGTGTGATGGCGTCGTGGTGCCTGGCTCAGGGGTTGCGGCGCTCGATCTGACAGGCGCTAAAAATTCACTGGCGAGCTCCTTGTCGCCAAAATGCATTCTCAACCAAAAAAAAGGGCCAACCCCTGCCAAGAGATGTGGCCCATAAGCGCTCATAGAGCGTACTTGCCTGAAGAGGGTTGCCGGGTATCAGCGCGCGGTGATCACCGCCAGCTTGCTGATGCCCGCACGTTCGATCGCCGCCATGGCACGCGCGACTTCGCCGTAGTTCACGCCGTCGTCGGCCTGCAATTGCACACGCACTTGCGCGTCCTTGGCCTTGGCCGCCTTGAGGTTGGTCTCCAGCAGGTCCGGCTGGATCTCGTCCTTGTTGATGAACAACTTGCCGGCCCCGTCGATGCTCACCACCAGCGGGTCCTTCTGCTCCACCGGGGCCACCGCCTCGGTCTTGGGCAGGTTGATGGGGATGGCGTTGGTCAGCAGTGGCGCGGTGACGATGAACACCACCAGCAGCACCAGCATGACATCCACCAGCGGCGTGACGTTGATTTCACTGAGGACTTCGTCGCTGTCCTGGGTCGAAAAGGCCATGTCAGGACGCCTCCTTCACTGGCTGGGTAAACCCGGCCTGGGCCTTGTGCACCGCCGGGTGCACCAGTACCCGGAAGGCACTCTTCTGCGCCAGGCTGTAGAAGTCATGGGCGAAGTCGTCGAGGTCTGCGGCGGTCAGCTTGAGGCGACGCAGGAAGTAGTTGTAGACCAGCACCGCAGGCACCGCGACCGCAATACCCACACCCGTGGCCACCAGCGCCGCGCCGATAGGCCCAGCCACGGTTTCGAGGCTGGCAGAACCTGCCGCACTGATGCCCTTGAGCGCTTCCATGATGCCCCACACGGTGCCGAACAAGCCGATGAAGGGCGAGGTACTGCCGATACTGGCGACCACGGCCAGGCCGGTTTCCAGCGAACGGCGCTCGCGCACGATCTGCTGGCGCAGGGCGCGCTCGAGGCGGTCCTGGTGATTGATGGCGTGGCTGAGGTCGTTGGCCTGGGTGGTATCGCCCACGGCAATGGCGGCATAGCCGGACTGCGCGACGCGAGCGGCCGGGCCAGGCAGCTCGTGGCTGATTTCGGCGGCCGAGTCCAGGCTCGAGGCGGCCCAGAATTGCTGGTGGAAGCGTTTGTCCTGGTGCTTCAGCCGCACGAACTGCACGACCTTGACCAGGGCGAGGCCCCAGGTGACGACGGAGAAGCCGACCAGCAGCCAGATGACTGCGCTTTCAACGGATTCGAGGGGGGATGCCAACAGGCTCATGATGATGTCTTCCTATGTTCTGCTGATGCGTTGAAAAGAGTTATCGAAGCTTGAAGTCGATCGGCACGCTGACCCAGCCGGTCTGGGCCACGTCGCCTTGCTTGGCAGGGACGAAGCTCCAGCGCTTGACCGCCGCCAGCGCAGCGGCGTCCAGGGCATCGCGGCCGCTGCTCTTCTGCACCTGGATCTGCCCTGGCTTGCCGCTGGGCAGTACCTCGACACGCAGCAGCACGGTGCCTTCCCAACCGCGGCGCTGGGCCATCTGCGGGTACTCCGGCGCCGGGTTCTTCAAATACGCAGCGTTGGCCGAAGCCGGCGTCACCGGGGCCGGCGCGTGTGGCGCGGGGGCTGGCGGCGCGGGGGCTGCCACCGGTGCAGGCGGCGGTGCCTCGACCGGTTTCGGCTGCGGCTTGGGTGGTTGCTTGACCACAGGCTTGGGCACCGGTTTTGGCTTGGGCTTGGGCTTGGCTGCCAGCTCGTCGACTACCGGCGGCGGCGGTGGTGGCTCGACCACCGGCGGCGCGGGGGCGGGGGGTGGCGGCTCGACCACGGGCGGCGCCGGCGCGGCGAACTCGATGGTCATGGGCGGCACCTGCGGCGGCACCACTGGCAGCTCAGGCGTGGGTGCCTGGCTGACCCAGTAGGCGGCGGCGCCATGCAGCGCCAGCACCAGCAACGCCAACGCCAGCTTGTCGCGGCGCTTCAGGCCGCTGGTAGGCGTGCGTTGCAGGCGCTGCTGGCCAAGCGGAAGACGAAGCGTGCGTCCAAGCTCGACCAGGTCGCCGGATGCCGGGCGCCATGGCTGGTCGTAGGCCCTGACGGCCGTCTGGACATTACCCATTGATCAAACTCCTGGGGTCTCGATTCAGGTGTGTGGCTGAATCATCGGGGCCAGAGGCTTATCTCTTAAAGTAATGTTTAAAATTATGATTAGAACTTTTTTGAATATGTTTTTTGCAGGCCCCACTCAAGCCCTCGGTTTTCGCGGGGTGTGGCAAGGGGGCAAGCCAGCAATGCCTAACAGGCATCAAAAATATTCTCAGAAGGCATGAAAATCGTGGCCACACGCAGATATTCCAATGCATATGCCGGCACGCGCGAGATCCGTTTAGTTGCACGTGGCCCACTGCTTGTCAGTCGTCAACTGGCATTTCTACCAGATGCCGTGAGTAGTGGCCGCTGATATGTTGATTTAAATCTCCAGGAGGGACCCGGCCATGAACAAACTCATTTCAGCCCTGCTGCTCGCAGCCGTGGGCACGGCACCCATGCTCGCTTACGCAGAGAGTTCAGAAACCACCTCCCTAACCCAGCCGGACATCACACAGGCCGAGGCTAGGCCAGCGTTGGAGATTCTGAATACCTCAGATAAGACGCTATATTTGCTCAAAAAGGGCAAGCCAGTGGGCAACATCCAGGCAAAATCGACCTACCAAGCCGATAGCGCGTTTCTGAAGCAACCCGCCATTCTTTCATGGACCGAAAGCACTTCAGGCGATACCACAATGCCTCATGTATCGGTGAGAGGGTTTGGCAGCCTCTGCGAAGCGAGTGTGTGCTTGTATGTGAAGTGATATGCGGATCCGCTGATGTGACGGGCAGAGCCTGTGGTGGAATCGTCGAGATTCTGCAGGCAATAGAAACCCGGGACCATGCCCGTAATGCTGTTCACTTAGGGCTGCTGCGCAGCCCATCGCGGCACAAGGCCGCTCCTACAACGTCCGCGTAAGCCAATATTCAGGGGCTCACGCGGATACTGTAGGAGCTGCCTTGTGCCGCGAAAGGGCCGCAGAGCGGCCCCCGGCGAACTTAAGTGAACAGCATTAGGGAACATGCCCGGGCTTTTATTTTGAAGCGGCTCAGATATCCGCCACCTTCTGCCAGACCTTCGGCCTGAAGAACAGCGTCTCCCCCCGCGCCAGGCCAGTCAGGCTATCGTGGTCCTTGACCACCTCAGCTTCGATCAGCTCGCTCTGCCCTTCCACCTTCAACGTCACCCGGGTCGTCGCGCCCAGCGGGCGAATGTCGCGCACCTCGGCGGCGTGATGCCCCTCGGTCTCATGCCGCGACAGCGACACCTCGTGGGGGCGGAACAGCACATGGTTCCCTTCGCTCAAGGCCAGGCGGTTGGAGTCACCCAGGAAGTGATAAACGAAGTCGTTGGCCGGCTGCTCGTACACCTCACCCGGCGAACCGATCTGCTCGATCACGCCCTTGTTCATCACCACGATGCGGTCCGCTACTTCCATGGCCTCTTCCTGGTCATGGGTCACGAACACCGAGGTCAGGTTGATGTCCTCGTGCAGGCGCGCCAGCCAGCGGCGCAGCTCTTTACGCACCTTGGCATCCAGGGCACCGAACGGCTCATCGAGCAACAGCACCTTGGGCTCCACCGCCAAGGCGCGAGCCAGGGCGATACGCTGGCGCTGGCCACCGGAAAGCTGCTCGGGGTAACGGTCGGAGAGCCAGTCGAGCTGCACCATGTTCAGCAGCTCATGCACTTTCTCGGCAATTTTGCTCTCGCTCGGGCGCTCGCCCTTGGGCTTCATGCGCAGGCCGAAAGCGACGTTGTCGAACACGCTCATATGGCGGAACAGCGCGTAATGCTGGAATACGAACCCGACGTTGCGATCACGCACGTCGTGGCCAGACACATCCTCGCCGTGAAACACGATGCTGCCGTCATCCGGCGTTTCCAGCCCGGCGATGATGCGCAGCAGGGTGGTCTTGCCGCAGCCGGACGGGCCGAGCAAGGCCACCAGCTCACCGCTGTGGATATCCAGGTTGATGTTGTCCAGGGCCTGGA